>LSQX01398754.1_pt1 | contig 54203 bp, 46 predicted proteins | sample 654561 | NCBI WGS metagenome assembly LSQX01 (sample SAMN04489861, study PRJNA283612) | anaerobic digester metagenome | isolation source: 4 biogas reactors fed with cattle manure at either 37C or 55C with and... | place: Denmark: Kongens Lyngby | collected 2014 | reverse complement strand
CGACATTTCGTTTTACTATTAAGCATAATCGGTTGTAAAGTGAATTGCAATGGTAGCTTGTATTAGCTATTTCAAGGTTTTTGGTTTAGCCATCTTCTGTCTATCCGTGCGTTTCACTTTGCAATTGAGTGACGGAATTCATAATTTACTTGGTGGGAAATATAAAAAGCTATTGATGAGTGCTCCTTATAACAAGAAGTTTAATGCCGAGGAAAACGGAATGGTTCGCGTCAATAATTGGGTGGAAATCTATGAAGCTATTTCCGAAATGTATATATAAATTCCTGTTTACCGACTTGAACATTTAGTGTTATATATTCCATTTTAATCTAATAAAGAACGGTCTATATGTTAAGGTTCAAAACCCTACGGGTTTTGTCTGATTGAATTATATTATAAGTTGCCTGTGTTGCGAATTTTTATATTCATCACTCTTCTTTGTGTCCAAAATGCCTGACAAATTTCGACAAGACGGGAAAATGCACCCTTTCGGGTGCATTTTCAGCTATATTAGTCTATCTGAAATACCATAACTAAATGTACGGTTGATTACAACCCCCGTTTTATAACCTCAATATCCCTTTTCAGGTTTTTCAGCCCCGCCTCAATCGCAATCAGGGTATCCTCAATCCCCTCGAATTCAAGGGAGACAAAGCCTCTGTAACCCGAATTATAAATTATATTCAGGCACTGCAGGGTGGGGTTGTTCCCCTGGCCGTAGATGGTAGGCCTTTTGTAGCAGCCGGCTTTTGTCCTGTACCAGCCGTAGCCGGGATTAAGTCCCATTCCCGATTTGTAAAAGGAATCCTTGGCATGAACATGGACAATGAAGGGGAGCATTTTGGACACCGCCACGGCGCAGCCTTCGTCTATTTCCTCAAAATTGCCGATGTCGCATAAAAATTTGTAATTGGGGTGGTTTACCGCATTGAATATGGCGTTCAGCTTTGAGCTTTCCTGAATAAGCCTGCCGTGGTTTTCGGAACAGGTCATAACCCCTTTGCTTTGGGCGTATTCGGCAACTTCCCGTATGGCGGGAGCCATAATGGGGAGTATTGCCTCAAAGGTGGGAAGTCCTTTGTAATTTTCGGGGAATCCGAAGGTAACATCATGACGCATCAGCTTAATTCCCGCGGCGGAAGCGGCATCAACATGCTTTTTAACCCTTTCGATTTCCCCCTTTAGATCCTCATTTAAAAAGTTTGCGCCGGTGGTGTATATGGGGGTTTCAAGCCCCTTTCCCCTTGCATATTCGACAAGCTTTACGGCATATTCCGAAAGGGAAAGGCCGCCGGGAGGGTTGTCGTCAAGGACAAACTCCACTCCCTCCGCCCCCAGCTCCTTTGTTTTGTCGATAGCGTCAAACAGGGTCCAGCCGGAGGAATACATCCGCCAGAAGGAATAGGTTGAAATACAGCTTTTCATTTTATACTCCTTACAGGCAGACTTCCTTGCCGGTGGCTGCCGATTCGTAAATCCCGTTTAGCATTTTCTGCATCTGAATAGCCTGCTCTATGGGGTATTTCACCGGCTTATCGTTAAGGACGCAGTCGGCAAAATGACTAAGTTCTCCTTCAAAAGAATTGCAGTGGGTGTTTATGGTAATTGTATCGTCGGAAAGATAGCCGTCTCTTTCGCCGTATATCACAAGAGGGGACAGGGAAGCTCCCGCTTTGCTGCCGTAAACATGGGTTGAGACGTAGGAGGGACCGTTTATCGCCCAGCTTGCTTCAAAGATAAGGGAAGCGCCGTTTTCGAAGCGGATAAGCCCCGCCCCCGAATCCTCGGTGTCAAACTGGTTGTCGGGACAGGGGGTGCCGTGCCAGCGGTCAACCCCTTTTGTGGTGTAGTTGCCAATCTTGTTATAGGTGGTGGCGGAAACGCTGACGGGTTTGGGGGTGCCCATAAGGTACCAGGCCGCGTCAATGCCGTGAATCCCTATATCAATCACAGGTCCTCCGCCGGAGGCTTTAAGGTCGGTAAACCAGCCGAAGGGGGTTCCCCTGCGTCTGACATAGGAGGTTTTGGCGAAATAAACTTCACCCAATTCCCCTTTTTCGTAGAGGTCCCGCACATACATATTCGCCGTCTGGAACCTTCCCGGGACGGCAAGCATGAACTTAACCCCCGCTTTGTCAACGGCCTCCTTCATTTCGTAAGCCTTTTCCACGGTGACCGTCATGGGCTTTTCGCAGATGATGTGGAGCCCCGCCTTTGCCGCGGCAATGGCTACCGGAGCATGGCCGTTGTTCCAGGTGCAGATGTCCACCGCCTCGATGCCGCCTTTTTCAATCATTTCCTCCACGGAACCGTAATAAGCGGGGATATTATACCGCTGTGCCGCCTGCTTCGCCCGTTCGATGTCAATGTCGGCCACTGCTACGATACAGGCGTTTTTACAGTTCTGATACGCCGAAAGATGGGCGTTCTGGGAAATATTTCCCGCGCCTACAATACCGATTTTAAGCTGTTTCATTTTGTTTCTCCTTTTATATTGTGGGATTGAATACGTTGGTGGGATTTTCGTCATACCATTTGAATCCTTCGACTCTGCCGTTTATAAGATACCTTTCGGGGTAGGCGTTATACATCCAGTCAAGAGGGATACATTCGTCGTTCTGCACCGAAGCCCGTTCAAAGGCGATTCTTAAATCCTCAAGCTGTGTGCTGTCGCATATTCCCGGCTTGCAGGACACAAACAAGGGGGTGCCGCTCATTGAAAGCAGTCTCAGCCATTCCCGGTTGAGTTCCCAGGGGATTTTTCCGGTAATCCCCACGCAGTCGGCGTCACATTCGTAGAAAGCCTTGTGCTGAATTCCCCTGAAAGCAAGGGTGTTCACCCCAAACTTCCTTGTCCTGTCCCAGTCAAAACCGGAGGTATCGTCGCCGGTGCGGTTAAGCTCGAACACCCCTGCGGAAAGGTGGCTTATGGTGTTACAGCCGATAACTACGGCGTCCCCCGCCGCCTCCCTGATGGCGTTGTAAAGGTCTGACACCGCCTCTGCGGAGGTTATGTTCGGGTTGGAAAAGCTCCAGCCGTCCTTGGTAAGGGTATTTGCGCAGAAACAGCCCCAGTTTCCGAAGAGGTCAAAGGTGGTATAGTCGTGCTTGATAAGCCGGTAGCCGTCGGAAACGATTCCCCTGGCAAGCGATTTTACATATTCCAGCACCTCGGGATTTGTGGGGTCAAGGCTGCCTTTTTCCCGTTCAAGACGGTGATTGGGTTTATTCAACCCGGTTTCGTAATGATAGTCCGCCAAAGGTCTTATCCAGATGCCGGGGATTGCCCCTGTTCCCGATATTTCCTTTGCCATTTCCGGAAGGCTGCCGAAGAAATCCCTGGGTACCCAGGGGGAATCGCAATTGTACTTCTGCCAGCCGTCGTCTATGACCATATAGGGTGGATTTTTAATCCCGGTGGTGAGGGAAACAAGCTGTTTTGCGTCGTTTATAACCTCTTCCCGGGTAAACTTGCCGTAGGCATAGTACCAGTTGTTGGACCCGTAAACCGGAGCCTTTACCGGCCTTGTTTTATCGGCCATAAGGCGGCAGAACTGCCTACCCCCTTCATAGGCGGATACACCGGCATATTCCCCGAAGACGATTTCGCAGGCTTCAAGGGTCCTGCCGTTTAAGATAACCCCCTTACCGCCGCACCTGACATCAAGCCAAAGGATTACGCCCGATGAATCATACTGCCAGAAGCATAAGGCGGAGGGCCTTACCGCCACGCCGAACCCTTCGGTGAACTCATTGTCGGAAACAAGAAAATACCAGGGCATACACCGTTCGGGGAAAATCCCCCGCCATTCCAGGGTGCCGTATGCCCGTTCCCAGTCGTCCCCCAATATTTTAATGTTACGCCGCTTTTCTTCCGGGTGGAAATTCCAGCGGAGTTTTACAAACCTTACGGGGATACTGTCGGAAAAAACCGATACTTTAAGCCCCTTTTTGCCGGGGTTAAAAATTACGTTTATGCCGTTGCGGTTGGTTTTTATCCCCTCTTCCGTATAAACGGAAATTACGTCCGGTTCCCTTAATTTCATAAATAATCTCCTTTGTACAGACTAAGAAAATTATAGCCTTATTTGTAAAAAAAGTCAATGAAAAGACAAAAAAGAATGCCGCCCGTATTCACGGGCGGCATTTTATTAAGGCTAAAGGATATTAAGTCTTAAGGCTTATTTCCTTCTCCTTGCTATAACTACGCCGGCAAGGGATATTATGGCTATTATGCCAAAGGCAATCAGGCCGGTATCGCCGGTATCGGAGGGAACCTCATCGGAAGATTCGCCGGGTTCTTCAGAGGATTCGGCGGGTTCTTCGGAGGATTCTTCGGCGGGTTCCACAATAACCTCAAGTACGGTAATGTCGCCTTCGTCTATGCCAACGATATTGAGTTTATCGCCGGCTTCAAGAGCTAAAGCAGCAAGTTTGCCGTAAACGTTGGGGAATGATCCGGCTTGGTCGGGATCGCTGGTGGAAGAGTGTACCGCCAGAAGGATTTCGTTTTCACCCAGGGTTCCGGCATAGTTTTCGCCGTTTCCTGCCGTAACGCTTACCACTTCATATATACCGTCGGCGGTCTTCTTGAGAAGTACATTGACAGACCACTTGGTATTGCTGTCGGCAAGGGCTTCGTTGGTGGTGAAGATACGTACCGATTCACCGGTTACCGGTTCGTTAACCGCAACGCCGGAAGCGTTTTCGAGGAAGTCATATCCGCCGGAGGGTTCTTCGCCGGAGGATTCGTCTTCAGAAGGTTCTTCGGAGGGTTCTTCGGAGGGTTCTTCGGAGGGTTCCTCGGAGGATTCATCACCCGGGTCGACAGGGGTGCCGGAGTCGACTGCATAGTTTTCAGCCACTTCATCGGCGGTGAGAGCCCTGTCGTAGAACCTGAATCCAGCAAATTCGGTATCATGAGCCTTGCTGGCGTCGCTATGACCGAAGAAGAAGTCAAGTACTTCAAAAGCGGCGGTTATAGTGGAGGATGCGATCTCAACACCGTTTGCGTACATAACACTCTTCCCGGCATCCACGTCAAAGGTTATGGTGATGGTGGAGTTCTTGTAGAAGTTTATGTCTGTAATGCTGTATGACGGCCTTGCGTTGCCACCACACTTGAACACGGAGGTTTTAGAGACGACATTTATAAACAGTGAGTACTGGTCATTGGTTGCGTTCATGTAGGTACCGTAGGAAGTGCCGTTTACCTTGGTATCCTTAATCACCATTTCAGTGGTAAACTTGCCGCTGGATATAAGCTCGGCAATGGCTTGCTGGAAGTAAACCTTGGTAGCCTTATTGACAAATACTCCGTTTTCGTCGTCGAAGAAGGTATTATCGGCGTTTATGCCATCAAGGTATATGTCATACTTATTGTCGGTGACATCATACCAGATGGAACCGTCGGCGGAATGATAAGCGCCGTCAAAGAAGGCAACCAGACCGTCGGTCACATAATCGCTGATGGCGGGGGAAGCGGGACGTTCTTCGTAAACACGTTTGAGGTAGGAGTAGGTAGCATAGCTTTCATTCTCATAGATGTAGTCATAGGTTGCGTCCACAGGAATATTGGATATTACCTGAGGATTCGTAAGATCTACGCCTATAAGTTCGTAGTATACACCTTTCCTCATATTCTTAATGGTATTGTACCATGCATTGTTTTTGGCATTGTTGAAGTTGGGGCATTCTTCATAAAGCGTACCGTGGGCGTTGGTACCGTTATACCACCATTCGTCGCCCTTGGGATCGGCGGTGATGGTAGGCCAGTCGTTGCCAATGTCGGCAGCTATGACTATCTGTCCTTCGGTCAATGTCCAGTTAGGACCGGTTCCGGAGGAAGGCGAAATGGCGATTACTTCATAGGCATTCTTCTCAGCGTCAAATTCGAGAAGGGCGGATACCTTCCAGGTCATGTTGAATGTCCCGGTAGTGATGAGGGTGGTAACGCCTTCGAACATATTGGCGCCGATCACCATTATGCCGATGTCTCCGGTAAGGTTTGCCGGGTCATAAGCGGGCGGGGTGAAAGGATTGTCATAAACAGCAGCGATTTCGGTAAGAGCCACAAATTCAAAGTAAATCTTATTGTCAGTGGGAGTTTCACCGTAAATCCATCTGTCGTCGCCGAACTGGAAGGAAATCTTGAAGTACTTAGCGTTTACGGTATCAAAGTCGCATATAAGGTCCTTTACGCCGTTTGTGGCGTTGGTGGCGCCTTCATCGTCAAATTCAAAGGAGCCGAGGGAGGTCCAGGCAACACCGTTAGCGCTGTATTCAAGGTTTACACTGGCCGGAGTTCCTATCATGACCGCATAGTCACGATAGAAGGAAAGTACAAACTTGTTGTATTCGCCGGTTTCGCCGAGGTTGTAAACCAGTTCGATGGTACCGTTCTGGGTCTTGGCATCCGGATTCATGAACACAAGAACATCGGTTATTCCGTCGCCCCATGCGCCGTATCCGGTCTGCTTGTCACCGTCGGTGAGGAAGCTTTCGTCGCCGCGCAGGTAATCGAAATCGGATACCTGGGTTACGCCTTCCGCATATCCGGGTGTGGTATAGGTAAATCCGGCATCGGTAAGCGCTACAAATCCGATCAAATCGTTGAAGTTGGAAAGGTCAATGTTGTAAAGGGTTATAACATCGCCGACTTTAATATCAGCCATTGCCTGATATCCGTCTTTGTTGCCGTTATAGGATATGATATAACCGCCTTCGGGACATACAAAGGTGCATGCCTGTGAAAGTACGAAATCGGTGTCGATAACCACATTATCCTTGTTCACAAGAATGTTGTAGGCGTAGTTCATATCCTTAGCCACGCCGTTGTTTCCTCTTGCGGTAAGTTCGGCAACGGTAAGACCGTCACCTGCCACGATGGATACATGAGTGGAATGCTTGTAACCCGCATAATCAATGACTATCGCTTCCGCAGGAAGTTCAACGGTGGTTTCGGGCTGAACCGCCGGCTGAGCGTAGGAAGCAGCGATTTCGGTAAGAGCCACAAATTCAAAATAAATCTTATCATCAGTGGGAGATTCACCGTAAAGCCATCTGTCGTCGCCGAACTGGAAGGAAATCTTGAAGTACTGGGCATTGACAAGGCCGAAGTTGCATTCAAGATCAATAACACCGTTCGTTGTGGTGGTAGCGCCTTCGTCGTTAAGCTCAAATTCGTCTATTTCGGTAAATTGCTTGCCATCGGTGCTGTAGTAAAGGGTTACACTGCCGGGGATGCCTATCATAACAGCATAGGCGCGGTAGAAGGAAAGTACAAACTTGTTGTATGCGCCTGCTGCGCCGATGTTGTAAACCAGTTCGATGGTGCCGTTCTGGGTCTTGGCATCCGGATTCATGAACACAAGAACATCGGTTATTCCGTCGCCCCAAGCGCCGTATCCGGTCTGCTTGTCACCGTCGATGAGGAAGCTTTCGTCGCCGCGCAGGTAATCGAAATCGGATACCTGGGTTACACCTTCGGGATAGAGGTTATAGGTGAATCCGGCATCGGTGAGTTCAACAAAACCAATCAAGTTGTTGAAGTCGGAAATGTCGATGTTGTAAAGGGTGATGACACTGCCGACTTTAATATCAGCCATTGCCTGATATCCGGCCTTGTTGCCGTTATAGGATATGATATAACCGCCTTCGGGACATACAAAGGTGCATGCCTGTGAAAGTACAAAGTCGGTGGCGATAACCACGTTATCCTTGTTCACAAGAATGTTGTAGGCGTAGTTCATATCCTTAGCCACGCCGTTGTTTCCTCTTGCGGTAAGTTCGGCAACGGTAAGATTGTCGCCTGCCACGATGGATACATGAGCGGAATGCTTGTAGCCCGCATAGTCGATAACTATAGCATCAGCAGGAAGTTCAACGGTGGTTTCGGGCTGAACCGCAGGCTGAGTATAATTGCGGGTTATTTCGGTAAGAGCCACAAACTCAAAGTAAATCTTGCCGTCTGTGGGTGTCTCATAAACCCAATCATTGGAGGAGAAGTTGAAGGTTATTACTATGTACTGAGCCCAGATATACTCATCAAAGTCGCAGACTACATCGATAACACCGCTGGTGGCAGTGGTAGCACCTGCGTCATTGACTTCGAAAGTGCCTATTTCAGTCAAGTAAACGGGGTCGGTACCATAGGATATCGTAAATTCCTTGGGGGTTCCTATCATAACGGCGTAGTCACGATAGAGGGAAATGGTCAAGCCGTCAAGGCAGCTCACTGACCCAAGGTTGTAAAGCAGAACTATTTCGCCATTGTCGGTAGTGGGAGCGGGGTTTTGGATGACAAGTGCGTCAGTAATACCGCTTCCCCAACCTGCGTAATCTTCGTGTTTGTCGCCATCGGTAAGATCAGCTTCGTCGCCTCTGAGGTAATCAAAGTCGGAAAGCTGGGTTACACCGGTGGGATAAGAGTCGTGCAGGAGTATGGCCTTGTCATGGAGCCATTCTTTCCACGGTTGAATATAATCGGTGTGGTAGAGGGCGTTGTTACCAAGGTCGGAAAGCTTGTTGGAAGCAGTTACCATAAGCTCTACTGCGTCGGTTCCTCCCATCACGGACAAGGGGATAGAAATCTTAACATAAAGACCGTCTTTATAGTAGGGAACAACACTTTCAACGGTGTAGGGCTTTCCTGCCACATCATAGCCATACAGTACGCTTGCGGTGTTGCCGATGGGATTGGTGTTGCCAAGGAAACGGTCCTTAACTCCGGAAGGAGTCCAGGAAACATCAATAAAGTGGGTGTAGGTAATAAACTTAACACCGTCTTTTTCGGCACCGGGAATGAAATACCACAGTCTGATGTTGGTACCGTTGCCGTTGCCCATGGAAGCGTCGGTTCCGGTGAGGGGGCCGTTGAACAGCATTTCGGTTACCACTTTACCGTCTTCAAGGTAAGTATCGTAGTAGAAATATTCGGGTCTGTCCTGACCAACCGTCTGCCAGATGCCGGTGTTTATACCGTCAACCAAGGTCCAGCCGGTGGTATCGATATCGTCAAGGGTGGTGTAGAATTTCTTCTGTTCTTGACCGGCAAGGGTTTTACCTATGGTAATGACATCATCATAGATATGTAACTCTGTGCCGAGTTCAAGTTTCCACATTACCCATTTAGCGCCTGCGCCGGCAGCGGGGAGGGCACCGGAAGACTGGGCAGCGATAATTATTTCATCGTCTGCAACCTCTAATACGCCGGTGTGTCCGTCGGGCCAGGGGTTAGACTTGTTGTCGGTAACCACATAAGCCTGTTTTTCAGCATCCCATTTAGCTCTTGTAAGGTTGCTGTTATATACATATTTGTAGGGATGGTCGGTTACGCTTTTAACGGCCTGAATATCAAAGCCGTCGGTTTTGGAGGTTATAATAACCACTTTTTCGCCGGGTAGCTCGACATCTGCGCCAAGGTATTTCACTTCGTCAATTTCCTGGCCTTCGCCTTCGGCGGTAACCACTTCTATTTCGGAAAGGAATAAGAAGGGATCGGCAAGGGTGATAACCAGTTTGACAAAGCGGGCATTGAGGATTGCTCTGGTGTTCCACATGCCGTCGAAGGAGCATGCGCCCTTGAGTGCACCTCTGTCGGTGGAGGCCACAAGGTCAGCCACCGTGGAAGACCATGCCGGTGAGTTGCCGCTGGTATGGACGAAGTTGGATCCGTCATTGGAAAGGTAAATTTCAAGCTTAACGGGGAGGTCTACAAAGGAAGCTCTTTCCTTATAAGCGCCTAATTTAATGCCGGTGATTCCCTTCTTTTCGCCCAAATCGTAGACGATAGAGAATTCACGGGTGCCGTTTTCGGCGTTTTCTTCATAACTGAAATCATCGTCCCAGTTGAAGTTTACAAGTCCTTCATTGCTGAATGAGGTGGCATCGTCGGCATAATCGCCGTCGATAAGCTTGTAAAGATTTTCGGCAGTGTAAGCTATATCGCCGGAGACGGTAAAGGTATCGCCGCCTATGACTTCAAGCTCGCTTATACCGATCATGTTGCTGGCGGTTTCGGTTCTGAAATCAAATTCGAATTTTACGTAGCGACCGATAGCACCGAAATCGGCTCTTGTGGTGAGTATGGTTGTATCAATTCCGACACCGTCGGGAATCACGGTTTTAGCGAGATCCCAGTCGGTCTTGTTATCGGAAACGTAAATGCGTACTTCGGGAGGAACCCAAACGCCCCATTTGGCAAAGAGCTGCATTCTCACGCCTTCAATGGTTTTAAGAGCGCCGAGGTCGTAAATTAGTGTCTGAGTAGTCCAGGTTGTTTCACCATGAACCTTTTGATAGTAAAGGCCTTTGCCACCGGTGCAGTTGCCGCTGTCGGCATATTCGCCATCGGTAAGGATGATGTTATCATTGTTCCCGCTGGAAATAATTGTGCCGTCAGCTTCTTCAGCTGCTTTACCTGCAATCAGGTTGGTGCCTATGTAGTTTCTGCGGATGAAGAGATTACCTATGGGAGTTTCGGATGATTTTTTGACAGTATAGTCAAAATCCGCTACCAGCGTGTCGCCTACCGCCAGATTGCCTGCGGCATTCCACGAAGGCAGGTTGGCGGCATTGCTAAACACGCAAAGGAAAAATCCGTCATCGGGAACGACAAGGGTCTTGTCCTTTGCTTTGCCGGGACCGAAAGCCTTTGTAACGGTCAGCACGCCGTCTATTTTCTGAACTTCAAACACATACCAGTAGGCATAGTCAGTGTCATATGCGCTGGCAAGTGTTTTCTCGCTGCCGTAGATGATTTGCGAATAGTAAGCGCCCCATGTATACGTGTTTACATGGGAGATTGCTATCGTATCCTTATCGGCAGGCTCTGCTGCGACGGTGACAAAAGGCAAGATGGTGGTCATGCACGAAAGCACCATCAGCATCGCCACAGTCATTGCGAGAGACTTCTGAAGAAAACTTTTTCTCATGGTTTCATCCTTTCTTTGTTGATTTATTTGCTTTAATAATTTGAAAAGTGAATGCAAAAGCTTTTATTTTTGCAGTTGCAACTTAAATATATCCAAAAACAAAAGCCGCAACCCTTTCCATATTTTTCAAGCAGTATAATATTAACACAATAGCACAAAAATGTCAATGAAAAAAAGCATTTATTTTAACAAAAAAGCTAAAATGTTTCGCTAATTGTTATCGGTTGAAACAGTGCGTTTCGAATTCAACCAATAAAATCCAAAGATACACCATTATTCTGCCGAAGACGGATATTGTCGGTTTCTCCCGATTAAGCCGAAAATAAAAACAAGCCGCAAAACGGCTTGCTTTCATAATAACCTTAGATTAAAACTCGGGGAAAACCGAACGCCAGATATATTCCTCGGTTAAATTCGAGCTTACGGGGTAGCGGTTGTATTCAAGGGGTATAGCCGAAATATAATAGGGTATAACCCGGTAGTATTCATCGGCAATCCCGCCGCAGAAATAAATATGTTCAACCCCCGTATCTGCGTTGCAGAGGGTAGCAGTATAGTCTTTAATCCTTTCCTTAAACCGGGTAACCGTCAGATCGTTGGGGATATATATGATAAAACTCATCCTGCCGGAATAGTCAAAGCCGTCCGACGGGGATATTTTCCCCCGGGGGAAGGCGGAAATGGAAAGGGGCTTTACATAAAAGGTAGCGTTGGGATACACCCTGCGGAGGGCGTTGGTTATTTCGATCCGCTTTCCTTCCATAAGGGATTTTTCCACATAGCCGCTGTAATTTTCGTTTACCGTTTTGCCGAAAATATATACCGGATATTTAAGGGATGGAGTATCCTTATCGTAAATGTCTGCCCTGAAAGCGGCCTTCTCCCGGTCATAATAGGTGCCAGAAAGGCTCACGGTTTCTTTATCGAAATTATCTTCGTAATAATTTTGTATAAGTTCTTTCGAATTAAAAGCGTTTACGGGATTTCCCATCACCATGACATGAAAGAGGGCGGTCAGGGCAATTATTACGGCTCCCAAAGCTATATACAGCGGCTTTTTTTGCCTGAAAAGCCATATGGTAATCATGGCGAGCACCACCAATGCCCCGCAGATAATTCCGGTAAGCAGGCTCTGGAAGGCGCTGTCGGTGTATATAGTTGACATAATGTAGCCGAATCCCGCAAAGGACAACACCTTGACATACCCTTTTACCTTAAGCAGAGCGCAGGCGAAGGCGAAGGGGATAATAAGCATCAGGGTGGATAAGATTCCGCTTTTGGGGAGGATGAAATAGCTCCCGCCGAAAGCCAAAAGACATACAAGGATAATATTGACGTATTCCGCAATGCTTTTGGAAACATTATTCTGTTTATCCATAAATATGTTCCTTTCGCTTTATTCCGTTATATTATACGGGTTTGTCAGAAAGATAAGCAAATCCCTGTTGTCGTCCTTCTGGCTTTTGTTATTCCGGGTAAAGCCGCATTTTTTGCATTTATGGGTTATCACAAATTCCCTTTTAGAATCATATCTTACGGCGACGGGAACCATAAGCCCCTTGCATTCGCCTGCCCTGTCACCGGGATTTATATCCACATGCAGCGAGCAAAGGCAAAAGGGGCAGTGATTGCGGGAGGAATATTTAAGCGGGGGTACGTTTTTCCCGCAGTTTTCGCAGACAAAGGAATCATCCCTTTTGGAAAAGAGGGTATTTTCCATTTTAATTCCACTAATCAAAATATTTACAAAAAGTACTATACATTTTGCTTACAATGTATTATAATACCCAAATGTGAATATTTCAAGTATTTTTTAAACAGCCGAAAGGGTAGTGTCTTATGGGTTGTAAAGATAAAAAGCAGATAAACCCCCGTATGGGTACGGTGGGGGGTCAGGCGGTCATGGAAGGGGTTATGATGAAATCCAGACAGGGCGTGGCCACCGCCGTAAGACGCTTTGACGGGGAAATAGTCGTACGCACCGGAAGTTCAAAATCCCTAAAGGATAAATATAAAATATTGAAGCTCCCCCTTATTAGGGGAATTGTCAACTTTATCGAAATGATGGCGCTTTCCTTTTCCACCCTTACCTCCTCGGCGGAGATGTTGGGGCTGGAGGAGGAAGAACCGGGCAAATTCGGGAAATGGCTTGAAAAGCATTTCGGAAAATCGGTTATGTCCTTTGTTTCACTGATAGGAACGGTGCTGGGCGTAGGACTTGCGCTGGTGCTGTTTATCTGGCTCCCCGCCTTCGTATCAAAGCTTATAAGCCGGTATATAATTAACTTGGGCAACTGGTACTCCCTTGTAGAGGGTTTTATAAAAATGATTATCTTTATATCTTACCTGCTGCTCGTGTCTCTAATCCCCGACATCAAGCGGGTTTTCGCCTACCACGGAGCGGAACACAAGTCCATATTCTGCTATGAGGCCGGGGAGGAACTCACCGTCGAAAACATAAGGACCAAATCCCGCTTTCACCCCCGCTGCGGCACCTCCTTCATATTTGTGCTTTTAATCATCTCGATCCTGATCGGCGCGGTGCTCCCCAGCAAAATCGTGTGGCTTAGGGTTGTTCTCAAAGTGCTGCTTCTCCCCCTTGTGGTGGGAATAGGCTATGAATATATAATCTATGTGGGGAAGCATGAAAACGGTCTCACCCGCATACTTTCCGCCCCCGGACTGTTAATGCAGCGGATAACCACAAAGGAACCCGACGACACAATGATCGAAGTCGCCGTTGTGGCGGTGAAATCCGCACTGAGGGAGGAATTCCCCGACTTTGTTGTCCCCTATGAAAACCAAAGGGAAAAGGCAGAGACAAACGAAACAAATACACAGGAAAACAAAACCGAAGAAAGCACAACAGAGGAAAACGTAATTTAAATGAAATTAGGCGAATACAGAAAGCAGACCACCAGAACATTAACCGACCTTTTCGGCGACGAGGCGGGACCTCTTTGCGATATTCTGCTTTGCAGTTTTTTGGATACCGATAAATCCGAAATGCTTTTAAGGCTTGAGGAGGAAGTGTCCCGGGAAACGGTATTGAAAATGGACGAGGCCGTAAACGAACTCGGCCTTGGCCTTCCCGTTCAGTATGTTATAGGCAGCTGCTGGTTTTTCGGCCTTAAAATATATGTGGGCAAGGGCTGCTTTATCCCCCGCAGCGACACCGAAATACTGGTTAAAACATCCCTCCCCGCCCTGCCGCAGGGGGGGAGCTTTGCCGACCTCTGCGCCGGTTCCGGCTGTATTTCCGCCGCCATTTCCCAAAGCCGTCCTGACGTCACCGGCTACGCCCTTGAGCTTTCCTACAAGACCTTAAACTATACCGAAAAAAACTTAAATGACTTTTCAAACGTCAAGGTTAAACGCTTTGATGTCCTTGACGAGGAGGACTACCTTGCCTTGCTTGAGGAAAAAGGGGAAAAGTTCGACCTTCTGGTGTGCAATCCCCCCTATATCCGTTCGGGCGATATCCTGCTATTACAGCAGCAGGTGCAGTACGAACCCCACGAGGCTCTGGACGGAGGGGAAGACGGGCTTAAATTCTACCGGGAAATAACAAGGCTTGCGCCGATTATTCTTAAGGAAAGCGGGACGATTGTCTTTGAACTCGGCTATGACCAGGCAAAGGACGTTTCGGCAATTTTAAAAAGCTACGGTTATAAAACTGCTCTTGTAAAAGATCTGAACGGCATCGAAAGGGTTATTTTGGGTAAAAAATATTGACAAGGGCAAAAATGCGTACTATTATAATATGGTACGTTTTTGTTTTACAGGGGAGCAAAACCGCATATGATTTATATCGAATCAAGGACAAACGAAAAAATAAAAGGGGTAAACTCGCTTAAAGACCGGAAGGAAAGGGAGAAAAACAGGCTTTTTTTCTTTGAGGGGATTCATCTGTTTGAGGAATTCATAAAGGCCGGCCACACCCCCCTCCGGCTGTTTGCCACCCGGGAAGCCTATGACAGGTATAATTCCGCCCTGCTGCCCTTTGATTCAAATCTTTATCTGGTTTCAGACCCGGTTTACCAAAAAATCACCGCCGAAAAATCCCCCCAGGGGATATTATGCGTTTCTGAATATTTGAATAACATCCGTACTGCACCACCCTGCCCCGGCGGGATAATTCTCGAATCGGTGCGGGACACGGGAAATTTAGGTGCAATAATCCGTACAGCGGCAAGCTTGGGTATCGAAAATATAACGGTAAGCGCCGATTGTGCCGATTTGTATTCCCCCAAAACCCTGAGAGCAGCCATGGGTGCGGTTTTTTCGACAAATATAAATATAACCCAAAGCGTCCCCGAAACGGTGAAAGCCCTTGTATCCCAAGGGTATAACGTATATGCCGCCTGCCTTTACGGGGAAACCGCGAATTTAGGGGAATTCGGAATAACTAAAACCGACACCTTCGTTTTGGGGAACGAGGGAGAGGGAGTAAGCGAATCTGCCGCCTCCCTTTGCACTAAGCGGGTTATTATCCCCATGAGCGGGAAAACAGAAAGCCTGAACGTTTCGGCGGCATCCGCCATAATAATGTGGGAGATGGTACGCCCTTCATCAAATAACAAAAGAGGGTAAGAATGGACAAAAGCGTGTATTACATCTGGCTGTCCCTTGCGCTGGGGAGCGAAAACCCCCGGTATTCCACCCTTTTCGCCGATTTCGGTTCGGCAAAAGAAATATACGATAAGGATGATTTTTCCTCATTCGACGGCTTGTCCGACCGGCAGAAAAAACGGCTTGAGGACAAAAACCTTGACAAAGCCCTTGAAATAGCCGGCATCTGCAAAGCCAAGGGCTACGGAATACTCACCTATCATGACGAATATTTCCCCGAACGCCTCAGAATAATAACCTCACCCCCGCCGGTGCTCTACTACCGGGGAAACCTTAAAAATTTAAACAGCGAATGCCTTATTTCGGTGGTGGGGACAAGGAGCATGACCGAGTACGGCCGTCAGGTAACGAGGTATTTTACCAGAACCTTTGCCGATTCCGGCGCGGTGGTGGTAAGCGGCATGGCTTCCGGCGTCGACGGGGAAGCCCACAGGGGCTGCCTTGAAGCGGGAGGATTCACCGTAGCAGTGCTGGGTACGGCGATAGACAAACCCTACCCCAAGGAAAACGAAGACCTGTATTACGAAATTATCGAAAAAGGGCTGGTGCTCAGCGAATTTCACCCCGGCGCCCCCACCTTTGCCTATAATTTTCCCGTTAGAAACCGGATAATTTCCGGCCTTTCCTTAGCTACGGTCATAACCGAAGCGGGGGAAAAATCCGGTGCGCTGATTACCGCCCGCCTTGCCGTTGCCCAGGGTAAGGATGTGTATGCACTGCCGGGACTTACAGGGAGCCCCCAGTCCATCGGTACCAACATGCTGTTGCAAAAGGGAGTGAGTCTGGCATACCGGCCTTCGGACGTGCTGTCAAAGCTGGAACTTCTGTTCCCGGACAAAATCCGTATCCCCCCCTATGCCTACCGCACCGAACAGATAAAAGTCACCCCAAGGGCCGAAAGGCGGGAAAGCTTCATCGGTAAAGAAGTTTCACCCCCGAAGCCCAAACTGAACAGGGAAATAGGCGACCTTGAACCCTCTGAAAAAGCCATAATCGACGCCCTGACCGGCGAGGAGGGGCTTCACCCCGACACGGTGATTTCAAGAACCGGCCTTGACGCCGGAGAGGTTATGTCCTCACTGACCGTGCTTGAACTGTATGGCATAATCGCCGAGGATAAAAGCGGCAAATACTTCCTTGTCTGAAAAACGAAAATTATTTAAGGAGAATTCCATGAACATACTGCTAATTATCGAATCCCCCTTTAAAGCTCCCACCATTAAAAGCATATTGGGGAAGGGCTACAAGGTGGCATCCTCAAAGGGACATGTGCGGGACCTGCCCAAAAGCCGTCTGGGGATTGACGTGGAAAAGGGCTACGAGCCCAAGTATATGAACATCCGGGGCAAGGGCGACCTTATCAAGGAACTGAAAAAAGAGGCAAACAAAGCGGATATGGTTCTTCTTGCCACCGACCCCGACCGGGAAGGGGAGGCGATAAGCTGGCATCTTATGCAGGCTCTTGAACTGGAAAGCGACAGGGCAAAGCGGATAACCTTCAACTCATTGACCAAAACGGCAATCAGGGAAGCCATTAAGCACCCCCGGGACATTGACATGAACCTGGTGGATTCCCAGCAGACAAGGCGTATCCTTGACCGGTTGGTGGGGTATAAAATATCCCCCTTTCTGTGGAAAAAGATCGAAAGCGGCCTTTCGGCGGGACGGGTTCAGTCGGTTGCCACCAGAATGATAGTGGAACGGGACGAGGAAATAAAGGCCTTCGTGCCGGAAGAATACTGGAACATAACCGCAGTATTGCTTAATAATAACGATGAGGAATTTACCGCAAAATTTTACGGCACCAGGGAAAGCAAAATCGAGCTTAAAAGCAAAGCCGACGTGGATAAGGTGCTTGAAGGCATTAAAAATTCACCTTTTACTGTGGGGGACATTAAAAAGACCATTAAATCAAGAAGGCCCCTTCCCCCCTTTACCACCTCCACCCTCCAGCAGGAAGCAAACCGGCGGTTTTCCTTCCCCTCCCAGAAGACCATGTCGTTGGCCCAGGAACTGTACGAAGGGGTCAATTTGGGAGAAAAGGGAATGCACGGTCTTATAACCTATATGAGAACCGACTCGGTAAGAGTATCGGCGGAAGCAAGGGACGAGGCAAAAAAATTTATCGGACAGACCTACGGCGAAAAATATTACCCCGAAACTCCCAATGCATATAAATCCAAAAATAACGCCCAGGACGCCCACGAAGCAATCCGCCCCACCGAACCCTCCCTTACCCCCGATAACGTAAAATCAAAGCTTTCCCCCGATTCCTACCGACTTTACAAGCTTATCTGGGAACGCTTTATCGCCAGCCAGATGAAGCCGGCGGAATACGATACGGTGAACGTGGACATAAACGCCAACGGATATGTGTTCAAAGCCTCCGGCAGGACGGTCAGGTTTATGGGCTTTATGGCGGTCTACGGAGAAATCGAGGAGGAAAACGAGGAGGAAAAAAGCGAAAAGCTGCCAAGCCTCAGCAGCGGTGAAGAGCTTGAAAAGAAGGATATTATCCCCGAACAGAAATTCACCCAGCCCCCCTCAAGGTTTACCGAAGGTTCGCTTATCAAGATGCTTGAGGAAAAGGGAATCGGCCGTCCCTCCACCTACACCCCCACCATATCCACCATTATCACAAGGGGTTATGTCCAGCGAAACGGCAAGTTCCTTGAGCCCACCGAACTGGGTAAAATAACCACAAAGCTTATGATTCAGTGTTTCCCCAAGATAATCGACTACGATTTCACCGCCAACATGGAAGCCGACCTGGACAAGGTGGAGGAGGGGAAGCTTACCCGCTTTAGGGTTATCGACGAATTTTACAAAGACTTCGAAAAGCAGCTGGACTATGCCGACAAGGCCCTTGACAAGGTGAAATACGAAAAGCCGGTGGTGGAAACAGATATAGTCTGCGAAAAATGCGGCGCCAAGATGGTGGTAAAGGAAGGCCGGTACGGCAAATTTGCCGCCTGCCCCAATTATCCCAACTGCAAAAACACCAAAAAGCTTGAAAAGCCCGAAAATAAAAAGGCTTCGTCAGCGCCGGAGGTGGTATCTGAGGAAAAGTGTCCCAACTGCGGCGGGGAGATGGTGCTTAAAAAGGGAACCTACGGGCCGTTTTACGCCTGTAAGAATTATCCTGCCTGTAAGACCACCAAGCCCTATACCAAGGAAACCGGCATCGCCTGCCCCAAGTGCGGGAAAAACATTGTAATGAAGCAGTCGAAAACCAAACGCATTTTTTATTCCTGCGACAATTATCCCAACTGCGACTTTTCAACCTGGGATATGCCCACCAATGATAAATGCCCCGTCTGCGGAAAAATGCTGTTAAAGAAAAAACACAAGAATTTAGTTTATTGTATAGATAAAGGCTGCGGCTGGAGTGAGGAAATACGTGAAAACCAGAATAATAGTTGACGCCATGGGAGGGGACAATTCCCCCTGCTCGATGGTAACCGGCGCTGTGGAAGGCGCAAAGAAATATGATGTCGACCTTATTTTCACCGGCGACAAAACACAGATAGACCCCATTTTATCAAACCTTGACACAAAGAATTTAAATATAGAGGTGGTTCACACCCCCGTCTGGGTGGAAATGACCGACAGCCCTTCGGTGGTTCAGAAGGAAAAGCGGAACTCCTCCGTTGCCCTTGCCTGCGAACTGTTGCGTGACGGTGTCGGCGACGTGGTTATAAGTTCCTGCAACACCGGCGCTTTGTATATGGCGGCAACCCTTATAGTAAGACGGAATAAGGGGGTACGCCGTTCCGCCTTGGGAGCGATAATCAACTTTGAAAATCCCTTTATAATAGTGGATTCGGGGGCGAATATCGACGTCACCCCCGAAGTGCTTGTCCAGTTCGCCCAGATGGGTAGTCTGTACTGCCAGTGCGTCATGGGAATATCCAACCCCCGGGTTGCCCTTCTGAACAACGGCACCGAGGAAACCAAAGGCACCCACCTCTACCGGGAAGCCTATTCCAAGCTTAAGGAAGAACTCACAATCAATTTCGTAGGCAACTGCGAGGCACGGGACCTTACCGCCAACTTCTGCGACATGGTGGTGTGCGACGGCTTTACCGGTAATATCGCCCTTAAACTTTTCGAGGGGATGGGGCAGTTCCTTTTGAAGAATCTGAAAAAAATATATAACAAAAACCTTATAACCCGGCTTTCCGGGGCAATGATAAGGGGTTCCATGCTGGATTTCAGAAAGTCCATCGACCACCGTGAATACGGCGGCGCTCCCTTCTTGGGGCTGTCAAAGCCGGTTATAAAAAGTCACGGCGCGGCGGAGACAAAAAGTATTATGTCAACCATAAGACAGGCAAGAGACTACCATCAGAGCGGCCTTGCGGAAAAAATCTCCGAGGGGATTTCCGAAGCGGAGGAAGAAAGGGAGAACGGAAAATGACCGAATCGGGAAGGGCAAAGGATTTTTCAGGCCTTGAAAAGGCCATCGGATATACCTTTGGCGACAAAGAACTGCTTATGAACGCCCTCACCCACGCTTCATACTGCAACGAAAACCGAACCAATGAGGGAACTCTGCCCTCCAACGAACGGCTGGAGTTTTTAGGGGATTCGGTGCTGTCCCTTATTGTTTCCGACTATATTTACAAAAACTACCGTTCCTTCGACGAAGGGGATCTAACCAAAATCAGGGCGGCGGTGGTGTGTGAAAACACCCTTGCCATCTTTGCCAGACGCATTGATTTGGGGGACTATATCCTACTGGGAAAGGGTGAGGAAGCCTCCGACGGGCGGAAGCGGAAATCAATTCTGTCGGACGCCTTCGAGGCGCTGATTGCGGCGGTTTACCTTGACGGAGGTTTGGAAAAGGCAAGGGAGTTTTTACTCCCCAGAGTCACCGAAGCGGCTGTGATTTCAATGAAAAAGGGTACCGAAGACTATAAATCCCGCCTTCAGCGGATGGCGCAGGAAACCCCGGAGGAAATTCTCGAATATGTTACCGTAAACGAGGAAGGTCCTCCCCACGACAAGCGGTTTACCGTCGAGGCGCGGCTTAATTCCAATGTTTTAGGGGTGGGTATCGGCAGGTCCAAGCGGGAAGCCGAACAGCAGGCGGCAAAGAAGGCCCTTGAACTTTTCGGCGAAATAAGCAAAGATGAAAAATCATAAAAACATAGCGGTTTTTATCCCCCATTTGGGTTGTAAACATAACTGCATTTTCTGTTCCCAGACCAAAATTACCGGCGCAAGCGTAATGCCCGACATAAAAAGCGAACTCGAATGCGTGAAACGGACAATAGAAGAGGGGCTTTCCACCGTCACCGAAGGGGAAACCGAGATTGCCTTTTTCGGGGGCAGCTTTACCGGTATCGACAGAGAATATATGATTTCCCTCCTTGAACTGGCATCGGGTTATATAGGGGAAAAAGTAAAGGGAATACGGTGTTCCACCCGTCCTGATTATGTAAACCGGGAGATATGCGATATACTTAAAAATTACGGCGTAACCGCCGTTGAGCTGGGGATTCAGTCCACCGACGACAAGGTGCTAATAGCCTCCCGAAGGGGACATGCCGCCGGGGATTCAAAAAGAGCCTGCGAATTAATTTCGGAAAACGGCTTTGAACTTGGCGGGCAGATGATGATAGGGCTACCCCTTTCCACTGCCAAAAGCGAAATACAGACCGCAAGGGACATTGTTGCCTTCGGTGCCAAAACAAGCCGGATTTATCCCGCGGTGGTGTTTGAAAACACCCGCCTTTTCGATATGGCAAAGTCGGGGGAGTATATCCCCCTGACCACCGATGATGCCGTCAGCCGCGCAGCCGCCTGCGCGGAAATCTTTATTAAAAACAATGTTTCCATACTCCGCATAGGCCTTCATTCCTCGGAAAATTTAACAAACGCCCCTTACGGCGCCAACCATCCCGCCATAGGGGAGCTTACCGAAGGGGAAATCTATTACAATCTTATCAGAGAGCAGCTGGAAGGCATAAAAGCCGATAACATAACAATCCTGATTCCCCCCGGGGAGCTTTCGAAATGCATAGGACACAGGGGGAAAAACCGGAAAAGGTTCAAAGAACTTTATAATAAAAACATTAATTTCCTACAGGACGGAAGTCTTGAAAAATACAGCATAAAAATAATCTCCCCGTAAAAGATGTTAAAATCCAGAAAGGAAAACACAGACTTTGAAGCTCAAAGCCATTGAAATGCAGGGGTTTAAATCCTTCCCCGAAAGAACCAAAATCACCTTTGACGGCGGAATCATCGCCATAATCGGCCCCAACGGTTCCGGAAAAAGCAATATAAGCGACGCCATACGCTGGGTGTTGGGGGAAATGTCGGTCAAGTCCCTGCGGGGAAGCCGTATGGAGGACGTTATCTTCAACGGCACCGAAAAGAGGCCTGCCGCCAACTTTGCCGCGGTTTCCTTATTTCTCGACACTTCGGAAGAATATACGGCGGCAAAGGCGGAAAACCAGACCGAAAATAAGGAAGAAGTCCCCGACGTGTTACCCAAAATCCGCTTATCCGACGCCGGGGAATTCGTCATAACCCGCAAATACTACCGTTCCGGGGAAAGCGAATATTACATAAACAAAAAACAGGTACGCTTAAAGGATGTTTACGAACTGTTTTACGACACCGGCATAGGCCGGGAGGGCTATTCGGTTATCGGTCAGGGGAAAATCGCCGAGGTGCTGTCGGTCAAGGGGGATGAACGGCGGTCAATCTTCGAGGAAGCCGCCGGCATATCCAAATTCCGCTATAAAAAGACAGAAGCCGAAAGAAAGCTCAAAGACACCGATTCCAACCTTGAACGGATAAACGACATCCTTTCGGAGGTGGAAAACCGGGTGGAGCCTCTGGCGACAGAAGCGGAAAACGCCAAAAAGTATCTTGTGCTGGCAAAGGAAAAAAAGGAACTGGAAATAACCATCTGGCTTGAAAAGGCGGACATTTTAAGGGAAAGCCTTGACAGCAGCGAAAGACTCCTTGCCGCGTCGAAGCTGGAACTTGACCTTGCCTCCGACGAGCTTGCCTCCATCGAAAAAGAAGAGGAGGAGTTCACCAATCAGGGTTATGCCCTTATGCGGCGCAAATCGGAACTTGAAAACAAATCTTCCGATTTTAAAACACAGATAGCCGAACTGGTAAGGCAGAATTCGGTGTTTGAAAACGATAAATCCCACTTCGAGGAAAGAATCCAAAGCCTAAAGCGGGAATCGAATCTTGTTTCGGGGCGGATTGCCCTTATCGAAGAACAGCTTTCGGCAAACGAAAAAGAAAAGACCGAAACCAATTCGGCTTTGGAAAGCCTGAAGGCCGAATATCAGGACCTTGTTTCAAAGCGGGAGGAAATGCTTTCCCCCTCCAAAACCGCCGCCGAAAGAAGGGAAGCCGAACAGAATGCCCTGAAGGAAGCTTCACGGCAGCTTTCGGAGGTGCTGTCACAGGCAGTTTCCTGCAAAACCCTTATTTCCGCCTCCGAAAAAAGCGGGGAAACCTACTTTGAAAGGCTGAATCAAAGTAAAGAAAGATTAAATTCCCTTAAAACCGAAAGGGATTCCCTTGAAGCAAAGGAAAGGGAAATTAACGCCGAAATTACCGAAATCAAAGGCGAAATAAGCGAAAAACAAAATAAACTTAAAACTATCGGAGAAAAACGGGGGGAATACGAAAACGCCATCTCCGCCCTTAAGGTAAACGCCGCGGCGGCGGAAGAACAGCGTTCCGCGCTTCTGCGTCTTGAACGGCTGTTCGAGGGCTACTCCGATTCGGTCAAAACCATACTGCGTCAGGCAAACGACGGCAAAATACTTGTTTCGGGAAAACCCATAGACTTAAGGGGAACCGTGGCGTCCCTCCTTTCCACCGAAGGGGAGTATGTGGTCGCCATCGAAACCGCTTTGGGAGCGGCGGTACAGTTTATCGTGGCGGGGTCCGAAACCGACGCAAAGGCAGCCATAAACTACCTTAAGTCCACCGGCGGCGGGCGGATAACCTTGCTCCCACTTGATACGGTAAGGGGAAGACGCAGCGACGTTTCGAAGATAAAGAGCTGCAAAGGCTTTATCGGTATCGCCTCCGATCTGGTAAGCTGCGACAGCCGATATAAGGCCATAGCCGACGAACTGTTAGGCAGAACGGTTATTGCCGAGGATATTGAAAAAGCCGCCGAAATGGCAAAAAAATGCGGCTATTCCATAAAAATCGTAACCATCGACGGGCAGATTATAAATGCCGGCGGTTCCTATACCGGCGGCTCCCCCCAGAAAAAGGTGGGGATTTTCACACGGAATTCCGACATCGAAAAGCTGGATGAGGAAATTTCGCAGATTAACGAAAAGCTGCTGGACTTTTCGGTTAAAAAACGCAACGCCGAAAGGGAATATCAAACCTTAACAAGTGAAACTTCCGAATTGAATTCCCGTGTTGAGGAACTTGCTTCCGGCTACGACAGCGTTAAAAACGCCTTTTCCCAGGCCGACGCCATTTACGGCGAGGAGGAAGCAAAATACAATGACTTAATTTCCTTCCGTTCCCAGGGGGAAAAGGAAAAGGAAGCACTGACTTCAAGGCTTGCCGAATGCGAAGCCAAGGCCGAGGAATTGCGCAAAGCCATTTCCGAATCCGAAAAGGCAATAGCTTTCGCCGAGGGGGAAATCAACGCCATAACCCAAAAAGCGGAAGGCATTAAGGATAAGCTTTCGGAAATAAATCTTAAGCTTGTGGCGCTTAACGCAAAGTATGATTCTGCGGAGGAAAAATGCGGGGAATTAAGTAACCGCCTTGACGGCGAAAGGGAAAAGCTTTCTGAAATTGCAGGGGAAATTTCCCAGTGCGAAAACACCCTTGCGGCTAACGAAAGCACCTCAAAGGAAAATATAATAAAAATTCGGGAATCCGAAAAGCAGATTCTTGAATTAAACAAAGAAAAGGAAAGCATAGACAAAAAACTGGACGAACGGGAAAAGTCCCTCCCCGAAAGGCGGACCCGGCTGAAATTCGCCCAGATAAGACGGGAACAGGCCTTTGAAAGCTATACCCGCCTGGAAAGCACCCAAAAGTCCTCAAGAGAGGAATACGACGATATCATAAACCGCCTTTGGGAGGAATACGAGCTTTCCTACTCGGCGGCGGAGGAATTCCGCCTGCCGGCCGACAAGCGGGATAAAATGCCCTCCCGCCTGAACGCAATAAAGGCTAAAATCCGCGCCATGGGTAATATAAACTTAAAGGCGGTGGAGGAATACGAGGAACTGAAAACAAGGCGGGACTTTTTGAAAGCCCAGACCGACGACCTCAACCGCACCCGCCGTAAGCTGGATGCCGAAATAAGCCGCCTTGAAAACACCATGGAAAAAACCTTCATAGACACCTTTGAAAACATAAACAAAACCTTCGGCAGGGTGTTTTCCCAGTTGTTTGAAGGGGGCGTTGCCAAGCTGGAGCTTTCCGAACCCGACAAACCCCTTGAATGCGGTATAGATATTGTTATCCGTCCCCCCGGAAAGGCGGTAAGGTCAATCTCCCTGCTGTCCGGCGGCGAACAGGCCTTCGCAGCAATAGCCCTTTACCTTGCCCTGCAGGAGATTAATCCCTCCCCCTTCTGCATCTTCGACGAAATCGAAGCCGCCCTTGACGAGGTAAACCAGCTTAAACTTATGGACTACATAAAGGAAAACTGCAGCCATACCCAGTTTATCCTTATAACCCACCGCCGTGGAACCATGGAACGGGCTGACACTCTGTATGGAATAACCATGCGGGAAAAGGGGGTTTCGGAATACCTCCGCCTTGACCTTGACGCCCTCGGGGAAAGGATTAAGGAATACACCGAAAGCGACAAATAACCGTCAACGAAAGGAATTCAAATGGGATTTTTCGATAAACTCAAATCGGGTTTAAAAAAGACAAAGGATTTTTTAGTCAAACCGGTAAACGCGCTGTTTTCCTCAGCCGACCGGGTGGACGATGACTTTTACGAGGAACTCTTCGATTTGCTGGTGGCCTCCGACGTGGGGGTGGAGGTTTCGGAAGAGATAGTGGATAAATTAAGGCAGAGCCTTAAGGAAAAGAAAATAAAGGAAATCCCCCCGGCAAAAGAAGAATTCAAAAAAATCCTGTATGAAATGATAGGGGAGGACGTCCCCTTAAACATCCGGGACAAAACCGTCATTCTTGTGGTGGGGGTAAACGGGGTGGGCAAAACCACCTCCATAGGCAAAATTTCCCTTTTGCTTAAAAATCAGGGAAAAAGGGTTATGCTCTGCGGAGCGGACACCTTCAGGGCGGCCGCTATCGAACAGCTTAAAGTCTGGGCAGGTTGTTCGGAGGTCCCCATGATAAGCCAGTCCGAGGGAGCGGACCCGGCGGCGGTGGTGTTTGACGCCGTGGGCGCCGCCAAAAAGCAGAATATAGACGTGCTTATCGTCGATACCGCCGGCAGGCTCCACAATAAAAAGAATTTAATTGACGAACTTTCAAAGATAAACCGGGTCATTTCAAGGGAATGGCCTGAGGCCGGTCGGGAAACCCTGCTGGTGCTTGACGCCGTTACGGGGCAGAACGGTCTTATTCAGGCACGGGAATTTACCAAGGTGGTCAATGTGGACGGAATCGTCTTAACAAAGCTTGACGGCACCGCCAAGGGGGGAATTGTCCTTGCCATCCGCAGAATGTTGGGCATTCCCGTCAAGCTTATCGGTGTGGGGGAAGGGGTTGACGACCTTCAGCCCTTTTCGGGACACGACTTTATTTCCGCCATGTTTGAGGATTAAAAAATGAAAATCGTCCTTGCAACCCATAATCAGCATAAAATTCAGGAACTTAAAGCCATTTTCGAAAGACATTACGGCAACAGACACACCTTTGTATCAATGAAAGAAGCCGGCTTTGAGGGGGAAATCGACGAAAGCGGCAAAACCTTCGAGGAAAACGCTAAAATCAAAGCCGTGACGGTATGCAATAAAACCGGCCTTGTCACCTTTGCCGACGATTCGGGGCTGGAAGTGGAAGCATTAAACGGAAGGCCGGGGGTGTATTCCTCCCGCTACGGCGGAGAAAATACGGGCTACGGCGAAAAAATAAAGCTGCTGCTTTCGGAACTGGAAAATATTCCGGACGAAAAGCGGAAGGCAAAATTCGTTTCGGTGTTCTGCTGCGCCTTCCCCGACGGGAGGGAGTGTATCATCGCAAGGGGAGAATGTGAGGGAATAATTATACGCAAACCCAGGGGTGAGGGAACTTTCGGTTATGACCCCGTGTTTTATTATCCACCCTTTGGCAGAACCTTCGCGGAATTGACAATTGAGGAAAAAAATAAAATCAGCCACAGAGGATTGGCTGTCGAAAAATTTATTAAAATGTTATGCCTTGACAAATAATAAATATATATGATATTCTTATTAAATAAACATAATGCCTATTAGCCGGAATTATACCGCTAATGCTATGTTAGCCGGAGGGACGACAGGTGTTTTTTGATTTTCATTACATCTTAAACCAGTTGGGTTCGGTGGGTATAGCCGATATTTTCGACATACTCATAGTTGCGTTCGTCTTTTACTACCTTTTCAGGTTCGTCCGGGAACGGCGGGCGGGAAAGCTGGCACTGGGCGTTATTTTGATTTTACTGATGCTTCTTATCAGCAACCTTGCGGAAATGCGGGCAACCCGCTTTATACTTGAAGCGGTGGTGAACGTGGGCTTAATCGCCCTGCTCATCGTTTTCCAGCCCGAACTCCGCAGTATGCTTGAAAAAATGGGGGGGGAATCCCTTAAGGGCTTCAGGGGAAAGCTGGACAAATCCACCGCCTCCCAGTACAAGGCCGCCATAAGCGAAATCTGCTATGCCGTTGAAAACCTGTCCAACTCCAGAACCGGCGCATTGATTGTTTTGGAAGGCTCCACCAAACTGGGGGATGTGGTCAAAACCGGAACCGTTATCGACGCCCAGATGTCATCATTTTTATTGGGAAATATATTCTATGACAAGGCTCCGTTACACGACGGGGCGGTGGTGATCCGGGGACTTAGGGTCCTTGCCGCCGGTTGCTTTTTGCCCCTTTCCACCAATCCCGACATCGTACGGGATTTAGGAACCCGTCACCGGGCGGGGATAGGCATGTCGGAAAATTCCGACGCCACCGTTATTATCGTCAGCGAGGAAACGGGGATTATAAGCGTCGCCATAGACGGGGAATTAAAGCGGGGCTTTAACCGGGACGAACTGGAACAGTTCCTGAATACCCTTCTGATTAAGGAAAACGAACACAAAAGCGTAAAGGACAGACTGTTCGGCAAGCATGACAACGACGGGGAGGAGGGTTTTGATGAATAATCAAAGCAGCTACTCTCCACCGGATACGGGAATCACCCTTGAAAAAAAACCCGGCAAAAAGCGGATTTACACCTTTCTGGTAATGCTTGTGGCCTTCATCTCCGCGCTGTTGCTGTGGTTTTACGTTTTGGGGTACGATTCCCCCAATTACGAAAAGGAATTTGACGTTCCGGTTATGGTGGAAGGGGTTTCGGAACTCAGGGAAACCAAGGGCTATACCGTGATTTCGGACTTCGGTTTCAGCATAAGGGTTACCGTTTCAGGTACCCAGACGGAGGTTAATAAACTCCGTTCCAGTGACATCAGAGCCTTTGTCGATGTGTCACAGGTTTCCGTCCCGGGGAACAACACCCTTCCCATCAACGTTACGGTTAAAAACGAAAATCAGATAACCGTCAAAGACAAAAGCATGGAATCGGCGGTAATTTTCATTGACAAAAACATTGTTGCCGAAATACCCGTTGAAATTGATTTTACCGACTATTCCCTTGAGGAAGGGTACAGCATAGGGGATTTTGAAACCACCCCCATTACGGTTACGGTGGAGGGACCCGAGTCGGAAATTTTAAAAATAAGCAAAGCCTACGGGATAGTCCAGCCCGGAACCCGCCTGAATCGTTCCACAAAATTCAATACCACCGTTACGCTGTATGACGCAAAAGGCAATAAGGTAACGAACAGCTATATCAATTTAAAGGACACCAGCGTTATAGTAAGCCTTCCGGTTTACAGGACGGTGGACATTCCGGTGAATGTTTATTTCTTCGGGGGGTATTTTTCCACCGATATGGCAGATATAGCCCTTTCCGACAGCTATATTAAGGTTAAGGGTCTGGTGGAGGATTTTGAAGGCTTCAGCGAAATAAAAATAAATATCGCGGGGGATTCCCTGACTTCGGAAACGGTAACGGTTACAAAACAGATTGTCCTCCCCACCGGGTTGGAATGTGTCAGCGGTCAGAAATCCGTCACCGCCGCCATAACCCTCCATGATATAGTTCACAGGGAAGTGGCATCTTCCGCCTCCGCGGTATGCGATATAATAAACGCTCCGGAAGACAAGGAAATAACCGTAGTAACCCCCAACCTGAACGTTACTTTCATGGGACCGGTGGAACCGCTGAAAACCCTATCCCAAACCTCCTTCAGGGCGGTTATTGACCTTTCCAATATGACCCTGGAATCGGGGAAAACCTATCTTGTCCCGGTGGATATTGTCCTGGTGGATGACGATATAAACCCCCTAAACGGAGTGTTCCCCGGCGGCGACTATGTAGTGACAATATCGGTAAATGACAGGGAGGGATGATTATTGCTTGGTGAAAACTGGTCTGTTGCGGCTATAGACAGGGAAAAGGAAGAATCCCTTGCGTCTTCCCTCAACATCGGAAGGCTTACCGCAAGGGTGCTTATTTCAAGAGGTTACGACACCGCAGAGCTTGCCGGACAGTTTATAAATAAGACAAACTGCCAGCTGCATAATCCCTTTTTACTAAAGGATATGGACAAAGCCTGCTTCCGCATAAGGGAGGCTTTGGATAAAAAGCAGTCAATCTGCATATACGGCGATTACGATGTGGACGGGGTAACCTCCACTACAATGTTATATTTATACCTTTCCTCCAAGGGGGCAAAGGTGAAATACTTTATACCCGAACGCCTTTCGGAAGGCTACGGGCTTAACAAGGACTCCATACGGGAAATTTCAAAGGACACCGACCTTATAATAACCGTTGACACCGGAATAACCGCCATCGAGGAGGCTGAATACGCTAAAACCCTCGGAGTGGATTTAATTATAACAGATCATCACTCCTGCCGGGATATCCTTCCCGCCGCCTTTGCGGTGGTTAATCCCCACCGCCCCGACTGCGATTATCCCTTCAAGCACCTGGCGGGGGTGGGGGTGGCATACAAGCTTATCTGCGCCCTTGAGGGGAGCTGTAAAGCAGCGGCAGAAAGCTACGCCGATCTGGTGGCCATAGGCACCATTGCCGATGTTATGCCGATTATCGATGAAAACCGCCTTATCGTGGACCTGGGCTTAAGGGCGCTGGAAACCACCGACAGACCCGGCCTCTGCGCCCTCATGGACAACACCGGAGTTGTAATAGAAGAGGGGAAAAGAAAAATATACACCTCCACCGTGGGTTATATCATCGCCCCCCGTCTGAATGCGGCAGGGAGGATAGCCTCGGCAGACAAGTCCATCGAGCTGCTTTTGGAAACCGACTACGCTAAAGCGGATATATTAGCAAAGGAACTGTGCGAAATAAACCGGATCCGCCAGAACACCGAGCAGTCCATATACGACGAGGCAATCCAGCAGATAGGCCAATACCGGGGTGACCGGTTCAGCTACATACTTCATTCCGAAAACTGGCATCAGGGCGTGGTTGGGGTGGTGGCTTCCAAAATTGCCGAAAAATACTCCCTTCCCGCCATACTTTTTTCCTTCGACGGGGAAATCGGAAAGGGGAGCGGAAGGTCGGTAAAGGGGTTAAGCCTTACCGAGGTCCTGGAAAAATGCTCCGATCTGCTTATAGAATACGGCGGTCATGAGCTTGCCGCCGGCCTTTCCATCGAAAAAAAGCGTCTTGCCGAATTTATAGAAAGATTCGAAAAACTGTCAAGGGAACAGCTTGAGGACAAAAACACCCTCATGCCGGTTGACATCGACTGCGAACTGTTTTTTGACGAAATAACCATCGATAACGCCAACGACCTGCTGTTGCTTGAGCCCTTCGGGCTTTCCAATCCGGTGCCCCAGTTTTTAATAAAGAATGCGGTTATAACCGATATTCTTCCCCTGTCCTGCGACAAGCATATAAGGATTAAAATAAAGGACAAATACGGCAAAAAAGAAGCTAACGCCGTTTACTTCGGCATAAGCCACTGCGAATTTCCCTTCTGCCGGGGGGATACCTGCGAAATTGCCTGCACCTTGGGCGTAAACAAGTTCAACGGCTTTTCCTATCCCCAGCTGCTTATAAGGGCAGTCCGCCCCTGCGATGCCGAAAGAAAGGCAATTTACCGCTCAAGGGAATACTATTCCAAGGTGGCGGGCGGGGAGGACTTTTCTGACCTTCCGCCGGATATAGTCCCCACCGTGGAGGATTTCAAGGCCGTGTTCAGGGTGCTGAAGCGGGAACTTTCGGGGGAAAGAAAGCGGATTTCCATTAGATATCTGAAAAGGCGCATCGAATTAACCGAAAATACATCGATAGACCTTTGTAAAATCAAAACCGTAATAGACGTAATGACCGAATTCGGCATTGCCGAAACCATAAAGGTGCGGGGAATCGACATCATCGAAATCAAGCTTATACCCGCAGCCCAGAAGGTGGACCTTAACAAGTCGGAAACACTGAATAATCTGAAAAAACATTTATCTGAAAACCCCGGCAAGCAGCCCTGACGGGACATTAAAGCAAAGGCAAAGGAAAAATTATGACCGTGGAATTCCAACAACTGTATAACCGTCTTGCCGAAAAGGGCGTGTATGACCTGGATAAGATCACACGCGCTTATTTGCTTGCCGAAAAAGCCCATTCCGGTCAGAAACGGATTTCCGGCGAGGATTACATCATCCATCCCATTTCGGTGGCGGTAATCGTGGCGGATTTACAGCTTGACACCGATTCCATCTGCGCCGCCCTCCTTCACGACACCATCGAGGACACCCAGGGAAGGGTTGATTTAGTATTAGTCAAAAAAGAATTCGGTCAGCAGGTGGCGGACCTGGTGGACGGGGTGACAAAGCTTATCCATATCCCCTTCGAAACCAAGCAGGACGAATCCATAGAAAATCTGCGCAAGATGTTCCTTGCCATGTCGAAGGACATAAGGGTTATATTCATAAAGCTTGCCGACCGGCTCCACAATATGCGCACCCTCTGCTACCGGGACGAAAACAAGCAGCGTTCCATTGCCCTTGAAACAATGCACGTCTATGCCCCCCTTGCCCACCGCTTAGGTATCCAGAAAATCAAGCAGGAGCTGGAAACCCTGGCGCTGCAGTACCTTGACCCTATAGCCTATGAGGAAATACATCAGCTTATAGATAAGCGGATAGCCGAAAACGAGGGCTTTTTGGCAAGGGCAACCGACATGGTGGCGGAAGCCTTAAAGGAACAGGGAATAAACTTCCGTCTTGAAAGCCGCATAAAATCGGTTTACTCCATCTACCGCAAGATGTATAACCAGAACAAGGCCTTTGACGAGATATACGACTTTTACGCCATAAGAATAGTAGTCAAAACCGAAATGGAATGCTACACCTCCCTGGGGGTTATCCACGAGGAATTTAACTCCATGCCGGGGAGATTCAAGGATTACATTTCCACCCCCAAGCCCAATTTGTACCGTTCCCTCCATACCACCGTTATAGGTCATGACGGCATACCCTTCGAGGTTCAGATTCGTACAGAGGAAATGCACGAAATCGCCGAATACGGTCTTGCCGCCCACTGGAAATATAAGTCCGGCGAGCAGACCAAAAAGGAAGCCGACGAAAAATACAAATGGCTCCGCACCCTGTTGGAAACCGAAAAGGACCTTGTGGATGCGGACGAATTCCTGCGTCCCCTTAAAATAGACATGTTCGACGACGAAACCTTTGTGTTCACCCCCAAGGGGGATGTGGTGTCTCTGCCGGCAGGGTCAAACACCATAGACTTTGCTTATGCCATCCATTCCGCCGTGGGGAACAAGATGGTGGGGGCAAAGGTTGACGGCAAGATTGTCCCCATCGATTACGTCCTTGAAAACGGTCAGATTGTTGAAATACTGACCTCCTCCGCCTCAAAGGGCCCCAGCCGGGACTGGCTTAAGCTGGTGCGTTCCGCCGAGGCAAGGAACAAAATCCGCCAGTTCTTCAAGAAGGAACGGCGGACGGAAAACATAACCATAGGGGAAAACGAGGTGGACAGGGAACTCCGCCGGTACGGCCGCCCCTTCACCGAAGCCCAGAAGGACGAAATCGTCAAAAACGTGGCCGAACGCATGAGTATGCCGGACGTGGAGGATTTATACAACAATATCGGCTACGGGGGACTTCCCGTATCCAAAATCGCCTCCAAGCTGAGGGATGAATTCGAACGGGTGGTAAACCCCGTCACAATCGAGGAAACCCTCCAGAAGGCGGCGGAACAGCAGAAAAAGCTGGAACGCAAGACCTATGTTCCCAAATCCCAGTCGGTTATTATCGACAGCGTAAAGGGCTGCGCGGTGAAGTTCGCCAAGTGCTGCAACCCCCTCCCCGGAGACAGCATTATCGGCTTTATAACCAAGGGCTACGGCATTTCCATTCATAAATACGACTGCGAAAACGTAATCGCAGGCCTGAAACGCCCCGAGGACAAGGACAGATGGGTGGTGGCATCCTGGACCGATTCGATTGAAAAACAGCAGTTCGGCGACTTTGAGGCAAGCCTTAACATATACGCCTCCTATTCCCAGAAGCTGATAGCCGATGTCACTTTGGCGCTGTCGGATATGAAGGTGGCAATCGTGTCCCTTAAGGCTAATGAAAACGGAGACGACATGATACTCCGTGTGGTGCTTAAATGCAGTAACATAGAGCATCTTAAAAATATTATCAAAAATATGAAAAAGCTGCAGGGCGTAAGGGATGTGGCAAGAGGAAAAGCATGAGAGCGGTTGTATCAAGGGTTGACAGTGCAGTCTGTCGGGTTGACGGTAAAATAACCGGAAAAATCGACAAAGGAATGCTGGTTATAGTCGGCTTTTCGGTGGAGGACACGGAGGAGGAGGTTATAAAAACCGCCTCCAAAGTCGGGAAACTGCGTATATTTCCCGACAATGACGGAAAGATAAGTAAATCCGCCCCCGACATAGGCGGTTCGGCTCTTGTTATTTCAAACTTCACTTTATACGGCAGGGTCAAGCGGACAAACCGTCCCGACTTCACCCGTTCCTGTCCCGCCGACAGGGCAAACGAATATTTCGAGCTTTTCAAAAAAGAGCTTTCCGCCCATCTCCCCGTGGAAACGGGTATTTTCGGCGCCCATATGCATATAGAGTCGTTAAACGACGGCCCCGTAACCCTTATCATTGACTCCGAAGAGTTTTAATAATGAAAATATATATTGAAAACCATACCGACTATCTTAACGATTATTATTTCAAATCCCTCTGCCTGTTGTATTTCCATTCGGAAAAATTCCCGGTGGAAGACAGTTCCCCCAATACGGCAAGGTTTATTCTTAAAAAAGAAGACAAGGGGCTGACCGCCTTTTGCGAAATTTCTTCCCCCTACGGGAAGGCGTCCGCCGAATGCAAAGAGGAGGATATCGTCTTCACCATACCCACCCCCGGTGAGGAAATCGCCAAATCCATTACGGGAAAAGCCTTGTTGGCCGCAGGCTATAAGCTGTTCGGATTCATCCCCCCCTGGGGACACATAACCGGGCTTCGTCCGGTAAAGCGGGCAAGGTTTTACCTTGAACGGGGCTTTTCCGAAAAAAAGGTAAGACGGCTGTTTGAAAACGACCACAACGTAAGCCGGGAAAAGACCGACCTTTCGATCGATACGGCTTACAACGAAATAAAGCTGTTGTCGGACCTTGAAAACAACAACTGCGGCGTTTACGTTTCCATACCCTTCTGCCCCACCAGGTGCGACTACTGCTCCTTTGTGTCCTATTCCAACCAGAAGCTGTTTAAGCTTATTCCCGACTATCTTGCCCGCCTTTTGAAGGATATTAAAAAAACCGGAGAAATAATAAGGGAAACGGGGTTTGTCCCCTCGGCAATCTATATCGGCGGGGGAACGCCCTCTTTTCTGTCAGAGGAGCAGCTTGAATTTCTGCTGTCCGGAATAAACAAACACATACCCATGGAAAACCTGCGGGAATTTTCCTTTGAGGCGGGGCGCCCCGACACGTTAACAAAAGAAAAGCTGAACATAATAAATAAATACGGGGTAAACCGCATTTCGGTAAACCCCCAGACCACCAACCAGACCGTCCTGGACGCCATCGGCAGAAAGCATACCGTTGAGGATTTCTTCCAAGCCGCGAAACTGGTTAAAAAATATGATTTCAAAACGGTAAACGCCGATATTATCGCCGGCCTTCCCAAGGACACCTTTGAAAGTTTTTCAAAAACCCTTGATGACGTTTTGTCCTTAGGCTTCGAAAACGTTACCGTACACACCCTTTCTATTAAAAACGCCGCCGAAATGAAAAACGAAGAGGGAATTTTCGACCCGGCGGGAAGCCTTGCAAGGGAATGCGTGTCTTATGTGGGGAAAACCCTAAAAGCAAAGAACTACCGCCCCTATTACCTCTACCGGCAGAAACGCACCGTGGGAAACGGGGAAAACACGGGTTATTCACTTGAAGGTCACGAGTGTCTATATAATGTAATGATGATGGAGGAAACCTCCTCCGTATTTGCCTGCGGGGCGGGGGCAATAACCAAGCTGGTGTCCTCCGACGGGGAACATATAGAAAGAATCGCCTTCCCCAAATTTCCCTTCGAATATCTTGAAAAGGAGGAGGGTATCGGCGAGGAAAGGATAAAATCGTTTTTTGCGAAAGGATGAACAGCCATAATTTACGATAAAACTTTTATAGAATCCTGCGAAGCGTCCTATGTAAATTCGGTAAATGACGCGGTTAAAAAGGCAATGGAAAAGGGAAAACACCTGATTCTCCTTGCCGGCGCCTCCTGCGCGGGAAAAACCACCACATCAAAGAAAATAGAAGAAGAAATAGAAAAAAACGGCGGACACGCCGAAACCGTGTCCCTTGACGACTTTTACCTCAACCCTGCCGACAAACCCAAGACAAGGGACGGCATACCCGACTATGAGTCCCCCAAGTGCCTTGACCTTGAACTTATACGCCGCAGCTTTGACAGCATTTCCGAAAAAAAGAAAACCCCTCTTCCGGTTTTCGACTTTCAGAAACGCCACCGCCTTGAGGAATGGCGGGTGATAAACCCCGACGAGCACACCTTTATAGTGGTGGAGGGGCTTCATGCGTTAAACCCCGATATCATAGGCGGGGACAGCATTGACAACGCCTACCGTATTTACCTTACCTGCGAAAGCCCTGCGTATGACGCCAAGCTGCTTCGCCGCCTTGTACGGGACAATAACTACCGCAATGCCTCCGCGGAACTCACCTTTTCTCTGTGGGACAATGTGAAAAACGGAGAAATAAAGTATATTTTCCCCTTTAAGCAGATTTCAGATACAATTATAAACACCTTTTTCGAATACGAGCTTTCAGCCCTTAAATGCGAGGGAATGGCCGTCCTTGAAAAGGTTGACAGAGACAGCATCTACTATCCGAAAGCCGAATATCTAATGAATCTCCTGTCCAACGTCAACCCCGTCGACAAAAAAGCAATTCCCCCGACCTCATTGCTGTGGGAATTTCTCAAAACAACTTAACACTTTAGGAAGTATCTATGAACGAAAAGCAAGCCGGGTCTTTCCTCACCGAAGCGTTGATAATATCCCTGTCCAATTTCGTGGTTAAAATAATAGGCGTGGCGTTCAGAGTCCCCCTTACCAATATGCTTCAGGGGGCAACCGGGATATACACCGCCTCTTTTTCGGTTTACGCCATGCTTTATATGGTATCCACCTCCGGTCTTCCGGTGGCAATATCCCGCATGGTGGCATCGTCGAGGAAGCTGGAACGGAAAACCGAAATAAACCGCATATACCGTTCGGGACTTATTCTGTTCGGGGCGATAGGTTTGGTATGCACCCTGGTTATGTTTTTCGGGGCAGACTTTATCGCCCGCTTTACCGAACACGCCGACGCAGCGCTGGCAATGAAGGTTATATCCCCCACGTTGTTTTTAATCTGCATTTCCTCCGCCTTAAGGGGCTATTTCCAGGGGCTGAGGAATATGGTGCCTACGGCGGTAAGCCAGTTCATAGAGGCATTATGTAAACTGGTTTTGGGCCTGGGGGCTGCCAGGTATGCCATATCCCGGGGCTATTCTCCCGTGGTTCAGGCCGCCTTTGCCATATCGGGGATAACCGTGGGCACGGTGCTGGCAATGACCTATATGATAATCTATAAATATTTTTTCGAAAAAAAGCATTCCTTTGCCGGCATAGAGGACACCGACGGCTATTCGAGCATTTATAAAAATCTGGTGAAAATCGCCCTTCCGGTGACAATCACCTCATCTGCCCTTTATTTTTCCCAGTTTCTCGACACGATCGTCATAAACAAATTTTTAATCGGTTCCGGCGTTGACAGTGTTATCGCCGAAGACCTCTATACCTCCTACACCGGACTTACCCTTTCCATTTCCGACCTTCTGCCCGCCACGCTGATCTTTCCCATCGCCATATCCATTCTGCCGGCGGTGTCGGCCGCCCTTGCGGTAAACGACCAGAAACAGGCGGACAATTACATATATTCCTCGGTGCGGATAACGGCAATAATCGCCCTCCCCTGCGCCTTCGGTATGCTTGCGGTATCACGCCCCGCAATATCTTTAATATATGGGGTGAACTTCGGCGGCGGGGACGATATTATCCGTATCTGGAACGGAAAACCCTATATGCCGGTAGATATAGCCTCGGTTTCCCTTATGATTTTGTCGGTAGGGATAATTTTCATATCCCTCCTTTCCACCACGAATGCCCTGCTGCAGGCGGTAAACCGGCAGTATCTCCCCATGATTTCCATCGGCATAGGGCTTGTGTTCCTTATAGGTCTTGAAGTCGGGCTTGTTTCCATTCCCGAAATAGGCATCTACGGCGCTCCCATCGCCTCGGTGGTCTGCTATATTGCCGCCTTGGCAATGAATATGCTGTTTTTACGGAAATACCGTTCTTTTAAAATATCGGTCTATAAACTGTTTTTCAAACCCTTTGTATCCGCCGCCGCCTGCGGAGCCTCCGCATACGGGGTGGTAAAGTTAGGGCAGTTTATCCTAAACGGGGAAACAAGGCTTAATTCCTTAATTATCCTTTGCCTGGCGGGGGTGACCGGCGTAATAGTCTATGCGGCAAGCCTGCTTGCGGTTAAGGGAATAACCGCCGAGGAAGTAAGACTCCTACCCAAGGGGAGGAGCCTCTGCGCTTTCCTTATTAAAAAAGGCTTTATAAAGGAATAATCCTTCAGTTGTTATTTAACCATTCCTCATCATTTATCACTTGTTTCTTAAAGCCTAAAAAGTTTAAAACCTTTCTGACGTTTTTCATGCTTAACGCATTTCCGTTCCCCGAAAGGAACTTACCGTAGTTGGCAGGGTTTATTCCAAGGGCTTTGCAGATATGATATGACGAAACCGGTTTCTGGCTTTGAAGGCTTTTGTTTTTTTCCATAGCTTTGATTTTGACGTCCCTTTCGTTAAGGGGGGCGTCTTTTTTTACAATATAGGAATTATAAACCTTCCCGATATTCATTGTAAAAGTACAGGAATTACTTCATATTATAACCCCCCGCCGGATAGTAGTAATAAAAAAACAAATAAAATAATATCAAACACTGCTATTAGTATAAACTTTTTTCCTCTTTGTAAATACCTTTTATAAACTAATTGCCAAAAATTACAGAAACTTCTTGAAATCAAAAGAGTAATATGTTACACTGAAAAGGCAATTGAAGGAAAACCCATATGCAGAAGGAACATGGAAGGAATGAAAACACCGATATTAATACTGGCGGTAGCGGCGGAAATTTTCATTAAATAAGTTTGCCCTATTTGGATTATAGTCAATGCCGTGCTTCTTTACAGAATAAAGAAAAAACGCCCTGTTTATATGTTTATAATCGATATTTTTATCTTTTTTATCGGGATTCGTTTGATATTGGACGTTTTCTATGGCTGGGGTTATTTAGGGAGCGATTTGGAGATTGAATACTCCCTTCCCGTATCTCCGTTTTATTATCCAGTGCTTATAGGGTTTATGGCTGTTGCCGTAATAAGTTATATTGTCCTTTCCGTAGGGAAAACAAATGTTTCCCTTCCTTTGGTTTTGCTGTGTACGGGGGGTGTAATTTCAAGGGTTTTATTTTCCCTATTATGGTGCATACAGATAGCATCACGGATAGAATTACAATTTATCCCGCAACTGGCTATATTCCAATTAAGCTTTATAGTATGTTCGGCGCGTCTTATAGGGAACACCGCCTTTGTTATTACCGACAGGCTAAAAGCTGAGGCAAATACAGTAAGCTTTTGGAAAAAAGCCGCGGTAAAACCAATGGGTTTTTTGACCCTGTCCTTTGCCGCAGCGGCGATATTGATTGTTGTTTCAATTCCGGTAACCTTGGCTTTCAGTTTCCCCGCCGACAGTATTTTAAAAATCTTTACCGGAACTAACGACTGGACCTTTTCGAAAGGTTTATGGTAAAGGAAAGGCTTATATTCCGGCTAATATAATAAAAAAGCGCAAAAATGTGCAGAATAACCGTGGAAAGATTATGAAAATAAAGGAACTTTTAAAAAAGCAGAATTACAACTTTAACGACCTGTGCGAAATAATGGATATCCTGCGGGGGGAAAACGGCTGCCCCTGGGATAAAGCCCAAACCCACAAGACAATCAGGAAAAATCTGATAGAGGAAACCTACGAGGTGGCGGAGGCCATCGACAAGGAGGATTATACCCTTCTCTGCGAGGAGCTGGGGGACCTTATGCTCCAGGTGGTGTTCCATTCCCGGATGGCAAAAGAGGAAAAGCAGTTCGACATAAACGATGTCTGCGACGGGGTATGCAAAAAGCTTATTATAAGACACCCCCACATTTTTTCCGACACCAAGGCCGACACCCCCGAGGAGGTTCTGAAAAACTGGGAGGAAATAAAAAAGCAGACAAAGGTAAACACCAGAAAGTCCGCCCTTGACGGCATTCCCCCCTCTCTCCCCTCACTTATGAGGGCGGAAAAAGCGGGGAAAAAGGCATATGAAGCCGGTATAACCGGCAGAACCGCGCTTGACGCCGTCGATGACATTATCAACAAGGCTGAAAAGGTGAAGGAAAATAGCGAAAACAAACCCGAAGCAGAAAGAATATTAGGCAAAATTTTATTTGAAACCGCCTATGCCGCCTTTGCAATGGGAATAGACGCCGAGGAAGCTCTGGGGAAGGAAGTCGATAAATTCATAGAAAAGCACCGCAACGATAAGGGGTAAAAGGTCAGTCATTAAATCCCGTGCTGCGTCAGACCGAAAAAGCAAATAAAAAAGTACTGAAAATAAAGGTTTTTTCGCCAAAAAAACAAAAAACACTCTTGTCAAAAGTAAAAGAACGTGTTATACTATGCTGGCAAATAAATGAAAGGAGTTAATCTATGAACAAGACAAACCTCATCGAAATCGTGGCTGAACAGGCAAACCTTAAGAAGAAGGATGCGGAGGCTGCCGTTAACGCGGTGTTCTCAGCCATTCAGAAGGACCTGGCCGAAGGCGGAAAGGTTCAGATCGCCGGATTCGGTTCCTTCAAGGTTAAGGAAAGAAGCGCAAGAGTCGGCAGAAACCCCAAGACTCTTGAAGAAATAAAAATCCCCGCTTCCAAAGCCCCTGTTTTTGTAGCCGGCAAAGCCCTTAAGGACTCTGTAAACTAATAAAACGCAAACTGCGGATTGACGGAGAGGTCTTATGCGGCTTGACAAATTTCTTAAAGTTTCAAGGATAATAAAGCGCAGGACAATTGCGGCTGAAGCTTGCCAGAACCAATACATCAGTGTTAACGGCAAAGTCGCTAAGGCCTCTTACGTGGTTCGTGTGGGGGACATTATCACAGTGTCCTACGGGAGTCGGAAAACCTCCTTTAAGGTTCTGGAATTATACGAAAGCCCGCCCAAAGACAAGGCCGGCGAAATGTACGAGGTTCTGGAAAACAACCCCTTTGACTGAAATATAAACCCCCTGCCATAACCCTTTATGTCATATCCACCCCTTGTCCGTCATATTATTTTATTGAAAAAGCGGGCGGGGGATAAATATGCAAGAAGAAAAGAAAAAGCATTTTTTGTCGTTAAGCGGAAGGAATATACTTTCGGTCAGCGGAATAAGCGATTTACTGGGCTTTGACGAAAACGGCGTGGTTTTTGATTTGGGGGATTCCACCCTCACCGTCACCGGGTCGGACCTTTGCGTTACCAAGCTTTCCCTTGACACCGGCGAAGCGGCGGTTAAGGGAACGGTCGACGCCATCGTTTATACCGACGGTAAGATGAAGAAAACCCTCCTTTCCCGCATTTTCAAGTAATGGAAATCGCCTATGCCCTACAGCATTACCTGTTCTTAACCTCCCTTTTAGCGGGGGTGGTGTGCGGGATTGTGTATGATGTTTTCCGAATTCTGCGAGCCTTTGCCTTTAAAAACAAAATCATAATTTTTATAGAGGATGTAATCTACTGCCTGTTTGTTTCGGCGGTGTTTATGATTTTGTTTTATAACTATTCCCAGGGGCGGATACGGTTTTATGCCTTTGCGGGGGTTATAATGGGTTTTTCGGCTTATTATTTCACCGTAGGCAAGCTTACCTATAAGATTCTGGAACTTATTAAAAAAGCAATAAAGCATTTGACTTTCAAGGCAAAAGCTTTTATTATAAAGAGCGTAAATAAAATATACAACAAGTATTTTTCATTTTTCAGAATAAACCGGTTTAGAAGGCTTTCAAGAAAAGGATTCGGCTTTCAGCTGTAAAACACCCTGTCGGGGAGAAAGGGAAAGAGTATGGCAAGACGGAGCAATTCCAATTTAATAGTAAAGTTTGCGGTATTGTGTATTATTGTCATACTTATTTTTGCGGTTATTAAGATTCAAACCGAGCTGAACGAACTTAAGAGCAAAAAAGCCGAGCTTGTCAAACAGATAGAAGATGTAGAAGATACCATAGAGGAAGTAACCATACGCCTTGACACCCCGGTGAATGACGAATACATCGAACGGGCGGCGCGGGAATTTCTCGGCTACGGAAAGCCCGGGGAAATAATCTTCTACAACGCAACCGATAATCCCTGACCGGGCAAGTGGAAGTTAAGGAGTAAGTGCTTGGATAAAGTCGTCAAGGGTAAAATAACAAAAATAACATCTTTCGGCGCTTTTGTATCCATCGAGGGCGGCAAAAGCGGTATGATACATATTTCGGAAATTTCCCGGGATTTCGTAAAGAATATCCGCGACTACCTTACGGAAGGTCAGGAGGTGGAAGCGGCGGTGATTTCCGAGGACGAAAACGGGCGGCTTGCCCTTTCCATGAAGCGTCTTGTACAGAAGGCAAATCCGAAAGACCCCGACTCCCCGCCGGAGGATTATTTTTCATCCCGTAAAAGTGACGACAAATCCTTTGAGGCCATGATGTCCCGCTTTAAAAGCGTGTCCGACGAAAAGATAAGCGACCTGAAAAAGGGATACGACGGCAAACGGGGAAGAAACGGAAAAAAGACAAAGCACTAAACTGCCCACCGGCAGTTTTTTTAGGTTTTACAGATGTAAATACCTAAGGCTGATATATCTTCATGAGAGATATAAAGGCGAGGTTAAATAATGCCTTCCCCTTGAGGGGAAGGTGTCAGCCGCAGGCTGACGGATGAGGGGTAGTGCCGCATTTGCGGGAACGAAGCGTAATGAAATCCGCCTGCGGTGGATATTGTTTAATAGGAGATGACAAGGTGCGGGAAATAGCATACGAAACCATAAAAAATACGGTTAAGGAACTGTTTATAAAAGCCAACATATCCCTGCCAAAGGAAATAACTGCCCTCCTTGAGGCGGCAAATGAAAAAGAGAAAAACCCCCTTGCCAAATCCATACTGGAAAAACTTCTGAAAAACCGGCTTGCCGCCGAGCAAACCCGTATCCCCATATGTCAGGACACGGGAATGGCCTTTGTGTTTGCCGAAATCGGGCAGGAGGTCCGTATAACCGGCGGACTGTTCAACGACGCCGTAAACGCCGGGGTTTCCGAAGCTTATACCCAAGGGTATCTCCGTAAATCGGTAGTCACCCCTTTGACACGGAAAAACACCGGTGACAACACTCCCGCCGTAATATACACAACCCTTGTCGAGGGGGATAAAATAAAAATCACCGCCGTTCCCAAGGGTTTCGGCAGCGAAAATATGTCAAAAATAAAAATGTTGAACCCCACCGCCACCGAAAAAGATATTATCGACTTTATTTGCGAAACGGTAAAGGAAGCGGGAGGCCGTCCCTGCCCTCCCCTGGTCATAGGAGTGGGATTAGGCGGTTCCTTCGATTATGCCGCTTTCCTTTCAAAAAAAGCTTTAATAAGGGAGGGGAAAAACCCCGACAAAAAAATTGCCGGACTTGAGGGAAAAATCCTTGAAGCGGTGAATGAAACCGGCGTGGGTCCCCAGGGACTCGGGGGAAGCACCACCGCCCTGAAGGTGGCAATTGAGGCATATCACACCCATATAGCATCCCTTCCCGTGGCGGTTAATATATCCTGCCATGTAACAAGACACGCAGAACGTATTATCTGATTAAAATGAGGATTATATGGAAATCATAAATATGTCCGAACTGGACAAACTCCAAATAATGCAGGCAGCCCGGATGTTAACCGAAGGGATTCCCAAAGGTTACCCCACCCTTGATGATGCGCTGGAGGAAATAAATTCCCTCCTTGACCCCGAAAACACCCTCCTTGCGGCGGTGGAAAACGGTGAGGTTCTGGGTTTCGGCGGAATCCTTGCCCCCGATTACAACGGAAACGTGTTTGAACTTCACCCACTTGTGGTTCGCGCCGACAGGCGAAGGGAGGGCATTGGCGGAAAGATAGTATCGGCTTTGGAGGAGGAAGCCAGAAAGCAGGGGGGACTGATTATCCGTTTAGGCGCCGACGACGAAGGGGAAAAGGGCGAAACCTCCCTTGCTAATGCGGATTTGTTCGATAATCTGCCCGAAAAGCTTAAAAACTTCAACCCCGGAACCCATCAGTCCGCCTTTTATATAAAGCTGGGGTATAAGATAATCGGCGTTATGCCCGATGCCAACGGTTACGGAAAACCCGACATTTACTTAGGGAAAAGGCTATAATATACATAAAACGGTAAATTATTATATAAAACCCCAAAACAGAAATTTTACACCGTCATCATTGACAATTAATCCCTCCGGATGTTATAATGGTCTCAGAAAGGGAACTCAATATAAACAGGAGGGAACCATATGAAAATCAAGTTCAACGCACGGAAGTACAACCTTACAGAAGACGTAAAGGCACGGTTCCAGAAAAAGCTTGCCAAGCTTGACAGGTTCTTTTACAAAGACGCCGAAGTCACGGTTACCCTTTATGAGGAAAAAGTGGGTGAAAGGGTGGAAATAACCGTTTACGGGCAGGGTGTCATCTTACGGGCGGAAGAAACCGACAAAGACGCCGCCTGTGCCCTCGACAAGGCCTTGGATGTGCTTATAAGGCAGATACGGAAAAACCGTACCCGCCTTGAAAAGAAGAAACAGATCCAGCCTGCCGCCACTCCCGACGAAGCCTTGTATGAGGAGGAAACCGAATTCAAGATTTCCAAGGTCAAAAAGTTTGTCCTTACCTCGATGAGTGTCGAGGAGGCAATACTGCAGATGAATCTCCTGTCCCATGAATTCTACCTTTTCAAGAATGCCGAAACGGGTGTAATCAATCTGGTTTACAAGCGTAAAAACAACGGCTACGGTCTTATAGAACCCGTTGAATAAAAGGTCAGGGAAAACCCGAAAATAATCAAAAGGCCGCCTGCGCGGCCTTTTTTAAGCAAAGTTTTATTAAAATTATCCCTTCTCCCCGTATAATCACCATAATCAGTTCAGAAAGGTAAAACCCTATGAGATTTATCACCACCTGTCTTTTCGGCCTTGAAAGGCTTGCCGGCGAGGATATCGACGCCTTAGGCTATAAAAGAATATCCACCTCCGAAGGCAGGATCGAGTTTGAAGCCCCCCCGGAGGCAATGGTCTATTGCAACATCAACTTCCGTTACAGCGAAAGAGTGTATATTAAATTAGGGGAATTTACCGCCCTGACCTTCGACAACCTCTTTGAAGGCACAAAGGCGTTAAACTGGGAGGACTTTATTTCCTCCAGCGATGCCTTCCCCGTAAAGGGACACTCTTTGAAATCAAAGCTGTTTTCCCTCCCCGACTGCCAGTCCATCATCAAAAAAGCCATATGCACCCGGCTTTCGGGGGTTTACGGCATAAAAACCTTCCCCGAAACGGGGGTTAAAAAGCAGGTGGTCTTCTTTATAAAGGACGACACGGCATGCCTGATGCTGGACACCACCGGGGTCCCTCTTCACAAAAGGGGCTACCGGATGGAATCCAACATCGCCCCCATACGGGAAACCCTTGCCGCCGCCATGGTGAACCTGTCCCGCCCCAGGGAAAGGGTAATGACCGTCGACCCCATGTGCGGTTCCGGCACCATCACCATCGAAGCCGCCCTGCTTGCCACAAACACTGCCCCCGGTTTAAACCGTTCCTTTGCCTTTCAGGAATACGGCATTATCGACGGAAAAATATTCGACAGTGCCATAGAAGAGGCGAAATCCCGCATAAAGCCGCCCGAAATGGGTATATTCGGTCTTGATATCGATAAAACCTGCATCGAAACCTCGGTTTCCAACGCTAAGCGGGCGGGGGTTATTGATTATATAAAATATAAAACCGGCGATGTCACCAAATTTTCCTCCCCCCTCCCCGGGGAAAGGGGTACCGTTGTAACCAATCCCCCCTACGGGGAAAGGATGCTTGACAAAGGGGAAGTGGAAATACTCGAAAGGGAAATGGGGAAGGCCTTTGAAAGGGAAATCCCCGGCTGGCAGCTTTATATCATTTCCGCCGACGAAATGTTTGAAAAGCACTTCGGCCGCAGGGCGGACAAGAAACGCCTGCTTTACAACGGCATGATAAAATGCTGGTTTTATCAGTTCTATAAAAGTAATAAACATTAGAATTTACCTTACTATAAAAATATTATACTGTTTTCAGAAATGAAATAAACGCATAACGATTTTTTAACATTTGCCGTATATATTTATTAAGCGACAGGGGGTGGAAAATTGGCTCTTGTCCGTAAAAAGAAAAACGGTTTTGAATACGGTAATTATTACCTTGTGATTTATGTGGGCGGAAAGCAGAAGTGGATTTCCACCGGCACCGGAAACAGGGAAAAGGCAGCGGAATTCGAAAAAAGCTACAGGCAGGGGGAAATCCCCGGCCGCCTTTCCGCCTGTGAGGGAATGACCGTCGTTGACTACGCCAAACGCTGTCTTGAGGAGGAAGCCGGCTCTGTCCGTCCCTCCACCCGTATAAACAACGACTATGCGGTAAGCTGTCTTCAGAAATACTGCGACGCCGCCTACGGTCTGCCCGTTCCCCTTGTATCGGTGGACAAAGCCTTCTGCAAACGCTATTTCGTCTGGCTTACGGAAAATTACTCTCCCACCACCGCCGCTTCCCGTTTCGGTTTTTTAAAGGCCATCCTTGCCAGGGCGGAATTATTAGGGGCAATACCCTGTAACCCCTGCGAAAGGATCGGGCTTGAAAACCCTTCCCTTCAGCACCTCTCCCGCATGGCAACCCCTCTTGACGCCGGTAAGGCGGGGGAATTTTTGGGTTTTTGCCGTGCCCATATGGCGGGTAAAGTCTGGCCCTTCTGGTATGCCTACTACGCCTGGGCGACGGCGGTTTACACGGGTATGAGGCGGGGGGAACTCCTTGCCCTCACCGTTTCCGACGTAAACCTGAAGGAACGCACCCTTTATGTCAGGCATAACCTCACCCTGCTGGAAAGTAGGCAGTACGGAGTTAAGCCGGTGTCCCCCTCCGGGATGAGGGAATTATACATCAACGCCTCCCTTGATTCGGTTTTAGATGACCTTATCCGACGGCTTAAACCTGCCGAGGAGGAAAAAAGGGAGCTTGTAACCAGAAACAACCCCCGTAAGCATTTGTTCTGCGGGGAAAATTATACCCCCATTTCCCCCCATTCCATTTCCATGTGTATCGAGGAAGCCTCCGACGCCTGGACGGAGGACGGGGGCTGCAGCCTCCGGTTTAACGACGCAAGGCATACCTGCGCTTCAATACTCTATAACGAGCAAAAACTTTCCCTTGATACCGTTTCCAGCTTTTTAGGGCATAAGGACGTAAAAACCACCGAAAGGTATCTGAACAAGATTTCCGAAACCGCCGTGGCAAAGGGGGTAATCACCGCCACCAACCATATGGCGTCGGCAATAGGCTTTGCCGCCAGAAAGTCCTTTGTAAAAACCCAGAAAGGCATAAAGAAAGACCCGGATTAATAGGATTATTCAATGAATAAAATATATTACAGTACAGGAGGAAAAAAGTATGAAATTAAAACCACTTGGCGACAGAATCGTCATTAAGATGGCTGAAGCCGAAGAAACCACAAAAAGCGGCATTGTGCTTGCCGGTTCCGCAAAGGAAAAACCCCAGTTCGCTTACGTTATCGAAGTAGGTCCCGGCGGACGGGACGACAAGGGCAACCTTGTGCCTATGGAAGTAAAAGCAGGCGACAAGGTAATTATAAGCAAGTATTCGGGCACCGAGGTTAAAGTCGAGGGCGAAGAATACCTTGTAGTCCGCCAGAACGACATACTCTGCATAGTAGAATAAGGAGGGTTTATAAGATATGGCAAAAGAACTTAAAAACGGAATTGACGCAAGGGATGCGTTATTAAAGGGAATCGACAAGCTTGCCGACACCGTTAAGGTAACCTTGGGTCCCAAAGGGAGAAACGTGGTGCTTGACAAGAAGTTCGGCTCCCCGCTTATCACCAATGACGGCGTAACCATAGCAAAGGAAATAGAGCTTGACGACGCTTTCGAAAACATGGGCGCCCGTCTTGTGTGCGAAGTCGCCACCAAGACCAACGACGTCGCCGGCGACGGCACCACCACCGCCACCCTGTTGGCTCAGGCTTTCATCCGTGAAGGCATGAAGAACATAACCGCCGGGGCAAACCCCATGGTGGTTAAGAAGGGTATTCAGAAGGCCGTGGACGCGGCTGTCAAAGCCATCACCGCATCCTCGATTTCGGTTAACTCCACCGAGGATATTGCCCGCATAGGCACCATCTCCTCCAGCGACGAGGAAATCGGCCGCATTATCGCCGAAGCCATGGAAAAGGTTACCGCGGAAGGGGTTATCACCGTGGAGGAATCCAAGACCGCCGAAACCTACTACGATCTGGTTGAGGGAATGCAGTTTGACCGGGGTTATGTAACCCCCTACATGGTAACCGATACCGAAAAAATGGAAGCCGTCCTTGACGACCCCCTTATACTCATAACCGACAAAAAAATTTCTAATATTCAGGAAATACTCCCCGTCCTTGAACAGATCGTTCAGGCGGGCAAAAAGCTCCTTATAATCGCAGAGGACGTGGAAGGGGAAGCCCTTTCAACCCTTATCGTAAACCGCTTAAGGGGAACCTTTACCTGCGTTGCGGTTAAAGCCCCCGGCTTCGGCGACAGGAGAAAGGAAATGCTCCAGGATATCGCCATCCTCACCGGCGGTCAGGTAATTTCCACCGAACTGGGCTTTGAGCTCAAGGAAACCACCCTTAACCAGCTGGGCAGGGCAAAACAGGTCAAGGTTACCAAGGAAAACACCATTATAGTCGACGGCGCCGGCGACAAGGAAGACATTAAAGCCCGCACCGCCCAGATTAAGGCCGCCATCGAGGTAACCACCAGCGACTTCGACAGGGAAAAACTTCAGGAACGCCTTGCCAAGCTTGCCGGCGGTGTTGCGGTAATCAAAGCGGGTGCCGCCACCGAAACCGAAATGAAGGAAAAGAAGCTCCGCATAGAAGACGCCCTCAACGCCACCAGAGCCGCGGTTGAGGAAGGCTTTGTTGCCGGCGGCGGCGTTGCCTATGTAAACGCCATCCCCGAAGCGGAAAAACTCCTTAAGACCACCGAAGGGGACGAAAAGACCGGTGTCAAGATCGTGCTGAGAGCCCTTGAGGAACCCTTAAGGCAGATTGCCGAAAACGCCGGCTTCGAAGGCAGCGTAATAGTTGACAAGATTAAAAAGTCCAGGAAGGGAGTAGGTTTTGACGCCTACAACGAATCCTTCGTTGACATGGTTAAAGCGGGTATAATCGACCCGGTTAAAGTCACCCGCTGCGCCCTCCAGAACGCCGCATCCATCGCTTCCATGGTGCTTACCACCGAAGCCCTGGTAGCCGACAAGAAGGAAGAAAACCCCGCGCCCGCCAACCCCGGCATGGGCGGAGGAATGTATTAATAAAAAAACTCCCCGATTTTTCAGGAAGTCACAGCAAACTCCCCGGTTTTTCCGGGGAGTTTTTTCAGTGTAGAGAGAGAAGATAAGAGAAACGGTTAAAAACCCTAAAGGTTTTGTCCAATCGTTTGAAATGGTAATACAAGGTAAATGCCGTAGGGGCGGACAAAAAAAGCCTTCCGACTTCCGGGGAAGGTGTCAGCCGCAGGCTGACGGATGAGGGGTAGTGTTGCAAATCCGGGAAAGAAGTAAAATCGTATCCACAGCTTTCGCTGTGGATGAAATCACCTTCGGTCGGATGAAATCCGCCTCCGGCGGGGTTTTATAGTGATAATAACTCATCCCATCACATAATAATCCATCCGTCTGTTCAAAAACAAATCCAGCTGACGTTGGTTTTTTATAACCACCGTCTTATGACCGTGCATTTTCAAAACGCTTTTGAAATAATCCCTTTTTGCCTTTGTCCTGCCGTCGGCAAGAATCCACCTGATAAATACCCCGTCAAACTTTTCAATACAGCCTTCCGCCGCGGAGGAACGGGTTTTGCCTTTATGTATTATATATCTCCGGTAAGCCCGCAGAAGGCAGGAAAACCGGTTGAAATCCAAAAAGATAATCCTGTCCGCTGCCTCAAGCCGTTCTTTTTGAAAAAATTTACCGTAATTCCCGTCGATAACCCATGAATCCTTTTTCATGAATTCCTCCGCAATCCGCCTTGATTCATCGATATTTCTTTCAACCCAGCCGGGGAGGAAATTCACTTTGTCAAGATGCAAAACGGGAATACTATATTTTTTGCCTATAATTTCCGCAAGGGTGGATTTTCCGCTTCCGGAATAACCTATAATCGCAATCTTCATAACTTTACATTGTTTTCGGCAGACTGCGCCCTTGGGAGATTCCATTTGTAATGGGCGGACAGCAATCTTATGGCAAACACCACGGCCGCACCTAATATCATTGAAAGGTTGTTCCCCAGCACATCCCAGCACAAAGCGCACACCACCGCTCCTGCGATGGCCGCCACCGCATAGATATGCTTCATAAGTATAAAGGGGACATCCCCCGCCAGCAGGTCCCTCATAATCCCGCCCCCCACGGCGGTCATGGTTGCCACAAACACCGTCATAAACAGATTCCGGCTTACCGCCGCCTCCATGGCGATTTTAACCCCGATAACCGCAAACAGCCCCAGCCCCGCCGAATCGGTTATAAGCAGCACCTTGTTGTAGAAGTTTTTATTGCTTAACACCACTTTCCTTACCGCCGGCAGAAAGCATACAAGAGAAACACAGATGGCGGTAATGGCGTAAGCCGGAATTCTGAAGGCCACCGGCGGGAAATTACCTAAAATCAAATCCCGTATGACCCCTCCTACGGTGGCGGTGGTCAGTCCAAGGATTGATACCCCGAAAACATCCATGTTTTTCTGCAAACCTACCACGGCGCCGGATATGGCAAAGGAAACCGTGCCTATAATTTCAAGCACAAACACAAAAACAAGCATAAAGACACCCCGACAAAATTATTTGAAGGCAAAAAAAGAGTACGCCGAAAACAAGCGCACTCTGTTATCTAACCTGAAAGATGCTCGGCATATTATATGCCGATTGCCTCGTCGGTGCTTTACGCTTTCCAGAGCCCGGTCCGGATTCAGTCCTTTTACCTGAGAGTATAACCCCTTCGGTAGCTTACCAAAAAGCCTTCTCCCAAATCCTTCATCCCGTATTGATATAGGGATTATACCTCAACGACAGAAAAGTGTCAATATATCCTTTGCCCAATTTTATATTTCATTTTTGGATATTTTATAACAAAAAATACATATGACAATAACTAAAATAATGCTGCCGTCATAATCTGAACAGGGGTGGCTGTATGAAAAAGTTCCTAATATTCACTTGCATTATTTCCCTTTTCGTGCTAATATCAATAAGAAGAAGGAGGCGGTTTAATGCATCTTCAGGAATCCGGCGAAATGTATCTTGAAACAATATATATCCTATCTCAGAAAGAGGTGCCGGTCAGGGTAACCGATATAGGGGAATATATGGGCTTTTCCAAGCCCAGCGTGTCCCGTGCAGTCGGCCTGCTTAAAGAGGGGGGCTTTGTTGCGGTAAACGAGGAAGGACATATAACCCTTACCGATATCGGAAGGGAAACCGCCCAGAGAACCTATGAACGCCATACTTTCTTGACCGAATGGTTTTTACGCCTTGGAGTAAGCCGGGACACCGCTTCTGAGGACGCCTGCAAGATTGAACACGACATAAGCGAAGAAACCTTCAACGCCATAAAAAATTTCGTAAAAAAACAATCGGACGGTGAAATAAGCTAAGTTATGAGCGATACCATGAAAATTATAATAGGGGTGGTTATCCCCCTGCTGGGCACCACTTTGGGCGCTGCGGCGGTATTTATGCTTAAGGGAGATATAAAACCCCGGATTCAGAAAACGCTCCTTGGCTTTGCTTCCGGCGTAATGATTGCCGCGTCCGTATGGTCCCTTATAATGCCGGCCATCGAGATGACGAAAGCCCGGGGGGGAATAGCCTGGCTCCCCTCTGCCGTTGGCTTTTTGTCCGGGATAGGCTTTTTGCTTTTACTTGACAATCTGATACCCCATTTACATATGAACGCCGAAAAGCCCGAAGGGAAAAAGACCAAGCTGGGTAAAAGCATAATGCTTATACTGGCGGTAACACTGCATAATATCCCGGAAGGGATGGCGGTGGGGGTGGTGTTTGCGGGGGTCAAGGCCACCGACGGTTCAATTTCCTTAGCATCCGCCTATGCCCTGACAATAGGCATAGCCCTTCAGAATATCCCCGAAGGGGCGATAATCTCAATGCCGGTGGTGGCAAACGGGGTTTCCAAGCGGAAGGCCTTTTCCTACGGCGTATTGTCGGGGATAGTGGAGCCCATCGGCTCGATAATCACAATCCTGATATCCTCCCTTATAGTACCGGTGCTTCCCTATATATTGGCCTTTGCCGCCGGGGCAATGATTTATGTGGTGGTGGAGGAGTTAATCCCCGAATCCCAGGAGGGTGAACATTCAAACATCGGCACCATCGGCGTAGCCTTGGGCTTTACTCTAATGATGATACTCGATGTGGCGTTGGGATAAGATATCATTAAATACGCCCCGTAGGGGAGCGGGTGTTAAAGGTGAAATGATAATTGTTTTATGAATAATTTTTCGACTTTCTGAGAAGGTGTAACCTCAGGTTGACGGATAAGGAGTAGCATCATAAAAAATAAACCTTCGCAACAGAAAACCGCCCTTGCTATTTCGGCAAGAGCGGCTTTTACTTGTTTACTTATCCTGATTTAAATAAATCTTTCGTTTTTCCTTGCCCGACTGGTAAATGGCACACACCATTTCCTGGGTCTTGTAGGCTTCCTCAACGGGAATGAAGGGCTTTTCGCCGGTTTCAAGGCAGTGGTAGTAGTTTTTAATCTGCTTAACGTGGTTTACCCCCCAGTAGGACTTGACGTTGCCGTAGTCAAAGTTCTCATTGGGGTTTCTTTCGGCGATGACCGTTCTTCCGTCCTTGAACTTAACCACCGAGGTGTCGGCGGACATCCTTACGAGGGCGTTTTCGCAGTCGATTTCGATTTCCACGGGAGCGTCCCAGGAGTAGTAGTTGATGGCATAGAAAGCGGTTAACAGACCGGATTTGTATTTGATTACTCCTTCGGCGGAATCCTCCACGTCAATTTTGGCGTGACCCCGCTTGGATACGGAAGCGTCAACGTAGTCGATATCCTCATTTATAATATAACGGAGCATATCAAGGGTGTGGATGGCCTGGTCGATGATAACGCCGCCGCCCTCCTTGTCCCAGGTGCCCTTCCAGTCGCTGGAGGAATAGTATTCGTCGGACCTGTTCCAGGTAACCTGACACCTTGCGGATTTTATTTTTCCCAGTTCGCCCTTTTCGTACAGTTCCTTTACCAGCACCGTGCCGGCGTTGTAGTGGTTCTGGAAGATGCAGCCGAGCGTTTTCCCGGTACGCTTTGAAGTTTCTATCATTGCCTTTGCGTCCTCAAGGGTGATGGACATGGGTTTTTCGGTAAGCACATTTACCCCGTGTTCCAGGGCGTATATCGCCACTATGGGGTGGAGATAATGGGGAAGGCATATATGAAGAACGTCGAGGTTTTCCTTCTCAATCATATCCTTGTAATCGGTATAGTAATTGCAGTTGAATTCCTTGGCACACTTAATTGCCCTGTCTTCCTTAATATCGCAGACCGCCACCAGCTTTGCGTTGTCGCATTTGGTTACGCTGACGGCGTGCATGGGAAAGATGTTGCCGCAGCCGACTATGCCGGCTCTGAATTGTTTCATAAATATGACCATTCCTTTCGCTGCGCTCAAGGCACAAAAGGGCATGAAACCCGGATACCGTGACGCAGACTTCAAAATTGTGTGTTAGAATATACTTGAGAAAACAGGCACACTACAGAGTACGTGGAGGTGAGCGGGCACAGCGCGCGCTGAACCGCATAAATATGTGTACCGACTGCTCTTTCAAGCACAAATCTGTGGGGCTTCGTACCCCGTAATCTTATCTTTGGAGAGACTAACTACTCGTTTTTCAGTGAGCAATCAGTCAATGCCCGTTTTCTCAAATATCTTTGAGAGGACGGTATTATGCTGAAAATCGTTTATCCTATCTGTTGTGGGCTCGATGTCCACCGCGACTTCGTTTACGCCTGTATCGCAAGTACAGAGAACGGAGCCACAACCTACAAAAGTCATCGCTTCTCGACCTTCACAAAAGGTCTGAGAGAGCTGCTGTCGTGGCTTTTGCAGAACAACTGCCGTGATGTCTGCATGGAGAGTACCGGAAAGTACTGGATTCCTGTCTACAACATCCTTGAATCGGATTGCAAAATTGTTCTGGCACACCCCAAGTACGTCAAAGCAATCAGAGGCAAGAAAACCGACAAAAAGGATGCAAAATGGATTGCCGACATCTTCAAGCACGACCTCGTTTCCGGCAGCTTCATTCCCCCGGCGGATATCCGTCAGCTTCGTG
>LSQX01151263.1_pt1 | contig 54217 bp, 64 predicted proteins | sample 654561 | NCBI WGS metagenome assembly LSQX01 (sample SAMN04489861, study PRJNA283612) | anaerobic digester metagenome | isolation source: 4 biogas reactors fed with cattle manure at either 37C or 55C with and... | place: Denmark: Kongens Lyngby | collected 2014 | reverse complement strand
CAATTCCGGTCATGGGACTTCCTTGTGGAATGATGTAGCGAAAATTTTTGATGAGGTCAAAAATTATCTTTTCCGACATCGGATTGGGGTATTTTGCTTCAATTCGGGCGATTTCCGCAGCAATTCTTTGGTGCATATCGTCCGGATTCTCTTCGTAAATATTTCCATCCGAATCCTTTAAGGCATATTTACTCACCCAGACTTTTGCGGCAAGGTCGTCTCCGTCAAAATAGTTCAATGATGATTGATAGGCTTCCTCATACGAGAAAGTCTTATTTTTTGTCAATGTATCCATTTACTGTGTATAATATTTTTGAGACGATAAAGATACAATGGTAAATTATAATGACAAAAAGTTTGCAAATTTAATTAAATAAATAATTGAATATCAACTTATTGAGAATTACAGGTTGATAAAAAGTTTACAAATATTTAAAATTTTATTTTATTTAAATTAAAATTCTTTTCAAATTTAATGGTTAGGCAGAAGGTGTTGATTTTTACAAGCTTATCGATTTTTAGGTGATGTTTTTAATTCAATTGGATTGGAAATATTTTCTATAACCAAGGAATTTAAGTGTAAGAAGTGAGAAGATTTCGAAATATAAAAAATTTCTCGAAAGAAGAATTGAATAAGAAATCTCAAAATTCCTTTTTTCAATTAAAAAATTTGATAAATTTACGATTCAGAAATCATAGATGGAAACACCTAAAAATCCTGAGACCGTGAAAGATTTTCCTTTTCTTAAAAAATTGGAAGATAAAATTGAAAAGGGAAAACGGCCGGATGCCCCCGAGGGGAAAATCAAGCGTTATTATCAACGTGGAACTTCTCAAATCGCCAAAAAAATGGGCGAGGAATCCGTAGAAATGGTCATCGCATCCGAACAAGGCAGTGATGAAAACTTTTTGGAAGAAGCTGCCGATGTTTTCTTCTATTATTTAATGTCGCTTCATGCACGCGGGTTTAAATTGCGTGACGTTCTGAAAATTCTAAAAAAAAGACACAAAAAGAAGCAAAGAAAAAGTTGATTATTTCGAGAAGTAATCAGGGTATCGAACCGTTAGGTAGTTAAATAATTTGTAAAAAGACCAGCCCAGAATCAATCCCATGGCAGCGCCACAAATCACATCAAGTGGAAAATGAACGCCTAAGTAAATTCGACTGTAAGCAATCAGCGCGGCCCAAATAATCAAAACAGGAAGCATCCATTTGTAACTATTTCTAAAGACCAGACCAAGTAATAATGCAATCGCAAAATGATTGGAAGCATGAGCCGATGTAAATCCATAAAGCCCGCGTCTTTCACAGGCTACACCACGCATAATTCCTTCGAATTCAGGAGTGAAACAAGGACGAGGTCGTTGAAATCCGTCTTTGAAAAGATTGGTAATCTGATCGGTAAATAAAACCATGAGTAAGGTCAAAGCCAAGATAAGTCCGGTTTTTTTTAATCCAAAATTCTTGTACAAAAGATAGAGTAAGAAAATATAAAGCGGAATCCAATAAGTTCTTTCGGAAAGAAAAATCCAGAATCCATCCCATGTTGTGGATCCAAGGGTGTTTAAAAAAATAAAAAGCTCTTTATCTAATTGGATTATTTCCTGCACTATTTACGTTTTATAGGACCCACCATATCGTCCAAGGTTTCTTCAATTTCTTTTTGTGGATCAGGAATGTCGGTTATAGAATCCTTGATTTCCTCTTGGGTTTTTTGAATGGTTTCTTCAATGTCTTTCATCGGATTGATTTCATCCACGGGCGTCATAATTTCTCTTTTGATATCGTCTGTGGCTTTTTTCATCGCACGCAAACCTTCCCCAAGTCCTCTGGCTACTTCCGGGATTTTTTTGGGCCCGAAGATAAGGACAGAAATGAGAAGTATGAGTGTTAATTCTTCAAAACTAATAAAGGCAGGCAATACAACCGAAAAATTCATCCGACAAAGATAATTAACTTAAAACAAAATACCCTAAAATTCTATTTTGAATTGAAATTACAGATTTTAAAAGAGCTTTAAGCTCAGTTAAATAAAATTTAAATTCAAATAAAATCCTCCAATTAACATGCCGACTGCCAGACCTATGAGAATTTCTGAAAACGAATGTCGCTTTAATTCCAAACGAGACCAAGCCATGAGAAAGACAAATGGAATGAATAAAACACCCCAAAATGGATTTATTTCAAAAATTAAAAATCCGAGAAAAACCGTCAGTGAAACATGGAGAGAAACCTTGATGAAAAAGTTTAGTGCATAATTCACCAAAATCAAAAGCAAACCCAAAACAAGCGGGCGAATGATCTCTTTGGGTTGTTGTGTGAGGTGTAAAATTAAAATGACCAAGAAAACCAAGGAGAATACAAATGGGTAAAAATTCTTTCGTTCCTTTCGATCGGAAATATCAAAATTACTGTATTTACCTGATTTCGTACCCCGCCGGATTTTGACATAAAGCGGAATGAACAAGATGAGAATGATCAATGCCGAAATCCATATGGCTTTTTCTAAAGGTTGCTGAAGAAACAAAAGACAAAGAATGAAAATCGGAAATGTCAATAAAGGATGACCGAAATTTGAAATTCCATGGGCAAGTTTTTTCTGATTCATTATTCTGAAATTTTCTTCAATGCAGTGAATAATAGATCCAAATCTTTCTGAGAATTAAATGCATTGATGGAATAACGGATAAAAGATTTATTTCCATGAACCATGATCGGAATTTCGATTTTGTATTTTTCAAGCAATAAGTCGTGTAATTCTTTTGGGTTTTTGGTTTTGATTTCAGAACTGAACATTTGCGCTATGAAATCATCCGTTAGATTTGTCAAAGGTTTATTGCCAGTGATTTTACAAAGTTCGGCTGCATTTTCTTGAACAATTTTTCTGCAATTTGCGCTGACTTCTTTCCAATTATTTTCTTTCATAAAATCGATACAAGCAGGAATTGAACAAAAAGCAGAGAGATCGCGTGTTCCTTGCATTTCATGGTAATCTAGAAATTGAGAATGACTCGGCGCATCGGAATCATATCCCCAACTAATGACCAAAGGATCTAAAGAATCTTGATGTTCTTTTCTGACATACAAAAACGAACTTCCTTTGGGAGCCATCATCCATTTATGACAAGCACCCACGTAGATATCCGGATTCATTTCGGTTAAATTTACTTCTACCTGAGCCGGGCCATGTGCGCCGTCCACAAAGGTCATTACGCCTAGCTCACGTGCTGCTTTGCAGATTTCCTCTACCGGAAGCCGAATGGCAGTTGAACTCGTGATATGGCTAATGAATATAAGTTTGGTTTTGGGGGTAATTCCTTTCAAGAATTCTTCGACAAATTCTTCCTTGGTTTCCAATGGAAAAAGCGATTTTCTTCGAATGTATTTCGCTCCCGACTTTTGACAATAATAGTTCCAAGTACGATCGCAAGCACCGTATTCTATATCGGTAGTGAGAATTTCATCTCCCGGTTTCAAATTCAGGTTTTTAGCTACAATATTAACTCCGTAGGAAGGATTGGTAATGCAAACCATATCATCAGCAGGGCAGTTTAAATATTTTCCTAAAGCAATTCGTGAATTTTTCAGATATTGCGAGGCATTTTCGGCAATGAATTTCACGGGCTGTTGTTCCAGTTCCAATTGGAAATTCTGATAAACTTCAAACACCGGTTTAGGACAAGCTCCGAAAGAACCGAAGTTGAGAAAGTGAATGTCGGGATTTAATAAAAATTGATCTTTCATACGAATTGAAGATTATTTTTTGGTATATGATTTGAAATAGTAAAGTAAACAAATAAAATCAGAAATTATGAAGAAATTAATTCCTTTCCTGACTATGACTTTTTTCGGTTTGGTCATGCTCAGCTGTTCTACCGACGACGATACGGTTTATGTGGATTACGACACTTACCCAATCGTTTATGATTTAAGAAACGTAAACTTTGAAAATGTAGGCGGAAGTTATCAAATCTCGAGGTCATTTAATTCGCCCATGTATGAGACCGATATGCTTTTGATGTATATGCAAGTAGGAACGACCAATAATAATTCGCCTATTTGGCAACAAATTCCTATCACATTTTATCTAAATGACGGTCATGAAGTGGATTACAATTATGATTTTTCACGTTATGATTTTGTGATTTATGCTGGAGGAACTTTTGATTTGTACAACACAAATTATGTGATTAATCAATCATTCCGAGTGCTTTTGGTTCCGGCGAGTTATGGAAGATCTACCGAAGTGGATTACAGTGATTACAATAGTGTAGTTCAGTATTATAATATAGACGATAGTCAACCGACTGTATTGTAAATTTACAAAATAAACAAAAAGAAAATGCGTGCGGAAGTGCGCATTTTTTTGTTTTAAGCCAAAGCTTCATAATCATTTGACTTAAAGATTTACTTGCATCTCGTATTTTTTCCCTTGGATCAAATTCCTTAATTTTGCCGGCTCAATGAAAAACTAATTCAAATATTTCCAGAGAATTATGGGTACTGAATTTAATTAATTCAAGGATTTAGTTAAATTGAAAACTGATTTCGGAAATACCGGAAAATATCCTGGTGCTCATGGTGAAATTAGAGCATTAGATGATTTGGCGAAGAAAAAATTCCCAAATTATATGTCTAATCCACCTTCAGATGAAGTATTTGATATGTGGCTAAAAGACAATGTACTAGGTTATAATCGAAATATTAAATATGGTACTGAACAAACAGAAGTTGTACAGCATACTTGTGCAGACTGTTTTCATATTCTCGATTTAGTTACATTCATTAATCCATTAAATTAAAGAAAAATGATAAGAATAGAATATAATGATCCAAATCTAACTTTACGAGATAGGCCGACTAATTGGGGAGGAGGTGTAAAACTTTATAATGGAGTTCCTTTTACAGGAATTATATTTTATAAATCTCCGAATTCTAATCAATTGTTAAATGAGAGTGAATACAAAGAAGGTATTTTAGAGGGTAGACAGGTAGAATATTGGGAAAATGGTAATTTAAAAGAGGAATATTTTCAAAAGTATGATTATAATATAAGGTCTTTCAAACGATGGAATGAACAAGGGGAATTAATAAGTCATCAAGTTTTTGATGAAAATGGCAATTATGTAGAAACGATTATTTAAAAATTTTATGTTAAGAATACCAGACAAAGAATTAGAATTAATATCAATTAAAATTTTATGCTATTAGCAATTGACGCTTATTATAAAGAAACAAAAGCACAAGTAGTAGGTGTATTATTTAATTGGGAAGATGAGAACCCAAAAAATATTTTGGTTGAAACAGTAGAAAGAGTAGAAGAATATATTCCGGGAGAGTTTTACAAAAGAGAACTTCCTTGCCTTCTGAAAATAGTCGAGAAAGTAAATTTATCAGATTTGGAAGCCATTATAGTTGATGGACATGTATATGTAGAAAATGAGAAATATGGCTTGGGGGGGAGATTATATGAACATTTAAACTGTCAAGTTCCTGTTATAGGTATTGCAAAAAGTTCTTTTTATGCGAATAAAGATATGACTATTGAAATTTACCGAGGGAAAAGTAAAACTCCTTTATACATTTCTTCAATTGGAACAGATTTGAATGATGTTGCGGAAAAGATAATAAATATGAAAGGAGAATATAGAATGCCAACTATCTTGAAAACATTGGATAACTTAACCAAAGAAAGTAAATGTGAAGTCTGATTAAAAAAAATTGTCAAGATAGAAGAGATAAGCTGTAAATAAAAAGAGAAACGAGTACTCAACAAAAACAACTGTTATGCCCAACGGAACAGAAACACCACCCATTATAGCCAAAAGGTATTATCCGACACTGGCATCTGTTATCACAGAAGATGACATCCCGGAAGTTTTAGGCTTTTTAAAAGAAGGTCTTGAAAACTTATTGGAGAAGATTCACTACAAAGACCTGCAATACAGCAAAAGCCCAACCGGCGATGCCGCTTTTTACAGCCTTTCCATTGTCTCGCCTGATCGCTTGGATATGGAAATCCCGGGTACAGGAATTTACTTGGTGCTTAATCCCAAGCTCTTACAATCTTTTTGGCTTCCCTGTTTCCTTGTTCGGCTGCCAATCTAAGCACTTGATGGAGTCGGTGGACAAATCCCTTGAAAGACTTCAAACCGATTACATTGATTTCTATTATTTGCATTATGACGACGAGAAAACACCGGTTGCTGAAACATTGGAAGCTTTTGCCGAAATGGTAAAATCAGGAAAAGTGAAACATATTGCGGCTTCCAATATTTCTCCGGCTCGTTTGAAGGAGTCATTGGAATATTCAACCCACAATAACCTTCCGAAATACGAAGTTTTCCAACCTTTGTATAATTTGGTAGAAAGAAGCGGATACGAAACCGATTATGCACCGATTGTAGCAGAATACGGTTTGACGGTTTTTCCTTATTCGGCTTTGGTCTCCGGATTTTTGAGTGGGAAATATCGCTCTGAAGCCGATTTCAATAAGAGCCCGCGCGGACAAGGCGCAGCCAACTATCTGAACGAAAAAGGACTGAATGTTTTAAATGCGTTGGATAAAGTGGCTGAAAAGCATAATTCAGTTCCGGCAACGGTCGCTTTGGCTTGGTTGTCGGCTCAACCCAACATCGGCGGACCGATTGCAAGTGCGACTTCCAGAGAACAATTGGCGCAGATTTTGTCGGTAACCGAACTAAATCTGGACGCTGAGGATTTGAAATTACTTGATGAAGTGAGTAAATAAATCTTCATGATAACCTTGCCAAGGTTTTAAAAGAGTTAAAGCTTTGTAGCCCCGAGCTTTAGCTCGGGGGATAAAAAAATAAACGAAAATAGTTTTGGCGTGTGTTTTTGCTTCGGCAAAAACCATGACAAAACATTAAAAAATTAAAACAAGAAGTTATGAAAATTGAAATCTGGAGCGATGTAATGTGTCCTTTTTGTTACATCGGGAAAAGAAATTTTGAAATGGCACTGGCTGATTTTCCTGACAAAGATAAAATTGAAGTCGAATGGAAAAGTTTTCAGTTGGATCCGACCGTTCCTGAAGTAGCGACCGAATCCCAGGAAGATTACCTGGTCAAAAGAAAGGGGATGAGTCGAGAACAAGTGAAGGGAATGTTAGCAAATGTAACTGAAATGGCACGTCAGGCCGGATTGGAATATCATTTGGACAAATCGGTGATGGTAAATTCCCAAAAGGCACATCAGCTCATTCAGTTCGCAAAAACCAAAGGTTTGGGCGATGAAGTGGAAGAAGTTTTATTCCGTGCTTTTTTTACTGACGGAAAAAATGTTGCCGATTTGGAAACGCTGAAAGAATTAGGAAAAGAAGCCGGTTTGGACGAAAAAGAATTGGAGTCGGCATTTACCGATGATCAGTTTAAATACAAAATGAATCAGGACATTCAGGAAGCGAGAAGCATCGGTGTGACCGGTGTTCCCTTTTTTGTGTTTGACCGAAAATATGGCGTTTCGGGTGCACAACCTTCCGAAGCTTTTTTAGATACTTTGAGAAAATCTTTCACGGAATGGCGAAAAGAAAACCCTGAAATAAAACTGGAAATGTCAGAAGGACAAAGCTGCAGAACTGACGGTACTTGTGATTGATTTTAGTGTCAATTTCTAATTAAACATTAAGGAAAATTGAAACTTCATTTTTATTAAGAAGCGATAAGATGCTGTAAACAGCTTAAGAAGAATGGATTGTTTTAAATTAACCTTGTCAAGGTTTTTGCATTTATAAAAACTCCGTAGGAGTTAAAGCTATATAACCCCGAGCTTTAGCTCGGGGTAATTTGGAAAATATAAAGTTTTGGCGTGTGTTTTTGCTTCGGCAAAAACCATGACAAAACGGGGGTTATTTCCCTTTCAATTTCTTCATAAATTCAATAAAAGCAGGGCGCATTTCGGAAAATAATTCATGGTCTTTATTTTTCATCATCACATCTCCAAAGAGTTTCAGACCTATGGCAAACTGAACCGTTTGGGATTTATCTTCAAACAAATCTTTTTCGGTCAGAACATCTACGATGTTGAATACATCATCATGATTTTGGAATAAAAACTCAATCGGTTCTTTGTCCACTTTTTCTCCTTTATTGTCGGTTAGGTATTTGAAAATTACTTCGTATTCGTGGAATCTTTTCGTGCTCATATTCAGTTGATTAAATTAAAATAATTAAACCTTAAAGTTAAATAATCAAATAAGAATTGAAAAGGATAATTATCAGTTTATGAGTCTTTTTTGTTTTAAATAGAACGATTTAATTTAGAAATGAACTGAAATTTCAAACTAATATCGGAGTGTTCAATTATTTAGAATTCAATCATTCATTCTGCCTCCACCAAATTCAGTTTATAGAATTCATCGGCAATTTTCCGGTCATTGGAAAGTCGTGGTACTTTGTTTTGTCCACCGAGTTTGCCTTGGGATTTCATAAATTGATTGAATCCTTCCTTTTTTATTTTTGAGATTTTCAGTTGCTGAAGAATATTACCTGAAATCAGATCATCATAATAAGAATTAAAACTTCTCAGGTTTTTATCCAGTTCCTGACGGAATAATTCAAAATTTTCCGGTTCTTCCGCAAACTCCACAAACCATTCGTGATAGGGAAGTCCTTCGACTGGATTGACTTCTGGCGCGACGGTAAATTCCGAAACTTTTGCCGGGTATTTTTTCAAAGTTTTTTGCATTGCTTGTTCGACTTCGTGCGCAATCACGTGTTCGCCAAAGGCCGAAGTATAATGTTTAATCCGACCGGAAACCACAATCCGATAAGGCGAAAGACTGGTAAATCGAACGGTATCGCCGATGTTATAGCCCCAAAGTCCGGCGTTTGTGTTGAGAATCAGTACATAATCTTTATCGAGCTCCACGTCCCGAATCGAAATTCGGCTTGGGTTTTCATCAAAAAATTCGTCAGCCGGAATGAATTCATAAAAAATTCCGTGGTTCAGCAACAATAATAAATCGTTGGCTTTGACAGAATCCTGAAATCCGATGAAACCTTCTGAAGCGGGATAGGTCTGAATCACGTCCAGATCTTCGCCGATGAGTTCAATCATTTTTTCCCGATAAGGATTGTAATTGACGCCGCCGGTAACCAAAAGTTGGAGGTTGGGAAAAATTTCTTTTATATTTTTTTTGCCTGATTTTTCAATTAATTTTTCAAAATACATGACCAGCCAGGGCGGAATTCCCGAAATCAGCGTCATATTTTCAGTCAGGGTTTCTTCGACCACTTTATCGACTTTGGTTTCCCAATCTTCGATACAATTTGTTTCCCAGCTTGGCATTCGGTTTTTCTGAAGGTATTTCGGAACGAAATGCGCCACAATTCCCGAAAGACGTCCGACGTTGATACCGTTTTCTTTTTCCAGTTCGGGGCTTCCCTGAAGGAAAATCATTTTACCTTCCACAAAAGCCGATTTTCCGGTTTCCCTCATATAATTCAGCAAAGCATTTCTTGCTGATTTGATGTGATAAGGCATTGAATCTTTTGAAATTGGAATGTATTTGGAACCCGAAGTAGTACCCGAAGTTTTGGCCAAATAAAGCGGTTTTCCTTTCCAGAGAACGTCGGATTTTCCGTTTCGAATTAAATCGATATAGGATTTCAAAGCTTCATAATCTCGGATGGGAACTTGGTTTTTGAAATCTTCATAAGTTTGGATTTTTTCAAATCCATGGTCTTTCCCGAATTGGGTTTGTTTCGCGGTTGAAATTAATTCACGGAAGATTTTAGTTTGAGCTTCAACAGGATGTTTGATCCATTTCTCTTCGCTTTTGGAATTAATTCCGGCAAAAATTCTGGCTATTTCTGATTTGAATCCCATTTAAAAAACAATATATTGTTGCGGATCGACCGGTGTTCCATCAATCCAGAGTTCGAAATGAAGATGCGGCCCAGTTGTGAGTTCTCCGGTATTTCCAACCGCTGCTATGACTTCGCCTTTTTTGACTACTTCTCCCATTTTTTTATAAACCGTCAAAGCATGTTTATAAACCGAAATCATTCCGCGCTGATGTTGAATGACGACTACATAACCTGTATCGGGTGTCCAATCGGTGAATATGAGGGTTCCCATCGCAACCGATTTGATGGCTTCGCCCTGTTGAGCAGCAATATCGATGGCCAAATGGTTTTCTTCGGTCTCGTATCCTGCGGTTATGATTCCTTTCAAAGGTGTAAATAATAGATTTCCAGATTCCTGATTGTCACGACTCCCTTGTACGCTAAACAATTCCTCCATTTCAACTTCTTTTCGTAATTCCAAGTCTTCTTCGGTCGGAGATAAATCGATTTTACTCAAATCAACAGAAACAGTAATTGGGGTTTGCATCGTGTCAATATTCGGAATCGGAACATCACCACTCAAAATGGCGCGTAAATTTTTGATGTAAAGATCATTGGCCTTTGTTCGTTCCTCAAGAACTTCAAGCTGATTGGTTAAATTGAGAATTTCTTCTTTGTCCTGAACGTTTATTTGTTTTTCGGATGGAAGTATGTAATTGTGCAAAGGCGTATAAAGTAACATGAGAACCGTAAATGCAATGGTGAAGAATGAAATCAAAGCAATCACCACCAATACATTCATTTGATTTAAGCGAAAAGAAAATTGCTCTTCCTGTGATTCTTCATTGAGAATAATCAAGGTGTGTTTTTGAAACAATTTTCTAAATATGTTTTTATTTTTTTTTGCCATTTATAATTAAATGCAAATATCTGAATAGATTTTAACCTATCATACAAGATTTTTTTAAATAATGCGTTTTTATTGTAGTTTTGTCGGGATTGGATAATTTATGAAAAAGAAATTAATTGCATTCGCTTGTTTGGCATTGATGACGAGTTGCTCCGTCAAAAAGGATACCGGAACAAACAGAGCTTTCCACAATACAACTGCTTGGTTCAATACTTTGTTCAATGCAGAAGAAGAAATGGACAAAAAAATCGACGAACTTGAGATGAGTTATCAGGATAATTATTCTGAAATTCTACCCGTTGATCCACGTCCTGAAATTGTTCAACCTGATTTTGATGCCGAAGCCGTATCGGGGTCCTTCAACTTAAGAGGAGGTCAGATAGGCGGTGGAAATACCAATCAACCAGCTCTTACCGGATTTGACTTAGTGGAACAAAAAGCATTGAAAGCCATCGAAAATCATTCTATGCTCATTGAGGGAAGAGAACGGAACAAAAGCATGACGCGCGCTTATCTCATTTTAGGAAAAGCTCGTTATAACAATGGAAAAAGTTTCGAAGCACTCGAAGCTTTTAATTATTTGCAGAGCAGACTTCCTTATCACAAAAAGTTTACGCCCGAGGCTAGATTGTACACAGCTTTGGCGCATTTACAAATCGGAAATGAATTTGAAGGCGAAAGAATTTTGGAAAACCTGACCAAAGATGATGGGTATAAAAAAGATTTGCGTGAGAATTTTCTAAAATATTATGCTGAAAATTTAATTCGAAAAGAAGAATACGAAGAGGCCATTGAAGTGCTGGATAAAACCATTCAAAACACAAAAAACAAAAAAAGAAGAGCACGTTATCACTTTATTGAGGGGCAACTTTATTCAAAATTGGGAATGCAAAATGAAGCCGGAGAAGCTTTTACCCGTGTTTATCGGATGAAGCCTGGATTTGAAATGGAAGTTAAATCTCAATTGGCAATCGCCGCAAATTTTGATCCCGAAAGAAATAGCTACAGTTCCTATAAAAATCATCTTTTGGACGTGGCCAAAAAAGGAAATTATATTTCAAGAAGAAATGAATTCCTTTATGCAATCGGTGATATGGCTTATAAATCGGGTAATATAAAAGAAGCTCGTCAGTATCTGAAAGAAAGCTTCGAAGGCCCAGTGTCCGATCCTTATATCCGTGGAATTGCTTACGAGCGCTATGCAGATTTAGAATTTGATCATGGAAATTACGTTCATGCCTCAGCTTATTATGACAGTGCTTTAAGCGTAGCACCTTATGACAAAGACATTGCGAGAATTACCGAGCGAAATAATTCATTGAAATCCTTAATGGAGAAATACTATTTGGTCAAGCGAAACGACAGCATACTTCATTTGGCTCATATGACTTCGGATGAAAAAGAAAAGTTTTTTGGAGATTATATCGCTAAATTAAAAATAGAAGATGCCAAACGCCAGAAAGAAATGGAAGAGGAAGCTACCATTTTCCAAACACAAACACCGGGCGGAGGTTTTGGAAGCTCCTTTGATGAGGGAGGTAGAGGAGGAAATACTTTTTATTTTTACAATACTTCTTTGAAGTCCAACGGTCAAAATGATTTCAAACGAATTTGGGGAAATGTCCGATTGGGTGACAACTGGAGAAGTTCTACCGGAGGCGCATTGAGCTTGGAAGAGCAGGAAGCACAAATGTTGGGACAAGTGGATTCACAAAACCCAAGAAGATACGAATTGGAATTTTATTTGGAACAGATTCCGACCCAACCGGCAGAATTGAATAAACTGAAAATAGAAAGAGACACCACGGAACTTTCATTGGGAATCGGTTATTATGATTTGTTTAAAAATGCAAAAACAGCAACGGAAACCCTTGAACATTTAGTTTCCACGCCCCCAAAAGAACAATTGACAGAAGCCCAAGCTTTTTATCAAATTTATCGAATCAATGATCGTGAAGGAAATACAGACAAAACTGAGGAATATAAAAATCTGATTCTGAGCAAATATCCAAATTCGATTTATGCAGAATACATTCTGAATCCGGAAGTGGATTTCATCACACCTACCACCAAAGAAGCACTTGCTTTTTATGAAGAAACTTACGACCTCTACAAAGCAGGTGAATTTGCGAAAGTGAAATCGAATACAGTCGAGGCCATTGAAAAATATCCGACGGAAGAGATCATAGCTAAATTCTCTCTTTTAAATGCTTTGGCAATTGGTCAGACAGAGGGAAAGGATAATTTCGCTTCGACGCTTGAGCTTATTCTAATTGCTTATCCAAAAACGGAGGAAGCAGCCAAAGCACAAGAGATTTTGGATTTGCTACATGGTAAAAAAGTAGCCGAGGAGGGAAGTGGAGAGATTTCAAATGGCGATTCTGAGAAAGAAGCGGAAATGGAAGAAGAAAAAAAGAAAGAAGAAAGAAGACGCAACAGCCCGGGGGCACCAGGTGGAAAGGATTAAAAAATCCCCTTGCCAAATCAATGACAAGAGGACGATTTCATTTTCTAATTATTTGATTAAATCACTCCAAGTTCTTTTCCAACTTTTGTGAAAGCAGCAATTGCCTTGTCAAGTTGTTCTCGCGTATGTGCCGCAGAAAGTTGAACACGAATTCTCGCTTTGTCACGAGGCACAACCGGAAAGAAAAATCCGATGACATAAATTCCTTCGTCCAAAAGTCTATCGGCCATTTCTTGTGATAATTTAGCATCGTACAGCATAACCGGAACAATGGCCGCATCGCCATCGGGAATGTCAAATCCGGCTGCTTTCATTTGCGTTCTGAAATATTCGGAATTTTCAATTAATTTATCACGCAAAGAAGTATTGGTCTCCAACATATCAAAAACCTTCAAAGCCGCACCTACAATTCCGGGTGCCAACGAATTTGAAAACAAATAAGGTCTTGATTTCTGACGAAGCATTTCAATGATTTCTTTTTTGGCAGAAGTAAATCCACCCATGGCTCCACCCAAAGCTTTCCCAAGTGTAGAAGTGATGATATCTACTCGTCCCATCACATCGGCGTATTCGTGAGTTCCTTTTCCAGTTTTCCCGATGAAACCTGTCGCATGACTATCATCTACCATCACAAGGGCTCCGTATTTGTCCGCCAGATCGCAAACCGCTTTGAGGTTCACAACAATTCCATCCATGGAAAAAACGCCGTCGGTCACGATGATCGTAAATCTATGATTTTTGGAAGCTGCATCCTTTAATTGGGCTTCCAAATCTTCCATATCATTGTTTTTGTAGCGATAACGAGCTGCTTTACACAAACGAACTCCGTCAATAATCGAGGCATGGTTTAACTCGTCAGAAATAATCGCATCTTCTTCCGTAAACAAAGGCTCAAAAACACCACCGTTTGCATCAAAAGCCGCCGCATACAAAATCGTATCTTCCATACCTAAGAATTTGGAAATTCGATCTTCCAATTCTTTGTGAATATCTTGGGTTCCACAAATAAAGCGTACCGAAGACATCCCATAGCCTCGATTGTCCAAAACAGATTGAGAAGCTTTTATCACCTCCGGATGATCCGAAAGTCCAAGATAATTATTGGCACAGAAATTCAATAACTTACTTCCGTTTTCCAAGGTAATCTCAGTCGCTTGTGGCGAAGCGATAATCCTTTCTTTTTTAAACAATCCCTGATTTTCCAAATCTGATAACTGGCTGGCCAAATGCTGCCGGAATTTTTCGCTGTACATAATATTGTGTTTGAATTTTTAAGTTTCAGGTTTAAAAAAAACCTTTCAACAAATATAGAGTTCAATTCTGAGAATCTGAAAATGTTTTAACCTTAAAACCAAATTAGAATTTAAAAACTAAACATTAAATTTGAAAAATAATTCACCCCTGAAATCATAACTTTGCCTTATATGCTGCCTTTTCATTTGCTATTAGCTAACTTACTCATATTTAAACTTTTCATAAGTTATCTCAGTGATAAGTATGATAAACCTCCGATAGTCTATTTCTTAATCGGAGGCTTTAGCTGTAGTTTTCCTTTTATTTATTTAAGATATGAAATCTCAGCTTACTTACTTAGGCATCATTTTGATTTGTATTTTGCCACAAGCCACTATTATGATTGGGCGCTTTGGATTTTGATTTCTTTTAATTTTATAATTTTTTATCAGCTGTTACGCATAATTTGGAAAAGAGAAAAGTTGAAAAAAGAGTACCTAAATATCGATGAAATCGGTAAGCCTTCGGGGTTAATTTGATAATAAAATGAAACTGACTAAAATCAATATAAACAAGATTCCTATCATCCAGCAACTGGCACGCGAAATCTGGGAGGAACATTACATAAAAATCATTTCACAAGAGCAAATAGATTATATGCTCGAATTGTTTTATTCGGACGAAAGAATTCGTTCAGAAATCGAGGAAGGAATTTCATGGGAAATGTTGATGGATAACGAAAATCCTGTCGGATATTTGGTTTGTGAAATTGCGGAAGAAAAACTATTTATTTCAAAAATTTACTTAAAAGCAGAAACTCGTGGCAAAGGTTTTGGAAAATTGCTTCTGAACCGCGCAATCGAATTAGCAAAACAAAATCAAAAAACATCAATTTATCTGAATGTCAATAAAGAAAACAAAGGTTCCATTGGTTTCTACGAAGCAAATGGTTTCCATAAAATAGACGAAGGTGTTTTCGACATCGGAAATGGATATGTAATGGATGATTTTATTTTTGAATTAAATTTATAAACAAAAAAGTCCGCAATTTGCGGACTGATTATTTAAATGTTTTCAAATTATTTTTTGACAAATTTAGTTAAAATCACAATGGATTGACCTTCCACTTTTCCTTCGATTTGTTCTACATTGTCATGAACCAAACGGATGTTTCTAACTGCTGTCCCGATTTTTGCGGTTATGGAAGAGCCTTTCACGTCCAGATCTTTGATCAAAGTGACGGTATCACCATTTTGTAAAATATTTCCGTTGCTGTCTTTGTGCAATTCCACCGTTCCATCGCCCATATGATCTCCGGAAGCCTTGGCCCATTCGAGCGTTTCATCGTCCAAATACATCATATCCAGCGCATCGGCTGCCCAAGATTCATTGCGAAAACGGTTGAGCATTCGCCAAGAAACCACTTGGACACCCGGAACTTCGCTCCACATCGCCGAGGCTAAAAACCTTTCCCAATAACCACTGTCCGGTTCTTCTCTTTTTTCAATTTGAGCCAATGCTTTGTCCGAAATTAAAATCGTTCTTTCGGGTTGATTTCCCGAAGTTGGTTCTACTTCATAAAAGTTTAAATTTCCAGTTTCGCCGCTGAGTTCACATACGTTGCCGCTTCTTTCTTTTACAATGTTTTCTAGTTTCATGTTTTTGGTTTATCGTTTTGCGAATTTCGAAGTTCGCTTTTTCATACTCTATTTTAAGTCCCTCCTTGGGAGGGGTTTGGGGAGGGCTTTACCCATGAATTTGTTCTTTGGTCCCGTAGCTTTTAATCAATTCCCCTTCAAAGTCCAACCATTCCTGCCAACGTTTTTCAACGTCCACATCCACTGCATATTTTCGAGCAAAACCAAGGAAAACCGTATAGTGGTTGGCTTCGGAAACCATGAGTTCATGATAAAATTTCGCCAATTCTTGGTCTTTGATATTGGTCGACAAAACACGGAAACGTTCGCAACTTCTGGCTTCAATCATAGCAGCAAATAAAAGCCGATCGATGAAAGATTGATTTCTTGAACCGTCTTTTTTACAGAATTTCATGAGCTTTCCTACATAATCATCCGCTCTTTCTCTGCCCAATGTATAACCACGTTCTTTTATGATGTTGTGAACCATTTGGAAATGTTGCATTTCTTCCAAAGCAATTTCTGTCATCGTCGTAACCAAATCAGGTAATTCTGAATTGTTGATTATCAAATAAATAGCATTGGAGGCAGCTTTTTGTTCGCACCAGGCATGATCAGTAAGAATTTCCTCTAAATTTCCTTCGGCAATGTTTGCCCATCGTGGGTCGGTTGGTAATTTTAATCCTAACATAATTCAATTCTAAATTAAATTTAAACATAAATAAAAGCGTTTTGAAAGCTTTTATTCAGGAATATCAGATTCTTAAAATCCGAAGCAAAGTTAGCCAAATTTATTTGGAAACTTCGGCCAGATAAGCATCGCCTTCTTTGAGGATTAAATCAGTTTTGAGATTCTGTTTTTCAGCGAAATCACTCAAAAGCAAATAATCCAGATAAAGCCATTTGAAAGGAATTTCTTTTTCGCCTTTGTAATAAAGATAATAATCCACTTCGCCATAATAATTCGCAATAGGAATGGAGAAATTTCCTTCCTGATTTTGATACATATAAAGCAAATCGGTTCCGTCAATGAGGATTTTTCCGTTTGGATTTAATAAAGATGAAAGTTTTTTCAAATAAACATCAATTTGATCCATCGTTTGAAAAATTCCGGTTCCGTTCATCAGAAGTAAAATCGTATCGAATTTTTCTTCGGGCGAATAGTTCAATAAATTTTCACAAACCGTTTTTTGAACACCTCGAAGTTTGCACACTTCAATGGATTTGGGCGAAATATCCAAAGCCGTTACGTCCAGATTTTTTTCATTTTGCAAATACAAACTATGCGAACCAGCACCGGCTCCAACATCTAGAACTTTTCCATTTGCGAGTTCCAGCGCTTTTTGCTCAAGCAAATTCATTCCCTCGAAATCCCGGAAAAGATATTCCACCGGAAGTTCATCCAATTCCGAAATCGAAGTTTCGGTTTGAATATCCTCCGGAGAATTATCGTGGTAATAGTCCCAAATGGCCTGACCCATTAAATCTTTCATGCGTTAAAATTAAGATTAAATTAATTATCATTTCCCCGAGTTGAAACTCAGGGCTACGAGAAATTAAACAATGTGGTTCAAATTTATTAAACAATCATTTCCAACTTAAAATCGAATTCAATATAGACTTGAATTTAATTAATTATTTTTACGGCGTAATTTAAAAAAAATGAATAAAAAATACTTTTTCCTGATTCTGATTTTCTTAGCTTCAACCGTTTTTTCGCAGGAGATTTCCGAACAAAAAGTCGATGTTCTAGTAGAGAAAACCCTCGAAACTTTTAATGTACCTGGCATTGCCGTCGGGATTGTTCACAACGGAAATGTTGTTCTGGCAAAAGGTTACGGCCTTGCCAACATCGAAACCGGAGAAAAAGTAAATGCCGATACCAATTTTGGGATTGCATCCAATTCCAAAGCTTTTACCACAACTGCCATAGCGCTTTTGATCGACGAAGGGAAAATCAATTGGGACGATAAAGTCAAAAAATACATTCCCGAATTTAAAATGTACAATGATTATGTGACCGAAGAATTTACCATTCGGGATTTGGTGACGCACCGCAGCGGGCTCGGACTCGGCGCAGGCGATCTGATGGTCTGGCCGGACGGACACGATTTTACACCCAGAGATATCATTCAAAACATTCAGTTTCTAAAACCGGTTTCGGATTTCCGTTCGAAGTATGATTACGATAATTTATTGTACATCATTGCCGGAGTGGTGATCGAAAGAGTTTCGGGAATGAGCTGGACCGATTTCATTCAAAAGAAATTTTTAGAACCTTTGGAAATGAACCGTACAGCGCCCAATTGGAATACGCTGAAAGATAAATCCAATGCCATTGCGCCCCATGTTCCGATTGACGGTAATTTAAAAGTCATCGACCGATATACCAATCCGATTTTTGATGCCGCCGCCGGAATTTATTCGAATGTCAATGACCTGACAAAATGGGTTCAGTTTCAATTGAATTACGGGAAAACGAAAGAGGGAATTCAACTGGTTTCGGAAGAGCGAATGCGCGAACTTTCCAAACCTCAGACCTTGATGCCGTTCGCGACCAAAGAACCTTATCATTCTTTGTTTCGGGCATACGGACTTGGTTTTGTGGTGGAAGACATGGCCGGGAAATTACAGGTTTCGCACACGGGCGGATTGGAAGGGATTGTCACGCAAATCATTATGTTTCCGCAGCTCGATTTGGGCATCATTGTTTTGACGAACCAACAAGAAGGTGCCGCTTTTATGGCGGTTTCCAATACGATTAAAGATTTCTATCTCGGACTTCCCGAAAGAGATTGGGTAAAGGAATACGACGAATTGATTTCCCAAAGAAAAGGGGATGCAGATAAAATCACTTCGGAAGTTTGGGAAACAGTTGAGAAGAATAAAAAATCAAAACAGCCCGAAACCAAGGATTTAATCGGGACTTATCAAGACAATTGGTTCGGGGAAATTAGAATTTCAAACGAAAAAAGAAAACTTCGTTTCACGTCCAAACGATCAGGTCAGTTGAAAGGTGAAATGTTTTATTACAAAGACAATACCTATGCGGTGAAGTGGGACAATGCCTATCTGCACGCCGATGCTTTTGTTTTTGTCCAAACCGAAAATGGTAAAATCACCGGATTGAAAATGGAGCCGATTTCTCCATTGACCGATTTCAGTTATGATTTTCAGGATTTGGATTTTGTGAAGGTTGATTAAATAAGATTTATAATTCACAAAATTGAATAGTGAATTGACAATTTAGTATTTAAAAATCATGAAAGTTTTAATTATCTCCTTTTTGATATTATTCATAACAAGTTCGTGTTCAACGAATGTTGTTGATAGTCAGGGAGTAAAAGAAAAACAATTCGCAACAGAATTTTCATTTTTGATAGCACAAAAAAATGACATCACGTTAAATGAAAATGACAATTACTTCATTGTTCGATATAATGATGAGGATTTTTATAAAAAAATGGAAAATGTATATATACTTTTTTTCTTTCATCAAAATGAACTTTCAATTCAGGCGTTTCATAATGAAAAAGAGTTTCAGGAAATAAAAGTAAACCCCGATCTATATTCTCAGCTTTTAAATGAAAATGTATCTAAATATAAATCTCAGAACTTTAAAAAGTTTACAACTGAAGATGGAAGTGAGATAAGTGTAAATAATACAGTTATTACAGAATATTACTTTAATTATTTAGGTAATAGATTTTATAAAGAAATTCGAGAGTTTGATTATTCTACCTTTGAAAAAATGAAAAACATAAATTCGGAGTATAATCTAAGTTTGTCATTATTGGAATTTGATACTTTTGTTAAGCAAGGATTGTTCTATTATTTTGAGAAAATTGATGAATAAGCAATTTTCAAATTAAAAACGAACTTCGAAAAAAAATATGAAGAAAAAAATAAAGAAAATGTTGATTGGATTTTTGGTGCTGATGAGTTTGATGATCCTTGGAATTTGGGGTTATATGCAACATCCAATATTTGGGAAAGCACCATCGGGAGAGCGTTTGGAACGAATTCAAAAATCTCCGAATTACCGCAATGGACAATTTCACAACTTGACAGAAACACCTTCGTTGGCCGAAGGTTATACGATGTTTGGCGTTTTCTGGGATTTTCTTTTTACAAAATATCCGAATGTAGTACCGCTGGATTCTATTCCTTCTGTCAAACCCGATTGGAAGAATTTAGATCCCGATGAAGATTTGCTGATTTGGTTTGGGCATTCATCGTATTACATTCAATTAGAAGGAAAAAAATACCTGATTGACCCGGTTTTCAGCGGAAATGCTTCGCCGCTTGCGGGTACCAATCGTGCTTTTCCCGGAAGTGAAATTGCCACGGCCGCCGACCTTCCTGAAATTGATTATATGCTCATCACACACGATCATTACGATCATCTAGACCATAAAACAGTTATTGATTTGATTCCCAAAGTAAAAAAAGTGATCACCGGATTGGGCGTAGGTGCACACCTGGAACATTGGGGATATGATCCAAAAATAATCACTGAATTGGATTGGAACGAAAGTCTGAAACTGGATGATTCCATTCAGATTTATGCCGTTCCGGGAAGGCATTTTTCGGGAAGAACTTTTAAGCGAAACAACACACTTTGGGTTTCTTTTGTGTTGGAAACACCTAAAAGCAAAATTTTCATTGGAGGAGATTCCGGTTATGATTCACATTTCAAAAAAATCGGTGAGGAATTCGGTCCATTTGATCTGGCGATTTTGGAAAACGGACAATATGATGAGAAATGGAAATACATCCACTTTTTGCCTGAAGAAGTTGTGAAAGTCGCGCAGGAACTGAAAGCGAAACGATTTATGCCGGTTCATAATTCAAAATTCAAATTAGGAAATCATACTTGGGACGATCCGATGAAACGTGTAATCATCGAAGCAGAAAAAGTCGGAATGCCGTATGTGACGCCCAAAATCGGCGAAACTTTCTTTCTGAAAGATTCCACTCAAAATTTCACAAAATGGTGGGAAGGATTGAATTGAAAAGAAATTCTTAATATACACTTTACAATTCATCATTGGAATTTTACAGTTCATCCAAAAGTTTTTTGATAAATTTATTCGATGAGCGAATTTTGATCCAATTAATTAAATGTAAAAACGATGATTCGGATTATAATTTATCTCAGTGTTTTGATTTTAGAATGGTTTATCAAATGAAAAAACTGAACCGACATATCCGCAATATTTCCGTGATTTCGGTGCTGATTTCATTGTTTTTCATCTTGTTGTACATCTTCAATAACAAACAACTTCCCGTGTGGAAAGACATATTGACCAATTTTCTATGGACTTTGTTTTTCACTATCGGACTTTATTTTGCCAATGCGCCTGTTTCCGATTTTGTGGAAAAGAAATTTCCAGGATTTGATTGGAAGAGTTTTACCAAACGCTTGTTGACTGGAATTTTGGGAAGCAGTATTGTAACACTTTTGGCAGGAGGGATTCTCTATTTCCTGATGTTGCTCGTATTGGGTAACGACTTGAAAGATTCTACAAATTGGATACTTTCCATGAAATCTTTGGATTCTCTGAGCAGGTTGATTTGGATTGCTACGACGATTGCCACTATTTTTCACGTTATCGCTCTAATTCAGCATTATCAAGCCCATAAATTAAAAGAACAAAAGGAAAAAGTCATACAGATTTCCACGGAACATGAATCCTTAAAATCCCAAATCGGTTCCCATTTTCTATTCAATAGTTTGAATGTGCTCAATGGATTGATAGTAGAAAACCCTGAGAATGCACAAGAATTTGTGGGGGAACTTTCTAGGGTTTATCGCTACGTATTGGAGCAAAAGGACAAAGCTTTGGTTTCATTGGAAGAGGAAATTGAATTCAGTCGAACGTATATGAATTTAATTCAGAAACGATACGAAGACGGACTTGAATTTGAAATTGCATCTGAAATTCCAACTGGTTATAAAATTGTTCCACTTTCGCTTCAGATCTTATTGGAGAATTGCATCAAACACAATCGAATTTCATCGGAAGAGCCTTTGAAGGTTCAAGTCAGTTTGGAGGGATATTATTTGTTGATTATAAATAATTTACAGCTTAAGAGTCAACTTCATGATAGCACTGGAAAAGGACTTCGGAACATCATAAATCGCTATAAAACTTTCACCCGAAAAGAAGTTGAAATTCATCAAACTGCAGAAGAATTCAGGGTAAGAATTCCTTTATTAACAGAAAAAACAATTGCTATGGAAGTAGAACAAAATTACACAAAAGAAGAAATCAAAGCGGCGAAAAAACGAGTTGATGATGTTCAGGATTTTTATTGGAATCTGGCGAGTTACATCATCGTAAATCTTTTTTTGACGTTTCTGGATTTAAGAGATGGAAGTTACGATTGGGCTTATTGGGCGCTTTTGGGATGGGGAATGGGCGTTTTTTTCCATTACATCGAGGTTTTTGGATTTTTTAATTCCAGTTCTTGGAAAGATCGAATGATTCAAAAGGAATTAGAGCGAAAGAAAAAGGAAACTGAACGATTCAACTAAAATAAATTAAAGTCTTATGGAAGCACAAAAAAATTATACAGTAGAAGAGTATGAGATTGCAAAAAAAGCAGTCGAGGAGAAAATTGGATTTTACATTCACTTAAGTTGTTATTTGATTGTAAACGGATTTTTAAGTTTTCTTAGCTTGAGAAATGGAGGTTTTTTCTGGCCTATTTTTCCGATTGCAGGATGGGGAATCGGATTGATTTTTCATGGACTTGGCGTTTTTGGGTTTTTCAATAGTTCGACATGGAAAGAAAAACAAATTCGAAAGGAATTAGAAAAGCAAAGAAAAATAAGAACCAATAATTGATTCTAAATTAAATCCATGAAAACCATCATCATAGAAGACGAAAAACCCGCTGCACGCTATTTGGTGAAATTACTTCAAGACGAAGGAATCGAACCCATTGCGATGCTCAATAGCGTGAAGGAATCCATTCATTGGTTTCAAAATAATGAAGATCCCGATTTAATTTTTTTGGACATTCAACTTGGAGATGGAATTAGTTTCGAGATTTTTAAAGAAGTGAAGCCCAAAAGTTCAATTATTTTCACAACCGCCTATGATGAATATGCGCTCAAAGCGTTTAAATTCAATAGTATAGATTATTTATTGAAACCTATTCATAAAATAGATTTGCGTCAAGCTTTAGCGAAATACCGGGAGCGAATTCATCCGATGATTTGGGACTCATTTCAGTTAAAAAATTTATTGATCAATAATTTTGAAAATCCTTATCGGGAAAGATTTTTGGTGAAAATTGGATCGAATCTAAAGACGATTAATGTAGAGAATATTGGATGTTTTTATTCAAAAAATAAAGGAACTTATCTACTTACCGAGAATCGCGAATATCCGATTGAACAAAGTTTAATTGATTTGGAATCGCAACTAAATCCCAAAGTTTTTTTTCGAATCAGCCGAAATGCAATTATAAATCTTACCTATATTGACAGTATAACTACGCATTCGGGAAGTCGTTTTCAGTTGTTTATCAAAGGAGTAGAGGAGGAGTTGATTGTGGCTCGCGAAAGGGTAAACGATTTTAAACTATGGCTTGAGAAATAATTTAGGGGTTATGCTCTACCCAAATCAAATCCGAAGTTTTATATCCGATTTCTTCTGCAATTTTTAAATAATCATTTTTAATTTCCTCCGGAATTGTCGTTTCGCGGGAAAGAATCCAAAGATATTTCAGGCTTTCACCAGCGACGAGGGCGTATTGATAGTCTTCATCAATCGCAATCACATTATACCCCGAATAAAAAGGTCCGAAAAAGGAAACTTTCAGCATCCCGATGTTTTCTTCGCCGACAAATTTCGCTTTTCCATTGGCTTCGCGCCATTCCTCTTTTTCGTAGTCATAGCCACGGTTTACAACTTTTATGGAACCGTTTTCATTCAGCGAATAATGGGCAGTGGTATTGTTCAAACCTTCTTCGTATTTGAAATCAAGCCGAGCAATTTCATACCATTTTCCCAAATATTTATCCTTTTGAAATCCTTGTACAGCTTGCGCATTTTCGGGAATTGTACTGCCACATGAAATCAGTAAGAATAAACCTGAGAGTAGTGCAAACGGAAAGATTTTTTTTAATTTCATCTTTTTGGTTTTTCAATTCCGGCAAATTATTGGATGTCGAGCGAAGTCTGAATATTTCCGGAATTATTTTTATCTGGAACTTTTAAATCCAATTATAATGCCAGATTTAAGTTTTCAATAAACTGCGAAGCGAGCAGGGGAGACTCGATTTCAATGTTTTTGATGCACAAAGAAATAGAGTTTTTGCAATCCCTGATTTTCCAAGTTTTAATCCTTTCTACCCATTCGTCCAATCGGTCATAATCCGACTCATGGTTCGCACCTACATATCGAATAAAAGCCACCGGATTGGTCAATCGCATGTGCATCATATCGCGCCTTCCGGCCGTGTCCACAATGATGTTTGCCATGTTTAGACTTTCGAGCAATGCGCAGAATTCATCATTGATTTTTTCATCAGAAAACCATTCTTCATTGCGAACTTCCACAGCAAGCGGAAAACCTTTTGGAAAAGCTTCCAGCGCATTTTTTAGACGATCAAAATCTTTAGGTTTGAAGTTGTCATGCAATTGCATAAAAGCCATTCCAAGTTTTTCTTCAAAATTTACTCACCGCATTTGCGAAGTTCTGAATGGGTTCTTCCACGTTGATCAATCGCCGATAGTGCGTGATGAAATTGGGAACTTTCGGGAAGAATTGAAAACCTTCGTGCGTTTTGTTTTTCCAGGTTTGAACTTGTTGCCAATCAGGCATTTTATAAAAACTAGCATTGAGTTCGATGGAATTGAACTATGTGGAATAATAAGTCAATTCGTCCTTTGTGCCACGCGGATAAAACCCTTTCAAATCGGCACGATTCCATTTGGCACAGCCGACAAAAGCCTCAAAATCCTTTTTCTTATGTTTCGAAAGAATTTTTTTCGTGTCGGGATGGTCTTTAGGCAAACTGAAATCAACCAGCTCTGGGTTTTCTACTTTTCCGAATTTCATTGTGTATTTTTTTATTTAAATATACAAATTCGTATTTTGAAATAAGAATTATTTTAATACTTTTGTAACCATTGTATAATGTTATGTAATTTGGTTATGAATGAATATCTAACACTTTCTGAAACAGCAGAATTGCTTGGGAAAAGTAAAGAAACACTCCGAAGATGGGATAGAGAAGGGAAGCTTTTGGCAGCCCGTGAACCTATTAGTAATTATAGAATGTACAAAAAGTCGGATGTTCTTGAACTGTTTGATGAATTTATAGATATTTCCGAAGACATATCAAATTATGTTGAACCATTGCAGGAATACAAAGTTTTGGAATTGTTTGCTGGAGCAGGAGGATTGGCAATTGGATTAGAACAAGCAGGTTTAAAATGTGTTGCTTTGAATGAGATTGATAAGTTTGCTTGCCAGACGCTTAGAATTAACCGTCCTCATTGGAATGTTTTAGAGGGTGATATAAAAGATTTTGATTTCTCTGAATATAAAAATAAAATAGATGTTGTGACGGGTGGTTTTCCTTGTCAAGCATTTAGTTATGCTGGGAAAAGATTAGGATTTGAGGATGCAAGAGGAACTTTGTTTTATGAATTTGCGCGAGCTGTGAAAGAAGTAAATCCAGCAATTTGTATTGGAGAAAATGTCAGAGGTCTTTTAAATCATGACAAAGGGAAAACATTGCAAGGGATGATTTCTATTTTAGACGAGATTGGTTATCATGTAGTTCCGGTTCAAGTTTTAAAAGCAATTTTTTATAAAGTTCCTCAGAAAAGAGAACGTTTGTTTCTAGTTGGAATTAGAAAAGATATTGATGTTTTTTTTGATTATCCAGAACCGTATAAGAAAATTTATAATCTGAAAGATGCATTAAAAAGAGGTGAACTTTATGAATGTGATGTGCCGGATTCGCCTGGTGCAAAATATCCTGAAAGTAAAAAAGCAGTTTTAGATTTGGTGCCTCCAAAAGGATATTGGAGAGATTTACCTATAGATATTCAGAAAGAATTTATGGGAGGAAGTTTCTATTTAGGCGGTGGTAAAACCGGTATGGCACGAAGGATTGGTTGGGATGAACCTTGTTTAACATTGACTTGTAGCCCCGCCCAAAAGCAAACCGAACGATGTCATCCAGATGAAACTCGTCCTTTCACGGTTCGTGAATACGCAAGAATACAGACTTTCCCTGATGATTGGGAATTTGCTGGTTCAATAGCACAACAATACAAGCAGATTGGAAATGCAGTGCCGGTTAATTTAGCCAAAGAAGTCGGTTATTCGGTTGTAAAATTTTTGAATGAATATTACAGTTTATCAAAACCTAAATAGTATCTGTAATTTTCAAATGTAATCTGATCTAGAATTGATCTTTGTGTGCTTTTCGTTTCCGATACAATTTCATCTAAAGCTGAGTGTTCGTCAACGCTCTTTTCTTTTTCTAAAGTATTTAAAAAATCATCAATTGCTTGAGGAAGTGCTTGGTACAATTTAAAAAGAGCATATTCATCGCCTGCTAATAACGCATAAAACCGGTCTCCTGAAATCTTAAAAACTCTCGAATGGCTGTACTCTTTACCGTTTATATCGCCTCTCCAATGTTCATTAAAACTCCCTTTGGCTAAAATTTGAACCCAATAGCAATTTGCTTTTTTATAATCATCTGCAAATCTTGCTAATTTTTGAAACAAAGCTTCAGCAGAGCTACTGTTCATAGTATTGTGCTTATTTTTTATGTCAGCAAAAAGCGTATCATCACTCGCTTTTATATCAAATCCACTCAAATTTCCAATTTCATAACCATCAATTCCTCCTAAAATTTGTTCGTGAAAAGTTCCGATAGAATTATTGATTGATTTATCTATCTGACGTAAAATTTCAGACTGGACTAAATCATTTTCGTCAATGTCATTGAATTTTGAGTCAAAGGTTAATTTAAAAGTATCAATTTTGTTTTTGTAAAATTTTCTTTTAGAGATATTATTTTTTGCGTTTATATAAGCGTTGTATAAATTCTCAATACACAACAATAAATGTTCATCTGATACAAAACTTACATATTTATTTTCCATAATAAGGCAGTTGATATATTATTAATTTACAAAGTTTCCTCCAACCATTTGAAGAATTCCGTATGCCAGATAACTGAATTCTGAGGACTTAGAATCCAATGATTCTCCTCCGGGAAAAACAAAAATCTACTTTTAAGCCCCAGGAGTTGAGCGGCTTGAAATGCTTCTTGTCCCTGCCCAATTGGCACTCGATAATCCTTACCACCTTGAATGATTAACATAGGAGTATCCCACTTACTTACCAAATTACTTGGATCAAATTCATTGTAAGTTTTCATGGCAGCCTCATTGTCCTTTTCCCAATAAGCTCCTCCGGCATCCCAATTGGTAAACCAAAGCTCTTCGGTCGTTCCGTACATGGATCGTAAATTGAAAACTCCATTATGCGAAATGAAAGTTTTGAATCGTTTGTTGTGAATTCCGGCCAGATAAAAGACCGAATACCCGCCATAACTTGCACCCACAGCACCCAATCTCTTTTCGTCCACGTAAGGCTCTTTTGCCAATTCATCAATAGCTGATAGGTAATCATCCATCACTTGTCCACCCCAATCTTTGGAAATGGCTTCGTTCCATTCCACACCATGCCCGGGCATTCCGCGACGGTTGGGAGCGACAACGATGTATCCATGAGCCGCCATCAATTGAAAATTCCAACGGAAGGAATAAAACTGTGAAAGCGGTGATTGTGGACCGCCTTGACAATAAAGCAAAGTCGGATATTTTTTATTGGGATCGAAATCAGGCGGATAAATCACCCAGGTAACCATCTCTTTATTGTCGGTCGTTTTGACCATTCGTTTTTCAACTTTACTCAATTTAATCCTATCGTAGATGTCTTTATTTACATGAGTAATCTGGTTCATTTTTCCGTTTTTTAAATCTACAGAATAAATTTCTGCTGCGTGATTCATATCGGTTCGAGTGACGATAAAATTATTTTCAGATTGTCCGACAAGGCCTGCTACATCAAATTCTCCATTTGTAATCTGTTTAATTTTGGGATTGTTTCGGGTGTTCCCGGGATTGAATTCGACGGAGAAAAGTTGAATGGTTCCGCCCACCGGAGCATTGAAATAAATTTCTTTGCCATTATCCGCCCATTTGAATCCAAAAACCGTATCGTCCCAATGTTGTGTCAGATTGTATTTTTTTCCATTTTGAAAAACAATGATATCATTTTTATCGGCTTCGTATCCATCACGTTTCATACTCAAAAAGGCAAGCGCACCGTCTTTTGAAAATTCAGGATGGGTTTCATAGCCAGGCATTCCTTCCGTGATATTTTTTGTAGTTCCCGATTTTATATCGTATTCATAAATGTCTGAATTCGTGCTCGTAGCGTATTCTTTACCTTGAAGCTTTTTGGAAACATAAAGGATTTTCGTTCCCTCATTGTTCCAAGTATAATCGCTACTTCCGCCAAAAGGCATTTGTGGACTATGAAAGGGTTCGTCTTTCATGATATCGATACCCTCCACTTCTGTATCGCCATTCATATTCAGAATGAGATGGTTGTAAGTCCCATCATTCCATTTATCCCAATGACGATAATACAAATCATTGTAAATATATAGGTTTGAATTTTCAAATTCGGGATAATAATCTTTGCCTAAAACTTTATCGAGTTTGACTTTTTCGACTTCAATTTTTCGGGTTCCGTCGGGCGAAACAGATTTATCTGTAATGAATTCCGATGGATTTTGAATTTCCACAGGGTTTCCGCCTTGTACTGGAACTCGATAATGTTGGGTTGTTCTTTCTTCTGTCTCGACTTGGAATTCCGTGACGCTGTAAATGATATTTTTTCCGTCATCTGAAATCCCGACTGGAGAAAGTCGTTTCAGTTTCCATAAAAGTTCAGGTGTCATCATGTTTTGTGCAAATGTTGAAATGGTTAATCCAAAACCGAAAAGAATAAATAAACTCAGACGCTTCATATTTTTTAATTTGGATTTCAAATATAGGAAAACCATCTGCTTAATGGAACAATACAGTGTTTTAGTTTTTGCGAATTTGATTTTCCGGCTTATTCTAAGTTTATTTGCAGGATGTATTCAAAAGAAGAAGCGTTTCAAATCCGTAAAAAATTTTGGACTTCCTTTGGTCGTTACATGAAACTTCAGAATTCCGCCAGTGGAGAAGAAGTCAATTGGATTAATTATAAAACAGGCATTAAACAATTGTTTTTCAAAACGGATGTGGACAATAAATCTGCTCGAATTGCCATAGAAATCGCTTTGAAAGATCGTGAGATGCAAGAGCTAATGTTTGAGCAATTTGAAGAATTTAAATACCTTTTTGAATCTGAAATGGGCGAAGACTGGATTTGGTTTCGAAGCTTTTATGAAGATACCGGAAAAGAAATTAGCAAAATCGAACTTCGATTGGAAAAAGTGAGCATTTTTAATGAAGAAACTTGGCCGGAAATCATAAGCTTTCTCAAAGAAAATCTTATCAAACTCGATGAGTTTTGGGACAATGTGAAGGACTCATTTGAAATTTTTAAATAAATTTATTTATTTCTCGATCTTCAGATTGGTTTAAGTCTGAATTAAATCCTTAAAAAATTAATACATTTACCATCCCAAAAGCAGGATATGAACCGTTTTGATCTTTTGAAAAATCGGAATTTGAGCAAATGGATTGGATTTCTGTTTGCTTTGCTCATATTTGGAGCGACGGTTTGGTTTTCCAATCAATTTGTGAGACAACTCAAAGTCGAGGAGCAAGTGAAAATGGAAACTTACGCAAAAGCGGTTCAACTAATGGGATCCGATGAATTTCTGAGTTCCGACACCCAAAACTTTTTGATTGATATTGCCAATGGCAATACCACGATGCCTGTAATTTTATTGAGTGAAACTGGTGAGTTAAATTCTGTACTAAATATTCCCGAAGATATTCAGAATGACTCGGTGAAAATGAAAAATACCATCCATCGGATGACTCAAATCCGCGAACCGATTCTGATAGATTTGGGTGAATTTGGGATGCAGTATGTTTATTATGAAAATTCACCTTTGCTTACTAGATTGCAATATTATCCCATCATTTTAATTCTCATAATCATTCTTTTCGTTTATTTCAGTTATTGGTATTTCAAAACTTTAAAAAACACGGAACAAAGTTATTTATGGGCCGGAATGGCCAAAGAAACGGCGCATCAGATTGGCACGCCACTTTCTTCGCTTTTGGGGTGGGTAGAAATTCTGAAAATGGAGGAAGTAAATCAAGAGCCGGTATTGGAAATTGAAAAAGATATTTACCGTTTGAATCAAATCACCGAACGTTTTTCGAAGATTGGTTCTCTGCCTGAACTTCAGCCTGCCAATCTAATCGAAGTAACTGAAACTACTGTGAATTACTTAAAAAACCGAGTTTCCAAAAAGGTGGATTTGAGATTTAATTCCGATAAAGAAGAAGTACGAATTCCTCTAAATACAGCTTTGTACAGTTGGGTAATTGAAAATTTGGTCAAAAATGCAGTCGATGCCATGCAGAACAAAGGGGCAGTAAATGTTTATGTGACCGATGAGGAAAGGCAAGTGGTGATTTCGGTGGCGGATACGGGCCCAGGAATGCCCAAAAAATTACACAAAAGAATTTTCGAACCCGGATTTACCACCAAACAGCGCGGATGGGGATTGGGATTATCGCTGGCAAAACGAATCATTGAAAATTACCATAAAGGAAAGATTTTCGTGGCTAAATCTGATAAAGAATCGGGAACTGAAGTTAAGATCCTATTGAAAAAATGATCAAACGCCAAGAATCATTTTGGCGACAATGAAATAAATAAACACTCCCAATACATCATTGCTCGTAGTGATAAAAGGTCCGGTGGAAACCGCAGGATCTATACCACGGCTGTTTAAAAATATAGGGATAAAAGTTCCTATCAAAGCTGCATTGATAATTACAGTGATAAGCGCAATGATGATAGCTATGGAAGTAAGTAAAGTCGTTCCAAAAAGGAAATGACTGATGATTAAAACAATCAAGGCAATTCCAGTACCGTTTAAAAGCGCCAATAAAAATTCTTTACCTAATCGATTAAGCAGTTTTCCTTTGATGGTGCCATTGGCTAAACCCTGCACCATAATAGCCGAAGATTGAATTCCGACATTTCCGGCTGTGGATTGGATCAAAGGAATGAAGAAAACCAGACCGTACACCAACTCCAAGGCATTTTCATATTTTTGGATGATACTTCCTGCGCCCAAACCACCGAACATTCCAATCAATAACCAAGGCAAACGTGCTTTGGTAAGCGTTAATATGCTATCATCTGCATCAACATTGCTGGTAATACCCGCCGCTAACTGATAGTTTTCCTCGGCTTCTTCCCGAACTACATCCAGAATGTCATCCACCGTAATGACGCCCAAAAGCCTTTTCATTTCATCAACTACCGGAATTTCAGTCAGGTCGTATTTTTGAATGAGATTGGCTACTTCTACATCCTCTTGATCCGCTTTTACGTAGCGGATTTTTTCATTGTAAAGTTCTTCAAGCAATGTATTGGATGAAGTCGTCAATAATTTCTTCAAACTAAGTGTCCCCAATAAAATATTCTGATCATCTACTACATAAATCGAATACACTTCCTCCATGTCTTCGGCTTGTTTTCGCATTTCGCGAACCGCAGTGATTACCGACCAATTTTTGTTGACACTTACAAATTCTTTCCGCATCAGACCACCTGCCGAGTCCTCATCATAACGAAGAAGATCGACAATGTCCTGCGCTTGTTCTTTGTCCTCAATCTGAGCAATTACTTCGTCCTGACGTGATTCGGAAAGTTCACCAATAATGTCCGCTGCGTCGTCGGTATCCATTTCGGGGATAAGCTCTTCGGCGATTTCCTTGGTAGAAAATTGATTTAGAAGTTTCTTTCGGTCATCGTCTTCCAACTCCAGAAATACATCGGCCGAAATATCTTTGTCAAGAAGTGAAAGTAAAAAAGATTGTTTATCTACGTCGAGTTGAGCAAAGATTTCGGCAATATCCGCTGGGTGTAATTCAGCCAACATTTCGAGCGCCTTTCGGGAATTTTGATCCCGAATATACTCGCTCAAAACACTGATAAAATCTTTGTTAATTTCTACGTTCATTGGGTTATTTTGGAGGTTAATTCAATAAACCTATCGACCGAAAGCTGTTCAGCTCGCAAGTTAAGTAAATTATCCTCAATTTTGTCTTCGTCGATGTTTAAACTTTTGAGAGCGTTACGCAGTGTTTTTCTTCTTTGGTTAAAGGCTAGTTTGACTACCGTGAAAAACAATTTTTCGTTTATTTCCAATTTTTCACGAAATCTTGTCAAGCGGATTACACCCGATTTTACCTTGGGTGGCGGATTGAAAACATTTTCATCTACCGTAAAAAGATATTCGGCTTTGTAATAAGCTTGCGTGAGAACAGATAGAATTCCATACACTTTTGAGCCTTCCTTGGCAGAAATTCTTTCGGCTACTTCTTTTTGAAACATTCCCACCATTTCCGGTACTAAAACCCGATCTTCAATGACTTTGAAAACGATTTGCGAAGAAATATTGTAAGGAAAATTTCCTAAAATAGAAATGGGCTGATGATGGAATCTTTCGCTTAAATTCATTTTGAGAAAATCTTCTGCGAAAATTGGAAGATCTGGATAGTTTTTGTTTAAATATTCTACCGATTCTGTGTCAATTTCAACTACAGAAACATTCTTTTTTTCTTGAATCAAATATTTAGTCAGTACACCCATTCCCGGTCCGATTTCCAAAACATTTTCATATCCGTTCCAACTCAGTGCCTCTACAATCTGTTTGGCGACGTTTTCATCTTTCAGAAAATGCTGTCCTAAATGCTTTTTGGCTTTAACGCTCATCGTGCGAAGGTAAAAAAAGCAAGTCAAAATCTGCGAATGAAGTTTCCTTTAATTCAATTTTTTGTTGGGAATTGAATATAATAAAATCTAAACGCCCTCGTTCTATCTTAAACTTTATCTAAAAGGATGAAGTTAAACCGACCAAAGAAAGATTTTTTATACCTTTAGCCACAAATTAAAATTGAATGTCAAAACAGAGCGATAAATTTAATCAAGGCCGACTTCGTTCCTCCAATATTACAGTCGTAATCAGTATTGCCTTGGTTCTGTTTCTTCTTGGGATTTTTGGTTTGATTGTAATCAATGCACAGAGCTATGCCGATTACATCAAGGAACAGTTGAAACTTGAAGCTTTTTTCAATGATGAGTACGATCCTCGTCAACAAGACGGAGAATTGGCAAGGCAACAGGAGTTTATTGATTCGCTGAAAATCAAACATTCATTTATAAAAAATACCGAATACATTTCTAAGGAAAGAGCCTCTGAAATTGCCAAAAATGAATTGGGTATTGATGATAATGCTATTTTTGAAGCCAATATTTTTCCGGCTTCGGTTCAAATAACTTTGCAACCGGAATTTGTAGATCCGCATAGAGTGGACAGTATAAAGGAAATCATTCAAGCCAATCCGATTATCAATGAAGTTGTGAATGATGATGAATTGATGACTACGGTTTATAACAATATTGATAAAATACGTTTTTGGTTAATGGTTCTTGCCGGAATTTTCTTGGTCATCGTGATGGTTTTAATTAATAATTCGATTCGATTGAGGATTTACGCCAAGCGTTTTAGCATCAAAACCATGCAGCTGGTAGGAGCAAGAAGAAGGTTTATTATTCAGCCGTTTTTATTACAAAGTTCTGTTTTGGGGTTATTGGGAGCTATTCTTGCCATTTTGGCTTTGGGCGGATTATGGTATTATTTTGCCGAAATTGTTTCTTTGCCTTGGTGGAACGACGATTTCTATTGGCTCATGTTAATTTTGGTTGTCATTGGAGTTGTGATTGCTTTGATTAGTACAGGAATTGCAACTTGGAGATACCTTCGTCTAAGAACTGATCAGTTATATTAATTTGAATAATTCGAACAAATGAGCAAAATGGTCAAAATTGATAATTCAAAATTTTCATTCCTTTTTGGGAAAAAAAACTACCTTCTGATGGTTGTGGGGGTAGTGGTTATTCTCATCGGTTTTTTTCTGATGATGGGCCCAGATGCCAATACCCGACCGGACGGAACTTATGATCCGGATTATTGGAACGATGGAATTTTCTCATGGAGAAGAATCCGTTTGGCACCTTTTATCGTATTACTTGGATTTGCGATTGAGGTTTATGCCATTATGATGAATCCCAATAAATCGAAAGGAGAATGAGTGAAATTATCAAAGCGATTATCATCGGGATCGTACAAGGATTGACCGAGTTTTTGCCAGTATCTTCCAGTGGCCATATTGTAATTGCACAAGAAGTATTAAATATTCATTTTAACGAAGAAGAAAATTTACTTTTTGCCATCGTTCTTCACTTTGCAACGGCATTGAGCACGATTGTGATTTTCAGAAAAGACATAGCTCAAATCATCAAAGGTCTGTTTCAGTTTCAAAACAATGAAGAATTTCAGTTTTCATTGAAAATTATATTATCCATGATTCCGGCAGCTCTTGTAGGGGTTTTATTGAAAGATACCTTGGAAGAATTATTTTCAAATCTATTGGTTGTAGGTTGTATGCTTTTGGTCACTTCGGGATTGTTATTTTTTGCAGACAGAGCGAAAAATACAGGTAAATCTGTAGGCTACAAAGACTCATTTATAATCGGGATTGCGCAAGGTTTTGCAGCTTTATTACCCGGACTTTCTCGTTCAGGTTCTACGATTTCGACTTCGATTTTATTGGGTAATGATAAATCCAAAGCGGCTCGATTTTCATTTCTGATGGTGTTACCTTTGATTTTTGGAGCCACGGTCAAGATGTTTTTGGACGCTTCGGAAGAAGGAGGTTTGTCAATCGGAGAGATGCCCGTTGGTGCTTTGATAGCCGGGTTTTTCGCAGCATTCATCGCAGGATTATTTGCATGCAAATGGATGATTGAATTAGTGAAAAAAGCCAAATTGACTTATTTTTCGATTTATTGTATCATTCTGGGATTGACCGTCATTTCCTATTCATTGTTTTTTAAATAATGACTGCAGAAGAAATCCAAGAAGGAAAAGTTTTTCTTATCGATAAACCATTGGATTGGACTTCGTTTGATGTGGTCAATAAAGTCCGCTGGAACATCCGAAAAGCTTATAATCTTAAAAAAATTAAAGTCGGCCATGCAGGAACTCTAGATCCCAAGGCAACCGGGCTTCTGATAATTTGTACTGGAAAATTCACGAAACGGATTGATGAAATCCAAGCCGAATCAAAAGTCTATACCGGAACGATTAAATTAGGCGTTACCACTCCGACTTATGATACGGAATCAGAAGAAAATCAGAGGTTTCCAATCGAACATATCACAGGAGAATTAATCCAGCAAACTACCCAAAAATTCATTGGAGAAATAGATCAGCTTCCACCAGCTCATTCCGCCGTGAAAGTGGATGGAAAACGACTTTATGAATTGGCACGTGCCGGAAAAGAGGTAGAATTAAAACCGAGACGAATTTCAATTTACGATTTCCGAATTACTAAAATAGAAATTCCTTTTCTGGAGTTTGAAGTTCATTGCGGTAAGGGAACTTACATTCGTTCACTTGCAAATGATTTCGGAAAATCATTAAAATCCGGCGCTTATTTGACTGAACTTCGCCGAACCAAAATTGGAGAATTTTCAGTTGAAAATGCAGATAATCGAGTTTTGGAAAAGAAGTTTTTTGAGGATTTCCTGAATCAATAAATCCAAGTACTTATTCTGAAGTACTCAAAGAAATATTTTCTCGATTGATTTTTGAATTAACTCAACCAAAATTCAACTCCACCATCACGGGACAATGATCGGAATGTTTGGCTTCGGGCAAAATTGCAGCTCGCACCATCTTTTTTTCCAATGGCCGACTGACCATATTATAATCAATTCTCCAGCCTTTGTTGTCCAGTCGCACACTCGGAAATCTTTGGCTCCACCAACTATAATGATGCGGTTCTTTGACAAAATATCGGAAAGAATCAATCAAATCACATTCTTCCAAATAGGAGGAAAGCCATTCGCGCTCCATCGGTAAAAAACCTGAAACTTTGGCATTTCGCACCGGATCCCAAATGTCAATGGCTTCGTGACAAATATTATAATCCCCGCAAATCACAAGGTTGGGATGTGAAATCTGAAGTTCTTTTATATAGTTTAAAAAATCGTGGCAAAACTGCATTTTAAAATCCAGTCGGTCCATATTGGTTCCGCTCGGAACATAAACGCTGATGATGGAAACGCCAGGGAAATCAGCTCTCAGCACACGTCCTTCTTTGTCAATATAATCAATTCCGGTCCCGAATTCCACGTGCATTGGTTTTTCTTTGGTCAGAATGGCAACGCCGCTATAGCCTTTTTTCTCTGCCGAATGCCAATACGAGTGATAACCCATTTCGGTCAAAATGGCTATCTCATTGAGTATCTGATCTTCATTGGCTTTGATTTCCTGCAGACAAAGTACATCGGGCTGAGCCGCTGCAATCCATTCGTTAAGTCCTTTTTTCATTGCGGCACGAATGCCATTTACGTTGTAACTAAAGATTTTCATTGAATAAATTTGACGTTTGCGAAGTTAAGAATTTGAATGAGAGATAAAAAATAGGAAAAAATGCATGTATAGATAGGAAAAAATTCCTAAATTTGTGAAGAGAGAAAAAATGGAAACCAAAAAATACAAACGAATCGAGCCGGAATTACCCTGCGTAAATGAGCCTTCGGGGATGTATATGTATTTGAGCCAGACTCAAAACCGTTTTATTCAGATTTTGGACGAACTCATTGGCCTGAGCGATGAAATCATTTCCAAATGGCTAAACATTACCACCCGCACTTACCGAAACTACAAAACCAAAGACACCGAAATCAAGGAAAACACAAAGGAGCATATCGTTTCGATTTTATCTTTGTACAAACACGGTATGGAAGTTTTTTCCACCAAAGACGAATTCGAAAACTGGCTTACACTTCCCAATCCATTTCTCGACAACAAAGCTCCCATGGATTTTATGGACACGATTTCTGGGATCCAGCTTATTGACAATCGCTTGACAGCAATGGAATTCGGTGAAAATGTCTAAACTTCTGGTTTTCGACATCCGAAAAGAAAAATATGCCGGATCTTTGAAGGCCTCCGGAGTGGCCAACCGATGGAATAAAAACGAGGAATATGTAATTTATTCGGGAAGTTCACCCGCTTTGTCTGTGCTTGAATTGACGGCGCATCGAGCTTTTATTAACATTGACGAATCTTATAAAATTCTGGTGATTGAACTTGCTATTTCTGAAGCTGATATTCTGGAAATTTCTGTGGAAGATTTGCCTGAAAACTGGCGTTCGGTTTCAGCTTATCCAGTTTTGCAAAACCTGGGTTCGAAATGGTTTCAATCGATGGAAAAGTTGATTTTGAAAATTCCTTCTGCTTTGGTTCCCAAAGAATTTAATTATTTAATCAATACTCAACATCCTGATTTTAGGCGAAAAGTAAAAATCAAATCAAAAGAGGATTTTAACTGGGACGAAAGATTGATTTAATATTAAGTTTTTGATAATCTGTAAGTTATAATTGAATTCTTCTAAGAATTTATAAATGAATTAAGGAATTCTTAAATCAACTTGTTGATACTCAACCTATCTTTAAAAATAAATGAAATTTCACACTTCTTAATGGTAAAACTTATTCGTCACGGATTTTCGGCCTGATTTAAATCTTTTTTTAACGGTTAAATTCTAAGTAATTTCGTGTGAATGAATTTACCAAAATCAGAAAGCATTGCCATTGTGGGAGCCGGAATCGCCGGACTTACGGCGGCCATTATGTTGGAAAAATTGGGTTTCGACGTCCGTGTTTTTGAATCCGCGGAAGAAATCCGCGGAATTGGAGCCGGAATGGGTTTGGCTTCGAATGCCATCAAGGCTTTTGAATATTTGAATTTGGATGAGGAAGTAATTTCGATTTGCAACCATTTAAAAGATTTTGAAATTTCAGATGCCAAGGGAAAAATCATAATTTCTGCCGATACGAAACGAATTAAACAAAGTTATAATACTGATAATTTTGCGGTTCATCGGGCGGATTTGCACAAATTATTATTGAGTAAAATTCGTCCTGATAAAATTGAAACCAATAAAAAACTTATTGATTTAAGAATTCTTAATGAAAAAGTGGAAATCGAATTTGAAGACGGAAATCTTCGTGAATTTGATTTTGTGATAGGTTCCGATGGTGTAAACTCACAAATTCGTCAGTTGTTTTATCCGAAATCCAAACCACGTTATGCGGGTTATTGGTGTTGGCGTGGCGTGGTGGAAAATCCAAAGGAAAATTTGCATAAAAGCATTGAAACTTGGGGCAACAAAGGTCGGTTTGGCATTACACCTTTGACTGAAAATCGGATTTATTGGTACGCTTGCATCGGTTCGAATTTGAAAGATGGGGTTCCTGAATTTGGTTTGAAAGAATTGCGAAAACAATTTAAAAATTACCATCAAATAATCCCTGAAATATTAAATTTAACAGCCAAAAAAGACCTGATAAGCAACCCGATTGTGGATATAAAACCGATTTCCCGTTATCATTTTGACCGTGTTTTATTGATTGGCGATGCAGCGCACGCCACGACGCCCAATATGGGACAAGGTGCTTGTATGGCGATAGAAGATGTGGCGGTTTTACAGGATGAATTAAGAAAAAATGATTGGCAAATGGCTTGCGAAAACTTCGAAAAAAGACGTTTGAAACGTACGCATTACATCATCAAAACTTCCCGTATTGCTGGAAAATTTGCCCAAGTTGAAAATCAATTTTTGATTTCCACACGAAATTATTTACTTCGAAATTTGCCTGATACTTTGAGTCAAAGACCTTTGAAACAATTGCTCGAAAAAGATTTTATGGAATATTAATTCAGGTTATCTTTTACTCTCAAACTTACGCCACCCATAATCGAAAATCCGCCTTTGAATTGATTTTTCTCCATTCCGGGAAGGGAATCGAAATCGGCATCGAGCAACCGATATTTTCCGGGAAGTACGTAACCGGCTTTGAAATTAAACCATAAATCTTTGGCAAACTGATAACCCAAAGTCGGAGCAATTGTTATGTTTTGAGTACTCAGGTAATTGGGCGAGTCATCCATTGAAAATCGATTGATATGATACAATCCCGACTCCAGATTGATACTCAGACCGTATTCAAGTTTTTCTGAGGGTGTCATCATCGCATATACAAAACTCGGAATGATGGTGTAAATGCGGATATCCTCGGTTTTGTATTGCAAAATCGCCAAAGGAATGACAAGATTTTTTACGCCTTCGTTGTTGTAGCTGACACCAAGTCCGTAGGAGAGGTTTTCATTGGCCGGTGAGGTACGAATTCCCAATAAATGCACACTTGGAAACAAATCTCTTTTTCCAAATTTTTCTTTGAAATCGCTTCGGGCATTTATGCGTGGCGCAAGAATCGCTTGCCATTGATCGGAAAATTTGTGCATCACAATGAATCCCAGCCGAATGTCATTCAATTTTTCAGGAAAAACTCCTTCTGTGTTTTGATCGAAATCGTATTGGGAAATTTTATAATTCAGATTGGTATAAACTTTTGTTTTTTCGCCTAAATTCAATCCAGGGAGAATTAAATTGGCTTCCAACTGACTGTAAACGGCAGTTTCTTCCTGTTTCGTCATATCGCGTTTCGGAAAGAAATTATAATTGACATAAACCGGATCGTTATCGGTTTGGGCATTGATTGGCAATAAGATGCCAATCAAAATGAGGGAACAAATAGATTTAAGCATAAAAGGAATTTACGCGACTAATTTACCAAAAACCTTTCCATAATTTTTGAAATTATTAAATTGCGAACAAATGAAACTAAATTCAAACTATAAAATTTTGGCCGCCAGTACGAGTACCATTCACGGAAGCGGTTATTTGGAATACATTCTGGACGAAGCAACCGATTTTCTAAATGTCGATGAAATTTTATTCATTCCCTATGCGCGTCCTTCGGGCGTGACTTACGATGAATATACGGAAGCGCCTCGAAAAGCTTTTGCTCAAAAGAATGTATCAGTCAAAGGAATTCATGAATTTGAAAATCCGAAAGATGCGATTTTAAATTCCAAAGCTATTTTTGTGGGCGGTGGAAATACGTTTTTATTGTTGAAAACCTTGTACAAACTCGACTTAATGGAAACTTTGAAAAAAGTGGTTTCCGAAGGAACGCCCTACATGGGAAGCAGTGCGGGAACGAACCTTACGGGAATGACGATCGGGACGACCAACGATATGCCGATTGTGTATCCGCCGAGTTTTGAAGCTTTGGGATTTTTGCCTTTTAACATCAATCCTCATTATCTGGATCCCGATTTGAATTCGACACACAAAGGCGAAACCCGGGAAACCCGAATCAAAGAATTTCACAAATTCAATTCACAGCCTGTTTTGGGATTGCGTGAAGGAAGCTGGTTGGAAATTGAAAACGGAAAAATTGAACTGAAAGGAAATTTCACAGCGAGATTGTTTCGAAGTGGAGTAGAAGCGGTAGAACTAGAAGAATTGTATGATTTCTGGGATTAATCCAATTCATTTTTGACTACCAATAACCAGTCGTCTTCTAGAAATTTATATCCAATATTGTACACGAAGCGATATTCAGCTCCGTTTTTATAAACTTTCAGGTTGGTGAAATATTCGAAATCAAAACCTTCAAGGATGAGTTTTTCTTGTGTGGTTTTGGCTTTTCCATCTTTGAAATTAAGAGCAGAAAGGATGCGAAAATTTCTACGCAAACGATTGTTGATGTTTCGCATCAGCCTGCTTGAATCCTGATTCAGCTTATTGTTGTAGTTATTGCGACAGCCATCATTGCAGAATTTTTTATCGGATCGACCAATGATTTTATCACCACATTCCAGACAGTTTGCCATGATTCAGTTGTTTAGTAAAGTTTAAATTTACAAAATAAAGAATGACCAAAAAAATCTGGTAAATTCGTCAAACAATATTTCCACCTTTTTGTTTGAAATCCAATTTTAGTTTCTCCCAATTCTCAGCATTAATGGGTTTGGAAGCTTCTTCGATGATGGTGGTTTTAAATCCCAAATCGAGAGCATCATTTGCTGTGAAATAGACACAAAAGTCGGCTGCTAATCCGGCGATGAAAACTTCCGACACTTTTCTGTCTTTCAGGTAGCCAAAAAGTCCGGTGTTTTTTCGTTTTCCATTGTCATAAAAACCAGAATAACTATCGATTTCACGTTCCATTCCTTTTCGGAAAATGGCTTCTATGTTATTTTTTTCTAAATCTTGATGAAATTCTGCTCCAAAACTTCCTTGTACACAATGCACCGGCCAAAGGACTTGTTGCAAACCGTTCAAGTCAATTACTTCGAATTCATTTTTTCCGGGATGCTCCGCAGCAAAGCTTTTGTGGTTTTGCGGGTGCCAATCTTGTGTAGCTACGATTAAATCAAAATCTTTTTGAATTTCATTCAAAACCGGAATTACATCATTTCCGTTGGGAACAGCCAAACTTCCGCCTTCCAAAAAATCGTTTTGAATGTCAACTATAATTAGGGTTTTCATATTTTCAAAGTTAAGTTTTTTTACATAATACATTCTACAATTTACTTTCTACAATTCTACAATAGAAGTATCTTTGCCCCATGGCAAGAAAAAAGCGGAAAGAGATTTTTCTGGGAAATATAGAAGTGCTTCGTGCGGGAGCCAAAGGGATTTCCATCGGGAAAACAGACGAAGGAAAAACGGTTTTGATTCAGGATGCGGTGCCCGGCGATTTAGTGAATGTTTCGGTTTTTAAAAAGAAATCGAGTTACATGGAAGGAAAAGCGGTTGAAATTCTCCGTCCTTCACCACATAGAGTGACGCCCCGATGCATTCATTTTGGAGTTTGTGGCGGATGCAAATGGCAAAATCTGAGTTATGATGCTCAATTGAAATTCAAACAAGATGAAGTGGAAAATAATCTGCTTCGTATCGGGAAATTTGAAAACCTTGAAATCACACCGATTTTGGGTTCGCCAGAAGAATATTATTACCGCAACAAATTGGAATTTACTTTTTCCAATTCGCGTTGGCTTACGCTGGATGAAATCCGAAATACCGATGAAACTTACGACCGAAATGCGCTCGGTTTTCATATTCCCGGACAATGGAGCAAAGTTTTGGACATTCAAGAATGTCATTTGCAAAAAGAACCGATGAATGCCATTCGGCTCGAAGCTCGTCGTTTTGCCAATGAAAACGGATATGATTTTTTTGATTTGAGAAATCAGGACGGATTTCTGCGAACTTTGATGATCCGTTCCAACCAAAAAGGAGAATTCATGGTTTTGGTTCAATTCTTTCGGGAAGAAACAGAGAAGCGTGAAGCTTTTTTGGAGAATTTAAAATCGAAATTTCCGCAGATTGTTTCTTTGCTGTATGCCATTAATCCAAAAGGAAATGACTCGATTTATGATCTGGACATTCAGACGTATTCGGGTCAGGATTTCATTATGGAAGAAATGGAAGATTTACAATTTAAAATCGGGCCGAAAAGTTTTTATCAGACCAATCCCGCTCAGGCTTATGAATTGTACAAAATCACCCGTGATTTTGCCGGATTGAAAGGCGATGAAACGGTTTATGATTTGTACACCGGAACGGGAACGATTGCGCAATTCGTTTCCAAAAAAGCAAAAAAAGTAGTAGGAGTGGAAGCTGTGCAGGAAGCGATTGATGCCGCAAAGGAAAATGCAGAACGAAACGGAATTGATAATTGTACGTTTTATTGCGGCGATATGAAAGATATTTTTACGGATGAATTTATCGCTCAAAACGGTCATCCCAATGTCATCATCACCGATCCGCCACGTGACGGAATGCACAAAAATGTGGTAGAAACGATTTTGAGAATTCACCCAGAACGTGTGGTGTATGTGAGTTGCAATTCCGCGACTCAAGCAAGGGATTTGGAATTGATGAAATCGCATTACGAAATCAAAAAAGTTCAGCCAGTGGATATGTTTCCACAGACGCACCATGTCGAAAATGTTGTACTTTTGGAAAGAATTCATTAGAATTATGAAGAAAAGAAATCTCATTTTTGGACTCCTTATTTCCTTTGGTTTTGCGGTTTCCTGTGAAGAGGACGATGTTTGTGTTGGAGAAGGAACGCCTTTTCTGACGGTTGTGATGCGAAACAATATTGGTACGGAAAACCTTGCCGATACTTTGACCATCGAAGCTTCTCCTACAGCGGATTTCGCAGATCCCGATACTCTTTATCTCAAGGCCTTTACCGACAGTATCAAACTGCCTTTGGGCGGACTCGATGAGTCGCAGATGTTTTACAGATTGCGTCGCAGAAGCAATATTGAACGAGATATTTTGACGGTGAATTACAATACCCAATCGGAATATGTTTCCAAAGCTTGCGGATTTCGCATTACGTATGAAGACCTGAGTTATCAGTCCACTTACAACCATATTCAGTCCATTGAACCCGGTGAAACCAATGTTTTAACAGATGAAACGATTACCAATTTATATATTCGCCTTAGCAATTAATCTTTCTTCTGCTCCAATTTGGGCGCAGGAAGATACAATTGCAATTGAAACCCAAACTTTGGTTCGGGAAACAGAATCCATTACCGATAGTATTTTTAATCCGCAGAAAAAAGCCGGAAATCTTTTTGTAGGAGTGGATTTATTCAATCCGGTTCTTTCGGCTTTTACCGATAAACAGGGTGGGCAAGCCATGATTTCTTATCGGGTTTACAAAAAGTGGAATGCTGTTGCTGAATTAGGCTACGAGAAAAATCATTATGACGAACTGGATTGGGACATCGATGTAAACGGAATGTTTTTCAAGCTGGGTTTTAACTGGTTTATTTCCCAGGATTATGAAGATGCATCGAATGGATTTTACACCGGAATGCGCTTTGCGTATGCGATGTACGAACAAACGGTGAACGCATATCCCATCAGAGCTTCGGGTAATCAAGTGGACGAATACGGAAGTTTCCCGGCAGAAAATGTAAGCGCGTATTGGGTTGAAGTAGTGGGAGGAGCGAGGGTTCGTTTGCTGAGTAATTTTTATGCGGACGTTTCGGTTCGTCCAGAAATTTATCTGGGAAGTAAAAAACAGCAAGGGCTCGATCCTTTGGTAATTCCCGGTTATGGAAAGGACATCGGCCCGATTAACTTCAGCGTTTTCTGGGGAATTACTTATAAATTATTTTAGAATTCAGAAGTATAAAAAATCCCCATCGATTGAGACAGGGATTTCTATAGAGTTTTGAATGAATTATTTTCTTTTAAATCTCAGCAAAAGAATTTTATCCTGAAAAAGTTTAAGTTCCGTTGCTGTCACTTCGTAAGTATTTACTTGCGAAAGCAAATCAAGGAAAGCTTGCTCACCGTCCATTTCCGGACAAGCCATCATCGTGGAACCCGCCTGACCAAAATTGATCGTTCCGGGCTGAAGACTAACGCTGGAAAAATAACGGTTACAACCTGCAAAACCCACTGCTTGAAGTCCGTTGTCATTCGTGAAACTCATCGTAACCTCTTGATTATTATAACTTACGACAGTTCCGCTTTCATCTTGTAAAAGCCATGTGTTGGACTCGATCAGATTTTTAACTGAATTGAAATCAGTAACCGGCGAAGTTTTACAAGCTGTGAAAAACAAGCCTGAAACCACCATTAAAACGAATATTTTTTTCATCTGATTTGATTTTAATTTCTCAATTCCGCGTTGAAATTTTGCTGAAAGTTACGAATTAATTCATTCATTACGTTTTCAATTTCAACATCGCTCAGCGTTTTTTCTTCATTCTGAAGTACAAAACTCATCGCATAGGATTTTTTCCCTTCGGGTAATTTATCACCTTCGTACACATCAAATAATTCCATGGATTTCAATAAACTAATATTTAAATTTTGGGTGGAATTATACAATTCGCTGTACAAGATATTTTGATCGATCAGCAAGGCTAAATCACGGTTTACTGCCGGGAATTTTGCAATTTCTTTGAACTTCAATTGGCTGGAAATAGCAATTTCGAGCATGAGTTCCCAATTTAATTCTGCATAAAATACCTCTTGAGATATATCTGTTTTTTTGAGAATGTTTTTATGAATTTTCCCTAAACTTCCTAAAGTTTTTCCGTCCTTTTCTAGAGAAAGTGCATCGGAATAAATCAAATTTGAATAAGGTTTTTCTTCGATTTGATGGATTCCCAGTCGTTTGAAAATTTCAGAAACTTTGCCTTTCAGCGTAAAGAAATTTGTTTTTTCTTCTTGGGTGGCCCAGTTTTCATGGGATTTATTTCCAGACATCAAAATCGCCAGACGATAATTCTCTTGGTGTTCTTCTGTTTTATTATAAATTTTTCCGAATTCAAATAATTTGATATCCGAAGTTTTTCGGTTGATATTGTAAGCTGTGTTTTCCAATAATCCAGACAACATCGACTGACGCATAACCGATAAATCAGAACTCAAAGGATTTAGGAGTTTCACCGATTTGCTTTCATCCAAACCATAAATTTGCTGAATGCCGGATTTTACAACCGAATTATTCATTGCCTCGTGAAACCCTCTTGCGATTAAGGTTTGTGCAATTGCATTTTCGATTTTTTGAGCGTCTTTTTCTGTATTTTTAACCGGTGTAAATGAAATTTTTTCCGGTGTTTTGATTTTATTGTACCCGTAAATTCTCAGAATTTCTTCAATCACATCCACTTCGCGTTGTACGTCGGCACGATAAGGTGGAATAGAAACTTCAAGCGTTTCGTTGGACTCCGATACAATCTGAATGTCAAGTAATTCTAAAATTCCTTTAACCTGTTCACGGTGAAGTCTTTCACCTAATAACTGATCGAGTTTATGATAGCGCAAAACCGTTTTGAAATTCTCAATAGGAGCAGGGTAGAAGTCAAAAATTTCGCCTTGGATTTCTGCTCCGGCAAATTCAGCCAACATCATGGCTGCCTTTTTTAAGGCTGTTAGTGTCATATTTGGATCGACTCCTCGTTCAAATCGGAAGGAGGAATCGGTGTTTAATCCATGGGCTTTTGAAGATTTTCTGATAGAAACCGGATCAAAATAAGCACTTTCGAGGAAAATACTTTTGGTGGTTTCGGTTACTCCCGAATTCATCCCACCGTAAATTCCCGCCATGCACATCCCACCGTTTTCATCACAAATCATTAGTTCCGAACCGTTTAATTTTCGATTTACACCATCAAGTGTAGTAAATTCCGTTCCGGCAGGAAGTTGCTGAACGATGATTTTCTTTCCTGAAATTTTCTCGGCATCGAAGGCGTGTAGCGGCTGCCCCAAATCGTGCAAAATATAATTGGTAATGTCCACTACATTATTAATCGGATTCAATCCGATGGTTTTAAGTTTTTCCTGAATCCATTCTGGAGAAGGTTTAACTTCAATATTTTCTAAATACAATCCGGCATAGCGTGGCGCTAATTCAGGATTTTTTATTTCGACTTCAATTGGATTTTTACCGGAGATTTTCAGATTGTCAAAACTTTCCGACGAAATTGGAGTTAATTCTGATTTTTGTTTCAATACATTGAGTGCCGCATGAAGATCACGTGCTACTCCGTAATGACTCATCGCATCGGTACGATTGGGGGTCAATCCAATTTCAATCAGGACATCGGAATTGTTTTTTTTGATGAAATCTTTGACTGGTGTTCCGATTTTATGTGAGGGTTCCAGCACCCAGATTCCTTCATTGTTTTCACTCACTCCCAATTCGGCTTCGGAACAAATCATTCCAAAGGATTCTACACCTCGTAATTTGGCTTCTTTAATGGCAAATGAAGTACCGTCGGGTGCAGGTAAAATTGTACCAACGGTTGCTACTGGAACTTTTTGTTCTTCTTCAATATTGGGAGCTCCACAAACGATTTGCAAATTTTCGCCAGATCCGATATCCACGGTGGCGATTTTTAATTTATCTGCATTCGGATGTTTTTCAAGAGCGATGACTTTTCCCACTACTACGCCATTTAATTCATGGCTTTGAGTGCATTTTTCAATGGCTTCGACTTCAAGACCGGTATTGGTCAGAATCTCACCAATTTTTTGGACTTCCAAATCGGTTTTGATGTGCGATGAAAGCCAGTTATAGGATATTTTCATTTTCTTTGTGCAATTAGTGAAAAGGAATCAGCGACTAAATGAGTTTTTAAGACACTCATTGCTAATTACTCGACTAAATCAAGCATTCAACATCACCGGCATTACCAGCATCAGGATTTCTTCTCCGTCTTCCAGTCCGTCCACCGGTTTGATGATTCCGGCACGACTTGGTTCAGACATTTCCAAAGTGATATCGTCAGCTTGTAAATTATTTAAAACTTCGATCAGGAATTTGGAATTAAATCCAATCTGCATATCGGCACCGTTGTAGTCGCAAGGCAACCTCTCTTCGGCTTTGCTTGCAAAATCTACGTCTTCCGCATGAATGACCAACGAACTTCCCGATAGTTTCAGACGAACTTGATTGGTGGTTTTATTGGAGAAAATCGCAACTCTTCTCAAGGAAGTAAGAAATAAATTACGGTTGATAGTCAATACGTTTGGATTTTCTTTTGGAATAACCGCCTCATAATTGGGGTATTTTCCATCAATCAATCGACAAATCAAAACGATGTTTTGAAAAGAAAACCTTGTATTGGTCTGGTTATATTCAATATTTACGTCTTCATTACTTCCTGCCAGAATGTTTTTTAAAAGATTCAATGGCTTTTTGGGCATGATGTATTCTGCGGTTTCCGTTGCATTTAAATCCTTACGCGTGTATTTAACCAAACGATGGGCATCTGTGGCTACAAATCGGAAGCTGTCAGTTGCGGCTTGGAAAAACACTCCGGTCATCACGGGACGAAGCTCGTCATTCCCGGTGGCAAAAAGGGTTTTGGAAATGGCTTCCGATAAAATTCCTGCCTGTAATGTAGATACGGTTGCGTCTTGAATCTCTGGTGCTTGAGGGAATTCTTCGGCGCTTTCCATAGCGATTTGGTAATTCCCTTGTTCAGAAACAATTTCCAATAAATTATCTTCTTTCTGAATAAAAGTCAAAGGTTGATCTGGAAAGGTCTTCAACGTATCGGATAATATTTTGGAAGGAATAGCGATTTTAGCTGTGTCAGCTGACTCCACTTCCAATAGGGTTGAAATGGTCGTTTCCAAATCGGAACCGGTAATTTTTAACTGGTTTCCTTCCAGTTCAAATAAAAAATTGTCTAAAATAGGCAAAGTGTTATTGGAATTAATAACCCCGCTGATCAGGTTAACATTTTTCTGCAAACTGCTGCTGGATACGATGAATTTCATACGTTGTGAATTTTTCTAAAATACTAATTGACAAAAATAAATCTTTTATGATGAATAGAAAGAATTTTGTTAATTTGTTATGAACATTTCTATCAGTATTTTTGTTAAATGAAGAATTTTTCAATCGCTTTAATGTTTTTGGCAAGTTTTGCTTTTGCGCAAGAAGAAACGAGTGCGGAAAAAGATTCTGCTTATATCCCTAAATTCGATTTAAATCTAAATCAGGATTTCAAAAAATTTGATTTGGGTTTACGAATTAAGTCGTGGGACGATGAAACATGGGAAGAAAAACAAAAGAAACGGCAGAGATATGAACACCTGAATTTCCCGGGTTCAATTGTCCGGCAAACCCTGGACGGAGTTTTTGAAGGAATTTTAAATAATTTAATTTCGAAGAAATGAAAAAAATAATCACTTTATCAATCGCACTGATTTTTATGAGTTGCAATACACAGAAAACCAGTGTTGAAACTACTCAGAACTCAGTAGAAACTACTATAATGGAAAATTCAGAAAATTCCGGCGCTTCGCTGGTACAGCCCAAAGATCCTTTGCTTGGAAAATGGCAATTGGAATATCTTTCACCGACAAGCGGAAAAGATATTCATCATTATAAAATTCAGAAACCTTATTTGAACTTTGTTGATGACCACAAAGTCGCTGGAAATAATGGGTGCAATAATATCGCTGGGCATTATGATGCCGACGAACGTTTGATAAAATTTCAAACTCAAAAATTTGCTTCCACACGTATGTTTTGTGAAGGGGTCGATGAAGAAGCTTTTCTAAATGCTTTAGGGTCTGTAAATCTATATGCCATCATGGAGGACGGACAAAAACTTTTGATGTTTACTGATGATATTGTCATCCTGAGTTTTCAAAAGTTGATTGAGCCGGCAGCTACTCAATAAATTTAAATTTTTTCGGGAAGGTATTCATATAATGATTAAATTTAAAACTTAATCGAAAATCCATCTGATGAATGATACTGCGAATTACCAAGGAAACGATAAACTTCTGTTTGGGATTATCTTTGGAGTCTTAGCCTTTTGGCTATTTGCTCAAACTACACTGAATATCAATGTTATAATGGCCAAAGACTTGGGCATTGACAACTCAATCATGAACATTGCAGTTTCCATTACAGCTCTGTTTTCTGGAATTTTTATAGTGGTTTTGGGAGGATTGGCCGACAAAATAGGTCGGGTGAAAATGATACTCATTGGATTTCTTCTAAGTATTCTCGGCTCATTATTGGTTGGTTTTACGCCCGAAGGAGGTTTAGCTGCTCCGGTTTTGATTTCCGGTCGAATTTTACAAGGATTGTCCGGAGCCTGTATCATGCCTGCGAGTTTGGCGTTGATTAAAGCTTATTGGGAAGGCGCAAGTAGACAAAGAGCCATCAGCCTTTGGTCCATTGGTTCTTGGGGTGGTTCTGGATTTTGTTCGCTTTTTGGAGGTTTAATGGCCGAAAATGTAGGTTGGCGTTATATCTTTTTTGCTTCGGCAGTAATTTCACTCATCGGATTTTTCATGGTAAAAGGAACGCCTGAAAGCAAAGTTGAACAAAAAGGAGAGAAAAAGAAACAGGATATTTTAGGTATTTTGACCTTCGTGATCGTGATGATAGCTTTGCAAGTTTTTGTAAGTCAGGGTAGCGAATTGGGCTGGACGAGTCCGATTTCGATTGCTTTGATGGCTGTCATTCTAATTTTTGGTTATTTATTTTATCGAACTGAAAAAGGGAAAGACAATGCCTTCATTGATTTTAAACTTTTCAAAAACTTAACTTATACAGGCGCAACGATTTCCAACTTTTTATTGAACGGCGTAGCCGGAATGTTGATTGTATCGCTGATGCTTTTGCAACTCGCCGGAAATCTAACTGCAGAATCTGCCGGGCTTTTAACTTTGGGCTATGCAATTGCCATTGTGGCATTCATCCGAATCGGTGAGAAACTTCTCCAAAAATTTGGGCCACGAAAACCGATGCTTTGGGGCGCTATCATTGTTGCTGTTTCCATTCTTTTGCTAATGCCGACTTATATGGGCATTGCTACATATAAAATCCTGGCGGTTATTTCTTATACTTTATTCGGATTGGGATTGGCGTTTTATGCCACGCCCTCGACCGATGCCGCACTTTCCAATTTACCCGAAGACCAGGCCGGAGCTGGATCGGGAATTTACAAAATGGCTTCCTCGTTGGGAGCTGCGCTTGGTGTAGCGATTTCAGCCGGAATTTTTGTAGGCTTTAGCGGTGCGAATTTCTCCAATGACTTCCTGCATCAAATAGTGGACTTTGTTGGGCGGCAGGACAATATCGTCCTTCGTGAAGCAGGTATGATAGCTTTAGCATTCAATCTGTTCATGGTCATTTTGGCTATTCTAACTATTCTGAAAACCATTCCAAAAGGTAAAAAGAAGGAATAATGAAAGCAATTGTAGTAGGGGCAACCGGCGCTACCGGAAAGGATTTGGTGGATGTTTTATTGGGCGACGAAGAGTATTCAAGTGTAGAAATATTTGTTCGCAGAAATCCAAATTTAGAACATGAAAAACTAAAAGTTCATATCATTGATTTTGATCAATCGGAAGAATGGGCAAATTTGGTTCAGGGCGATGTGTTGTTTTCCTGTCTGGGAACTACACTCAAAGCTGCCGGAAGCAAGGAAGCCCAATGGAAAATCGATTATGATTATCAATATGAATTTGCCGCAATCGCCAAAAGAAATGGTGTGTCGAATTATGTTTTGATTTCTTCTGCCATGGCAAATGCGAACTCCTCTTTTTATTATATGCGAATGAAAGGTGAATTGGAAGAAGCCGTTAAAAAACTGAATTTCGAACGAAGTTTGATTTTCAATCCGCCCGCTTTGGTTCGGGAGAACAGTGATCGGGCAGGTGAGAATTTCGGAGTGAAATTAGTTCGGATTTTAAATTTCTTCGGTATTGCCAAAAATCAAAAACCTTTGCCTACAAAAGTTCTGGCGCAGTCGATGGTAAACGCGCTGAAAACTTCCGGGAAAGGCATTCATCATTTCCAGCCAAAAGATATTGGACGAACCGAATAATTCAGACAAAAACAAACCCTGCCAGAAGCAGGGTATTAATTTAAAAAAATCTTAAACTTTAAATTTTGAACTTCAAACTTTATTGTATCGCTTTGATGATATCGTGTTTCGTTAAAATTTGATGTTTACCATTTTCCAATTCCACCAATACAGCAGAATTATCTTTGTCAATCAATTTCGAAATCTGTTCGATTGGTGTATTGCCTTTCACGATTGGGAAAGGTTTTCCCATCAAAGTTTTGGTTGGTTTGTCTGCCAAATCTTTGTCTTCAAAAAAGGCACGGAACAATTGCGCTTCATCCAGCGAACCGACAAATCCGTCAATATCCACAACCGGAATTTGAGAGATTTTGTGATTCTTCATTCGTTCGATGGCATGCGAAACCAATTCCTCGGTACGAACCGTTACCAAAGGTTGGTCAATGTGCTCCTTAATTAAATCGGCAGCGGTAGTGATTTTTTCGTCCAGAAAACCGCGTTCACGCATCCAGTCATCGTTAAACATCTTCCCAACGTATCGGCTTCCATGGTCATGGAACAATACCACCACCACATCATCCGGCTTGAATTCGTCTTTTAATTGCAATACGCCTTTGATGGCCGAACCGGCTGAATTCCCTACGAAAATCCCTTCTTCTTTGGCCAATCTGCGCGTATAAACTGCAGCATCCTTGTCGGTTACCTTGGTAAATCCGTCGATCAAAGAGAAGTCAACGTTTTGGGGTAAGATATCTTCCCCGATTCCTTCAGTGATATAAGGATAAATCTCATTTTCGTCAAAAATTCCGGTTTCATGGTATTTTTTGAAAACCGAACCATAAGTATCTACTCCCCAAATCTTGATGTTGGGGTTCTTTTCCTTTAAATATTTAGCAACACCTGAAATCGTTCCACCGGTACCCACGCCCACTACAAAATGGGTGATTTTTCCTTCGGTTTGTTCCCAGATTTCCGGTCCGGTTTGTTCGTAGTGTGCAATGGCATTGGAAGGATTATCATATTGGTTCACATACCAAGCATTCGGTGTTTCTTCAGCCAGACGCTTTGATACAGAATAATAAGAACGCGGATCCTCCGGTTCAACATCAGTCGGACAAACCACAACTTTTGCGCCCACGGCGCGCAAAATGTCCATTTTCTCTTTGGATTGTTTGTCGGAAATCACACAAACCAATTTATATCCTTTGATGATCGCACCTAACGCCAGTCCCATTCCCGTGTTTCCGGATGTTCCTTCGATGATGGTTCCGCCGGGTTTCAATCTTCCGTCGGCTTCTGCATCTTCAATCATTTTGACAGCCATTCGGTCTTTTACGGAATTTCCGGGGTTAAAAGTTTCGACTTTTGCCAAGACTAAAGCCGGGATTTCTGCTGTGATTTTGTTGATTTTTACCAGTGGCGTATTGCCAATGGTTTCGAGTATGTTGTTGTAATATTTCATTTTCTATCGTTTGAAGGTGCAAATTTACTGCTTAATTTTTGAAACGAGTTGTTTTAAACGATTTGGTAATAAATGATGTGATTTTTTTTACCACATAGTTACATAGAATGATTGCGTGAATGAGCATTCATAGCAACTTAGGTTCATATTTTTTTGTTAATTTGAGAATTCAGGGTTAGTTATTAGGAAATTGCTCCGTAGGAGCTAAAGCTTTGTGGCAATGAATTTTTAGGGATAAATGGTTTTGGCGTGTATTTTTGATTTCGCAAAAATCATGACAAAACGGTTGTTATTTGGTCTTGTCAAGGGGGTGAAACCTTGACAAGGTGGTTTCGGCCCGGATGGTAGTGGTTATCCTTTTTCTGAAGGCGAAAATTTTTTCTCCCGGAAAAAGAGTGGGAGCGTAGCGAAACTCCTTTTTGCGGGTTAAGAAAAAGCGAGCAAGCTGAAAAAGATAGTAACGGACAGCCGGAATTGCCGCATAAAAAAAGACAGGAAATTCCTGCCGTTTGTATGATAGATTTCTCGCTTAGGCTCGAAATGACTGTCGTTACTTGCAATGACTTCGTTATATGAAAAAAAACGGCAAGAAATAAATCCTGCCGTTTGTATGTTTGATTTAAAAAAAGTCTTACTACTTAATACTTAATACAATTTTAGATATGAATCGCGTGTCCGTAAGCGTCTTCGACGGCTTCCATAATGGCTTCCGACATGGTGGGGTGGGGGTGTACCGCCTTGATGATCTCGTGGGCAGTAGTCTCAAGCTTGCGCGCAACAACGGCCTCAGCAATCATCTNNCTTCCATAATGGCTTCCGACATGGTCGGGTGCGGATGAACGGTTTTCATAATTTCGTGTGCTGTGGTTTCGAGTCTGCGTGCGGCAACTGCTTCGGCAATCATTTCGGTAACGCCGTCGCCAATCATGTGACAACCTAGCCATTCGCCGTATTTGGCATCGAAAATGACTTTGACAAATCCGTCTGAAGCGCCGTTTGCAACTGCTTTACCATTGGCCGAAAAGGGGAATTTTCCGACTTTGATATCGTAGCCGGCTTCTTTGGCTTTGGCTTCGG
>LSQX01243038.1_pt1 | contig 54220 bp, 33 predicted proteins | sample 654561 | NCBI WGS metagenome assembly LSQX01 (sample SAMN04489861, study PRJNA283612) | anaerobic digester metagenome | isolation source: 4 biogas reactors fed with cattle manure at either 37C or 55C with and... | place: Denmark: Kongens Lyngby | collected 2014 | reverse complement strand
GGGCGACGCCATCGACGTCCCGCTGGAAACACCGTAGGCGTCGCTGGCGGAGGCAAGAGTGGAGTAGAGATCGATGCCGTTTCCGACCACGTCGGGCTTGATCCGCCCGTCGTCCGTCGGGCCCCAAGCGGAGAAACTCGACATCGTGATGTTCGTCGAGACGTACGGATCCTCGGTGACGTCGTCGACAGCCCCGACTGTCAGGCAGTTCTTGGCCGTCTGATCGGCGCTGACCGTGTCGTAGCCGGTGCCGGCGTTGCCGTCGCCGGGCGGCGGCGTGAACTCCGTGTCGCTGACGATGTACATTCCCGGGCCGTCCCATCCCTGGATGCTGCCGGGATCGACGGAGAAGAACGTCATGAACACGTCGCTGCCGCTGATGTCCAGGTACTCATCCCCGCGGTCGTTGCCCGCGGACCAGACGCTGAGCAGGTTCGGATTGTCGTAGAGCGCCTGGTCGAGTTGGGCCGCCCCGTCGGAATACTGCCCGAATTTGGCATCCTCGACGGCGCTGATGGAATAGTCGCCGAACCACACGTCGATCAAACCGGTCGCCGTCGAGGGTTCCGGCCTAATCGTCCAGCCGGAAACCAGGCCATAGGAGTGGTTCGAGACGTCGATCAGGCCGGCGTCCGTCGCCATTTCCGCGTAGTCGTCCGTCCAGTCGTAGCTGCGGATGGTAGCGCCGCTGGCCATGCCCTCGGCGCTCGCGTCCACGCCGGCCGCGCCGATCGTCCCGGCCACGTGCGTGGCGTGATCGTCGGGCGTTGACCCGTCGATCACGGTTACGCGGCCGCCGAACTCCTGATGGGTGTCGAGCACCGCCCCGCCGTCCCAGATGCCGACCGTGTAGCCCGAACCGGTCAAGTCCAGCCCGAGGGAACCACCCGGGTGCAAGTCCTCGGCGTTGGTTGTGTCCGCGGCATCGACGTTGTGCGCCACCTTGTAGCGGAGATCATCGACGCTGTTGGCCGCAACCACAAGCTGCATCTCGTTCGGTCCGGGCAGCGCGACCACCTCGTCGGCGAAACGCGACCACGCCGAACTCTGGAGATCGCCCGTCGTGATGCTCAGCAGCACGCGAGCCTCAAACTGTTCCAGTCGAAGGCCGCGCTGCTTGAGCCGCTTTCCGCCCCGGCGTCGTCGCCGGTTCGTCGAGTCTCCCTGGCTTGTGGCGTCACGGCTGGAGAAACGGCGAAATGTGTCCCAGATCCCCATCGATTGATCTCCTTCAGAAATGATCCAGGCGAGCGGCAGAGGCCGGATGGTCGTCTTTGCTGAAAACGGGTGCTCCCAGAACCGGGAAAACACGTGAAAACGTTTGCGGCCTGAGAATTTAGGGAAGATGTGCCTATTCGAGTCGATTAAAATTCGGGTCCGTGCGAAAGTCAACACCCAAATTGCCTAAACAGCACAGCTTTACAGTGTTGCCCCCCCTCGTGAAGCCGCGCATGGTAGGCATTTTTGCACGATAACGATTGCACCGGCGGGCAGAGGTCGGTCGCCGGTCGCGGACAGTCTCCCCACGCCAGGCGGAGCGGATCGCCAAGAACGAGCCGAGCAGGCTTCGATCACAGAACAGCTCAATCGATGGGTTGTTAACACCCCCGAACTGGGGTGAAGGCGGTTCCACGTCGTGTTCTCGCCGGTTGTAACGGTTGGTGGGTCTGCGCGCACAATCTGCGGTTTAGAAGCACGCTGGCCAAGAAAAGTTCCCGTCTCCTTGACGGAACTGCGGATTTTCTCAGTGTTCTTCAGCCTAACAACTCCAACTTGCCGTCTCAAACAATTCCTGCTCGATTATCGGCCACCCCAGCCGGCTCAAAGCGCACGGTCTCTCCAGCCGATCCACGTTGAACGGCGGCGGAATCCTTGGCCTCGCCACCCTGCTGCCGGGGATAAGAAAAAGGATGCCGTCGTCAGACTTCGCCCGGTCCTGAACCAGCGGGCGGCTCGGCCGCCCGCCCCCCATGCTCCTTCGCCCGCCCGGCCCATACCCGCCATGCATCCTGCAAAATTCCTCGGCTGGCTCGCCCTTCTCGCACTGCCCGGCTCGCTCGCCGCGGGGTCATCGAACGGGCTCTCCTTCCAGACCTCCGATCGAATCCTGGAATTCACCAGGCCGGGACCTCGCCCGGTCGCCACGGAGACGGCCGTCTGGGTCGACACAGCGCGGCAACGACCCGTGCCGCTGAAGCTCTATTATCCGGCGGGCGACGAGCCGCCCTTGCCGGTAATCGTCTATTCCCACGGGTTGGGCGGCTCGCGCGAAGGATGCGCGTATCTCGGCCACTTCTGGGCCAGCCACGGATTCCTGTCGGTCCATCCGCAACACCACGGCAGCGATGAGCAGGTCTGGCGGGGCAAACTCCGGCCCCGAGCGGCGATCAAGGCCTCGTTCGATGATCCGCAAAACCTGGTCGATCGGGTGGCCGACCTGCGGTTCGTGCTCGACTCGCTGGAGAGCCATGCCGCCAGACAGACGCCGCTGGGGCGGCGGATCGACAACAGCCGGATCGGCATCGCGGGCCATGCGTTTGGCGCGCTGGCCGCACTGGTGATCGCTGGCCAGTCGCCCCCGCAGTTGCCTTACCACTCCGCGCCCGACACGCGCGTCAAGGGGGTTTTGGCCCTGAGCAGCCCGGTCTCGGTCGGCAGGCCGGATCACGCGGCCGAGTATGCCGCCATCCGCGTGCCGGTCCTGCACATGACCGGCACCGACGACGACAGCCCGGTGGGACCGACTCGGGCGGCCGACCGCCGTGTCCCCTACGACAGCATCCACGGCGCCGACCAGATCCTGGTGACGTTTTTCGGCGCCGACCACCTGACCTTTTCCGGCCACCTGCGCCGCCGAGCCTCCCAGGCCGATCCCTATTATCAGCGGCGGATCGAGGCGGCTTCGACCGCATTCTGGACGGCCTATCTGAAAGATGTCTCCCCGCTCGCTGAATGGCTCGGCGAGGGGGGCATGGCCGAGATTATCGGTCCGGCCGGCTGGGTTGAGGCCAGGTCAGCCGGCGCGCTGGCACGCTGGTGAAACGGCCCGCCCGGGCGGGCGCCGGCGACGCTCAGCGCCGGACCTTCTGCAAAATCTCGCTCGTGCTGAAGCCTTCGACCAGCGGCGCCAAGACGACCTGTCCGCCATAACCCTCGACGATATCGCCGCCGACCACCTCCCCAGGCGCGTACTGCGCCGACTTGACGAGGATCTCGGGACGGATCCGCTCGACCAGCGGCGCGACGCTCGTCTCCGAAAACAGCACGACGTAGTCGACGCAGGCCAGCGCGGCGAGCATCCGCGCGCGGCCGCCCTCGCCGATGATCGGCCGGCCTGAGCCCTTGAGCCGCGCGACGCTCGCGTCGCTGTTCAGGCCGACGACCAGGCAGTCGCCCAAACGCCGAGCGTATTGCAGCGAAGCAACGTGGCCGGGGTGCAGCAGATCAAAGCAGCCGTTGGTCATCACGATCTGCTGTCCCAGGCGCCGCCTGCCTTCCAGTTCGCCGATCAGCGGCTCGATCGCGAGGATCTTCGACTGGTCGAACAGCCCGCTGCCGCCCAACTCGGCAAGAAGGTCCCGCCGCGAGATCGGGGCCACGCCGAGCCGTTCCACCTCCGCGCCCCCGGCCAGGTTGGCCAGATGGATCGCTGTCGGCCAGTCGGCGCCCAAGGCGACGGCGAAGCCAAGCGCGGCGAGCACTGCGTCTCCCGCGCCGGTGATGTCGTAGACCTGGCGGGCGCGGACGGGAAAGACCCGGCCGGCGCCGCCGCTGGCCGCCCAGGCGATGCCGTCGCGATCCAGCGTCACGGCGACCGTCTCGGCGCCGAACTGGAGCAAGCTCCGCGCGGCGGCAAGCCCTTCCTCCGGGGTGCGAACGATCCGCCCGGAGGCCGTCGCCGCTTCCATGCGATTCGGCGTAATGCAGGACGCGCCCCCGTAGACACGATAATCCGCGCCGCGGCCCGGGTCGCCAATCACCGCAATCCCCGCGCAGCGGGCATCGCGGATCAATGCCCGAACCAGGCTCGGCGTGCAGACTCCCTTGGCATAGTCGCTGATCAGCACAAGGTCCACCTCGGGCAGCCGGCTGCGGACCGACGCCAAGAGCGCCGACTCGGTGTCGCCGTCGATCGGTTCGAGGCATTCGCGGTCGACGCGGATCAACTGCTGAGGATGCCGGTTCTGGGTCCCCCCGAGAATCCGCTCCTTGAGCGTCGTCGGCCTGCCCGGCACGGACACCAGGCAATCCGTCGCCACTCCCAGGCGAGCAACGAGCGCCCGAATCGACTCGCCCTCCCGGTCGTCGCCGACGACGCATGCCGGCAGGGGATCGGCCTCCAGGGCTGAGAGGATGACCACTACGCTGCCAGCGCCGCCGAGCCGCAATTCGCGCTGGCGGACACGGAGGACGGGAATCGGCGCCTCGTAGCTGATGTGATTGGCGTCGCCCCAAAGGTAACTGTCCAACATCACATCGCCGACGACCAGCACCTTCGGCCGTCGGGCCTGTTGCAGCAAATCGGCAAGAGTCGTCATGCGATAGCGGTCAGCGATCAGGTGTCAGGCGAGGGGGCGCGGGCCACAGCGTACAGGCCGCTCATGGCGGGAAGAACCCAAGACGCAAAGCATTGCCGCACCCCATCTTATTAGCCGGCCGCCCGGCGATCAATGGACGATCGGGCCGTAGGGTGGTGCAGAGCGGCCCAACCCGAGAAGGTTCGTATTGCCGCGAGCCTCGCCGGTAGCCGAAAGACTTTGCACGGATAACACGGCAGCGTTGCCCCACCGATCGCGGACGATCGGGGTAACCCGGCGGGCCTGGAGACTCGCCCTACGGGCTCGACAGGCCGGCTGTCTGCCGGTAACCTTGCTCCCATGCGGGCCGCAGTGCACGGCAACCCGTCCATCCGAACTCACTCGAGCCGGTTTTCATGGCCGATCCTGGAGCATTGCCGATTCTCGTCACCGGTGGCGCCGGATTCATCGGGTCGAACTTCGTCCGGCAATGGCTCGCCGAAGAGTCCTCGCCGATCGTCAACCTCGACAAGCTCTCCTACGCCGGCAATCTCGACTCGCTCGCCGACCTGGCCGCGGACCGCCGTTACCGGTTCGTCCACGGCGATATTTGCGACCGCCGGTTGGTTTCGGGACTGTTGGCGGAAGTCCGTCCCCGGGCGATCGTCCATTTCGCGGCCGAGTCGCACGTCGACCGTTCGATCGACGAGGCGGCCGCGTTCCTGGAAACGAACGTCGTCGGCACGTTCCGGCTGCTCGACGCGGCGCTGGGTTATTGGGAGTCGACCGGGCGAGCGGCGCTGTTTCGGTTCCTCCAGATTTCGACCGACGAGGTCTTCGGCTCCCTGGGGCCGGAAGGCCGGTTCGCGGAGACGAGCCCCTACGCGCCAAACTCCCCGTATTCCGCGTCGAAGGCGGCCGCCGATCACTTCGCACGAGCATACCATCGCACCTACGGTCTGCCGGTGATTGTCACCCGCTGCACAAACAACTACGGGCCGCGCCAGTTTCCGGAAAAACTCGTTCCGCTGACGATTCTCAACGCCCTCGAAGGCCGGCCGCTGCCGGTCTACGGCGATGGGCGCAACATCCGCGACTGGATTCACGTCGAGGACCACTGCCGGGCGATCCGCTGCGTGCTCGAGCGCGGAGGGCCCGGCGAAACCTACAATATCGGGGCCGATTGCCCGCGGACGAACCTCCAGGTCGTGGAGACGATCTGCGGCCAGGTGGACCGGCTCCGGCCGCAGCCGGCCGGCGGCTCCTGCCGCCGGCTGATCGCGTTTGTCCGAGATCGGCCGGGCCACGACCGCCGCTACGCGATCGATGCCGCGAAAATCCGCCGAGAGCTGGGCTGGACGCCTCGCGAGGATTTTGAAACGGGGATCGAGCGGACCGTGAAGTGGTACATGGAACACGCCGAGTGGGTCGACGGCGTGCGAAGCGGTCGATACCGGCAGCGGCAGGGGCTCCGCGATCAGGGGCGGAACCTTTCCGGGTGACCTCGATGGGCAAGGGGATTCCCATGAGTTGGGACGAGTCATGCTTCCGCAAGGGGATTCTGCTCGCCGGCGGCGAAGGCACGCGGCTGCATCCGATGACCCGCGCCCTGAGCAAACAGCTCCTGCCGATTTATGACAAGCCGATGATCTACTATCCGCTGTCGATGCTGATGCTGGCCGGGATTCGCGAAATTCTGCTGATCTCCTCGCCTGCGCATCTCGATCTGTTCAAGCGGTTGTTCGATGGCGGAGGCCATTTGGGGCTCTCGATCACCTATGCGATTCAGCCGGAGCCGAAGGGCATCGCGGAGGCATTCCTGATCGGTCGCGATTTCGTTGGCGGCGATCAGGTGGCGCTCGTCTTGGGCGACAATATCTTCTATGGCCAGGGGCTGCAATCGATGCTGTCCCGCGCGCTGGGCCGATCGCGGGGAGCAACGATTTTCACGTACCCGGTGAAGGATCCGGAGCGCTACGGGGTCGTGGAGTTCGACGCCCGAGGGAGGCTGGCGTCGATCGTGGAGAAGCCGGAGGAACCGGCGTCGAACGAGGCGGTCACGGGGCTTTATTTTTACGACAACCGGGTGGTGGAGATCGCCGATCGCCTGCGGCCTTCGGCCCGCGGGGAACTGGAGATCACCGACGTGAATCGCGCCTACCTGGACGCGGGCCAGCTTTTCGTCGAGCGATTCGGTCGCGGGTTCGCCTGGCTCGACACGGGGACGCCCGAGCTGCTGCTGCAAGCCGCCAATTTCGTGGAGACGCTCGAGCTTCGCCAGGGGCTGAAGATCGCCTGCCTGGAGGAGATTGCGCTCTACAAGCGATTCATCTCGGTCGAGCAGTTCTGCCGGCTCGCCGACGCCGAGCGGAACACCTACGGCGAGTATCTGCGGGGCCTGCTCCGCCGCCCGGATGGGCCGCTCGGCCGACCGCCGGATCAAGGCAAGTGACCTCAGACTGGGAACGAGTAATGGTTTTTCACGAAGGCCCGATCGAAGGTTTGATTACCCGCCCACTAACCAGGCACGAAGACGCCCGCGGCTGGCTGATCGAGTTGTTTCGCTGCGACGAACTGCCGCCGGCGCTGGCGCCGGTCATGGCGTACATCAGCCAGACGCTTCCCGGGGCGTCTCGCGGGCCGCATGAGCATCGCGATCAGACCGATCTGTTCGCCTGTTTTGGCCCTGGCGACTTGGAGCTGACCGCCTGGGACACGCGCGCCGCTTCCCCGACCCGAGGGAATCGCACGACGCTGAGGATTGGCCGCTCCAACCCGATGCTTGTGGCGATTCCGCCGGGGGTCGTGCATGGATACCGCAACACGGGTGATGAGCCGGCACTGGTGGTCAATGCTCCCAACCGGTTGTATGCCGGCTGCGGGCGAAGCGAGCCGGTCGACGAAATCCGCCACGAAGAACGAGCAGACAGCCCATTTCGGCTGGACTTCAACAACCGCCCAGACTCCAGATGACCGCACCGTGGATCAGCGATCGCATCCTCGTTACCGGCTCGGGGGGCCGTTTGGGGAGCGAAATCCGCCGCCTTTTCGGCGCCCGGGCGACCGCCGCGGACCTGCCCGAGTTGGATCTCACGGATCGCGAGTCGGTGCGTCGGGTTGTCTCCCGGTGCCGCCCCCGGCTGGTGATCAACACGGCGGCCTACACCCACGTGGACCGGGCGGAGAGCGAGCCGGACCTCTGCTGGGAGGTGAATCTCCGGGGCGTCGAACGCCTCGTGGAAGCGTGCCGCCAGGCCGGCGCGGCCCTGGTGCAGATCAGCACCGACTACGTGTTCGACGGCCGCAAGAGATCGGCCTATCTGGAGAGCGACGAGCCCAATCCGCTCAGCACGTACGGCCGGTCGAAGCTCGAAGCCGAACGGGTTGCCGCCGAATTGTCAAACCACCTGATCGTGCGGACAGCCGGGCTGTTCGGCCCCGCCGGTCCTGCCTCGCGGGGCAGCTTCGTGGAGACGATTCTCCGGCTGGCCGAGGGCGGCAAGCCGATCCGGGTCGTCTCGGACCGGTTCGCATCGCCTACCTACACGTGCGACCTCGCCAGGGCGATCGAGTCGCTCCTCCGCGCCGGGGCGACCGGCACTTATCATGTCGTCAATGCGGGTGCCGCCACCTGGCACGAGATGGCCGTCGAAATCCTGCGATTGGCCGGCAGGCAGGCCGTGGTGGCGCCGGTCCTCTGCGGCGATTATCCAAGTGCGGCGGCGCGGCCCAGATTCAGCGTGTTGGCCACGCGGAAATATGATCAGACGCCGGGGCGGTTTCCCATGCCGGACTGGCGGACGGCCTTGGCCGCCTACCTCGCACCCGGCGGGCGGGTCCAAGCGGACGATCACGTCTGAGCAAGCCAGGCCCGAACCGCTTTCGATCAGGAAAGCGCTCGCACTGACCCTGAGACAACCGCCGGGCCACCAGCACGCGGCTGCGCCTCGTCGCCAGAACCCGCTTCCGATTGGCTCGCTCCGCACGACGACCGCAAATGCGGATTGCCAGGGGGGCTCTATCCACTCGCAAGGGGATGTGGTAGGCTGTGCCGGATAGTTGTCGCAGAGCGCGCAATCTGCCTAAAATGCGCGATTGTCACCGGCGTCGTGCCGCGTATAATTTCCGCCATCCTACATAACAACATAAACCTTAGCGCTTCCGCAAATTGCGCCGACAACTACTGAGCAGGGCCATTTCTCGCATCTTTGTCGGCAAGTGGGTCAGCCGTGCACCGACTCGGGCAGTGATTGGTTGACAGGAGCAGGCCGTGAGCATCCAGAATCTTCATAAAATCTTCGATCCCCACCGCGTCGCCGTGATCGGGGCCAGCGACACCCCGACGAGCGTCGGCTACACCGTACTCCGCAACCTGATCGGTTCCGGTTTCCGCGGCGTGGTCTATCCGGTCAATCCGAAGCGCGAATCGGTGCAGGGCATCCAGGCCTACCAGGACATCGCCAGTCTGCCCCACCCGCCGGACCTGGCGGTGATCTGCACGCCGTCGCCGACGGTTCCCGGCCTGGTGGGGGCTCTCGGCGAGGCGGGCACGCGGGGAATCGTGATCATTTCGGCCGGTTTCCGCGAGATCGGAACCGAGGGGCGCAAGTTGGAGGAACAGGTGCTGGCCGAAAAGGCGAGATTCGACGGCATGCGGATCCTGGGGCCGAATTGCCTGGGGATCATTGTGCCGGGCATCTCCTTGAACGCGAGCTTTGCCGCCTCAACGCCGCAGAAAGGGCATATCGCTTTCATTTCGCAGTCGGGCGCGCTCTGCACCTCGGTGCTTGATTGGGCGATCGATGAAGGGATCGGTTTCTCCTACTTCGTCTCCGTGGGCAACATGCTCGACGTGAGCATGGCCGATCTGATCGACTACTTCGGTTCGGCCACGGAGACCCGTTCGATCATCCTCTACATCGAGTCGCTGGCGCATGCCCGCGAGTTCATGTCGGCAACGCGGGCATTCGCGCGGACGAAGCCGATCATTGCCTACAAGGCGGGCCGCTTCATGGAATCGGCCCAGGCGGCCGCCTCGCATACCGGGGCGATGGCCGGCGTCGACGCCGTTTACGAAGCCGCGTTTCAGCGCGCCGGAATCGTGCGGATCTTCGAAGTCGACGACATGTTCGACTGCGCCGAGCTTCTCGCCAGGCAGCAGCCGCCCAAGGGCGACCGCCTGGCGATCATCACCAATGCCGGCGGGCCGGGCGTGATGACCACCGACGCCTTGATCGCCCTCGACGGCAAGCTGGCCACGATCTCGGAAGAGACGATCAACAAGCTCAACGAGTGCCTGCCGCCCTTCTGGTCGCACGGCAACCCGGTCGACGTGCTCGGCGACGCGCCGGCCGATCGATTTGCCCAGGCCCTGGAGATCGTCATCAAGGACGACGGGGTCGACGCCGTGCTGGTGATTCTCACGCCGCAGGCGATGACCGACCCGGCGGCCACGGCCCGGGCGGTCGGCAATGTCGCGGCCAAGGCCCACAAACCGATTCTGGCGGCCTGGATGGGCGGCCGGATGGTCAGCGAGGGGCTGCAACGGCTCAACGAGGCGGGAATCCCCTCGTACACGGCGCCCGAAAAAGCGATCCGCGCGTTCATGCACCTCGTCTCCTACGCCCGCAACCTGGAAGTGCTCCATGAAACGCCCCGCGATCTGCCGGTCGCCTTCACGCTCGATCGCAAGCGGCTGCGGAACGTGTTCAACACGATCCTTACCGAGGGAAACGAGATCCTCTCGGAGAACGTCTCCAAGTCGTTTCTCGAAGCCTACGAAATCTCCGTCACCAAGCCCTACTTGGCGCGGAACGCCGACGAGGCGGTCGAGGTCGCCAACAGCGAGGGCTACCCGGTGGTCCTGAAAATCCATTCGCCCCAGATCACCCACAAGACGGACGTGGGCGGCGTGCGATTGAACATCAGCAACGAGCAGGCGGTCCGCGCGACCTTCGCCAAGATGGTCGCCGAGGCGGCGGAAAAACGCCCCGACGCGGAGATCATCGGCGTCACGGTGCAGAAAATGGTCAGCTACCCCAACAGCTTCGAGCTGATCCTGGGCACGAAGCGCGATCCGATCTTCGGCTCGGTGATCATGGTCGGCATGGGGGGCGTGGCGGCCGAGGTGTTCCGCGACCGCGCCCTGGCCCTGCCGCCGCTGAACGAGTCGCTCACCCGCCGGATGCTCGAATCGCTCAAGTCGTGGCCGCTCCTGCAAGGCTATCGCGGCAAGCCGGGGGCCGCCATCGACCGGTTGATCGAGGTGATCATGCGGTTTTCCTACCTGGTCGCCGACTATCCCCAAATCCAGGAGCTTGACGTCAACCCGCTTCTGGTCACGCCCGAAGACGTGGTCGCGCTGGATGCCCGCGTGGTCATCGACCGCAACGCCGTCGTCCACGCCGTCAGGCCCTACGCCCACCTGGCCATCCGGCCCTACCCGGAGGAATTTGTCACCAGCAGGACGCTCCGCGACGGCACGGCGGTGATTCTCCGGCCGATCAAGCCGGAGGACGAGCCGATGTGGCACGACCTGTTGGCGAGCTGCTCGACGCAGTCGATCTGGTTCCGGTTCAGCTATCTCTTCAAAGAGACAACCCATGAGATGGCCGCGCGATACTGTTTTGTCGACTACGACCGCGAGATCGGCATTGTCGCGGAGGTCGAAGAGGACGGCGAGCGGAAGCTGATCTCCGTCGGCCGCCTGGTGGCCGACATGAACCACCATACGGCTGAGTATGCCGTGATCGTCGTCGATCGCTGGCATGGGCACGGGCTGGGCGGCCTGGTAACGGATTATTGCGAAGAGGTTGCCAGACGCTGGGGCGTCAAGCGGGTCGTGGCCGAGACGTCCAAGGACAATGCCCGGATGATCGCCACGTTTCGCAACCGCGGTTTCGATTTGAACGAGGGCCAGGAAGAAGACGTGGTGATCGTCTCGAAAGACCTCGTCTGACCGGTCCGCTCTGCACCACCCGACACCCCGTAGCGCGGGTCTCCAGGCCCGCCAGTAGACCCCGTAGCGCGGGTCTCCAGGCCCGCAGAGTTGCCCCGATGGTCTGCGATCGGTGGGGCGGCGCTGCCGTGTTGGCCGTGTGGAGTCCTCCGGCGGCCGACGCGGGTTGCGGCGATTCAGGCCCCTGCGGGCGGGTCCGCTCGGCACCACTCTACGCCCCGTAGTGCGGGTCTCCAGGCCCGCCAATACGCCCGTAGTTCGGGTCTCCAGGCCCGCAGAGTGGCCCCGATGGTCTGCGATCTACGCCCATGGCTGGAAGCAGGCGCTGCAATATGGCCGCATTTTCACCCTTAAAAAAATAGTTACCTGCTTGTAGCGCCATGAAAACTTGTTTAACATCCTGGCAACGGCCTTCCAGAACATTGTTCCATTTGCCGGATGGTGTCCGCCAATGAATCGGAACATCGCATTTTTCTACCGGTCTCGGGCGCGGCGTAGCCGGAACGCCCGGTTGGCGTTCGGCGCGCCGGGCGGAGTCGTTGCAGACGGGGCGCGGCTCGCAGGGGTCTGTGCCCTTCTCCTGGCGACGGCGCAGAACATTGCAGCTCAGACTCCCAATCGTCAGCTGGCCAAGGAGGTGCCGGTCGAGCCCGTCCGGCAGGTGGTCCGGGGCCGCGTGGCAGCGATTGTCGACGGCGACACGCTTCATCTTGCCGCGGGCACGGTCACGCGCGTGGTCAGACTGGCGGGCATCGACGCACCGGAGAAGGGGCAGCCGTTTGGCAATGCCGCCGCGCAGGTCTTGTCGCTGCGGCTGTTCCAGAAGGAGGTTGACGTCCTCGTTGTTGGGGTCGCGGCGAATCGTGCGATTCTCGGGATCGTCTATTACGAAGGGTGTGTCAACACGGCCCTCGTCCGGGAAGGAATCGCCTGGCACGACGAGCGGGCGCACCCGTCCAGTGTGTTGGCCGCGGCCCAGCAAGACGCGCGAACCGCCGCGCGCGGTCTCTGGGCGGAAAAGAACCCGATCGCACCCTGGACTTGGCGCGAACAGGCCGCGGGGCGTCCCCGTACCGTATCTGCGGTCAAGCCGGCCGTGGCTGCCCCGCCGGCGCGCAAGCAGCGGTCGGAAGACTATTCGCGCATGTTCGAGGCCGAGACGGCCCAGAAAGCCAACGCGCCGGCGGAACCGCCGGACGCCCTCGGCGGCCCATGCTGGCTGACCGAGAGCAGTGGAGTGCGGCACAACAGCACCTGCCGCTACTACAGGAAAAGCCGAGGCCGCCCCTGCGGAGAGAACGAGGGAAGGCCGTGCAAGCGGTGCGGAGGATGACGCGCCGGGGAGGATTCGCCATGAACCGACAGTTGCTCGATCGCCTCTTCGCCGAGAGCAAGATCAACGTCAAGCGAGCCAGCCTCTTCGATCAACCGCCCGCGTCTCTTTCCGCGAAGGTGGATTTCGACAAGGTCGAGGGCATGTTGCTCGGCCTTGCCATCGGCGATGCCCTGGGAGCGACCTCGGAGGGCATGACGCCCTCCGAACGCCGCACGCTGCATGGGGAAATCCGCGACTACCTGCCCAACAAATACTGCAAGAGGCCGATCGGCTTTCCAACCGACGACACGCAGTTGTCGTTCTGGCTGCTTGACCAGATGCTGGAAGATGGAGGCTTCGTCGGGGAAAACGTGGCCAGGAAGTTCGCATCGAGCGGGCGGATTTTTGGACTCGGGGGCACGGTCCGCGGCTTCCTGCGGAATCACGCCCAGGGAATCCCCTGGTACGAGTGCGGTCCCAAGTCCGCCGGCAATGGGGCCTTGATGCGGATTGCGCCGATCATCGTCCCGCATCTGCGCAGCGCGGACGCCGGACTGTGGGTCGATGCGGCCCTCTGTGCGATGATGACCCACAACGACGCCGGGTCCATCGCCGCATGCCTGGCCTTTGTCCAGATTCTCTGGGACTTGCTCGCGGCCGAATCGACGCCCGAACCGCTCTGGTGGCTCGACCGCTATCTCGGCGTGGCCCGAGACCTGGAGGGCGACACTCGCTATCTCGCCCGCAACCCAAACTACCCCGATTTCGAGGGTTCCATCCACGGTTTCGTCGATTCAGAGGTCCGCGAAGCCTTTCGCACGGGCAAGCCGACCGTCGAGGCCTGTGACTACTGGTATTCCGGCGCGTTTCTGCTGGAAACCGTTCCATGCGTGCTCTACATCCTCATGCGCCACGGCCACGATCCGCAAGAGGCGATCGTCCGCGCGGTCAACGACACCCGCGACAACGACACGGTCGCGGCCATCGTGGGGGCCGCCGCCGGGGCAATCCACGGCCGCAAAGCGCTGCCACAGCGCTGGATCGACGGCCTTACCGGACGAACCACGGATTGCGACGATGGCCGGGTCTTCGAGCTCATCCGGCAGGCGCGCCAGCGCTGGTGGACTTGAGGGGAGCGATCGGCCGTTTGGCGGCGCGAAGCGCGGTGGCCGGCCCACGCGGCAGGGTGTTCGAGGGATGCGAACTGGACGGCGCCGCCAGAGGCGGAGCGATCTCCGCGGGGGGAGGCCGTCAAGTGGCCATCGACTCGAGCAGGGCGACGAGTCCCGCGGGGACTGGCTTGTGTTTGCCGAATGTCTCTTCAAAGGGCGTCAAGACCAATTGACCGCCGATCTGGCCGGCCATCACACCCGTGCGACCTTGAAGAATGCTGCGGACGGCGAAGTCACCGAGGGTCGTTGCCAGGATTCTGTCGGCCGGGGCGGGCGAACCGCCCCGCTGGAGATGGCCGAGCGTGACCACCCGCATCGAGAACGGGCTGCCTGCGGCGACCAGGTCGCGTTCGAGCACCGCCGCCCCCCCATGCTCATCCCCCTCGGCAATCACGATCATAATCGACTTCTTGCCGCGCTCCTTCAACGCGTGCAATTGGCCAATGATCTGGGCAACGTCGGTCGGGGTCTCGGGCAGACAGGCGATTTCAGCCCCTCCGGCAAGCGCCGTGTACAAGGCGATGTAGCCGCTGTGGCGGCCCATCACCTCCACGAGGAACATCCGCTCGTGGCTCTCGGCGGTGTCGCGGAGCTTGTCGAGCGCCTCGACTCCGGTCTGCACCGCAGTGGCAAACCCGATCGTGTAGTCCGTGCCGACCAGGTCGTTATCGATCGTGCCGGGGCAGCCGACGATCAGGCCGCTCCAATGCTTGATCAGGTCCGCAGCCCCGCGGAAGGTCCCGTCTCCGCCGATCGGGATGAGTGCGTCGATGGCGTGTTTTCGCAGAATCGCGGCGGCCCTTGCCTGTCCGTGCGGCGCGCGGAACGCCTCGCTGCGGCTGCTCCGCAGGATCGTCCCTCCGAGCTTGGAAAGGTCGGAGACGCTGCGGGCGTTCATCGTTGCCTGTCCATCGGCGCCGACAAAGAAATCTTCATCCAACAGCCCCTGGTATCCGCGATAGACACCCACGACCTGGTGGCCGGCGCAGACGGCCGACCGGACGACGGCGCGCAGGCAAGCATTCATGCCCGGAGCGTCGCCGCCGCTGCAAAGCACGCCAATCCGCATCGCTTGTCACCTCCAGAGAGTCAAAGGGCCTCGATCTCCAGGGCATGTTGGGCCATGAACTGCCTGGCTTCGGGGCGCGTGAAGATGCTTTCGGTCGCGGTGATCGAGCGGACGCAGCTTGCGCCCAGGGCGCTTCCCCAGCGGAGGCACCCGGCCATGTCCTCGCCGGCGAGCAGGCCGGCAATGAACCCGGCGTCGAAGGCGTCGCCCGAACCGGTTCCGCCGACGAACTCGGTGGGATAGACGCCGGCGCGGAGGCGGCCGCCCTCTCCCACCAGCAGGCTCCCCGCCGAGCCGCGGGTGATGACGACGTTTTTCGCGCCCCCGGCGAGGAATTTCTCGGCCTGGGCCAGCGGGTCGTCCAGCCCGGTGATCAAGGCGGCTTCGTGGTCGTTGGGCATGAAGAAATCGGTCTCGGGAAGGATCTTCTCCAGCCGCTGCCAATAAGCGGAATCGCCGTAGAGGACGACATCCAGGACGGTTTTCGCACCATGGCTGCGGGCCTTGCGGAACAGCTGCACAAGGTCGTCCGATTCGAGTTTCGGCATCATGAAGTAGCCGCCGATGTACACGACTTTCGCCTGTTCGATCCATTCGTCGCTGATGTGGGCAACGCGGAACTGGGTGTTGGCGGCCGACGTGCTGATGAAGCGGCGATCCTCGCCGGCCACGTTGACGACCAGTGTCGCGCCGGACCCCCAGCCGGCCACCTGGTGGATCCCTCGGCTGTCGACCCGGTCGACCGAGAGGGCCTCGACAATGAAGCGGCCGAACGGATCGTCGCCGACGCAACCCGCAACGCCCACCTGGACGCCGACTTTGGCCAAGCCGAGCGCCGTATTCGATGCGCATCCGCCGAGGCTGAGTTGGACCCGGTCGGTCGAGACCAACTCCCCCGCGCTGGGCAGCTTCGCCACGGGCGCGCAAGCCACGTCGGCGAACAGAATCCCCGCACTCAAACAGTCAATCGCCACGGTAATCGTCCTAACTGGTCATGTCTAAGGAAGCTGTCGATTCGGCCCCCCTTCCACCTGGCCGGTTCAGCAACTCGGACCGTAAGAAGGCCATCCAAAGGGATTAGTGATAGCAGGCATTCAGGACTTTTTCCAGCCCCGGCGGGGAAAGCTGGCCGCGAGTCTCCGCCGGACCGGCCCCTTGCGGCGGACCGTAGGATGCGGTATCCCTTGATCCGATCGCCTCCGAAGGAATTCGCCGCTTGCACCGCGCCTGCCATGGTCGACCCATCGCTCCATCCCCTGGCGATTCCGCCAGAAGAGCTCTACCGGCAATGCCGAGTGGAGAGGCTGCGGCGCAGCGGGCCCGGCGGCCAGCATCGCAACAAGGTGGAAACGGCCGTCCGCCTGTTTCACCCGGCGACGGGCGTCTCGGCCGAAGCCGCCGAGCGAAGAAGCCAGGAGGAAAATCGCCGCCGGGCCTTGACGCGCTTGCGCGTGAACCTCGCCCTTCAGGTTCGCCGGCACGTGGACGAGGATCGCCAGCCGGGTCCGGCCTGGCGGGCAAGAATGGCCGGCGGAAGAATCCGGATCAGCCCGGAACACGAGGACTTTCCCGTGATTCTGGCCGAAGCGCTCGACTTCCTGGCTGCGCGGGAACACGACACCCGCCTCGCCGCAAACGCGCTCGGCTGCTCCGCGTCGCAACTGGTCAGACTGTTGAAACTCGAACCTCGGGCACTCGAACTGGTCAACCGTGCTCGGCAAGAGATTGGGCTGGCGCGGCTGCGGTGAGCGAAGTGACTGGTGGCCGCGCGGGTTTGTTCCGCGCTCCGAAGGGGGGAAAGCGACGATGAATCGTCGCACTCCAAAGGGGTGGTGTCGGCCGTCAAGCGTCGACGATTGGCTGCCGGCGGCGTGTTCGCCCTGATCTTCCTTCGTGGCCGATTCGCCCCCGCATTCGTTCGTAGACGAAGATCCCGGTCGCCACGCCGAGGTTCAGCGAGTCGGCGGCCGCCGCCATGGGGATCGTGATCCGCTCGTCGCAGCCGGCGAGCCATGTTTCGCTCAGCCCGGCGTATTCGTTGCCGATCATCAGGCCGGCCCGGTCGGGCCAGGCCACCTCCGGCAGGCGCCGGGCCGTGTCGTCGAGAACGGTGGCCAAGAGGCGGAACCGCCAGCGGCTCCTCAGGAGCTGGATGTCGGCGGCCAGGTCCGCGGAGCGTGTAAACGGAACCGTCAGCGCCCCGCCCATCGAGACCCGCAAGCCGCGGCGGCAGAGTGGGTCGCAGCTCTTCTGTCCCAGGAGGACGGCGTCGACCCCAAACGCGGCGGCCGTGCGAAAGACCATCCCCAGGTTTTCTGCCTGCGTTGTCTCCGGGCAGATGATCAGCGTCAGATCGTCCTCCTGTTCCAAGGGGGCCAGCAGGGCTTCGAGGGACGGCAGCGGCCGGCGGCGACCGACAGCCATCGCGCCGCGATGGAAGGGGAAGCCGGCAATCTGGGCGATCAGCCGCCTTGTGGCGACGTAGATGGGAATGCCGGGAGGGGCAAGAGCCCGCAGCTCTCCGGCAACGTCGTCGGCCGCGAAGATCGACTCGACCGGGTATTGGCTCGCCAGCAGCCGGCGGACGACGAGCAGCGCTTCGGCAATGAACAGGTTCTCACCGCGGAGCGTCCGCTCCCGCAGGTTCCGGTAGGCCGCCACCCGCGGGTCGTCAAGAGACTCGATTCGCTGCATCAGGTCGGCATTCCTGTCGGTCGAACGGCGCCGAGGCTGGCTCGAAGGAGACAGTCGCCATGAAGGCACGCATTCGGGCGATTTCCCGATCTTTGCGCAGCAATTCGATTGCGTCAAGGCGGTCGAGTGTTCAGGTCGTGAGCCGATTCCGCTGGGCCGTCGCGCGTGGTTCGGTTGGATCGAGTCTCTCGGCACTGGAAAGATTCAAGGCAAGCCAGGCCGACTGGCAATGGGGGGCTCGGACCACCCTGCGCGGTTGTTGCGCAGGGCGAACCGCGATAGACTGCTCGTGAGGCGTTTCAATCATTGAGGAGCTGTTCCCATGCGGATTTTCTGCCGTGGCGTCGCACTCGCCCTGTCTGTTACCGCTGCCTGCGCGGCTGGCGATCCGGAGGTGAAGACCGATTTCCGAATCGTGGAGCGGGGAGGGCGGTCGGCGGTCGAGGTGCTGGCCGGCAAGACGTTGCTGCTCACATCGCCCGCGGAGGGACTCTGGTCGGTTGCGACCGATTGGCGGGACGGCTGGCCCGCCGAGTGGCGTCACGCGGCTCCGCGGCAGGTGAGCCAGGCGGGGCCGTGGACGATCCTTGAAGGCTCGATCGAGACGGAGAAGGGCGCATGGCGGCTCCGCGACGCCTACCGCGAGCGCGGCCGGGCGGTCGAGTGCGTTCGCCGCTGGCAGTGGACGGGCAAGACAAGGGCTGAAAAGACGACGCTGGCGGTCCGTTGGCGGGCGCCGAAGGCCAAGGGGCAGATTCTCTTGCCGGGCATCGTGTATTATGGCAACCCGTCGGGCGCTCGGAGCCAGCGAACGCCTGTCTTTTCCCCCGACGCGCCGCTGGCGATCTTCGAGGAGCACCGCTACCCGCTGCCGTTCGCTTCGCTGGAGTGGGTTTCGGGCAAGCGCCGCGTTGGGGCGGCCCTGCACAGCCTCCCCTCTCCCGTCCCCTGCGGCAACTTGCCGGACCAGTGGTGGTCGCTGGGCGCTGACGCGTCGGCGGATTCAACCGAGTTGGTGTTGCTTTCCGGGCCGTGCGCCTCGAATGGGCGGCAGAGCGTCGTCAAGGCGGTCCAGCCGGGATTTCTGCCCTACGATGAAGCCTGGTTGGAACTCGAACCCGGCGCCGTGATCGAAAAGACGTTTCGCCTGGAGGTCTATCCGGTCGAGCGGGAAGGCTCGGGTTTCCGCCGCCCTCTGTGGACTTCGCTGGACCTGTTCCGCCCCGAGCAGGTTGAAGAGTTTCCCACGTTCGGCGCGATTCTCGAGGCGAAGTACCGCTTTGCCAGGCAGCGCTGGCACGAGGCGGACGGGGCGAGCGGCTTCAAGAAGTATCCGGATCGGCCGTTCTTCGTGATCGGCTGGTGCGGCCAGGCCGCCGCGCCCGGCTACGCGCTGCAAGTTCTCGCCGATCGGCTCGGCGATCCGGGCGCCCTGGCGATGGCCCAGAGGTCGCTCGACTTCCTTTCCACGGCCGAGTTCTACGAAGGCGGTTTTCACACCTGGTACAACTACGAGGAGAAGCGCTGGAGCCACGACGAACCGCTCTCGCAGGGGCAGGGAATGCTCAACTTCGCAAGGGCTGTCCGCGCGGGCCGGAAGTCGGGCCGCGATACCTCCAGGTGGGAGGCCTTCCTGGCCCGTGCGAGCGACTTCCACGCCCAGAGAATTCTACGCGACGATTGGCGGCCGCGGTCGACCGATGAAGGCTTCTTCATCGCGCCGCTCTCTCTGGCCGCGGAACTGTTCGGCAGCGAACTCTGCCGCAGGGCGGCGATCCGGGCCGCGGAGCACTACGCCGAACGGCACCTCCAGATGCGCGAACCCTACTGGGGCGGCACCCTCGACGCGAAGTGCGAGGACAAGGAGGGGGCCTATGCCGCGTTTCAGGGCTTCTTGGCGGTCTATGCACTTACCGGGGAAGACCGATTCCTCCAGTGGGCCAGGCACGCCTGCGACGTCGTGCTTACCTACCTTGTCGCCTGGGATATCGATCTGCCGGCCGGGCGTTTGCGCAACCACGCCTTCAAGACCCGCGGATGGACGGTCGTCTCGCCTCAGAACCAGCATATCGACGCCTACGGCGTGCTGATCGCGCCCGACGTCTACCGGCTGGGACAGATTCTCCAGGACGATCGACTGAAGCGGCTGGGCCTGTTGATGTTTCGCAGTTGCGGCCAACTCCTCGATCCCTACGGAAGCCACGGCGAGCAGCCCCAGCACACCAACTACGCCCAACGGGGCCGCGTGGAGAGCGTGTTTGGCCTCCGCGGAGGATACGTGGAGGATTGGACCGTGTTCTGGCTGACAGCCCATTTCTTGAACGCGGCAGCGCGGTTCGAGGAGCTGGGGGGTGTGGATGGGCAGTAGGGAGAGGGTTCAGGGGATGAGGGTTCAGGGTTCGGGGTTCAGCCTCTCCGCCCCATCTCGTTCCCAAGCTGGAGCTTGGGAACCGGGGGAAGAGGTCGCTGGGAGGATTGTTTCAGAGCCCAAATGGAGTACAATCCAAGCCGTGCGGCGCTCTCGAACACCTGCGGTGTTCGGATCGAGCCTGGCGATCAATCCGAGGCTGCGCTGCGCGCGAGGTGGGCCGCAATACTTGACGCCTTCGGCGTGGAAGGATTGGGGTTTTTTGCCGTGGCGAGTAGTGCTGTGCCTCCGGCGTGGAATTGACCTGTTTGACTGAGAAGGGATATCACCGTGGCAGCAGAACATAGCGCACCGAGTCTCTGGGACGGCAACCTCCCCAAGATTGGCATCCGCCCGACGATTGACGGACGTCGGGGCGGAGTCCGCGAATCGCTCGAAGAACAGACGATGAGCCAGGCCAGGTCCGTGGCGGCCTTTCTCACGAAGAACCTCCGCTATCCCAACGGCAAGCCGGTCGAGTGCGTCGTCGCCGACACGTGCATCGGCGGCGTGGGCGAGGCGGCGGCGACGGCGGAGAAGTTCGCCCGGGCCAACGTCGGGATCTCGCTGACGGTGACGCGAAGTTGGTGCTATGGCTCGGAGACGATGGACATGGACCCGCACACGCCGAAGGCCGTCTGGGGGTTCAACGGCACGGAACGTCCCGGGGCGGTCTACCTGGCCGCCGCGCTCGCCGCCCACAGTCAGAAGGGGCTGCCGGCCTTCGGAATCTACGGCCGCGACGTCCAAGACCTGGACGACGCGTCGATCCCGCCGGACGTGGCCGCCAAGCTGCTCCGCTTCGCCAAGGCGGGGATCGCCGCCGCACTGATGCGGGGCAGGTCGTATCTGGCGATGGGGGGCACCTCGATGGGCATCGCCGGATCGGTGATCGATCCCGGGTTTTTCGAGAACTACCTGGGCATGCGCTCCGAGGCGGTCGACATGACCGAGTTCATCCGCCGCATGGACCTCGGCATTTACGACAAGGCGGAATACGATCGCGCCTTGGCCTGGGTCAAGGCCAACTGCCCGGAAGGCAAGGATTTCAACAGCCCGGAGAGCCGGCGGAGCCGCGAGCAACTCGACCGCGATTGGGAGACCAGCGTGAAGATGGCGCTGATCGCCCGCGACCTGATGGTCGGCAACCCGGCCCTCGACAAAGCCGGCCACGGGGAAGAGGCGCTCGGCCACAACGCGATTTGCGCCGGGTTCCAGGGCCAGCGGCAGTGGACCGACTATTACCCCAACGGCGACTTCATGGAAGCGATTCTCAACTCGTCGTTCGACTGGAACGGCCGGCGGACGCCCTATGTCCTGGCCACCGAGAACGACGCCCTGAACGGCACGACCATGCTCTTCGGCCACTTGCTGACGAATACCTCGCAGATGTTCGCCGACCTGCGAACCTATTGGAGCGCGGATGCCATCGAGCGGGTCAGCGGCGTGCGGGTCGAGGGCGACGGCGCCGGCGGGGTCCTGCACCTGATCAATTCCGGTTCGGCCACGCTCGACGCCACCGGGCGGCAGACGATCGGCGGCAAGCCGGCAATGAAGCCGTGGTGGGAAATCACCGACGCGGAGGCGAAGGCCTGCCTGGAGGCGACCACCTGGCACGCGGGAAGCACGGGCTACTTCCGCGGCGGCGGCTGGTCGAGCCATTTTCTCACCCGCGGCGGCATGCCCGCCACGATGGCCCGGATCAATCTGGTCAAAGGCCTCGGTCCGGTGCTGCAATTGGCTGAAGGGGTGACCGTCGAACTCCCGCCGGACGTTGACGAGAAGCTCCAACTGCGGACCGACCCGAGCTGGCCGACGACCTGGTTCGCCCCGCGACTGACGGGCAGCGGCGCTTTCCGCGACGTCTACTCGGTGATGAACAACTGGGGCGCCAACCACTGCGTGATGAGCTACGGGCATATCGGGGCTGACTTGATCGCCCTGGCCTCGATCCTGCGGATTCCGGTCTTCATGCACAATGTGCCGCCCGAGGATATCTTCCGCCCCTCGGCGTGGAACGCCTTCGGCACCGCGGATCCGGAAGGGGGCGACTTCCGGGCGTGCGCTGCCTATGGGCCGCTCTACGGCTAGCCGTTGACCCATCTCCCCTGGTTCCCAAGCTCCAGCTTGGGAACCGGGAAGGGTTCAGGGTTCCGTCTTCCATGTTTTCTTGGTTCCCAAGCTCCAGCTTGGGAACGAGGTGGGGCGGAAAGGCTGAACCCTTAACCCGGCCCCTGCTACTTTCCATCACGGCCGCTTCCCGCCGCGATGCTCGGCGGCAATCGCGCAAAGGGCGCCGGCCAGCCGCCGATATTGCTCGACCGAGTTGTAGGCTTGGGCGGAAACGCGCACCCAGAGTCGTGGCGGGCCGGGCCAATGATAAACCGGTGCCTCGATGCCGAACTGCTTGAGCAGCCGGTTCTGCACCGGGTGGCAGCGGAACACGTTCGCGCCGGCCGTCTCCTCGCGCCCCAGCGGCACGGCGGCCATCGCTCCGAGCATCGTCTCTGGACACGGCGGCTCCGCGCCGAGCGCTTCGCAGAGGACGCGGCGGGCTTCGCTGGCGAGCAGGTGATTGTGCCGCATCAGCCCGCCGATGCCGCCGAACAGGCCGTCCAGGAAACGCAAGGCGGCCGGCAGGCACAGCCAGGGCGTGGGATCGACGGTCCCCGCCCAGTCGAATTCCTCATACAGCCGGCCGCGCTCGGCTCGGATCGTGTTGTAGCCGTGGCTGATGACCGCCGGATGAATGGCCGCTTGCCGGTCGCCGCGGATGTGCAGGAAGCCCGCGCCTTTCGGGCAGCAGAGCCATTTGTGGCAGTTGCCCGCGTAGTACGCCGCCCCGACGCGCTCGATGTCGAGCGGGATCATGCCGGGAGCGTGGGCCCCGTCGACGAGCGTGTCGATTCCCCGGTCGGCGAGCAGGTGGACGATCCGCGCGATCGGCAAGACCAGCGCCGTCGGACTTGTCACGTGGTCGAGCATCGCCAGCCGGGTTCGATCGGAGGCCGCCGCGAGGATCGCATCGACGGCCTCGTCTTCCGCTGCGATCGGCATCGGGACGCGGGCCACGACCACTCGGGCGCCGCTTGCACGGGCCACGTATTCAACCACATTCCGGCAGGCATTGTAGGCGTGATCGGTCACGAGCAGCTCATCGCCCTGGGCAAACCGCAGCGATCGCAGCACGGCGTTGACGCCCTCGGTGGCGTTGCGGACGAAGACCAGGTCCTCCGGGGCGGCGCTGAGCAGGCCGGCCAGCGCGTTGCGGGCGGCATCGAGAAGCGGTTCCCGCTCGCGAAAAAAGAATCGCACCGGCTCGCGCTCCATCTGAAGCCGGAATTCCTCCTGCGCTGCGAGCACCGCACGCGGGCAGGCCCCGAACGCGCCGTGGTTCAACTGCGCCACGTCTGGATCCAGCAGCCAGTGGCGGGCGTGGCGTGGCGGGCCGTCGGCAGATTCCGATTCGTGCATGTCCTGGCTCTCCTTGGACGCGGCGGTAGAGCGCCGTCCCCGGCGGTGGCAGTCCCGGCAACCGTCAGGCCGGAGAAAACATGCCAGGCATAGGGTAGCCACATTCAGCGGCGCCGGCAATCGGGCCGGTGTCCTGCCACCAGCCGTCATCTCCCAATCCGGTTGACCCATGCCAAGGCCTCAAACATACTGGCAAATTGGCACTTTTTAGAAACGTCCAGGCTGCGGCCGCGACGGCCCGGCGGGTCCGCTTGAGCGGTCCGCCGCGGATGATCTCCAACGAAGATGAAGAAACCAGCCGGCACGATTGCCACGATCGACACGTCGCGGCAGGTTCAGGCTTCCCCGCCGGAATCCGCAGCGGACCGGTCCACCCCCTCGCTTGGCGCTACCCTTGCCGCGCTGACGCTCCTCTGCGCATCGTGGATCGTTTCCGGTGGATGCGGACTGGTCGGGCGGCCCTTGGGTCACGCCCTGGCTTGGCTGGCCACCGCGCTGGTTGCGGTGGCGCTGCCACGGGGGGCCGGAACGGGTTGGCAGGGCCGGCTGGTCCTGGCCCTGGGCATCGCCGCGGCCGTGATCCTCAACGCTTCGCACAACGAGGTGGTCAACCTGCTGGGGCTGGCAGTGCTTGGCGGCGCGGCCTGCGCGGCCGGCCCGGCCGGTTGGCTGGCGCGGCGGCTGCTGCCCGCGGCCACCGCAGGGCCGCGCGATGCGCCGCCGCCCGGCGGTTGCCCGGTGGACTGGCGGGTAATCCGGATCGCAAGCCACGCGGTGATGTTGCTGGCGGTTTACCGCTTCGCGCTGGCGGCGATCCCCTGGGTCTGGCATCTGGCCGATTGGGCGGGCTCGCTGGTCGGCGACCTGGCCGCCGCTCTCTGGTCTCGGCCGATTTCGGTCGGGGCGACCTACGCCGGGCTCGATCATCTCGTGCTCATGGCGGCGCTGGTCGCCGGCTGGCTGCGGGACGCGCCGCGGCCTCGCCTCCGCCGGGCGATTCTGGCCGTTTCCGCGATCCTCTCGGGCCAGATGTTGTACTTGCTCTGCCTGTCCTTTGCCACGGAATTGGCGGCAGCGCTGCCCGCAGCGCCGGCCAGGCCGCCGGCCGATCTGTATGTGCCGCCCGACTGGTTCTGGGGCGACGCCGCGCGGAGCCTTCTGCCCTGGAATCTGCCGATCCTGGCCGTGGCCTGGCAGCTTGCGGTCGCCGCCGCGATGTTGCGCTGGACGCGGTGGACTGGCGAGCGGGAGGACGCCGCGGCGGAAATCGCAACGACCCCAGAACCGGCAGGCGAAAACCGCATGAAAGCGAGGCGGGGCCGGCCGCGGGCCGCAGTGCACACCCCAAGCTCCTCCGCAAATGACTGGCTGGCCTGGGTTCCGGCGGGCCTGGCGCTGGTCTTGCCGCTTGTGGCGGTGTTTTCCCCGGGCGGGGCCGACCTGGCCGGCAAGACAGTCCTCGTCTTCGACCAGGGGGTTATTGACTGGGATATGCCCGAGCACGGCCGCTACGGCGCCGATTCGGCCGGCCGGTTCGGCATGCTTCCGGCGTTTGTCGAAAGTCTGGGGGGGCGGCTCGTGCGTTCCCACAAGCTGGAGGAAGCGGAACTGGCCGCTGCCGACGTGCTGCTGCTGCTGCATCCCAACCAGCCGTGGCCCAAGGAAACCCTCGAAAGGGTCTGGGATTTCGTCCGCCAGGGCGGCTCCCTCCTGGTCACCGCCGGTCCCCGGCTGCAAGACGCCCAGGGGGCCAGTTCGTTCAACGAGGTCCTCCAGCCGCTCGGCATGGAGGTGCGGTTCGACACGACAGTCAGCGAGACGGAGTCCTGGCGCCAAGCCATCGCGGCGGCGGCTCATCCTGCGACCCTCGGTCTCCGCGGCGATCGCGACCGGTTTGGGATGGCGATGGCCGCCTCGATCGACATCTCCCGGCGGGCCTGCCCGATTCTTGTCGGGCGCTGGGGCTGGAGCGATCCGGGGAGCGATTTTCTGTTGACCAACCGCGCCGCCTGGGACGCCGGAGAACGGCTCGGCGATCTGGTGCTCGCCGCCGAGCGGCGTGTCGGGCGGGGCCGCGTCATCACACTTGGCGACAGCGGGTGTCTGACCAATTCGGGCAGCGTCCGCGCTTTTCGCTTCACGGGCCGCCTGCTGGCCTACCTGGCCGACAAAGCGCCGTCGCCCCAGGTCTGGTGGCGACAGTTGGGCGGGTTGCTTGCCGTCCTGTGCTTGTGCGGTTTTGTCGTCCGGGGAGCCCGGCCGGAAGCCGCGGCGACATCCGCACTGCTCCTGGCCGGGGCGCTCCTGGCCGCCGAGTCGATCAGTTGCCGGGTGTGGGAGGTCTTGCCCGACGGCCGCCGCCAGACGCCCAACAACCTTGCCTATCTGAGCGCGTCGCACTTGGAGGCTTACGCCGAGTCGCCGTGGGCTCCCGAGGGGATCGACGGGTTGGCGTTGACCTTGATGCGCGAGGGATTCCTCGTGCTGCTCGCCGACGACCTGTCTCCGCAACGGCTCCAGCGCGCGGCGATGCTGCTCTGCGTCGCGCCCGCCCGCGAAGTGACCGCCGCCGAACAGGCCGCTGTCGGCCAGTTCGTCGAGCGGGGCGGCGTGCTCGTCGCCATGGCGGGCGCCGTGGAGGGGCGGAACACCCGATCGATCCTCGAACCCTTCGGGCTGGGCACGTCAACCGCCTTCCACCGGCCGGGCGCCGGGGGGGAAGACGCCGCCCCGATCGGCTGCATTTATCTGCCCTATCCGGAGACGGAGAATTTCCGCTCGACCGTTGTCTTCTATGCGGCGTGGCCCGTTCACATCCACGGGCAGTCTGCCCGGACGATCGCTTGCACGGAAGACAAGCGACCGGTCGTCGCCGCGTCGGCGAAGGGCAAGGGGTTTGCCGTGGTCATCGGCGACACCTGCTTCGGCCTGAACAAGCTCCTGGAGAATGCAGACGGCGATGCGCTCGTCGGCGAGCGGGTGAATGCCAACTTCTGGCGGTGGTTGGTCGGCAGCCTGCCCGGCCGGCGGCCCTGGCGGCCGCCCGCCTATCACCCGGACACGGCGAGCGCCAACGCAGCCGCGGAGAGGCCGGATGCCGCGGGATCGGACGAGCGGGAGGAGGCGCAGCGATGATGCGCAACTGGATCGCCGTGGCCCTGCTGAGCCTCTCCTGGATGCTCGGGTTGGAGTACTACGGGGCGCCGAACGGGTGGCTCTGGACGCTCGCCGTGGTTGCAGCCGCCGGATTGCTCGGCGAACTGCCCGGCAGCCGCCCGAGCCGGACCGACGCGGTCCTCGCCGCGGTCCTGGCGGCGCCGGTCGTCTGGCTGGCGCCGTGGCCCTATCGGTTGATCCCTCTGGCGCTTGCCCTGGGCCTGTGCCCCTTCGCGCTGGGGCGTCCGCCGCGGTTTGTCGCCGCGCTGGGATGGGGCGCGGTCCGCTCGAGCGCGATCCTGGCCGCTCAAGCGGTTGCCCTGCGCGGCTACGCGCTGATCACCGCCCGCAGCCACGATCTGCCCTGGCCGGGCGCCGAGATCGTGGCCCTCGCCGCGCGCCTGGTCGGCGCCGAGGCGTCGGCCGACGGGGCGAATGTCGCCATCTTCTCGACTTCGGGACCACAGCGCCTCGCCGCCACCTGGGAGCTGGTCTTCGATCCGGTCACCCTCGGCCTGGCCGTGGGAGGGGCCGTGCTGGCAGCCCTCTGGGCGTGGGAAGACCGCCGTTCGCACGCGCCCGCGGATGCGGCCCCGGCCGGGCTCTCCGCGCGCCGGCCGCGGTTGTCCTCGGCGTGCCGGAGCTGGCTCGGCCTGCTCGCCCGGCTCGTGCTTGTCGTGCTGGCCTGGACGCCGATCCGGCTGGCGCTGCTGCTCGGATGGTTCCTGCATCGGGAGATGCGCGCCCCGGCCGATTGGAAGCTGACCGTGATGAACCAGTTCCTCAGCCCGTGGGTGCTGGCGGCGGCCTCGTCGGGCGCCGTGGCGGGGGCCTGGTGGTTCGTCGGCCGCCAGCCCGGCGGGGCGGCGCGGGAAGAAGAAGGGGAAGAGCCGCGGCTCCGCCCCCGGCTATGTGCGGTGTTGGCCCTTGCGGGCATCACCTTCGCCGGTTTTCTTCTGGTGCGGCTCGATCCGGTGGGGAAGCCCCGGGGCGGCCGGATCGCGTTCGTCGAACGCCATTCCGACTGGGAGCCGACCGACCGGCCATATGATACCGAGTCGTACGGGCACGACCCCTCGTACAGCTACACGAACATCTACCGGTTCTGCGGCCAGTATTTCGACGTCTCGAGGATCGGCGACGAGGAGCAGATCGATGCTGGGAGGCTCGCCGAGTGCGATGTGCTGGTGATCAAGAACCCGACGGAAGCCTATTCGCCCGAGGAGATTCTCGCGGTCCACCGGTTTGTCGACAACGGCGGCGGGCTGTTGCTGATCGGCGAACACACCGACATCGACCGGATGAGTACGCATCTGAACCGGATCACCGCGCGGTTCGGGTTCAAGTTCCGCCCGGACATCCTCTTCAGCGTTGAAGACCCCTACGTGCAGCACGTCGCGCCGCGGATGCTTCCCCACCCGGCCGTGCGCAACGTGCCGCCGATGATGTATGCCGGCTCGTGTTCGATCGATCCGGGTTGCAGCCTGGGGCGGATGGCGGTCTGGAACACAGGCCTCTGGAGCCTGGGCGCCAATTACAACGCGAGCAATTTCTTTCCCGAGGCGCAATACTGGCCCGAGATGCGCTACGGGGCGTTCATCCAGCTCTGGGAGACGCGCTACGGCCGGGGGCGCATCCTGGCGTTCACCGACTCGACGATCTTCTCGAACTTCAGCACGTTTGAGCCGGGCAAGGCGGAACTGATGCTCGACATGCTCGCCTGGCTGAACAGCCGCGGGATGTTCGACTCGGCCGCGATTCGTCTCCTCGTCCGCTTGGCCGGGCTGGCCCTGCTGGGGGCGGCGGCCTGGTTGGCCGCGGCAAGCCTCCAACCCTCTGGCGGGCGATGGCTCGTGTGGTTCGGGTGCGGGCTGCTCGGTTTCTCCGCCGCCGCGGCGGTTCTGGCCGCATCGTCGCGGGGCGGCTTACCCGAGCGCAAGCGGCCCCTCGTGCGCGTCGTCCTCGATCGAACCGTGTCGCGGGTGCCGCTCTCGGCTGGCGGGTTCACCAGGGATCCCTTCGGATACGGACTGGTCGAGCAATGGATTCCGCGACTCAGACACTACACGGTTCGCGCCGAGGGGAGCGAGGCCTTCTCCGGCGACGTGCTGCTTGTCCTCTCGCCGACCGGGTCGGTCAGCGAGACGTATCGCCGGCAACTGGTGCAATACGTCAGCGAGGGCGGCAAACTGATCGTCTTCGATTCGCCGGACGTTGTCGGCACGACGGCCAATAGCCTGCTGTGGCCGTTCGGACTGGCCAGTTACCATGCCACCGCGGCCGCAGGCCGGATTCTGCTCGATCAGCAGTGGCCCGGACTGGTCGTCCAGGCGACCTGCGAGATTGCCGGTGGAGAGCCGCTGATGTGGGTTGACAAGACGCCCGTCGCCGCCAGGGCGGCGTTCGGCAAGGGGAGCGTGACCGCGATCGGATTCGGGTCGTTGATGAATAACCAGAACATGGGAGGGCATTGGATGGCCGAGCCGGGGCCCTACCAGCGGGCGGTGTTCAACGTGCTGTATGAGGTGATCGACTCGGTTGTCGAGGGCCGCCCGATGCGCCCGCGAGGACCAGCCTGGCAAGAAGGGGAGTCCGCGCCGCGCCGCCCGTCGGAGTAACCATCAGCGCTCCTGGCAGGGCGGCCGCCGTTTTGGGCGGGAGCCCCGGCGCCGGGGGTGACCGGCGCTGCGCGACCGCGTATACTTGGGGGCACGATGGACACGCCGCCGCGATTTGGAAATACCCAACCGGCGTCGATTGCCCGCAGGCCACGATTTCCGAGAGGCTCGAGCCATGTCTCCCGATCCGTCCGAGTTGACGTTTCACAAGATCCAGGAGCAGCACCGGCGGTTGGCGGACCTCTTGAAGCGGATCGAGACGCTGCTCGAGCGGCGTTCCGGTCCGCCTCAAGAGGTCGTCCAGCTGCTTGGCCAATTGGGGGACCAATTGGTCAAGCATTTCGAAACGGAAGAGACCGGCGGTTATTTCACGGAGGCATTGCTCCATGCGCCGCAACTGGTCGCGCGGGCCAACGCGCTGATGCTCCAGCACCCGAAGATGACGCAACGCTCCAGGGAGCTTGGCGGCGCCGCTGATCCGGAGACTTCGCCCGAGGCGTGGTGGGAGCAGACAAGGGAGCGATTCGCGGCCTTCCGCGCGGAACTGCACGAGCACGAACGGGCGGAAGACGGCCTGATCCAGGAAGTCTACATGCGGGACATTGGATCGCACGACTGAGGCATAGGTCATAAGGATAAGACGATGGTCAAGCGGACTTGGCGGATTGTGGTTGCCCTGTTGACGGTTTGCCTTTTCGGTTCTCGGCTTGCCGCCGCGGCCGAGGCGCCGGGCGTGAATCAGTCGCCGCGCGAGATTCCCGTCGCCTACCAGGTTGACGTTGCGGTGCTTGGCGGCGGGTGCGGAGCGGTTGCCGCCGCCGTCGCCGCCGCGGAGTCGGGGGCGAAGGTGTTTCTCGCCGCTCCGCGCCCCTATCTGGGCGACGACATGGCCGGCATGTTGCGGCTCTGGCTCGAAGAGGGCGAAGAACCGCAGGCAGGGCTGGCCGAGCGGCTCTACCACGATCCGGTCGAGGCCTTCGGCGGCCGGCATCCCGACGCCCTGCCGCTGACCTATGCGGCCAGCGTCCCCAGCGCGGGCGTCCACAAAGACAGCACCCCGCCGGGCAGACTCACCGACGGCCAGTGGTCCGATGCCACGTCCGAGAGCGTGCAGTACGACAGCGACGTCACGATTACCGCCGACTTGGGCGCGGTCAACGAGATCCGCCAGGTGCGGCTGATGGCGTTCTTCCGTTCGTCGGGGCAGAATTTCATGGTCCGCGACGTGGCGGTCTCCGTCTCCGACGACAAGCGGACCTGGCGGTCGATCGGCACGGTCGAGCGGACTTCGACCGAGGATGTCTCGATTCTGAGCGTCGACGTGGGGCGCGCCGCGCGCTACGTCAAGCTCGACGTCCGCAAACCCGAGGAGATCAGCCGCGTCCTGCTCGGCGAGATCGAGATTCTCGGCCCGTCTCGCGGCCGCCCGGCGGAGGAATCGCTTTCCCGGCCGCCCCGCCCGATGCACGTCAAGCGGGTGCTCGACAACGCCTTGCTGGAAGCCGGCGTGCAGTTCCTTTACAGCTGCCAGCCGACCGACGTGCTTGTCGACGCGCGGGGGCGCGTCGCGGGGATCGTGATGGCCAACCGCGCGGGCCGGCAGGCCGTGATCGCCAAGACGGTGATCGATGCGACGAGCCGCGGATCCGTCGCCCGCATGGCCGGCGCCAAGTTCCAGCCCTTCCAGCCCGGCGAGCACGTCTTCCGGCGCGTGGTCATCGGGGGCGAAGTCCGCAGTGCGGATAACATGACCGCCCGGATCGTCGGGCGGCCCTACCAGGGGCCCTATCCGAATCGGGCGAAGACTTCCAGCGGCGAGTTCTCGATCATCGAGTACACGATCCGCCTGCCGATGCCCGACGACAGCCCCGCTGCCTGGGCGGCCGCCGATCAGCGGGCGCGGACGCTGACCTATCACCCCGAGCAGCAGTTCACCTCCGACGAACTGTTCCACGTGCCGACCGATCCGCTGCGGTCGGTGGCCGGGCCGCAGGCCGGCGAGTCGATGCCGATCGATGCCTTCCGCCCGGCCGGCGTCGACGGGGTCTATCTGCTCGGCGCCAGCGCCGAGGTCTCCCGCGAGCAGGCCGAGCGACTGCTCCGCCCCCTGGCGATGATTGACCTGGGGGCCCGGATCGGCGCGGCCGCGGCGGCGGACGCCGCCAAGGCGCCCGCCCCCGACAACGTTGCCGTCCGCGCCGCGGCGGCCGGCAAGCCGCGGGCCGAGGGCGACGTCGCCGAGCGCCTCGGCGGCGTCCGACCGGTGGATCAGGGCCTGCCGACCGTCTCCCAGGCGGCCGCGTCCCTGCCGGTCCTGGGCCGCTGCGACGTGCTCGTCGTCGGCGGCGGCACGACCGGGGCGCCGGCGGGAATCGCCGCCGCCCGCCAGGGCGCGAAGACGCTCGTGGTCGACTATCTCTACGAACTCGGCGGCACGGGAACGGCCGGAGCGATCTCGGTCTACTACTGGGGCAACCGCGTCGGGTTCAGCGCAACGGTCGAAGGCGGGCTGAGTTCCTGGGTCGTCGAACAGCGGAAGGAGTGGTGGCGGCGCGCGCTTCTCGACGCCGGCGCGGAAATCTGGTTCGGCACCGTCGGCTGCGGCGTCTTCAAGGAGGGCAGCCAGGTCAAAGGCGCGGTCGTCGCCTCGACCTGGGGCCGCGGCGTGATCCTCGCCGACGTGGTCATCGACACCACCGGCAATTCCGACCTGGCCGCCGCCGCCGGCGCCGGGGTCGACTACACCGACGAGCGCGAACTGGCCATGCAGGGCACGGGACTACCGGGCCGGCGACTCGGCGAGACCTACAACAACACGGATTTCACGATCGCCGATGAGACCGACATGGTCGATATGTGGCACCTGTTCGTCTACTCCAAGGACAAGTATCCCGACGCGTTTGACCACGGCAAGCTGATCGACACCCGCGAGCGGCGGAGGATCGTCGGCGATTTCACGATGTCGCTCCTCGACCAGTTCAACCTCCGCACCTACCCCGACACGATCCAGATCGCCTACAGCAATTTCGACAGCCACGGCTACACCGTCGATCCGTATCTCGAGTTGGAGCATCCGGAAAAAGCCGGCGTCAAGGTCAACGTGCCTTACCGCTGTAGCCTGCCGAAAGGACTCGAGGGGATTCTCGTCGGCGGTCTGGGCACGAGCGTCCATCGCGACGCGGTGCCGATGACGCGGATGCAGCCCGACCTGCAAAACCAGGGCTACGCCCTGGGGGTGGCCGCCGCGATGGCGTCGCGGGCCGGCGTGCAGCTCCGCGAGATCGACATCCGCGGGCTGCAAAGACACCTGATCGAAGTCGGCAACCTGCCGGAAGAGGTGCTCCAGCAGGAGGATTCCTACCCGCTCTCCTCGGAGGCGGTCGCGGCGGCGGTGGAAAGGCTCAAGAACGAGTACCGCGGGGCGGCCGTGGTCCTGGCCCAACCGCAGGAGGCGCTGCCCCTGCTGCAGCGCGCCTACGCCTCGGCCGAGGGCGACGCCCAACGCATCTACGCGCACGTGCTGGCGGTGCTCGGCGACAAGACGGGCGTGGAAACCCTGATCAACGAGGTCGAGGCCGCCGACGGTTGGGATGCCGGCTGGGACTACCGCGGGATGGGGCAGTTCGGCTCGGCCCTCAGCCCGCTCGACCGCCTGATCGTCGCCCTCGGCCGCGCCGGCGACCCCCGCGCGGTCGAGCCGATCGTCAAGAAGGCGAAGCTGCTGACGGAGAGGAGCGAGTTCTCGCACCACCGCGCGGTCGCCCTGGCCCTGGAGCTGATCGGCGACAAGCGAGCCGCCCAGCCCCTGGCCGAGATTCTCACCCAGCCGGAGATGGCCGGCTATGTCCATTACACGGTCGAGGACGCACGGCGGTTCGATCAGGAGAGCTCCGGAGGCACGAACGCCGTCCAGAGCCGCCGCGACTCGATTCGCGAGCTGGCGCTTGCCCGGGCGCTGTATCGCTGCGGCGATTACGGCAAGCTCGGCGAGCAGATTCTCGGCGAGTACACGAAGGACCTTCGCGGCCACCTCGCCCGCCACGCCAAGGCCGTGCTGGAACAAGGCCGCTAAGGGCTTCCCTGCTGCACGCCGGAGAACTTCCGCAGATCGGCCTCGATCGCTTCCAGCCGCGATTCGAGCACCGCCCGGGCGGCGGCCGGATTGCGGCTTTCGGCCGGCGGCGCATAGGCGAACATGTAGAACTTCACCTTCGGCTCCGTGCCGGATGGGCGGACGGCCACTGTGTTGCCCTCCTCGGCCAGGTCGAGCATGACCACGTCGCCCGTGAGCGGCTTCTCAGCCTCCGCGTACTGGTAGAGGGTCGCGGCCGCCTCGGCCTGGTAGTCGCGGACCGCGGCGATCTTCAGCCCTGCCAGCTCCCTGGGCGGACTGGAGCGGAAACCCTCCATGAGTTCCTTCATGCGATCCATTCCCTCAGCCCCCGGCATCGCCACCGAGATCGTCCGCTCCACGTGGCAGCCGTGCCGGCGGAATAGCTCGTCGAGCTTCTCGGCCGGTGTCTGGCCCTTGGCCTTCAGCCGGGCGGCCAATTCGGCCAACAGCATCGCGGCCACGGCCGCGTCCTTGTCCCGCGCGTGGTCGCCCACCAGGAAACCGTAGGATTCCTCCGCCCCCAAGATAAACTTCCCGGGGTCCTCCTGTTCCATTACCCCGCCGATCCACTTGAAGCCCACGAGCAGGTTCCCGATCGTGCGGACGCCGTAATAATCGGCCACCCGCCGGATCAGTTCCGTCGTGACGAGCGTCTTGACCACGTAATGATCGGGCGTCAGGACGCCGGCGACCTTGCCGAATTCGAGCAGGTAGTCGGCCAACAGCGCGCCGATCTGGTTCCCGGTGAGCGTCGTCCAGGGCGCCCCGCGCTCGGCCGCGAGGGGCACGGCCAGCCCGACGCGGTCGCAGTCGGGGTCGGTCGCCAGGATCAAATCGTGGCCGGCGATTTTCGCCCGCTCGATCAGCGGGGCAAAGACTTGGGGATTCTCCGGATTGGAGACGTGACCGGGCACGTTGGGAAAATCGGGGCTCGGCTCGGCATGGGGCGCGAACACCTCAACATCCTTGAAGCCCGCCCCGGCAAGCGCCGGCACGACGGCCGTGGAGCCGACGCCGTGCAGCGGCGAGTAGAGAATCTTCAGGTTCCGCGGCCCTGCGTGACTCTGGGCGAGGACTGCGTCGAGAAACGCCTTGTCGACCTCCGCCGTGCAGTCGACGATCCTCCCCCTGCTGATCCAGCCTGCGAAATCCGCGCGTGGAATCGCCTCAACGCGCATCACGCGGCCGATCACCTGCTTGTCGTGCGGGGGGAGCAGTTGCCCGCCGGTCGACCAGTAGACCTTCACGGCATTGTCGCTCGGCGGGTTATGGCTGGCGGTGACCATCACGCCGCAATCGCACTGTTTGAAGCGAACGGCGAACGACAGCTCCGGAGTGCTGCGAATCCCGTTCAGAAAATGGACGGTGAAGCCGGCTTCGGCCAGGATGCTCGCGCAGAGTTCGGCGAATTCGCGCGACCGGTGGCGGGTGTCGTAGGCGATCGCGGCGGAAGGCTTCGTCTTGCCGCTCACCTCGAGCACGTAGTCGGCCAATCCCTGGGCGCTCTCGCCGATCGTCCGCTCATTGATCCGGTTGCTGCCAATCGCGTACATCCGCCCCCGCCGCCCCCCGGTGCCGAAGGGGATCACGGTCACGAAGGCGTCGTCGAGGACGTCCCACTGGTTCGATTGCATGTGCCCCACAATCTGGGCGCCGTACGGGGCGTAGCGGTCTTCCGTCAGCCAGATGCGGATATTCTGGACAGCGCCCCGCGAGAGCTTGCCTTCTGTGGCGGCCTTTTCCAGCGCGGCCAGGGCCGCCTGACGGTCGAAAGAGATTCCGGCTTGGGGCATGGTCGATGGTCGTCCTTGCGGCGATTACGAGGTGATCGGAGGGGGATGCGTCTTGCGCTTGGCCTCGGTCCGGCGGAGATCAAGATGCCGCTGGCACGAAGAAATCAGCCGCCCTGGCAGCCCACCCCAGCGGGGGCGAATCGCAGGCGGCGCAAATCCGATCGTCTCATGGATGCAGGCTTTTCCGCAAGGGGCACCCCCACAAGAGTGTAACCGCGTCGCTCCCCGCCGTCAGCGCCTCTCCGCGACGGCGATCCTGTCTTTTGAAATTTCGCCGATCGTCTTATACTCGTCAGGACTGCCGGCCAGGACAGGCAGCGCGGAAACACAAGAGGACGAAGGAGCTCGATCGTGGCCGAGCCGATCATCAGTGTCTCGGGTTTGCGGGGCGTTGTCGGCGAAACGCTTACGCCGGAAGTGGCAATCCGTTATGTGATCGCTTTTTCCAACGCGGCGCCGAGTGGACCGCTGGTCGTCGCGCGCGACGGGCGCGCCTCCGGCGTCATGCTTGCCGAGGCGGTCCGGGCCGGGCTGCACGCCGTCGGCCGGACGACGATCGACGCGGGCATCGCCGCCACGCCAACCATCGGCGTCCTCGTCCGACACGCTCGAGCGGCCGGCGGGATCCAGATTTCCGCCAGTCACAACCCCCCCCAATACAACGGATTGAAGCTCTTCTCGGAACAAGGGCGGGTGATTCCCGCCGAGGCCGGCCGGGCCGTCCTCCAGCGCTACCGCGAGGACTCCATCCGCTGGGTCCGCCATGATCGGCTCGGCGCCGGCCGCCCCTCCGACGACGCCCACGCCGAACACCTGCGGGCGGTCCTCGCGACGGTCGACGTCGAGCGGATTCGCCAGCGGCGGTTCACTGTGATTCTCGACTCGAACCACGGAGCGGGCAGCCGGCTGGGCGAGCGTTTGCTCAAGGCCCTCGGATGCGAAGTCATCACCCTCGGCGGGCAGCCCGACGGATGCTTCGAGCATCCGCCCGAACCGATCGCCGAGAACCTCGTTTCGCTTCTGCCCAGGATCCGCGATCTGGGGGCCGACGCGCTCTTCTGCCAGGACCCGGATGCCGACCGGCTCGCCGTGATCGACGCCCAGGGGCGCTACCTCGGCGAGGAGTACACGCTGGCGATCTGCGTCGAACACATCCTCCAGGAGCGCCAGGGGGCGATCGTGGCCAACTGCTCGACGAGCCGGATGACCCAGGACATCGCTGCCAGGCACGGCGTCCCGTTCTACCGCTCGGCCGTCGGCGAGGCGAATGTCGTCGATTGCATGTTGGCCCACGATGCCGTGTTCGGGGGAGAGGGCAACGGCGGGCCGATCGATCCGCGGGTCGGCCTCGTCCGCGACAGCTTCGTGGGCATGGCCCAGTTGCTGGCCGCGATGGCCAAACGCGGGCTCCCCATCAGCCGATTGGCCGACGAACTGCCCCGCTACGCGATCGAAAAGACCAAGGTCGAGGTTGCGGCGGACAAGGTCGCCGCCGGGCTCGACGCGCTGGCCCGGAAATCTCCCGACGCCAAGGCCGACTGGATGGACGGCCTGCGGCTCGACTGGCCGGACCGCTGGCTCCTGGTCCGCGCAAGCAACACCGAGCCGATCGTTCGCGCGATCGCCGAAGCCCCCGACCCGGCGGGCGCAAAGGAACTCTGCCGCCGCGCCGCCGAGATTCTCGTCCGCGTCTGACCCCGCCGCGGTGCCGCTCGATCGCCTCGACAAGATCGATCCATCGGATGTTTGAGGGACCAGCCCTTGAGGCCTCACCTGCCCGGACTGCCGATCATCTTGCTGGCCGTGCGGGCGTCGGCAACGCTTTCGACCGGCTGTCTGAGGAACGCGGCTTTCGGGGCGGGCGGACTGCCGATAAAATCTCCGGCAGACGAAAGAACCCTGGCGCGCGTGGCCATTTCCGATGAGCATTGTTCAGACCGACTCGATCCGCCCCGATCCGGTTTGCCGCTGGCTGGCCGCCGCCGTCGAGCGGGGCGCCTCGGACCTGCACCTCGTGCCCGGCCATCCCCCGATCCTCCGCCTGCACGGGAAGCTGCATGAACTTGTGCCGGAGCCGCTCGACGGGGATGCGATCCGCGGGCTGCTCACGCCGCTCTGCCCGGTCCAGTCGATGGACCGCTTCCTGGCCAAGAGGAACGCCGACTTCTCGCTGGAAATACCCGTCGGTGGCCGGAGCCAGCGGTTCCGCGTCAATTATTTCCTCAGCGGTCAGCGGATGGCCGCCTGTTTTCGGGTGATTCCCGCGGCGATTCCCGACTTCAAGTGGGCCGAGTTCCCCGCACCGCTTGCCGAACGCCTGGCCCATTTCCGCAACGGACTGGTGCTGATCTCCGGCGTCGCCGGCTCGGGCAAGACCACCTCGCTGGCGATGATCATCAACCTCCTCAATCGGGAGGGGGGTTACCGGATCATCACGATCGAGGAGCCGGTCGAATACCTCTTCCCCCAACTGCCCCATTCGGTCGTCACCCAGCGCGAGGTCGGCCTCGACGTGCACACGTTCGCCGACGGTCTGAAATACGGGCTGCGGCAGGACCCCGACGTCGTCCTCGTCGGCGAGATCCGCGACCGCGACACGGCCCAGATGGCCCTCAGCGTGGCGGAGACCGGGCACCTCGTCTTCTCGACCCTGCACACCCGCGACGCCAAGGGCGCGATCTCGCGCTACACGGACTTCTTCCCGCAGAGCGTTCAGAGGGAAGTCCGAGCGCAGCTCTCGCTGAGCCTCAGGGCGGTTGTCAGCCAGCATCTGCTGCCCAGCGCGTTCCCCGGAGAGAAACGCATCCTGGCCCTCGAGGTGATGTTCAACAACCATCCGATCGCCAGCGCCATCCGCTTGGGCAAGATCGAGTCGATCGACAACAACATCCTCACCGGCCGGGCCGAGGGGATGATCCCGCTCGACGAATCGATCAAGCGGCTTTACCAGGAGGGCCGGATCAGCCGCGAGACGGCGGAACGCTTCGTCAGCAGCACGGCGCGCCTGCGGTAGCCGCCTTGCCGCGTTCCCTTCCCCTCGTTCCCAAGCTCCGGTCTGGGAACGCCCAAGCGGCCAGCCCAGCCCCGGCACCTCGTTGCCCCGCTCGGTTCCCAAACTCCGGCTTGGGAACCAGCGACGCTCCGGCGCGTTTCAGACGCGGTCGGGGTCTTCCAGATAGGTGTAGCCTTCGAGGCCCGCCTTGTAGAACTGGAGCAGGCGGCCGGCCTGGTGGTCGTCGATCCGCTCTTCGCGAATGGCTTGCTCGACGGCCGACTGCATCTTGCCGAACAGGTCGTTGGCGTCGAACTGGACGTAATGCAGCACTTCGCGGACCGTGTCGCCCGCGACGACCGTGTCGACCCCCACCTGGCCGTCGGCGTCCATCGTCACGTGGACCGCATTCGTGTCGCCGAACAGGTTGTGCAGATCGCCGAGGATCTCCTGGTAGGCTCCGACCAGAAACGCCGCCAGGTAATAGGGCGCTCCATTGTAGCGGTGGAGGAGCAGCGTCTTGCGGACGTCGCGGCGGTCGATGAACCGGTCGATCTTGCCGTCGGAATCGCAGGTCACGTCGGCCACCACGGCATGGTGCAGCGGCTGCTCGTCGAGCCGGTGAACCGGCATGATTGGGAACAGTTGCTTGATGGCCCAGCTATCGGGCATCGACTGGAACAGCGAGAAGTTGCAGAAATACGTTTCGCTGAGCAGCGCATCGAGGTTCTCCAATTCCTCGGGCACGTCTTCCACCTGCTGAAGCAGCCGGGAGATCTTGCGGCAGATCGACCAGAACAGGTCCTCCGCCTCGCCGCGCTGTTCCAGCGGCAGGTAGCCGCCATTGAACAACCCCATCGCCATGTCGAGCGCCTGCTGCGCGTCGTGATAGCTTTCGAGCAGGTTGCGGACCGTCAGATCGCGGTAGGTGTCGCTGAGGATTTGGAGCGGCTGCTCGACCTCGCCGGCGAGCGGCGAGGGGACGAGGTTTCTGCCGCGGCAGGATGTTCCCAGGACGTTGAAGACGAGCACGCTGTGGTAGGCGACGAGGGCCCGTCCGCTTTCGGAGAAGATCGTCGGATGCGCCACGCCGGCGTCGTCGCAGACGTTCTGCACGTGGAAGATGACGTCGTTGGCGTATTCCTGGAGCGTGTAATTGGCGCTCGATTCGAAGTTCGTCTGAGACCCGTCGTAGTCGACCCCCAGCCCGCCGCCGACGTCGAGATATTGCAGGCCCGCGCCATGGCCGACCAGGTCCACGTAGATTCGGCTGGCTTCGTTCAGCGCCGCCTTGATGTGGCGGATGTTCGTGATCTGGCTTCCCATGTGGAAATGCAGCAGCCGGAAGCAATCGGCCATCGAACGCGACTTGAGCAGGGCCACGGCACGGAGCAACTCGCCGACCGTCAAGCCGAATTTCGAACGGTAGCCGCTCGACGACTGCCAGCGCCCCGAACCACTCGCGGCGAGTTTGACCCGCATGCCGATCATCGGCCGGACGCCGACCTGCTCGGCGACCCGGAGGATCAATTCCAACTCGGCGAATCGCTCCACGACCAGGAATATCCGCCGCCCGATCTTGTGGGCCAACAGCGCTGTCTCGATGAATCGCTCGTCCTTGAAACCGTTGCAGACGATCGGCACGTCGTTCTCGGCCATCGCGATGACGGTCAGCAACTCAGGCTTGCTGCCCGCTTCCAGCCCGTATTGCTGCGACCGGCCGAACCGCAGGACTTCCTCCATGACCTGGCGCTGCTGGTTGACCTTGATCGGATACAGGCAGCAGTACTCCCCGCGGTAATTGTGCTCTCCGATCGCCTGGGCAAACGCGTTGCGGACGGCTGCCAGCCTGTCCTTGAGAATGTCGGCGAACCGCAGCAGCACCGGCGTTTGGATTCCCCGGGCGACGAGCCGATCGACAAGCAGCTTCAGGTCGATAGCGCGGTCGGGCGACCGGGTCGGATGAACCGCGATGTTGCCCGACGCGTTCACTGAAAAATATCCGTCTCCCCAGCGGGCGATATCATAGGTCTCCGCCGCCTCGGACACCGTCCAGCCGGAAACACGCCGTTCGATTTCCAACATGGTCATTTTATCCTCCGAGAGGGGGGGCGATGCCCGGTTGATGTGGGGAAAAGGCGGGGCGATCCATCGCAACTCGTATCGTATCCGCTGAGGGCGAAGGCCTGTAGGGGGGGCTCTTGTCCGTGCTAGAAGAGGCCCGGAAATCGCGAGAGAGGACGCGACGTTTCCAAGCGTGGCCAACCGCGGCGTGGCCCGACATGGTCCGGCAACGCGGGGCAAAAGCGGGGCCGAAGTGACAGCCAACGGCCGACGAAAAACCGGCCTCGGCGGGCCGGGCGATGAGAAAACGAGAGCAGGCCGAGCGTGGCTCAGCCCTGTTGAGAGGACCCTCGATGAGCGTCAACCCAACCAATTAGCTATTAGGAGCCACCAATGAGCTGAGTATCCATGTGTTGCAAAATCATACATATGTTCAATTGTGCTGTAGCAAAACAATACAGGCGAGTTGAGCTCTCTGCGGAAGTGCGAACTCAACTCGCCTGTTGCTACTCGGAAGCGGGCGCTTCCGGTTCGTCGGATTGCTGCATGATGACCGTCTAATGCACCCTGCCGCCTGCCCCGACGTCCATTCTCTGCTCCGTATGCCGAGCCTCTTCTGCTTACCGGCCCCAGACAAAAGGTTTGCCTCTCCTTTGTTCCAAAAAATCCAGCGGCTCAAGATGAGCCGCTGGATCTCTGGGGGGGGGTGACTGCTCTGAATGAAACAGAGACGATCGACTAAGGTGCAAATGGCGTGCCAGACCCCGCAAGCGAGTCTCTGGGCGGGCCGCGGAGTCCGCCGAGCCGCCGCCCGCGTGGGGGGGCTGCCCGACGGCTTGGGGGCGATTCCTGTTCGCGCGAGGGTCCGGCCGGGTCATGCGCTTTCGCGATGCTCGATGGACTCGAGCCGGCGCATCCGCCGGTAGACCTCGCACTGGGCCATCAGATCGTCGTGGCTGCCGACTCCGACGATTCGCCCCTCGTGGATCACGGCGATCCGGTCCGCCAGCGCCAGGAGCCCGAGCCGGTGCGTGATGATCAGCGTCGTGCGGCCGGCGGTGAACCGCTCGAGCACCCGCTGGATGATCTGCTCGCTGTTCAGGTCGACTTGGCTGGTCGCCTCGTCGAGGATCAGGATCGCCGGGTCGCGGAGGATTGCCCGGGCCAGGGCGATCCGCTGGCGTTGCCCGCCGGAGAGCTGCCCCCCCATCGGTCCAATGTTCGTGTCGTAGCCCTCGGCCAGTTCGTGTTCGATGAACCAGTGGGCATGGGCTTGCTTGGCCGCCACGATCGCCTGCTCGCGCGTTGCCTGCGGGGTTCCGTAGGTGATGTTGGCGAGCACGGTGTCGTCGAAGAGGACCGGCTCCTGGGTGACCAGGCCGATCTGGCTGCGGAGGTCTCGGATCCGCAGTTCCGCCAGCGGAATCCCGTCGAGCCGGACCTGGCCGGAATCCGGATCGGCGAAGCGTGGAATCAGGTCGACCAAGGTGCTCTTGCCGCATCCGCTTTCGCCGACGATGGCGAGCGTCTCGCCGAAGCGGATCTCCAGGTTGATGTCCTGCAAGACGGGCCGGTCGGCCAGGTAGCTGAAGTTGACGTGGTCGAAGACGAGGTTCTGGTGGTGGCGCCCCAGCGGGCGCGGCTTGGCCGGCTCGCTGACGCTCGGCTCGCGGTCGAGCACCGCGTAGATTCGTTCGCTGGCCGCGGCGGCGCGCTGTAACCTGGTGAACACGTCGGAAAGCTTCCTCAGGGGATCGGCCGCTCCGGCGAGCAGGGCGAAGAACGTCATCATCCAACCGAGGCTCAACTCGCGGGAACAGATGGGGATTCCGAACAGATGGGTCTGGCGCTCCAGGACCAGGTAGGCCCCGGCCAGCATTGCCACGCAGATGATGCCGATCCCGAGGACTTCCGTGAGCGGGTGGGTCAGCGAGTCGTAGCGGGCGATTCGCATCGACGAGCGATAGTACTTCTTGCTATTGTTGTGGAAGCGGTTCCGCTCTTGCGGCTCCGTCGTGAACGCCTTGACCACCTTGATTCCGCGAAACACCTCCTCCAGCGTGCTGTACAGTTGCGCCATGCCTTCCATCGCCCGCCGGTTCGCCCGCTTCAGCGTCCTGGCCAGCGAGCGGATCAACCACCCGGCGAGGGGCGCGAGGATCAGCGAAAGCAGCAGCAGGCGCCAGCAGATCAGGCCGGCCCCGATGACGCAGGCGGCGCCCTTGATCGGCTCGCGGACCACCTTGCCGAACAAGGCGGTGAGGCCCTCGGCGACGCTCTCCATGTCGTGGGTGAACCGGCTCATCAGGTCCGCCGAGCCTTCGTTGGTGAACGTCGCCAGGTCCATCTGAAGCGTCCGCCGGAAGAACAGCTTGCGGAGGTCGAACGTGGCAAGCTGCGTGAGCCGGGCCACGAGGATGGCGTGGCCCATCACGCAGAGGCTCTTGATCACGGTTCCGGCCAGGACCAGGCCGATCAGGACCGCCAGCGTTTTGAACGCGTCGTCGGGCAGATAGCGTTTGATTGCCGGTTCGACCCACGCGTAGAAGCGGGCCCGCCGCTGTTCCGACTCCAGCCGCGTGGCCGCCAGTTCCTGCTCGCCTCGCAGGGCCGCCCGCGCGCTGGCCGGCGCCCGGGCCAGCTCCTCCGACGTCCGCCGGATTGCGGCCTCCGCCTCCGCCCGTGCCTGCCGGTTCCCGGCGATCCGCTCGTCGATCCAATCGTGCAGCGATTTGTCCTGGAAGACGATCTCGACGAACGGGTAGACCACCGAGATGTTGGCGCCCCAGAAGACCCCCACGGCCAAGGCACACAGAAACGCCCCAATCACCGAAAACCGGTAACGCAAGGCCAGGCGAATTACCCTGCCGAAACTTGCCATCCTTGATCGATCCTCCCTGCGGCTTCCTTGCCTCGACTGGCGCGCGAGCCCTTCCACAGGCCCGGCGGGCAAGGTTGTACCAGATCGGCGGCAGATCACCAATACAGATACGGACGGCAGTCAGCCGCGTGCCGCGCGGCGGCGTCCGGATCGGCGGCGCGCCGTGCGGACGAGACTTGTGGCGATTGCCAGGGCGAGCGGCGCGGCAGCCACCAGCACGAGGCCGAACAGGCGCATCGGCTCGCCCGGCTTGCTCCGGTTCAGGGCCGCCCAGGCCCCGGCCAGCAGGGCCACCGGGACCGTGAGAAACAGCAGCGCCGCCAGCCCGAACTGAAATCGTCCGCGGCCAGCCGCACGTCCGCCGGTCCGGAATGGGTTCACGGCCATCAGCGAGCCGCGCACAAAGGGGAAGGGGAATGCGGCCAAAACCCCCGCAAGGTGGGGGGGTTACAATTTCAGTCTTCCGATTCGCTCCACAATCCGCGCCTGGGTCCAGTCGCGATCCAACGGCAGGATCACGTAGCAGGCCTTGTCGTTGCAGCAGTCGAGGATCGTCTGTCGCGAGTTCGGCGTGTCGTAGCCCGCGGGGCACGGTTCGTGCCCATTGATCAAAGCCTCCGCGCCCACCTGGACGGCGAAGGCTTCCGCGTTTTCCGGGCGATCGTCGCGTCCCCACACCAGGTCGAAAACCGGCGTGTGGCTGCGAAAGTCCTCGGGGCCAAGTTTGCGCTGAAAGACGGAGACGTCGAACGGGCTCGTGTCCACGCCCGGCGGAATACTGTGGCTGATGAAGACCCCGCCGGGCATCCGAACCGCCAAGGGGCTCGACGCGATGAACGGGAAGTAGGACTCGCGGACCTTGTCGGCCGCCGGGCCGTATGCATGCTGCAAGCCCAAGCGAAACAACAAGTTCAGCATCTGGTTGTTCTTCTGAATCGGATAGTCCGTCAACTCCGACAACTCATGGTTGCCGAGGAGAAAATGGACTCTGCCGGGGAACTCGGTGACCAGCCGGGCAACGTCTTCCAGCAGGGTATGCGACATGTCTCCGCCATTGGCCGGGTAGGTCGGTCCGCCATGGCAGACCTCCTGCAAGATCAGGTGCCGGCCGGAGTGATTCCGCAAATCGGCCACCCGACGAATCGCGTTGAAATTGTGGCGGTGACCGTGCAGGTCTCCCGTAACCATCACGTCCGTGGCCAACTGGGAGTCGAGGACGACAATGTTCCCCTCACGCCCCGGGCTGTCGAGCTGGACGCGAGTAGCCTCGGCAAAGCACTGAATGATTTTTTCGATGAACCCAATGGAGGCGACCATGGCGAGTGCTGTCGGGTAGGCTCGGAGAGCATGGCGGGATGGGTTGGCAAGAACAAGAAGACGCCCGCTGCGGCGATTGCCGATCGGAAGTCTCTCTAAGAAGGATATCCGCTTCAAAACCAATCGGAAAGACCAACCCATCCGAGGCAAGCGTGCCTGGCCTGCTGATCTGTCCCAAATTACCCAGACTGCACCCCCCGGAGACGGTGTGTTCCCGAGGCCCGGTCTGATTCCGCGTTCATCGGCTGGAACTGGGGAACCAGGAGTGGGAATTCGAGAGGAGCGGCGGCCCCCCGCCTTCGGGTGCTTGGCGACCGTGCCGGGGATTCGCGTCCTGCCGCATTCGCCAGTTTTATCGATTTTCTGGACTCTGCCGATTACCAGGCCGATTTGAATGGATAAGGAGAGACCCTCCAGGCCGGTTCGGGCCTGTCGAAGCGGTCCGTCCGTCGGTCCGCGGCGGGGCCAGCCATCGCATGGCTGGGCGCGATTGGCGGAGACGCCGGACCCGTTCGGGGGACAGGTTCCGTACCGCCGGGCTGAGCCGGGGGGCGAAAGCTTGGCTTAGAATCGGCTGGGGCAACCGCGACGCCGCGACGGGCTGCGCAGTCCGTGCGGCATTCGACCGGTGGTGACCGGTTCGCGCTAGCCGATCGGAAAGGAATCCAGATTCGATGAAGACTGCATGGTGTATGCTATTGGCGGGTATTCTCGCGATTGCGGCGATAGGCTGCGCTCATGACAGAATGGCCTGCCCGCCGGCCCGTTGCGGCATGGTGCGTGGCTGTGGCCACGGACCGGGCGTTCTTTCGGGCTGCAACGCGCGAGGCTGCAACAGGATCGGCGCGATCCACGCCCGCGGGCGGACCTCCGGGCTCCGGGCCCCGATGGGAGCGGTTGAATATCCCTATTACTCCTTGCGGGGCCCTCGCGATTTCCTCGCCACCAATCCGCAGCCGATTGGTCCTTGAACAGACGTTCACTGGGGGGCTGCTTCCCGTTTCCGCGGCACGTCTGGCGATTCGTTGAGAGAATCGCCGGCGCCGCGGGGACGGGGCAGTCCCGCCCGCGGCCATGCATGCGGAGCGAAGCGCAGCCTTCCCGCCGGCTCGACGCGACAGCCAGCCGTGGATCGCCGCGATTCCCGCGCCGCCCGACCTTCGTCAAGGGGCCGACCACTCCGGGTCCGGTTTGCCGAGGATTTCCGGTTCCCTGCCGGCCTGGAGGGCGGCAACGGCCTTCTCGGCGTCCGCAACGCTCTCGGGCGTGCCGTGCGCGGTCAGGCGGATCTCGAACGAGCGCGACTCGCCCGGGCGGAGGGTTGCCACGCGCCCCTTGCTCTTTTCAAACGACCGCCCGTTGGGGAAGTTGATCGCCGGCTCGAACCCCGTCACGTAGCCGTCGCTGGCCGCCTGGCAGTTCTTCCACAAGCTGAAGCAGGGAAACTGGCGCTTGTCGAACTCGAGCGAGACGCCCCGCGTGGATTCGGCGTTTTTCAGCAGGGTGGTCGTCCGTCCGTCGTCGCCGGCAGCCAGGTCGACGAAGAACACAACCTCGGGCTTGCCGGGCGCTTCCGGGCCGTAGACGTTCCACTCGGCCAGGTCGGCCACGGCGGTCTGATCGCGCGGGGCCAGCTTGCCCACCGGCAGAACGGCCTTCGCGCCGGGGCCGAGCAGCGGCATGCCGAAGTTGATGTGATAGAGCAGCTCCAATTCGCTGGGCTCCGCCCAGAGGTTGGTCACCGTGTCGGTCACCGTGAATCCGGGCTGGCCGATCTTTGTTGTGTAGGTGCTCGTCAACTGGAGCTTGTTGAAGAACAGCCGCGTCTCTTCGACGACGCCGGCGACGGAGATCTCGCCCGAGTCGCCGTCGACGCTGACTTCCACCTTCTGCGCCGGAGTGTTCGCGATCTTGCCGTGGAGCGGGTAGTGGAGGGCCCCGCTCGGGTCCCTTTCCGGCGAGCCGTTCGACTCCAGCCCGCACCGCACCAAGAGTTCGTCGAACCCGTCGAGCCATCCCAGCCCGCTCGGCTCCCAGAGATTGACGAAGGCCGGGTGGACGGGGCCCGTCTTGGGCGAGCTCCAGCCGAGGTGAACGTCGCCGCAGAAGGCGCGCCAGAGGCCCATCCCGCGCGTGGGGACGACGACAAACCGCATGCGGCCGTTGTCGACCTCGATCACGTCGACCCCATCGCGCAGGCCGCCGTGCAAGCGGCGCTTGGCAATCGAGAACTTGCCCGGCGCCTCGATGTCGGCCGGCGAAATCGCCAATTCCTCGCGGTACACATCTTGGGCGACGTCAGTCAATGTCCAGGTCTTCTTCGCCATGATGGGCTCTCCTGCGGTCGAACGGTTCGCGAATCATCGAAAGCCCAATGTACGGCCCCGGGAGCCGATTGACCAGCCCGGCTCGGCGGGAGCCCGCTTCCCGCTCCTCTCGCCCAAGGCCTTGGCTGATCCCGGTGTCGCCGAGCCAGACCTGGACGAGCTTGCCAGGCGAGGCTATCGCGTGATCCGACTGGCCCCTACCCACCCGACGGGAACTCCCGCAAGGCGGATTCAAACTCCCGCAGTGCCACGCTCGAACCGGCTTGCCATGCCCGCTGGATAAACTGGGGGATCAGCCGCCGAACGGGCAGCCGGCCAAAGTGCAGGCTATCGGCGCTCTCCCTGTACTGCCGACCATCGAAAACGTAAATCCACAGCGAGTCGTCCCGGTAGATCCATAATTCCGGGACGCGGAGCGGCTCATACTCCTCGACATTCGTCGGCGACGTTGTGTCCACTTCCAGGGCCAGATCCGGCGGAGGGTCGGTCTCCAGATCAATTCGCTCCTTGCCCAAGACCGCCCCACGGTGCTCGATGTAGAAGCACGCGTCCGGTTCAAGACCAACCTGGCCGAGGCGTTTCAACGTGATCGGATGGAAACTCTGCCAGTCACGTCCCGCGTGCCGCAGGAGGGCTTTCACAAGGTCGGAGAGAGCATCGGACTTGTTGCCGTGTCCTGGTAGAGGCGCCATGACGCAAATTTCCTGCATTCGGGCGTCGTAACGGATCTTGACCGCAGCCTTGTCCTGGCGCTTTTCGAGAAGCTCCTCATAGTCCGCCCAGGTCTGGTGGCGGAGGATGATCTCGCATCCAGGAGACAGGTTGACTCCCGCACTTGTGATCGTCAGATAGACCATCGTCGACTCGCATCAAGGGCCAGCGGCGAGCAGGCGCGGACGCGCCTTCCCCTGGCATCGTAACACGCAGTCCACGGGCCGACAAGTCAGCCAACCGCGCAACAAAAACCCCAGTCGGCGGAGCCCACCCTTGAGCCATTGACCGGCTGGGGATTGGATGCCTGGGTTTGCCATGCTCTTTTCGCAACGCCCGAAGTATCCGAGCCTATTCGGCAGCGGGAGGTGATGCTGTACAATCAGAAACCATGGACGTTTCGCTTGGCAGATTGCAGGAGACGCTGACGTGGCGCAATGGTACGAGACGCTCTTCGAATCATGGAGACCGACGAGAGGAACCACGCCGTTCTCAGGCACGCGGGCGCTGCGCTGCGCACGGGCGGCAAATTGCTCCTGACAACGCTCAACGCCCTCTTCCCCCTGTTTCACTCCGTCAAGGACTTTCTTGAAAAGGGCGGCTCCAGCACGGCCACCGGCAAATTGGCGTTCGATCTGATGACGTTCCGCGAACATGCCGAGTTGACGTTTACCGACGACGTCGGCCAATCGCGGACGGTCGAGATCAACGAACGATATTACACGCCGCCGGAGATGCGTTGGCTGCTACGGACCGCCGGGTTCGCCAAGGTGGACATCTTCGGTTGCCGCCTGGGCGCGTTCAGCCGCGACCGAGCGCTTGCGCCCGACGATTTCGAGATGCTTGTGATCGCGGAAAAGGGAGCGTAACGCGCTGATTCCCCGTCGGTGTGCGCGGCGACCTGGATGATGCCGGGACGCCGCCCATGGGCGACCGGAAATTCACCGCTCTCGGGGCCAGGCTGGCCTCGACCGGCCGGGAAAAGCGGGACCACCGCGAGAGCGAGAATCCTCGTCGCCGCTATTCACCAGCAGCGGACCCGGTACGGTTCCGCTTCCGGTCGACGCGCCGCTCGAACCGGCTCTTGTCAATCACGGCCCGGACGTGCGTCCCTCGGGCGACCAACTCGTGGCTGTCGCGAGCTTCAAAATCCAGCGTGATCTTGTTGCCTTCGACGGCGGTGATCGTCGCCCGGGCGACAAGCGTGTCGCCGGCGGGCGTTGCCGCGAGATGCTCAAACTGGAAGCCCACGCCGACCGAGACCTCTCCGGCATCCAGGTGCGGGCGGATCGCCTCGTAAGAGGCCGTCTCCATCGCGTACAGCACCCAGGGCGAGGAGACGACCGCCGGCGCGTCCGGCTTGCGAAACCGGACCAGGTTCTCCGTAACGACACGATGACGGTATTCGCCGGCGACGCCCGGCACAAGGCTGCTCTTCATGGCAAGATACAAGGACAAAGGTGCAAGTTTCCACGGGCGCGAGAATCGCGCTCCACCATGCTAACCCGAAGCGCCGGCGAGGGCGAGCCCCCACCCGACAGCTCATTGCGGATGGGGTGCGAACTGGATCGATTGCCAGTACGCCTGATCGGTCTGGTAGGGATCGATCGGGGCATCGGCGGCGAGGTCCTTGGGGAGAACGCCGAACAACTGCATCTGGCGGATGTAGTAGCGGTTCGGTCGGAAGCCGGGCATGTCAAAGCGTTTCTCCGCGTGCATTCGCCGCGAGGCCTCCTCGATCCGCGCCAGGATCGCGCGGTAATCCGCGTCCTCCTTGCTCGCGAACACCGCCCGGCCGCAGAGCTCGAGTCCGCCGGCCGATTTGGCCAGCGGGGCGCGCAGGAACAGCGAATCGGCCGGCCGGTCGAGGTTGCAGATCGCCTGGTAGAGCGGCGCTTCGCCGAGCTGGAAATAGGCCAGGTGCCGGATCAGGATGATGTCGTCGATCCGCTCCAGGAGCGGCTGCGGCGGCTCCTGCTTGCCGAATTGAAAGTAGAACGCGTCCTTTTTCACGTTGCGGTACGACTGTTTCGTCGCCTTGTGGCATCCCGCACACCGGTTGATGACAATCTCGTCCGGAAAATCGACGGGAAACATGCCGCTTCCCAGGCAGGCATAGGTCCCGCTGTAGGTCGCGCCCGAGTCGACCCAGGCGCGGATCGTCTGCCGCTCGCTTCGGGGGAGGTCCACGCCAAAGTGGGACTTGTCCAGGCAGGCCATCAGCCGGCTGGCCGAACTGCCGATCGTCCGCGGCGGACGGTTCCCGTGCAAATTGCGCCCGTCGACGACCAGCGACTTGCTGAACATCGTCCAGTAGGCCGTGGAGTAGTAGGGCGTGCGGTCGCCGGAGAGATTGATGCCGCCCTCGTGCCGGTCGTGATTGTGGCACCCCACGCAGTGGCGGTCGAGAATCGGCTGGATGTCGCGGGGGAAATCGAGCACGTCGGGGAGACCTGCATACGCCTCGATCCGGCTCGGAGGCCGTTTGATTGCCTCGAGCAGGCGGATATCGCGGAGATGGGGGGTGCGCGTCCGCTGCTCGTGGCACCCCACGCAGGAGGTCGTTTCGCCCGGCTGGACCGTGACGAAACTCTGCATCCGTTTGACCGACATCTCGTTTTCGTCCAAGGCGACGAAGAACAGCGATCGCAGGGCCGGGGCTTCGAAGTAGGCCGAGCCATCCGCCTCGACCGGGACGGTGCCCAGCACCCGCTGTAGCGTGAACGAGCCGCCGACGGTCAGCGGTTCCGATCCGCCGGAGAAATTCGCCGGCTTGGGAAGCTGTTCCAGCACGAGCAACTTCTTGATCTCTCCCCGCTCGACGCCGGCCATGTTGCGGCCTTCATAGATGTCGGACAGAACCAATCGCCCCGTCGGCCGCTGGGGCCCGAAACGGCTCGGAACGATCGCTTCCCGCCGGCGGGCGCGGAGGGGGCGCGGTTCGTGGCACTGCCACCGCGCGCCGACCTGGTCCGGCCCGTAGATCAACTCCGCCCGGCCGTCTCCGCTCAAAAAATGAACCCCCTTGGCGTTCGCGACGAGGAACAGGTCCTCGGCCAGGGGGAAGGGATCGCGGTAGGTCGCCGCCCCCACGCGGCGGGTCATCTCCATGTCGTCCGGGCCGCGGCGCGGGTCGACAATCGTCACGTAGCCCATGTGTTCGGCCATGCCGTGTCCCGGCGAAAACGATGCCACGATCTTGTTCGAGCCGGGAATCGGTTTGGCGTCGATCATCACGTAGCCCGGATACTGATTGCCGAAATAGACCATCACGCCGGACCCGTCGGGATTGACCGTCCAGAGGTGGTGGAACAGCAGTTGATTGCGGTCGACGTATTCCCAGCGCATGTAGAGCACGCGGCCGTCGGGCAACATCCAGGGAGTGTTCTCCTGCTCCGCGTTGTTGGAGATCATGCGAATCTCCCTGCCGTCCGCATTGCAGCGGTACAGCGTGGCAACCTGCGTCTTCCAGCACGGCACGTAGCGCCGGCAACGGCTCGAACAGAAGACGATCGATCCGTCGGGCGCATAGACGGGCTCGATGTCGTTGTCCGGCCCATCGGTAAGCTGCCGCAGGTTTGCGCCGTCGGCGTCGATTTCGTAAAGGTGATAGGCCGTCGTCCCTCCGCGACGATAGGAGAAGAGGATCTTCTGGCCGTCGTAATGGACGCAGGGGTCGCGGACCCCGCCTTGGGGATCGTCCAACAGCACGGTCAGCTTCCGCGTCCGCAGGTTGAAGCGGCAGAGTCGCCCGCCGTCGCCGAAGGCGTACTTGAAGTAATCGAGCGAGCTGGGCGTGGACGGGGGCGCGTAATGCCCCGCGTGGCCGTCCGAATAGTGTCCGAAATTGCCGTACCAGTGGTCCGTCCCCGGCACCCGCTGGGCAAAGATGATCTCCTCGCAGCCGGCGAGCGGTCCGCCCAGCGCCCGATCGCGGAGCTCGAATGGCTTGGGACGCGGCGGCCCCGGCGCGCGGGTCAGCAAGTTCTCCTCCGACGGCAACGGCAACCCGAGCACGGCCAGCGGGTCGAACGCCGGCTGGCCGGAGACCGACCGGAGCACCACGCCGGAGCTCGACGCTCCTTCCTTTACCCCCATTTCCGAAAGGTCGATCGCCGTGGCAACGGCCTGGAACCCTCCCTCGGCTTGGGTGTGGGGCCGCAATCCCCCTTCCAGAAATGACTGGGTGTCGCGGAGCGGGGCGGCGTGCCCGTAGAGGTCCATCCCCGGCAGTTCAAGACACGCCACGTGGGCAGCGTCGATGTCGTATCTTTTGACGGTGATCCCCTGCCAATCCGGATTGGCTTCGATCGGGGCGATATGGAACCAATCGCCGCCGCCGCCCCCCTTGTGCATCTCGAAGACCACCAAGTCCGGTCCCCCGCGATTGACCACCGGCGAATCGAAGCGGACGGCGACGCCGGGCGCGGAGGCCCCACCGCCGGGCGCCGTGGCCGCGCCAGGGTTCGGCAGGCCGGAGGCCAGCGAGTTTCTCAGCAGTCCGGCGCGGTCCAGAGCGGAAACATCGGTCTTTCCCCGGACCGCCAGCGACACGCCGCCGCCCCCTTCGTAATGCACGATCCTGCCGGCGACCAGCCTGGCCCCGTTGAAAATCTTGGGCTTGCTGCCGTCGTTGATTGTCACACTGGTCACCGCTAGCCGGGCGTCGGCGGTGAAGTCCTTCAGTCCCGCGGCAGCCGCCGGTCCGCCGACCGCGGGCAGGCAGAGGATTGCCGTCCAGGCAACGGCGGCCCAAGGGGCGTGCCTGCGGCGAGTGTCAATCAGGGTCGGCGTGCGGGCAATCATCAAAGAAGACTCCTCGGTTGCGTGCGGATGCTGAAACTCAACGATTCGCCGCGAGGGGGGCGACTGGGGGCGCCTGCGGCGTCAGGCATATCCGCCCTACTTCCGCGCGTCCACCGGCGTCGCGCCCCCTGGATTGCGGCTAGGCGGCGCCGACTGCCCGGCGGGCAGCGCGTCTTCCATCATCGCCACGTCGTCGAACCAGGCCGTGCCCGCCATGCCGCGCAACAGCAGGTAGATGTTGACGTTGCGAATCGGCTTTTCGGGCTGGATCACCAGTTCGCCCACCTGCCATTGCGTCGTGCCGACGGGAAACGCCTGGTGCTGGCCGTAGAGCGGCGTGCCGTCGGTGTAGTAGATGTCGACGTAGAGCGAGTAGCCGCGGCCGGGTTCGCCGGCCACGTTCTCCGCGCGGCTGGCAACGCGGACCAGCACCGGGGCCGGACGCTTCTGGTTCAAGCTCACGGACTGGCTCACCTGGGCGCGGCCGGTCCGCTCCGCGTTGTCCAACCGCAGCGAAGCACTGCCGGAGCAGGCTGCCGCAGTGTCGATGCTGAAACTGCCCGAACCTCCCCAACTGGTCAGCCCCTCTTCGAACCCCGGGTTCTTCACCAGGTTCGCCGCGGGCGGAATCCACAAGGCGGTTGCGGCGGCGCGGGCCGTATGCTCGCCCATCACAACCTCGATGGACAACTCCATCCGTCCGGCGCGCGGCGCGCGGCCAGGCGCGGCCACGATCGGCAGGGTCTTTTCCTCTCCCGGCTGAAGACCCGTCTCTTGAGGCGCCGGAATCTGCCAGCCCGGTGGAACGCCCACGCTGATCCGGGCCTTGCCCGGCCGCGCTAGATTGTTCCGCACCGTCACCGCCAGCGTCATGGCCCCCGTCTCCGCGCTCCTTCCCAGCGAGGCAAGGCTCGCCTCCAAGGGCGGCACAACCGTCAACTCGCGGGTTGTTCGCACGGGAACCGAGCGTCCCTCGGGACCCAGCAACACTTCCCCGAGCAGCTTGACGCGATCGCCCGCCTGGGCGCTGTTGCGAATGCGGAGCGTGGACCACCCGCCCGGACCAGCCTCCGGGTGAGGGTCCGCTGCTTCGCCTTCCACCCGCAAGCGAGTTCGAACCGGTATGTCCTCGCGCGGCGAGACGACCGCGCGGACCGGAACGGCATCGCCAACGGCAACGCGGGCGGGAGCCTCCAACTCGGGAGGCGAGAGACCGAGGGCGGCCAGCAACGCTGCCCCTACATGGTCTTCCACCGTGTCGACATCGCGCAGGACCCGGCGGCAGCCATCTGCCGCCTTCTCCCGGTCGATCCACTGCCGCAGGGCCGTGGTGCGGGCGCCGATGCCGAGCAGCAAGTCGCGGGCCCGCTTGCCGGACAGGTCGCCAAGGGCAGCCTGCCGGGCAGCCTCGATCGCGCCATTCAAGGCTTGGGTCTCCGCGGCCAGCCGGTCTCGCATCGCGCGGGGAACCGGCTCGTACCATGCGCTGAACCGGGCGTTGTGAACGTAGTCGTCACGGAACCGGTCGCCAAGCGTGATCGAAGCGATCCGCAGCGTTCCGGTCAGGTCGGCGCCCATCTCCGGCGCCAGGTGGATGGCCCGGACCGGATGTGCCGGCGCGATCGTCAGCTCGAAGTCCTGGTAGTCATAGGTGCCTTTGGGCAGGTCCAAGTCGACGTCTTCATAATGGCTGAAACCGGGGCTGACCCACGCCCACCGCGCCCGGACGCGCAGCGGGCCCTTGCCGGCGAGATTCTCGCCCGCGGCGCGCACGCGCAAGGTCACCGGGGCCGCCTCGGGCTGAAACAGCATCGCCCACTGCCAGGCCGACTGCC
>LSQX01197073.1_pt1 | contig 54234 bp, 48 predicted proteins | sample 654561 | NCBI WGS metagenome assembly LSQX01 (sample SAMN04489861, study PRJNA283612) | anaerobic digester metagenome | isolation source: 4 biogas reactors fed with cattle manure at either 37C or 55C with and... | place: Denmark: Kongens Lyngby | collected 2014 | reverse complement strand
GTGATAGTTTTAAAAGACGGGTTATCACAATTTAATTTTTAAAATATAAAATATACATATTTTTGTCTAGATTGATAAACATACGTAAAAAGTGTTAAAATTTAACTACTATAAAACTTAGAGGTAGACATGTATAACGAAAAAATGTATAAACTTGGAAGCAAACGCTCTGTTATAAGAGAGTTGTTTGAATATGGGAAAAAAAGAGCAGCTGAAATGGGCAAAGACAGTGTTTTTGATTATTCCCTTGGAAACCCAAATGTTCCAGCTCCCAAAGAAATTAATGAAGCCATAATTGAACTCTTAAATGAATTAGATTCAATAGAAGTACATGGGTACACATCTGCACCAGGGAATTTATCAACTAGACAAATAATATCAAAAAATATTAAAGATAGGTTTAACTGTGATATTCCAGCAAACAACATATACATAACTTCTGGAGCTGCGGCAGCCCTTACAATAACTTTAAATGCCCTTTCAACAAATGAATCAGACTTTATTACATTTGCCCCATTTTTTCCTGAATACAAGGTATTTACTGGTGCTGCAAGAGCAAGGCTAAAAGTAGTTCCGTTTAATGAAAATACCTTTATGCCAGATTTAGATGCTTTTGAAAAAGTAATTGGGCCTAAAACTAAAGGCGTTATTATAAATTCGCCAAACAATCCATCCGGAGTTGTATATGATGAAGAAACTATCAAAAAAATAGTAGATATAATAAAAAGAGCAAATGAGCGCTTTGAAACAAACATTGCAATAATCAGCGATGAACCATACAGGGAACTTGTTTATGACAACACTTTCGTTCCTTATTTGCCAAATTATTACGATAACACCATAGTTTGTTATTCATATTCAAAATCACTTTCTCTACCAGGAGAAAGAATTGGATATATTGCAGTATCTCCTAAACTTCATATGGCAGACGCTATTGTTTTAGCAGTAGCTGGAGCTGGCAGATCTTTAGGTTATGTCTGTGCATCAAGCTTATTTCAACGTGTAATAGAAAAATGCATTGATGTTCAAGTTGACATCAATGCCTACAAAAAAAACCGTGATTTAATCTACAATAGTCTTACAAAAATAGGCTATCACTGTATAAAACCACAGGGAGCTTTCTATCTATTTGTAAAATCTTTAGAAGAAGATGCAACTGCCTTTTCTGACAAAGCAAAGACCTTAGGACTCCTCATCGTCCCTGGAGATGATTTTGGAGCGCCAGGCTTTGTTCGCTTAGCATACTGCGTTAGCTACGATATGATTGGACGCTCTATTGAAGCATTTCAAAAACTATATGAAATGTATCAGCAGTAAAAACTACATATAATATCTTAAAAACATATTGAAAAAATGAAAATGCACTCATCTTTAGAAATTATTGGCGACAATTTAACAAAGGTTGTACTTACTCTGAGAATTAACTTTATAGCCAATTAATAGCAATAAATAGCATATTCTTTGACAAAAATGACAATATCTTTTATCATTATGACATTGCCAAAAAATTTGGGGGTATAGCTCAGTTGGTAGANNGGGGTTCGATTCCCCTTACCTCCACCAAAGCAAAAAAGGGCTTGACTGTATAGGTTTTTGCCCTTTTTTCTTGAAATTTTGGGCACAAAATGGACACAATTTGTATTTTTTTATAAGAAAAAGAGACTTTTTACAGTCTCCTTTCCAGCTCTTTTCTTGGAGGAAAATTATGAGCACCAGCTAGTCGATAGCTAACTGACTAACTGCAGTTTGTTGTGGCTCCACTTTCACTGTTATTACCTCTTCTGCAACTTGTGGAGCCTTCCATTGCATAAAATTACTTAATATCAAAGTCTGTCCTTCCTTTCTTGATCTGCCAACCTTTGCAATCAAATCAAAGCCAAGTGTATATCCAGTATAGCCACTCATTACAATGCTAAATAGTTTTAGCAAACATTCTGCCACAGTGTTCCAACCGGGGTTCAATATGATTTCAGTAGCAACACTAGCAGTCATTATAGATACTAATATGGAACTGGCTATTTTCTTTGCCCTAGCTTGACCTTCAGCAGTTTGCACATCAGGACTTAAAAAGCTTCTATTGTTTCTTATTTTGTTATAACTTATTAAACTACTTGGTTTTAATCTCATAGGCTTAACTCTATTAGCTTTTTTAACTGCTCTACATTGTCTAGGGTTTAACATCTCTTTTAGTTCTTTGTTGCTTAAACCCCTATATTTTGCCTTATAATCAGCTAATGTGATATTGACATCTATCAACACACCTTCTTTTGTACTATCAAGTTCTCTCTGTATAAGTTCCTTGCAATATGAATCTAAATACGGAAGTTTTCCACCAGTTTTCAATGCCTCAACTGTTCCTTCATAGTTATCAGAGGCTTCTATGTATCCGTCGTCTAGAAAACCTCTATCTTTCCCACTCCTTAAGCCTATCGCATACATTGCATTATTACAGACAATCAAAACTATAACAGTAACCGTTAGCTTTTTAATGGCTGTAGCTGGTGCTAAAGATACATCAGTAAAAAATATCGCTACAACAACTACAACTATAAATATTGCAGCTATCATAGACATATATGACTTAATATAATTTACTACTCTACCTTTACCTTCGTTAAAATTTACAATAACATTTTTATCTTTTCTAATTGGCTCCATAATATAATAATTCCTCCAAGTTTATGCTTTTACTTAAGTAACAACTTAAGTTGTGTTTGTTTGTATATTGTTTGGCAATAAATTTGCATAATGGTCTGATATTTTAAAAATACCTGTGCTTATAAGGTTTGATATGAGACCAACTCCAGCAACTATAATCATTTGATTTATTATGTTTCTAATCAATATTAAACTAACTAGAATAACACCCCAAACTGCCCACGATGCTGGTGACTTTGCATATTCTTTTATTTGCTTTAAAAAAGGGAGACAAGAGATAACAGCAAGCACTAGGAATAGTCCACTCATAGTAGCTTTGCTAGAGTGTTCCACCCACATTGGGAACTGTGTACATGTCGCAACAAATGGTGGAACAGTCGCTGTAAGTGTTGCAGTAATTTTAGCTATTCTAGCTTTCCGCTTGTTCACTTGCATTTATATCAACTCCTTCACTTTTCAATATTTTCAAAGCCTCAGCATATTTTATAGCAACAATGTCTTTATAACCTTGTGGCAAGTTCTTTGAGTTCGCATAGACTGTGGTTACTATTGACAATAAAGCCTCTACGGCCTTTTTTAAGTCCTCTATTGATTGTTCTCGTTGTTCGTCTTTTTCTTGCGTATTATCTAATTTTTTGTCTATCTCTTCATATTTCTCAAGCTGTTCGTTTACTATATCCACAACCTCGCTAGATATTCGTGCTGAGTTATCTATGCTTTCGCCATATTTCTTAATGCGTTTCTTTAAAAATGGCACTATTGCCCCTAAAAATATACTAGATAGAGCAACTGATATACTGCCAAGTACCTCAGGCAAATTCTCTTTAAACCACTCGTTTATTCGCCCTAAAAATGTCTTGTTTTCTTCAGGTGCTGGTGTGTTCTCAACTGTAGCCTCAGCCTCTTCTTCTGCAGCATAAGCAAAGATGTCTTGCTTGTTCTTGTCAAAATTAAAATTGTTTAATGGATCTCCCAAAAACAAATACAACAAAAGCCCAGCAAAAATGATTATGCACAAAAGTGCTAGTAGTACATTCATTATCTTTCTTTTTCTTTCTTTGTTCTCCATGTCTATTGTCTCCTTATATATATTTATTAAATGTCATAACCCTCAAATGCTTGGGTGACTTTTTCTTTTAATTCTTTAACTGTTGCATCATATTTCTCTTGTTTCCCCATAAGTTTAGAAGCCGTTTTCTCAAGCTCTATCACTCGCTTGTTTAAATCGTCTTGCGATACCATAAAAACATAACCTTCGGTTTTTCTCTCGTAATAAAGTTCCTCACAAACATAACTTGTGTATGCACTTTCTTTGGACCCTTCAACATTTACTTGCAAATGACCTTTTTTACCCAATGCTGAAGCGTTTAAAGGATATGATATGGTGGAGTTACCGCCAAGTGAAAAGAACATTTGATTAGAGCCGTTTATAGCAACTACAGCAGTTGTTAATGTTACATCTGGCAAACTCCTAAATGTTATTATTAATGTGCTAGATGTTTCTTCTGGTATTCTTTGTGTCGCTATGCCTCTTTTTGTATTTAAAAGTTCGTATGTAATCATTGTTTACACTCTCCTATGTATTTTTAATTGCCTAGATATATTTGTGGATAATGTTCACTTTTCTCAAATGACTTAGTTATTGTGTTATATCCAATAACCTGAGATTGACGTACATTCAAACAATCTCCCTCTTTTGTTATATCATGCACAATACTACTGCCTACTAAGTCCTTTATGACATTAAAGACGGTTTCATAAATTCTTTCTTCTACATCTAATAAAACATCATTAAAAGTTGCTGGATACTCTCCGTTGGTTGCTGGGTCAAAAAAGCCAAACATTTGTAAAAATCTAGCTGTTGCTACATCACAAACCTCTCTTGATTTGGTTAACATGTCTTCTGTTAAATCAACATAACTAACTACGCCGTCAATTTTTACTGCAAATTTTTGATATGTGCTATCGTTTTTCATGCAAAAATTACCAATTGTACGTGGAGATAGAATATATTGGTCTGAGGTATCGGAAGTAGACACATTATCCCAGCCGACTACTGCATCGGCAAACTCTGTTAAAAACTCAGCCGCCTTGGATTCATTTTCAAATGATTGTGCAGTAAAAAATTGGCAATCAAAAGCCTCACCCATATTACCATTGAAATACAAAGTGCCCCTATTATCATTTAATATCGCATATAAATTAGGGGAAGAATCAATTGAAACATTAGCTGTAGATAAACGACCATTTTCTTCTAAATTTTGGAACCCATTTGTAATATCCATTTTTATACCAAAGCCCATTTCAGAGTTAGCTGTAAATGGCATACTGTAATTAAAGTTAGCCCATAACGGCAAACTAAAAAATTCTACTGGGTTGCCTTCAGAATCAACAGCATATCCCATTAAAAAGAAGCATGATCCCGTTGCTGGTATTTGGTCTATGATTTCCTGACTTCTTCCGTCTGCCATATACGCTGTCCTAACAAAACCAACAAAGTCTTGAATATATGTAAAAAATGCCATTCCACTGACAGTTGAAGGTTTTGCAATTGCAAAAAATGGCCACTCCGCATTTGGTGCATCGCCTATATTCTCGTCATACCAAGCTAAAAAGTTAGCAAGAGTTGTTTTATTTATAAATATTCCTTTTTTATATTGATGCGCACCAGATTTAAAATTGCTAAATGTTGGGTTAGCTATGGTCACTGTGCCAAAATCTACATTAGCAGTTCCGCCACCACTGCCACCTTCACCACTGCCAATTCTATTACTAATGTCATTGATTGTGCTTAATAATGATAAATTTGTTGATATGTCTTTTAATTTATATGTTTTCATTGATTATTCTCCTTGTGTTAAATCAGATTTCCCCCTTCATATGGTAGTTTTATTTTAAACGCATCTACCAATATCAATCTGTAATTTTTAGAATATGCAGTCCCTGATAACGTTTTAGTTCTAATTTCAACTCCAGTAGATATGTGATTTATGTCTAAAATAAAAGCCTCATCTCTAGCACAACACACATATTGGGAACACCGCTTTATACTTGTATTATATTGAGGACGTGCTGTATGTACTAAACTAAACATTTCAGAATACGAACTTTCAAAATCTTTAACCCAAAAATTCAATAAAAATGTTTCATTTGATGTATCAGAAGAAGACCATAATGATATATTCCATGTAGTAGCATTCAAAGAGTTCATGGTATGTATACAAGTAGTAGCATAAATCGTATTTCCAACTCTATTACTTCTAACCATTTTTTGCATAGTATCAGAAATATTTGGAGTTGTGCTTGAGTTATATCTCCATTTATTAGCTATAGTAGCTTCAGCAGCATTAGTAGCAGTATCAGCTTTAGCACTGTCAGCTGCTTTTTCGGTTCTACCTAGTTTGCCAGCTAACGCAGTATTTACATCGCTAGAATTAGCTTTAGCATTTATACGCATATTAATTGAACCTGTTGCATCGGAATTGTCGCAAAATGTAGCTGTTTTAACGACCTTTGTAGCATCGTTGCCTATAATATCGCTTTCTTTGACTTTGCTATTTAAGGCAGTTTGTGTTGCAGTTGCATCTGCTTTATCGTTTAATTTAGCATCAATCTCGTCTTCGGTATAATATCTACTATCATGGGTGTGTCCAGCATCTGATTTGCCGTTTAAAGCATTTAATGTTGAACTTGCATCTGCTTTAGAATTAATTAAAGGTATTAGACTTTTAAGCTGTGCGTAGGAACCGCCTTCATAAGCTATAACATGATTTCCTAAATTATTTTTTTGTCTCCATGCTTGGCGGTCTTGAACAGACATATTTTCATAAACAGTCTCATTGTACACGTCTAGCTTTTGCTCTAAAGTGCTTCCTAACCCTATAATCTGACTTTGTGGAATATCTAATATATGAGTTTCAGCTGCAGTATAATAAGCCCTACCTGCTCGTATCATTAAAACGCTTTGTTCTAGTGGTATTTCGTCAGTATAAACAATAACTGTTCCGTCTTCTGCTACAAAATAGTTATTTGACCTTGCATAGCCTTTTGAGAATTGCTCTGAGTACATATCTTGCATATCTTGAGTGAAAGCCTCTTCAAGTTCAGAATAGTCTAAAGCTTCTAGTGGTGGTAAACTGCCATATAGAGACATATAGTTCAACCCTCTAGGATATTTTTCACACACTCTAAAATCAACATCAATACTGTTATCAACCCCTATTTTATGCCCTTCTGCTGTAAGTCCTTGAAAACAAGGAGCTAAACCCATATCTCCATAAGGCACTACAAATATGTGCATATTTTGTAAACTTGAAGCTATGATATTTCCTGTGCCGTAGTCACCTAAAATGTTTCTTATAACAGCTACAAACTGATTATCGGGGTCTGATAGTTTAGGGCTCCATTCCTGAGGTTGTATATATCTCACATAAGCTGGGATTTCATTAACATTATCAGGCATATATAAATGTGCCAAATACCAACCACTTGAAAGTCCACTGTTCGGGTTTGCAACATTATCCCAATAGTAGTAGGTATAAACCTTACCTTTATCGGGGAACTCGTCATCAATTACTTGTATTGCATCTGAGTTGTTAGGTTGCCTTTCTGTAGTTGCTACAACACGTTCAGTTAGTCTTTGACTTAAAGTTTTTCCTTCCTTTATATCATTTAAATTGAACGGTTCTGCAGCTCTTAATGGCTCTACTCCCCTTAACTGCCTTGGGACTACACCATGCTGTAAACTGTCTATTCGTTGTTTAACTGTTTTTACAGCGTCAGTTATGGTATTTTCTCCTAATTGCTCAGTAAAATTAGATTGAGCCATATTTCCTATTTTGCTTTCAGCTGTACTAATTCTGGTATTGTGATTATCTAAAGTGCCCGTGACTGTTGATTGTCCTATGGGTAAACTCCTTTCTCCAACAAATGAGTTCAAATCAATAAACCTTGTATTAATATCTTTAAGTGTTGTTATTATCTTTGTAATTGCACCTTTTAGAGTATCTTGTGCATTGATATATGCGGTATTAGTAACATCAAGTGTTCCAACCTCTTTAACCATTATTTTAGTAGCCAATACACCGCTGTCAATTGCACTGACCAAGTCAGATAAATGTGCTCCTATTGAAGAGTTAATGCCGACATTTTCAGCTCCGCCCGTTCCTGCTATTGTTCCTTTATATCCCGTCAAATCATTTTTATCAGCGATTTGTTCAGTATCAAGTCTTTTTAGTTCTGTCTTTATATCAGTTATTATTGTTTGTAAAGATTTATATGTTGGATTGGAAGATTCTAAACTATCAGAAGCTTTGAGTTTTGTTGCAAAGACACCACTTTCAATTGCTAATAAAAACTTTTCTAAATCTTCAAATATGTCGTTTAAATTTTCTCCAAATTTCATTGCTTTATAAATATCGCCCGACTGCATTGCCTTAAGCAGATAATTTAATTTCTCAATGAGAAAATTTCCTATCTTGTCAAAATGTGCTTTAAGTTGTGCAGGACTAAGCCCACCTATTCCATAAGCTCCACTTTGATTTGGTCTATCTCCTAAACCACTAACAAATTGGTCAGCAATTTCAGCTGTTTGTATTGGTTTTAATTTGTTTTCTGGTACTATTTCACTCATTTTTTTAACTCCTTATTTTATTCTTCCTGCTATGGCATATCTAAAAGATATGGAATATAACGAGAATGGTTTTTGATACTCGTCAGCATAAATAAAGTATTGTTTCTCAACCCATTTCTTCTCTTTTTCTTTTACTACAAATATTGACTGTTCAATTGTGTTAAATGTAAAGTCCGCAAAATTCAAGTTTTGGAAAGAGAATAGCGACGCATTTATTCTTGCTATTTGCTTATATGGGATCTTGTTTGTTCGCACTCTCACTTTAGCTGAACTATCTCTAAAGCTTCTTGTCTTAATAATAGTTGATTTTTTGACTGTATTTTTATTCAAGTGTGGGATACCGCAGTTATCCATAATGGTTGCACACCCAGATATTATGGTTCTTCCGTCAAAAGAATATGCTTCAACTGGTATTTCTCCATTCTCCAAACGTAAGTCAGTATTGAAAGAGCATATATATCCATTTTCAGTACCAAAGAATAGATTGCCTTCAATAGTCTTAGCTATTGTTGCCGCCTTAAATTTGCCACCTACTTTGTTATATCCCGCCTCTACTCTAAATGCTCTCTTTTGTTTATTAATAGTTTTAACCGCATAAAATAAAGGTATTTTGTACTGAATAATAGCTCTTGTGCCAATTTCTACGGAATACTCAATCATAGTAGAATACACTTCACAACTAGTATTACCAAATTCACTAGATTGAGCGTTTTCTATTGGTGGGTTTGCTAATGTTCCTCGCCAATCCTCGCTAGTATCAAGTTCACTGTTTCGTATATCGCTTGCTATCTCTAAAATTAAATTTTCATTATCGCTACTGTGTGGGTCAGGAACTATCCAAGGACCTTCTTCAGGTTTTCTTTGCTCTAAACTATGGCTGTAGTAATAAGCGTCATACTGCTCCTTAAACACTCCAATACCACTTAAGTAATACCATTCATATTGCAAAGTGTTTGTTTCGTCCATATATCTTTGTCTGCTATCAGCTAGATAAATGTCGCCGTCAACTAAAATAACAAGATAGCCGTTCCACTCGGTCATTTTTGCTTTGGTTAAATCAGAATTTACAAGTTTAGCGTCTATCAAACTAGACCTATGTTCAATTGAGCTTTTAAGTGTTGTCACATTATCTAATGACATCTTAGATACGCCCTTAAGACCAAGCTTTGATATAAACACTGGGTCGTCAACAAAATTCCAACAAGCACCATTTAAACAGCCTAAACCAGCAAGTCCTTGTTCGTATGGATATTGCACAGGAGTTGCGTTGCCGTTGTTATCAAAACCCTCGTGCATTGCTGCACTAGCTGGGTGATAGTACACTGAGCCGTCTTGCCCTTGTGTATCCTCTTTTAAAACGCATAAAGAGTTCCCAACAGCAATAAGACCTGTAATTTTGCTATCTGATACGCCGTCTTGTATAAAATCAGCTATACCTACATAAGTAGGATCTACATACCCCGTAGAATTTATACGGGAGAAAAACACATGATTTGGAAAATCTGGAGCGCCAGCATAAAAAACTCTACCGTCAAAAGTGACACATAATGTGCAACTGTGGATAACTGACTTATAATTCCCTAGGGTAACTCCCCCTAAATTAGTTACTTTTTTATTTATAGTAACCATTAAGCCATTATCTTTTTGTACTGTTATTGCGGTATTTAAAGTTATTTTGTTATCGCTAAATGTATAAGCAGTAATCTCCACTGGTTCTGTTCCAGTACAGTCTTCAACTTTTATTATGTTACTTGCAGTTAAGTCAGGCACGTTCAATACAAACTCATTTATTGCATTTCCTATCGGATTTCCGTTACTGTCGTATTCTGCATAGCCTGTCATAAACCCTTGTTTAAATTTAGGGCTCACTAAAGAACGAGGCTCTAACATCGTTCCAATATTGTCTGGTCTTGTATTTGAGTAATAAAAAGGGATATGAGCAACTGTGTCGCTATTCAATACCTCTTGTACATATAAAAAGTTATGATGCACGTAAGCTCTTAAAAAATTCTTACCATCTTTGATATATAGTCTATTGTTAAAATAGAAAGACTGGCTATCTCTTTCAGCCATAACAATATAATCATTAGTTATAGCATCTCGTATTTGAGTGTACCCAATAGCTTTTGTATAGCTTATTTTAACCATTGTGTCAGCAAGCTCTAAATTGGCACTGGCGATTCTTATTTGATTAGTTCCTATAAGAGTTGCACTTGCAAATAAACTACTGCCGTCAATAGCTATAACTTGCTGCAAACTGACAATATCAAAATCTAAATCAATTAAATAGTAATCATCATCGCCTTCTTTTTTAAGCTCACCCATTGGAAAATAACCAGTTTCTTGTATGCTTGCATTTTCAGGATAATTCTCCCAATGAAAAAGCTTATTGCCTACATGCACTATTACATAGGTTTGATCTTCAAATTTAAGGTTATGTATTCCATATACAGGTTCCTCTAAGTCAAAATAAGCTCGTTTTCTAAAGCCGGGGACAGTTTCTAAAGCTTGTCCTTGTCCTGACTGATAGTCCTTGTACATATTGATAAGATAAGCTAATCTTTGTGGGTGTACTTGGGTATGGTCGGAAGAAAAATCTACTCCCCTAAAATTTGAATAGTGTCTTGCCCTTTCTTCTCCAAGGTTAGATGTTAAAGCTCCCATTGGCTACCACCTACCTGTTCTTACTATTTTTACGGTATCTGCATGAACTTGAGCTCTTTTAATCTTCGCCTCTTCCATTTGATATAACTGCAAACAGTGTTCAGCCATGGTTGGCTCGTCTTCTGCCCATACTCTGGAAGCAACAAGATAAGGCAATAATTGACAAAGCTCTTCTGATAAGTCAATTTCTTGTTCGTCTATATTTGCAGTATTTGTGAGCTCTAGCATTCTAGGCTCTCGTTGATACCAAATTGACAATATAGGTTGTATTTTTGAAAGATTAGTTAAATATGAATATCTAATATATATAACGTTATGTGAGATATAAAAATCGTTTAGTGGTATTTCGTGATTACCAAAAGGTTTTTGTGTGAGCTGTAAAAAGTCATTTGTAAGGCTTTTTAAATCAAATGGGACAAACTCCTCATAAATAGGAATGTCGCTCTCTGCTCCCTTAAAATCGCTAAAAACGGCTAAATTGCTAACAACACAGTGGTTATCGCTTTCAGGGATAACTTCAAATCTATAATATGTGTTTGGCTCAGTGTTTAAAAGCTTTTTTAAAGTTTGCCCTTTTGCTAAGTTATATTGAGCAAAAATATTGCCAGTCGTTTCATTTGTAATTTTTAACTTGCCTTTCCCACTTATACAAAGAAGAGATACTGCCTTAGGCGACAAGTGAGAGGAGTTACCTTCGCTTAAAGCAGTATCTGGAAAATGGAAAATCGCAATATCGTATTTTGCAACATGTGGCTTAACTCTATTGATAGTGAATATAGCAGCATTTGTTGCTTGGAGAAATGAGGTACTGTCTTCTAGACTTGTTTCAAAGCCTAATCGTGCTACAGCTGAATATAAGTCTTTTACGTTCATTTCTCCTCCAAGTTTTTGGTATTTCGACCTTTGAGAATTTTGACACTTTTAAAAAGCCCTTTTTTTCTCTTTGGTTTTTAATCTTGAATTAATTTACACAGTTCTCAAATTTTTTAAAAGGGCAATTCTGACACGTTTGAAAAGCCCTTTTTTATTCAAGTTAATTCAATGTCAAATTACAGTGCAGTTGAAGTTCCTACTTGTGCAGCACTCTTAACAACTCTAGCAATGTGTTTCCAAGCGTGGAAGCCAATTCCAAATCTGCCTCTTCCATTGAAGATTAAGTCTTCGGTATTTGGATCTACGTGAGAAGTTACTGATAGAGCTTCACGGTTGTAGAAAGCATTTCCGTAGAACTCTTCATTTGCTTCTTTGGACATTACTATGAACTCTGGACCTTCTGCATCCCAGTAAGGCAATGTAATGATTTCAAAATTACCATAGTTAATATTGATGTCATTGTTTGCACTACCCGGTGCTTTTGGTGAGCCTAAAACTGTTTGAGCTATCTTCCTCAAATCGTGTTGGTTATTTGGCAAAATCAACAAGTTTGCTACATAGCCTGTGCTGTCGCCTTTCTCGGTTTTGAAGTCTCTCAACTTGTTAGCAGCTGCCCATAAAACATCGTTGAATTTTGCTGCATCTGAATCAAAGTCTTCATTAGTATGGAAGTAGTTAGATTGAGTTCCTTCTTTGGTCTTGTAAGTATGCACACCACTAAATAGAGGCAAATTATCACCAGTTTTCGCACTAAGAGTAGCCCCTAAAACTGTTACTGAGTTTCCAGTTGCTCCACCTAGCAATTTGAACGCACATTCTAATCTTGCATTGATAAACGCCCTTACAAAGCCTTTAATTTCTTTAACTTTGCCAACAGATAATGTAGCAGCTCTGCCTAGTTTGGCATCTTCTATCATTTCTCTGGTGATATTAAATTGCTTTGCAAATGTCTTATGAGATATTGAGCTGGAGTACCCTTCTGCTAAAGTATCTTTAGGAATTGGGTCACCTTCTGGCTTATACTCAAAAGAGCCAAAACCTACTTCAGATAAAATAGATTCTATTGACCTATCTGAGCTTAATACATTAAAAACTTCTCCTAAAAGTTTGTTTTGTTCTGCATAGGCATTAGATTCCTCTAGTACAACAGCTTTAACTGCATGTATTACATGACCTAAACCTTGTGCATTGTCTGTAGTTTTAAATTTTACTGACATTGTTCTTTTCTCCTTATTCGTTTATTTTTATTTATTAGCTCAAACAGTGCAAACTTGCGTTCTTACTCCAGAGCTGATTTTTGATATATTTTGATAATTTCTTTATCGCTTTTATTTGGGAACATTATTCGCCATGAAGCTAGTTCGTCAGCATTTGGTACTGGAGCCCCGCTACCTTTATTCCCTTGTTTTCCTGTAGGTTTTAAATGTTTTTTAGAGCCTTTTGTCCCATCTGGTTGTATGCCTTGCAACATATCAAAATTAGCTGTTTTGTATGCTTCCTCAGGACTTAAACCCCTATCTCTTAACTTGCCAAAGTACTCAAAGTTCTCAATGTTTTTTATATCTTTAACATCTGTTAAATGTGGAAAAACTTTCTTTAACTCTGTTAAGTCTTTTGCAGCTTGAGCATTGTATCTATCTAAGATTTCTTGCTGTTTGCCAAGTTCCGCAAGCCTTTTGGTCTCTCGCTGTTTGCGATATTCCTCAAGACTAATTCCAGCTTCGTCAGCTTTAGCTTGGTCTATTAAATCGTTAATACTAGAATCAGTGCCCGCACCATGCAAAGATCTAAAATCTTCTTCAAGCTTGTTCTTTTCCTTTTCAAGTTCCTTATATTTTTCTTCCCAGTTAACTGTTGGTTCTGTTGCTGGTGGTTCCTTGTCGTCCTCTAAGTCTTCTTCTAAGTCTTCTTCGTCAAGCTCAATGTCCTCTTCTTCAACTTCAACATCTTCCTCAAGTTCTGCATCTTCACCGTCGTTTGCAAATAATTGCAACTTAATCATATGTTTGCTCATTTGTTTACCTCCAAAATACAAATGTTAAAAAGACTACTTTTTAGTCTTTCTTTCCTGTTCTTAAATCTTTACCTACTTGCTTATCAGCCTTTAATGGCGTTTTAACGATTTTCTCGTTTGGTTTGATAGGTCTAACAACTTCATTAGTTTGATACATATTTTTATCTTTCATAATGCTTATTTCTCCTTAAGGTTTTTATTGCTTTTATTTTAGCTAATATATATAAAAAAAGGGGGAGTATGTCCCCCCTTCATGTACTTTATATGGCTGTTTATATCGCCTTATTTTGTCCTAGATAGCTTAATCTTTCCGTCTTCCACTTTATACCCACACATTGTGGCAAGCTCTATCTTTTCTTCACTGCTTATTTTTAACTTTGATATAGCCACTGCAAGAGCCTTTTCTAATTCGTATTTATTTGCACCTACAAGCCATTGTTCGTTAATTTTTGGTCTATACCCTTGTGAGAATAGTAATATAAGCTTTTCAAGATTTGGTATGCTTAATTGCAATGTGTACATTACTGTAATGTCTCTATCAGATAGTTGCCCTGCATATTGTTTTTTGTATTGATCAAGCTCATGAAAGTATTGATACGACATATCGTAATTAAATCCTAATTTGTTATACATTTGAGCTTTTGTATATTGTGTCTTGCTTTTGGTTTTAAGAGCATATTCACTACCAGCTATGCCATATAGAGCATCAATGTAGATACTTTGCTTGTTATCGTCATTAATCTCTATGTTTGCGTCTTTAAGGTTGTTGTATATCTCTTCTCCACCCTCAAATGCACGTTGCCTCAATGCGTTTATAGCAACTTGTATGATGTCGCTTTGAGTTACCTTTTCGTCTTTACTTAAGCTCTTGTCAGCATGTATCTCATTTTGCTTGTTATATAAATCGCTAATATCTTGCTTAATCTTGTTTATATACTTGAGTGCAAGCTCAGCCTTGACATCGCCCTCATTCTTTCTATACGTGTATTCTTTAGACATATCGCTTAACTTTCCAGCCCATTTGTTGCTTATGGTACTGTTAGCAAGCATTTGTCTTTCAAACATACTTCTTTCTCCAGCTACTGCTGATGCAGGGAGCACTAAGTCGCCTACAACACCTAGATATTGGTCTAACAGATAATCAATTTTCAATGGTGAATAGTTGAATGTTTTTCCTAAACTCTTTGATATTTCGCTTGTTCTTGTGTCATATCTTTGGCTAGGTCTTACGTTCTCCCACCTTTGACTCTCTATCTCGCCACCATACCAAGTTGTATTTGTTTTAACGTCTTTTATTGGCTCCCATAATGGTCTTGAAAAATTATCTATTGGAGTAACTTGACCAACTACAAAACCGCCCATTCCTTTCCAAGCATGCTCGTCACCTTCAGCACTTGCTTTTGCTCTCAAATACACGCTAGAAACAACAGCTTGTAGCCTGTCTTTTGGTATCTTAAGGAATTTACCGTCGCCCATTGGTATTACAAAATTAGCTTGTTTTGTATAGTCTGATAGGTTCTTGTAGTCCTCGTCGTCGTCATTCATAAAACCATTAAAGGCTGTTGTAGCAACTGCAAATACTGCAAGTCTAACTAAAAGATTTAATCTCCTACCTTTAGCTGTTTTGCCCTTTCCAGCATCGCCATAGACTAATGCTCTCCATATCTTGTTTGCTCCTTGCACTGCTGGGTTTAAAAATGGCATTACCGTTGCATTTAATTTAGCTACTAGCGTTCCACTACGACCAAAGTTTGTAGTAACATCTGCTGCTTGATATAATGCTACTTCAACTGAATGTCCTGCCTCTCTAGCACTTATATATTCAGCTAATCTTGGTGTCATTTCTATCATTTCACTAACTGCAGCTAGTTTGCCTATTGTCCTATCTTGCACTGTTTCACCACGTTTTAATGTCTTTGTTTGATAGTTGTATATACCAGAACCAACAATACCTGCAGCTTGTGCTTCTTGCCAATAGTAGCCACCGTTTTTAATCTCTTGCCAAGCTCTTTTATAGTTTCTCATTGAGTTAGCAACACCGTATTTTGTGTTTATAACAAAGTTTCCGAAGTCTTTAATTGGGTTTCTCCATATGCTAAAAAATGGGTTCCAGCTAGTTACTAAATTTTTAAATGTGCTGTTTAGTTTTACTGCAGTTTGATATAACTTATTGCCACTATCTTTGTTAGTTCCAAGCATGCTTTCAATACCAGTGAATATGTTTTTATCAACTAGCATTGTCACCTTTTCACCTTGGAAATAGAAAGATACCTTGTTATTTACTTTATCTGTTGTATCTTTTTCAACTTTTATTTCATGAGATAGAGCTTCTTCAATACCGACTGTTTCTTTACCTATTATGTCAATGCTTTTATCACCTTGTAAGCTAGCATAGTACAAGTGTGTCAATATGTTATTCGCTCTACCAGTGTTTATAACTTGTATTGTTTGAGCTGCTAAAGAATCATAAATTGGCATTATAGCTTGGTCAGATCCTTTCGCTCTCTTAACTGTTTGATTTAAGTCAACTCCCCTTATATTTCCATATGCTGGGCGTATGCTTGGTCCACTGTCTTTAGCTCTATATGTAGGCACATAATATGGATACATTTCCCTTAAATGATTTGCAAACTCTGCTGTAATTAGTCCTGTTTGCACCCTATATGTAAGTAAATTATCAGAGTATTTTCTTACTTTCTTTGCAAGTTCTTTAAACTCTGGATATGTTGCTTCCATATCAGCAATAGTTTTCTTGCTAACCTCAACAGTGACATCTTCTCCAAATATTGATTTGTCTTGCCCTAGTCTTGCCTCATTGTGCAAATGGAGCATATATAAGTCAAATTTCTTGTTGTAGTCAACATATTTTTCTTTGTTTTTATATTTCCCATTCTCTAAGTTCTTTTTATAGCTTTTAGCTTCACTATTTATGTTATTTTGGTGAATTGGTTTGAAAATGTCATACAAGCTATCGCCTACTCGGTTATACTGTGCGTCAAATTGTGCAACACCTAGCATTGTCATTGCAGCACTTCTTGCAGTTGAGGCTTGGTGAGTTAAAGAAGCCGCAGTTTGCCTATCCATTCCTGCATTGCGTAAAACACGCTCTATTGCCTCATATTTGTTAACAAGCTGAATTGTCACAGCCTCTAAGTTAGCTTTAAATGTTGTCTTTTTATGCTCAAAAAACTCTTTTGGTGGCACTTTCTTTAGCCATAGATTTGACCATTGGTCAAGATTTTGAGGTACTGCATATACAAGTTGATTACCTGGTATGCTTTCTAAATCAACAGCATTTATTGGCATATCTCCAGCTGAAGTATCATTTGTTTGTGCTGCTTGTTCTATGGCAATTGTGGGGTCGCTTGGCAAACTACATCTCGTATCGTTGACAGGTTTCGTTTCTTGTGATATATTAGAGTTGAAGTTAACCGTTTGAAGACGAGGGGGCAATTGCAGCCCTTGAGTGGTCAAAAACGTGTTGACTTTTTTTGTGTCTGTAGAATATCTAATTACCTCATTGTTTTTAAAAGCATATTCCAATAAACCTTTAACATTTCTTGAGTATACTGAGGCTATAAAATTAGTTTTGAGTGCAACATTGCTGTCTATTTCTACACTGTAATAGTTCCCTTCTTGGTTTATCCAAACAGGTACTATAACATTGCCTTTGCTTGTTGTTATATCAGTAATGGCAACAGCACTTGTATCTGGATTGCTTCTTGATTTAAGTATAAATAATGGATTTTCTAAGCTTTGAGGTATAGCTTTGATTATTTCTGCAGTAATATCTTGATGTTTTGAAAGGATTTCTTTTACCTTTGAATTACGCATTAACAGAGGACCTTTTTCAAATCCTTTTTCAACAAATGATTGTGGGGTTTCTCTTACATATAAGTCGTAAAGACGGTCATGTTTACCAGCTATTACATCATCTACTTGTTCACTAAATGGCTTATCAACCTTGTATCTTACATTATCACCAACTTTTGATTTTGAGTCTTTAGCCATTTTCCCTTGCATATAGTTGTCAAATGCTTTTCTGACTTTTCTCTCAATAAAGCTTATTTGTGGTGAACGTTCTTTCATTGTCCTAAAGTCTTTAAACTTTGCAAGCATTGTTTTAAAGCCCGTTTCACCATAACGACCAAAAGTATTAAGTATCTTATCAATACTGCCTCGTGCCAATGTTTCGGTTATATAAGTAGCTGTAATCTCGTCATTTAATACATCTTCCGTAAACTCTAAACCTTGTTGCTCATAATATGCTCTGTATTCCTCTTCTAGCTTTGTTTTGCGTTCCTCAGACATATTCTCTAGTGCAAAATCTTGCATTGCCTGATAGCCTTCTACGCCCTTTAATGCGTGAATAATCTCGTGCATTGCAACTTTAGCAATAGCACCATTTTCTGTAATAGCTCCTTTACTTAAATAAATGACATTTTGACCATAAAAATTAGTGTATTCGCTTGTGGCTGAATCGGTTATAAAAATGTTGTAATTAGTTTTTGCAGCAAGTTTGACAAGCTGTTTAATTGTGTCTGTATCAACTCCACTTTGCTGTGCTTGATGCACTAATAACTTGATAGAATCTTGCCTTGCTTTATTTAAATTGTTAAATACTGGAGTAGCTTGTCTGGCTAGCTTTGATATCTCCATATCTGGAAAGAGTTTAACATTCTTGTATGCGTTTTGAATGTGCTCGTGGGCTTTCTTGTTGTAATATTCTATACGTTCAATTCGGTTAGTTGGAACCTTTTCTTGTGTTTTATTTGGTTTTATTGCCGTCTCTTTACCTAAACTATGTCTAGTTGTACTATCTAAATTTATTCTCTTCCCATATTTATTATCACCATAGAAATTATCATACATTAGGTTATAGTATATCCATTTGTCAGTTTCAGGAATTTTAGTGTCATATTTTGCTTCCATTTCAGCTACTATCTCTGAATATCCTTTACGCATCATTTCTGTAAAACTGTAATTGTTACTATAAACGGTTTGGTTATATTCATTTTGGAACTTTTTATTAGCCTCAACTATGACGTGTGGTGGGTTTTTGAAAGACCTCAAGTATTCTTTAAACTTTTCACCATATATATTTTTATATTTATTGTATCCTTGTTCAAAGACACACAACCATTGATAGCCACTATACCACTCGTCAGCCTCTGCAATAATGGTTTGGTCTACAGTCTTTGGCTCGGCTTTTTTCTCGGTTTTAGTTTCAGTTTCAGTTAGTCGTTTATCAACCAAGCTGTTGTCATTATTCTTTCGTTGTCTACTTTCTTCACTCGCTTGAGAGCGTTCCACATTTCTTCCGCGTATTTCACTCCCACTATTTTCTTTATCGCCTCTTCGCTGTATCCCATTTCCCTCGCTACTTTCTCTAACAATTGGCGACTGTCCTCGCAAGACATCATTTGAAACTCTCTTGTACTTATCTGGTCTAGTTCCTTTGGTCTCTTCATCGCTTTTTCCTCCTAAATTTTGAGGTTCTAGTACGAGTCGCTCGCTAACATCACCAAAGTCATGCTCATTCCCTTTGGTCCCCTTTCTTTGAATATTCTCCTGAGATTCGGAAGTTCCTCTTGTGGTGCTGAAAGAATTGCGGCTATCCGTGTCTCCTTGTATCCAGCATCTTCCATTTCTTTCTTGAACAATTGCTTTTGTTCTGAATACGACATCATTTGAAATTCTTGCATATCCATACAATTTTCCTCCTAATTCTTTTATTAATGTTTCATATGTTTTAATGGGTTTAGCAACGTCATTTTCAATTAACCCTGCTATATACTCAAAATTAATATATCTACCAGTTTCTCCCCACCTTGTATATGCCCTACCAGCTGTTTTATTGTGATTTAATTCATTTAATTGCAATTCAACTTGATACCCAGCATTCAACAGTGTTTCTATCAAAGCTCTAATTTTAGGAACTTTAGGACCAACCATAGTAAAGGCTAAATTATCGCCTCTTTCTATCGCTTGATTTTGGACTAGTTGCTCTATAATATATGAACTCTCTTCGTGAACTGCATTTGCTCCCCAACCTTCGTTAAATTCGCCGAAAAAAGGTTTAGCCATATCATTATCTACAGGTCTGGCTTTAAATCTTTCTGACCACGGCTCTACCATTGTGGAAGACTTGCCAGAAGCTGGAAGCCCTATTGCAATTAAAGCTTTTCTTTCTTGCTTAACCTCGCCAGTCCATGATTTAGTTGCTTGTTCATAGCTTCCTATCGTGTTAAGTAAATGATCGCCTATTCTCTCTCTTACTGCATGTCTTTCTGGTGTATTTCTGTTGTCAACTATCTCCCCTTTTATCTTTTCTATTGTTTGAGGAATAGAATCCATTAAATCTCTCGCTTCTAGCACCTCAGGCAAATTGGCAATATCTTCAATGGTGTATGGAAACTCTAGACCACTCAAGTCATTTGTTCCATTATCTTTTGCATATTTCGGAGCAGTTTCTTTGTTATATTTGTTAATATTTTTAGCAACTTCTCCATTTTCTACTGTGTTCTTAAGCCGTTGTATTTGCTCTTTATGTTTATTTAACCACCTTTTGCCAACGATTTCATTTTTCGCAATCGTTTCTTCACTCATTTGTTTAATGAGTTCTTGTTCTTGTAATATAGCTTGTTGTCTTTCTTGGGAATTTTTTAAAACTCGAGACTTTCTCTCACCATTTTTATTATAACCTTGTTCATTAGGTTTTTCAACTGTTTTTTGCATATCAGTTGTTGTTTGTTGAGCAGTTGCAGTTTCTATTGGTTGTGAAAGCTTTTTAAACGTATTATTAAGCTCTTCTAGCGACAAAGGTTTTGAGATGTCTTGACCTTCAACTATTCTGTAAGTGTCGCTCTTTTGGTCATATACAACGCCTAAAAGTGCATTGCTCTTTTTGTTTGCTCTGAATATGTTGATACCTTCTTTTAAATTAGGGTTTGAAATGTCATAAACTGGTGCTTTTGTGTCGCTATCCATTTGTTTAGATATAGCATCTTCAACTTGATATAAGTATTTGAAAGTTGCTTCTAAATCACTTGATAAATTTGGGTTATTTTTGCTTGCATTATCAAATGCCTTTTGAAAGTCGTTAAAATTGAAGTTATCAGCTAGAATATCAACATTTAATGCCTTATTTATTGCATATACTTGCTCTGGTGTTGCCTCAGTCTTAAATTTAACAAAGCTATTAAGGTCAATTGCTCCCTTGTTAAACACTTGTTGTATGAAAGTATCGGGCTCCATAAATAACTGTCCCATTACACTTTGAGTTGCTAGTGTGGTTACTACATGCTCGTTATTGACCATATTTTCAGTGATAGTTTCACCATTGAATTTATAGCCCTTTTTAGCTGCGTCTTCTACAAAGTTTGTCCAGTTCTCTTTTAAATATGCTTTAGCTTGTTGTATACCGGGCTCAAAACTTGCAGCAAAAGCTGACCTTTGCATTTGTCCTAACATTTGAGCACTTGCATTTTCACCTTTAGCTACCTTTTTGTTATATGCGTCTCTAAGCTCTATAATCTCGCCCCAGATGCCACTTTTATCTACTTGTGTTTCTGCTACTTTAGCAAACTCTGCATTCATTCCTATAACACTATTTTGCTTGTTTGCCTCAATGATAGTTCTACCAGCTTTGGTGTTTCTAACTCTATTTGCAGTCCCACCAACACCACCGATAATGCCGCCAGATACAGCACCTACAAGCCCACTGTATAACACACTGCCAGCCTCTAGTTTGCCTTCTTTGAATAGTTCTTTAACTCCCCATTCAACTTTAGCGTCTTTATCAATTCCCCATACCTTTTGGAAGATAGGATCTAAAACCTCTTGTGCAGCTTCTTCAAAAAATTCGCCCTTTGCACCGTCCCATATTCCCCTTAAAACACCTTGTCTTACTATTTGTTTAGCACCTTGTTTAGTAAAGCTCTTTACACCTAAACTCTTTAACACTTTGCCACCAGCACCAAAGACACTTTCCATTGCACCTTCAGCAACTCCAACTGATGTTGCATAACCAAATTCTTTAAAGCCTAGTTCTCCTGTCTTATGATATGCGTCTTCTAATGCTCCACCAGCTGCACCCATTCCTACAGTTAAACCAAGTCCTACACCACCAGTTAAGGCTCCTACTGCCATTCCAACAGCTGAGTTCCCAATTCCACCTGCAACATCGCCAACAAACTGCATTCCTTTGCTTGGGTTATACCAAGTGTTTAGTCTTTGACCTAAGTCATAACTCCAGCGGTTTTCCATAAAGTGCTTTTTAGCCGCCTCATTTTGACCTACCATACTAAATAGAGCACTGCCTACAAAGTCATAAACACCTTCAAGTGTTCTCAATGCTCCTAGACCAAATGAGCCTAGAGTATAGCCTAGACCCTCAAAAAAGCCACCTGTGTTCTTTGGACGGTTGTCAACTTGCTCAACGAGTTGTTGTTCGTTAGTGATACCCATTAAATTGTTTATGTAATTTTGTTGTGCCTCTGCTGGCAAATACTTAAAGCTCGATGGCAATTTCTCTTGCAACCAAGCTTCAGGATAATGTTTCTTTTTATATTCTTCTGGTAGGTATTTATAGCTTGCTGGTAGGGTTTGTGTGTTCATAAAAATGTCCTTATTTAATTTGTCTTGTTTAAAATATTGTCTATTCTCGCTATTTCTGTCGTACTATTATCTAAACGCATTAAAGAATCTTTTCCCGACTTATATTTTATGTAATAGTTTCCATTTGCATGTTTCTTTATCTCTCCAATTTTCATAGCACCAGAATTTAAATCTTTTTCAACACCTCTTGTTACCATTGACTTTAGTTCCACATTTATTTTTTCTCCATAATTATTAGTGATTGTTACATATTGTCCCAAAGCAACAGACATAGAGCCAAAACGTTTACCATTAAAAGCATAAGCTGTACTATATGTTTTGCTATCATTCAGCTTAAAGATATTGGGCACTGCAGCTAAGTGATTAACCTCTTCTTGGTTATATCGCAACTTTTGTATTTTTGATAAACTGTCAAGATAAAGCTTGGTTGTTTTTTGTTCGGCCTCTCTAGTAGTTGTAATATTTTTGCTAACACGATTTTTAATAATCCTATCTACTCTTTCAGTTAAACTCTTCTTTTCGCTGGCTGATAAACCAGCCATATTTTTAGAGTTTAATGAATTTTTAATATCTCTCAATTCGGCTGTACTTTTATTCACTTTTCCTAGCTCTACTTCTGCAATTTTTTGTGATGTAGTGTCATATGTCTTTTGAGCAAGCTCTTTTCTCATTGCTTGTACGCTAGCTTTAAAATCTGCCTTTTCTTGTGCAGTAAGGTCTTGATATGAATCTACTGTATAAAGCAGCCTGTCTATTTCTTCAAATGTTGGGTTTTCTGCTATCTTTACTCTTTCCGCCTCTAAAGCTTTTAGTGCTGAAGATTCATAGTTAGCAGGCTCCCTGAAATTCTCTTTGTAATAGGTCTCCAATGCCTCATATGTTGTTTGGTCATATTCGTCACCTTTTTTGTAGTTTTCTAACATTGCTTTAGCTGTTGCTTGATCAGAACCAGCAGTAGCAAAAAAGTCTTGTGGCACATATTTAGGAGAGCCTATTGGAACATCTTTATTTTGGTCATCATTACCGCCACCTGCATTTGGTTGCTGTATCCCTGTCCCCCCAGTTTGCACACTAGCACTAGCATTTGCTTTCTTTGTATCGTAATAGCCTAAAATGTTGTTTATTTGCTCTTTAGTTAGTCCACTATCTTTTAACTCTTCTTCAACTTTTGACCTCTCTATTTGGTCATAAAAGCCACTAGCAACATTTGTGAGATACTTATTAAATCTCTTGTCTGATATTGTTCTTTTAATAGTGTTTATTTGGTCGTCATTAAGCCCATATTGAGTTTTAAGTGCATTAAACTGTCCGTCAGTCGTATATGCGTCGTAAGTTCCACTGTTTGCGTAATTCAATGCTATGTTAAAGTTCTCTATATTCTTTTTCTGAGCATATATGTTTTGTTGTTCAGCTTGTATTTGTTGTAGTCCAGCCTTTTGAGTTTCATTAAGCATATTTCCATAAATGCCAAGTTGTTCATTAAATTGATTTTGGTTAAATGTGTTATAAGCTCCACTACTTGCCATATTAAACAAGTTGGAATAAACACCTTCTTTAGCTTTCATAAAATCGGCATCGTAGGCTAATTTTGCGTCGTTATAAGCACCATATATATTTTGTTGCTGTTCCATTGCAGCCCTATTAATACCGTGTACACCCTTTAAATAGTCCGTATATGCGTTTCCTTTTAAGTAATCGCCATAGCCACCACCAGTTAAGCCCATTTGAGCCATACGCTTTGCGTTATTACCGTAATAAAGGCTAGCTTGTTCATAAGCTCCTAAATTACTCGCTATTTGATTTTGTTTGTTTGAATTTAAAAGAGCTAAAGCGTCTTCCTTATCTTTGTCTATTTGGTCTTTACGATTTCTCCAATAATCACCATATATGTTTGACATAATTACACCTCTCCTTGTGTTAATTGTTGTGGTATTTCAGCTGGCATTTGTGCTTGTTGTGGTAGTTGTCCTTGTTGTTGCATTGCCTGTAGTTGTTGCATTTGTAACATCTGCATTTCAGTTTCTTTTCTCTTTCTTAATTTTGCCACCATATCGCCTGCGTGTGGGTAGTGTGAGCGTTCCATAAGCTCCCAGAAGGTCAATAATGTTTCGGTTGATTGTGGTGGTCCATATGCTCCTTGTTGGAAATTAATTCGGTTTTCTTGCCAAATTAAAGTCCTGTTGCTTTCAATATCTCCGCCGGGGTCAGTAGCAAATAGATAACTGTCGTTGTAGTAATATTCGCCGTCCAAATCTCGCTCTAAAAAGTCATATCTATTGAATTGAGCATTTTGCAAATTGCCCTCATTATCTCTAAATGTCACCATTCTTGGCTCGTCAGCATAAGCTAGGTAGAGTTGGAATATAATTGCATCAATATCAGCATATGCAGCATTTTTCATTTTACGTTTGCTTTCAAGCCTACCTTGAGACTGTTGCACTTGTATTTGCTTTGCATAGCCACTTGTAGCTGTATAATCTTGTTGCCCTTGGAAACTATCGCTTATGCCAAGTATTCGCTTTGCTTGGTCATATAATCTATCGGCTTGCATAACATCTTGCTGTATGCTTGTTTGCATATCAATTGCACTATATAGGGCTTTTTCTGCTGGATCTGCTATTGGTAGAACCTCGTCATATAAGTCGTCAGTTATCTTCCCTTTTCTCTCTAAAGGAACAGTAATCTTTACACCAGCTTTCATTAGCTTTTTCATAATACGTGTTTCTATCTCATTTGCAGCTTGTTGTTGGTCTCGTATAATCTCGCAGTCTGACTGCCCAAATAAATTTTCATCTCTTGATACATTCTTACGTATGACTATTGGGAACTTATTAGGTTTGTAGTATGGCAACTTAGTTCTTTCAAGCTTTGGAACATGTTGAACACTTTGTTGTGGAAGTATCATTCCGCCGATATTATCAAAAATAGGCTCGCCTAATTCATTGGTTGCTTGTTGTATGACTTCTTCCATAACAACTCTTCCATTTTTTACCTTTTCACTCTTGGGATATAAAACACTGCCATTTGAGCGTATTATAGGGCTATCTATCTCTTCATACTCTGCACTTTGTTCTTCAAACTCTGGCTTTTCGCACTTGCATAGTGCTTTTGTTTTATTGCAATTCTTACAAATATATTTTCTACGACTAAAATAATCGTCAATATCTAAAATCATTAAATCTTCTATCCATGCAAACTGACAAACAAGGTCATAATCATTTTTGTAATAACAAAAGACAATATCTGCTATATCTTCGTCAGTCCCTAGCACCGCTTCTATTGCCTCTAAATCAATGTTAAATCGCCTTACTACCTCGTCCTTTGATATTGGGTAGTGGATAAAGCAATATTCCATTTCGTCAACATCGTAAACGTTTGGTTGTCCTACAAAAAACTTGGGGCTTAAAACACTCACTGTGACATCGCCTGATGTGTTATGTGTAATAATTGTTTCGTCCCACTCAACAAGCCAAACACTACCACCGTATATGTAGGTGTTTCTCTCGTCTTGGTCGTTCATTTTTTCATATGGGAGTTTGTTTTTAATGTTATCTAAAAGCCTTTCTATAGCCTGTGCATTGACTGTAGTTTCTCTTGATCTAATCTCTGGTGTAACTGAAGCACGTGGAATATAGCTTGATATCTGGCTCTCTATGAGCTCATAAGTCATTGGTCTAACTATTTGTTCTTTTCTTTCACTGCCAATAGGTTTGCCTATGTATTGGTCATAGTTTGCTTGTTGCTCACCCTCAACTTTGCTGTTTGCAGTTTTTGCTTTCTCATATAGTTCTTGAAAAAAGCTTAATTTATCGCCTTGTATTATCATAGTAGCGGTTTACCTCCACATTCTTTTTCTATGAGCTCTCGCTCTTCTTTGCTTCTAGCGTTGTACCAGTCCTCAAGCACACTTGGGTGGTATTTAACCCTTTTATCACTAACGTAGTATGGGTTAGTCCAATATATTGCAAAATATCTTAAGGCATCGCAAATGTGCGTTATTTCGTGCGGTTCAGTTAGACAATCGCTCGGTTTCTTGGAATCTATTTGCAGCTCTGGTAGATACTCTATAAGCTCCTTAACATGCCTATATATCTTTAACTTTGCATTGCCCGTGTTATCAACTTTTAAAAGTTCTTTTACAGCTAACCACCCCGCCTCTCTATCAGCTGACACTTTAGTTAGTGATAAGCCATTTTCACTGAATATACTAGCTTTATCTTTTCCAAGCTCTGGTGTCCTATTCCACATATCAGGCGGAGCTAATGTTGCGTAGATTTTTTCCTCTGAGCTTGTCATATCAAGTATCTTTTTAGCTGCTGTTGATATTGGCAAGTTGCTTTCGTGTAAATGCCTGTAAACGTAACAGTTCCTATCAGAATCAACTCCAACCCATAAGCAAGCTAACATATCTAGTCCATAGTCAAACACTCTGTATAGTCGCCACGTTGGGTCTATCGGCATAATATCTATCACGTGCTTATCTACACTAAATTCAGCAAAATATGCACCTTCTGATAGTTCCCAAGAGCCTTCTAACCAAGCCTTTCTTAATGCTGGTGGCAAGCTTTCCAAGTTCTCTTTATATTCGGGGTCTTGCCTCATTAAGACTTCATTATCGGTCACTAGCGACTGAATAAAATCATAGTCGTCTGGGTTTTCTCCTCGCCTATAATCTTTCTTTATAAACAGCCTTTTTACCCAAGCATGACCTACTCCACCGGGGTTGCAAGTGAGATACATTCTCTTAGGGAACTTATTAGCACCTCTTAAACAAGCCTTTAATGTATGAAAGACTACCTCTCCGAATTGTGTAGCCTCTTCAAGAAAGATTACGTCAAATTCTTGCCCTTGGAACTGTAATGCGTCATTATCACTGTCAAAGTACTTGCACACTAGCACTGAGCCGTTAAAGAACTCAAAAGCCTTTCTATCACTGTTAAACTTTGCAATGTGCTCTCCAATATCTCGCCTTAGTGGCACAATATGGTTTTCATATAAGTCAACGTATCTCTTTCTAACAAGCAACATACGTATTCCGTTGTAATTTAAAGCCATTCGTTTAGCTTTTTCTCTTACTGCAAAAGACTTTCCGCCACCTCTTGCACCACCAAATGCAATATATCTCTTTTTTAGCAGTGCAAATTCTTTTTGCTTGGGTTGTAGCTTATACAACAAGCATTGTTTGGGTTCTGCTATTGTTACTGCTGACATTTGTCTATTGAGCCTCTTCTTCTATATCAGCACTAAGGGTTATAACCTCTAGCTTGCCCTTAACCTCTTGCTTAATGTCTTGCTGTGTGGTCTCTCGTTTGCTGTAGTTAACATCTAGCACCCATTTACAGCCCATGGGGTGATATGTCCCTCTTACAAAACCTTTCTCAATATCGTTTTCCATAAGGTTTAAACACTCTTGTATTGCCTCGTCCCATTCTGGATATGTTCCTCGCCAATTGTAAAGAGTTGATTTTCTTATCCCAAAATGTTGGGCAACGTCCATTATCGTTGTATATTCGCCCTTTTCAAGCTGAGATTTAACAAAAGCGATAGCTTTCTCACACATTGAAGGTTTATATAGTGTGTTCCCAGCATTACCGCTTGACCCTTTCATATACTGCCCTTTAGCATTTCGCTTTGGTTTTGGCTTTGTTGCATTGTTATTTGTGTTGCTCACAATATCACTCTCCTTTTGCTTAGTTAAAGGTTAACATTTTAATCAGTTTTTGAAATAAGTTACCCCTTCTGCGTTTTTTAGTTAAAATTTAAAAAATTAAAATTGTGTCCACTTTAAGTTGTTAAAATACGGTGTTTTAAGTATTTAAAATAAATTCGTATTCACCAGTCAACATATCACTTTTACCCTTTACAATGCGGTATAATGAGCTTTTTGAAAGAAACAATCCAGATGCACATTCTTGCATTGACTGAAACTTTTGCTTATTACCTTCACTGTCAATTGCCGTAATTGGTTTACAGTTATTCCCATTCGTTTTAACTACAACTAAGTTTTCAACACGACAGTCAAAAGGATCTCCGTTGATATGCTTGATTTGATAGCTCTCATACTCTGGAGATAAAAAAGCTAAAGCTACCAACTTTCTTATTGGGAGCTTCTTACCTCTTATTTTTACCTTTAAAACACCATTATCTAAGTACCCTTTAAGTATTACTTCGTCTAAGTTATTAACATTAGTTCTTAGTATTAAACCAGTATCTGTAATAGAATAGATAAAGTGTTTATTCCTGTGAAAGTTTTTACAACTCAAGTAACATAATACATTTCTACGTTTATTCATTTTGCTATTGTTCTTATATTTCCTCTCAACACTCCTTTTATTTTCTTCTCCATTTTCTTATCTTCTCTTAGTTAAATTAACTTGTATGTTAGTGTTGTAATGTTTGTATCTTCGTTTAATTGTGTAAACTCTATTTTTAACATTTTGCCTGATGTTTGTTGCAAAAATTCGTTTATAATAATGCTATTTTTGTTTAAATCTTCTCTTGTTTTCCATGTTGCAACTCTTGTAGTGGTTGCTCTAGTTCTTTTAACTTTGGTCATATGGAGAAAATCAACTCTAACTATGCCCCAATCCCATGCTATACCTTCGTATTCGTGATAGGTGTCAAGTTCTATGGCTTGTCCACCCATTTCCTTCATTCTTTCTTTTACTCTCTCTTTTACCAAATCTTCTATGTCATATCTGTTTTTTATTTGCGTGTATATTTCCAACCTCTCTTCTCTAACTTCCCATTCAGACATTGGTACACAACACACAATGACTGGTATTATGATAATTGCTACCAGAGCTAAAACCGCCGCAATAATAAAAGCAGCTTTAGTTCTACGTTCGTTTTTTACAATCTTTTTTTCTTCTTGTTCTGGGTTATACATGTTCCACCTCACTTTTCCTACATATCTCTTTTTGTTTCCTTCTGAATTTCTTGTTGTTGTATCGCTGTTCTTGCCTTTTCTCATTCATTTGCCTGTGCTTGTTTTCAGCATACCAACCGTTTTTACGCCACATATCAATTTTTGTGTATTTCTTGATTTTCATTGTTTAGTTTCCTTTTTGTTTTATTTATTCCTAAAATCGTCGCCTTTCAACAAAAACGATTCAGCGGTCATTTCACTTAGCCTGTCAACTATTGCTTTATCTAGCCTTAATAAAGAGCCTAGTTCAGTTAAGCTGTAGTTACTGGATATAATAATTGGCAAGTTAGCATTGTATCTGGTATTGACTATTTCAAATAGCCTTTGCTCGTTCCAGTTAGATTTCTCTTCCAATTTGAGCTCTCTTCCTAAAAATTCTTTTCCGAAGTCGTCAAAGAAAAGAAAGTCGTATGTAGCTATTTTTTGCATGAGCTCGTCCTTGGATCTAGCAGTTCCATTAAGGAGCTCATTGAGCACTGTTGTTAGGTTGGTGTATATGCAGTCATAACCTTGTGCTACTAATTCGTTGCATATACAAGCTGTTAAATGTGTTTTCCCAGTTCCATTGCTACCGTGGATATATAGCCCTAGTCCATTTTGAATTGCAGCATCTGGGTTGTCTGTGTACGCCTTACAAGTTTCAAATGCTTTCTTGTTGTTCTTGGTTTTAATGGAGTTCTCAAAAGTAACGTGATAGTATCTTCTACCAAGCATTGAGTTTCTTTGTCCTTCATGGAATGCTATTAACCTTCTTCTCCTAAGCTTTTCTTCTTCTTACTTTTCTTTTTCTTCTTGTTGGCACTTACACGTTGTCGGCACTGCCATGTAGGGTTCAATGATGTAATACCTCTTGCCACCACATTTTTTACAATAAGGCAAATCGTCTTTTAAAAACTCGTCTTCTTCAAGCTGTATTTCGCCTTTTCGGTACTCAGCTTTTAATTTGTCTTCAGCTGACTTATAGCCTTCTCTTTTTAACTCTTCAATTTTTTTCAATGCTAAATTTCCTAATTCCATTTTTCCTTTCTCCTTTTGTTGTATTGCTGTTACTTTCATTTTTATTGCAAAAGCCGTTGTAAACCCAATTTCACTCATTCTCATTTTTCTATCCCTCATTGCACTGCTTTCTTACCAAACAGTCTCATTATATTTCCTTCTTTTCGTTTCATTGCTTGCTCATAGATGTCAAAGTCCTCAGTTTGTGAAGCTGGTATCGGTCGTCCCCATGCCTCGCTGTAGTTTGGGTGATTCTTAATCTCTTGTTGTTTGGGTGTTTCCTTTACTTGTGGTGTGTTGTTAAATAAAAAGCCTTGCCAGTTATTAGTCATTGCATCGTCAATTAGACTGATTACATAATCTTCTCCAGTGCGACTTGCTTTTATAATCTTTTCTATTCTTGTAAGTAAGTTCTTCCAACCAGTAGGAACGTATAAAGTCTTTTTCTCTTGCTTGTATATAAGCCAAGTATTAAGTGCTTTTTCTAACTCTGGTGTAAAGACATTAGCTTCGGTTAGCTGAACTTTAGCTAGTTGCATAAGCTGCTCAATTCTTATCTCAGCATTTGACTTTCTCTTACCACCACTCCCCTTTGATTTTATTTTCTTTGTTTCTTTAGTTTCCTCTACTGGAGATTTTTCAATTACGATAAAATCAGATTTGGAAGTATCTTCAGGAAGACTTGAGACAATTTTGTCTGAAGTAAATTCCCCTTGGGGGGATATAGGGGGGTTATTTATATTTTGTATATTTATATTTTGTATATAAGGATAGGGATGGGACAATTTTGTCCTATCCGATGGGACAATTTTGTCCGAACAATTTTGTCCTATCCTTGAGGTTAGTACATTTTTGTCCAATCCTTTTTCATTAGATAGTACAATTTTGTCCGAACCTTTTAGGGTGTCTTTTTCTGAATTTGAATTATAATCAAAAGAGGGTATTGAGTATTCGTAATCAAAAGTTCCACTTAACATTTCTAAAGCCTTTCCTGTAAGGGCATACCAATTTTTTCTATTTGCTAAACCTTCGCTGAAGTTGTCTATAAGAATTAAATCAGCTTCTTTAAGTTTTTTTACAATGTATTTAATTTGTCTAACATTAAAACAGCCCATTTGCCTTTCTAAGTCTTCAAAACTTGAATATACCCAGTAATTGTTGTTTATAAAATTCTTTCCAGCTGTTTTATTCTTTTCTATCCAGTAATATAGGTTTTGGAGAAAGCAAGCACAGTCCAAACCATACTTTTTAGCTATCTCAATGTTATATACCCTTAAGTTGCTGTTAATCTCGTTATTACACATATTTCTCAATACTCTCCTCTAAATCTAGTTAGTTTTATCAATGTATGTTATGGCTACATAAAAATAAGTATCACCACCATATATCTGATGTGGGCTAAAAGATAAGTCTATTAATTCATATTTATCTTTGTTTTGTTTTAAAAATTCATTGACTTGTTCTTCTAGCTTTGAATAATAAAAATTGCTAAATATTTTAATTTGTTTCATAGTAGTACCTTCGCTTAGAACGGCAAGTCCATATCGCTATCGTCGTCATTTAACCATTGCTGTTCCACTGCAGTTGGCTTTGGTGTGCTTGGGTTTAATACACTGTTAGATGCTTGCGACCTGCTTTGTTGCTTTGGTGCAGCTGCTGGTGTCGGCTCTATTTCTTCACTGTCTCTTTTGGAAGATAAAAACTCTACTTCGTCTGCAATAACCTCAGTCGCATAAACTGTCATCCCCTCATTGTTAACCCAGCTCCTAGTTTGTAATGTTCCAACGATTCCAGCCTTTCTTCCTTTAGCTAAATAATCTCTGCAAAGCTCAGCTACCTTTCTCCATGCAACAATTTGTATGAAGTCAACATCTGTGCCGTCTTGTTGCTTAAACCTTTTTGGTACTGCCAAACTAAACCTACATACAGGAACTTGTCCTACTGGTGTAATTGCAAAGTCTGGATCTGCTGTTAAATTTCCTATTAAAATAATCTTATTCATTTTCTTTTTCTCCTTTATATTTATTCTTTATCACGTAGTGTTATTCTTACACTGTCGCTTACTTCCGTTATCTTTTCGTATTGCGCTGCTATCTCTGGCATTTCTTTCTTAAGCCTTGTAGTATCAATTCCCACTCTTTGTTGGGGTGCAATATATGTGATTTTTAAACTGCCGTCTGGAAACTCCCAAGACTTTATAGCTTGCTCTACCATTGCATTTTTAATACATTCTTTAAGTTTCTTTTGCTCTTCTTCATATTCCTTCTTTTGAAGGTCAACAAGCCTTATTCTTTCTTCTAACACCATTAACCTTTCTAAATCGTGTAATGGATAGATTAAAGCTTTGCCTTGGTATAAGTTGCCCTCAAGTTCTGATTCAAGCAATTTGATTACTTCAGCCCTTTCTATCTCCTCTATTTTCACTACTCTTGGATTGTCGTTTAAATGAAACAAGTAAAGCTCGTCAATTGGCTCATTTCCCATTAGTTCCCATAAATACGCATAAATGCTTAGTTGCCACCTTACAGGCTCAATATTGACATTTTGACCAGTTTTATAGTCAGCCATTATTCGCTTCTTACTCTTGTCAGCAATTAGATCTACAGTTCCTGCAACTTCGTATTTTTCATTGAATACAACAACCTCACTTTGTAGATTCTTAAGCTTGAGTTTCTTAATTTGCTCAATGACAAAAATAAGCTCAGGAGTAAACCCGATTTCGCCAGTCTTAATGTATTTCTCAATTTCAGAGTGAATGTATGTTCCTCTCTCTGCTTTACTTTTTAATAGCTCTTGGTCCACAAAAGAATAATCAGGTGCAAGCCTATGTTTAGACATAAGCTGCGTGACTGATATTAGATTCTTATCTTCAATACTGTATTGGTGAAACTCTTCATTAAATATAACTTGTGCTGCATTTCCCATTTCTATTTCCCTCCATTATTTTTTGCAAGCTGTTGCTCTTTCAATGCAATGGCTTGTCCTAGCTGTTCAGAGCTTAATTCTTCAACGGAACTAACTTCATAGTACTTACATACGCCTTCAAGGTTAATGCCTAGCTTTTTAGCTTGATTAAGCTGTGTAGCAGTTGGCTTTTTAACAGCTGGCTTTGTCGGTGCTTCACTCGTTGCTGTTCCGTTCTCGTCTTCAGGCAAGTCTTCTCCAGCATAAACATAAAGTCCTAGTCCGTGTCTTGCAGCTGCCTTTGTTAAAGCTCTTTGAATGGTTTTCGTAACTTCCATTGATGTTATGGTGTTTAGTGCCATTGACTTATTTCTAATGTCCATAATTGGCAAGTATTCAATAAGCTCTAATCCTCCAACTGTAACCGAAACTTTCGCCCAAGCAGTTCTCCCGTCGTGGTGGTAGTTCAGCCCATCTGCATTTTCGTAAATCTTAAATGAAGCTTCAGGATCAGCTTTCTTAATCTCTGCCCAAGCATATGCCCAAGATAGATAATTAAAGCCGCCTTTCTTCTTCACTTTGTCATTTACATTGACTTTAAATAGTTCTTCAAAATAGTTCTTCTTTTCCATTTTTTTGTTCTCCTTTTTATATTTTTTTATTTAGCACAGTATTAGCTGTGTTAATTCACTTTCATTTCCAACTCTAAAAAATTGCTCTTGTTCTCTTTGTAACTGCTCGTCTTCCTCTTTTTGTAATAGTTTGAGTTTTCTAACAAAAGGAAATGGATACCAACCATAGATATTTTTAGGTCTTCTAATTCCCATTCCTTTAAACTCTTCTTCAATACCTTTCTCAAGACTGCGTAATTCTCTATTTTCTCGTGTAAAAAATCGCCAAATGTTATCTTTACCAAATAGGTAGATATAATCTAGGCATTTATCAGCTTCTATTTCTTTATCAATTTCTTCTATGCTTAACTCTCTAGCTGGTTCATTCTCTTGTTCGTCTACATCTCTTCCATAAGCTATTGTTATATCCAATTGTTGACGTCTTGCAGAATGAGGATAATCTGGATCTGGGTTAAGCTTTGGTTCAAGTGCTAGAAGCTTCCCTAACTCAAGCAACTCTTCTAGCTTTTCTTTGTTTGTGTAATGGTCAAATAAAATAGCTCCATTTCTAGTTAAATAACCATCACAGATACAAAGAGAAACTAGATACTTTCCTTTATCTTGTTCAAGCCCTATTAAGCTTCTCGTTGTCATTTTCTTTGTGTTTTCCATTTACTTTCCCTCTTTCCTTTTCTCAGCTGTTTTATATGCTTTCTTTAATCTTCTTTTTAAGCCCTTGCTTTCTTTTTTGAGTTTCTTCAAGCAATCTTTGTGGTACTCAATATCTCGCCATACCTCGTGTAAATAACAAGTGTATATACAGCCTTCATATAGGTCTTTACATCTATCGCACGGATTTCTCATAGCTAAGCTCCTAATGCTTTAAATTGGCTCTTATTTGGCTCTGTATTGCCTACTTGATAATCAGCTGAACCGTTGACCTCTACTATGTCAATGCTATGGCTTTGGGTTAAATAAAAACCTTTTGCGGTGATTATCGTAAATGCCTCAACCTTATCTCTTGCTTGGACTGTTCCCATAATCTTGGTAGTATATCCACCGTGTAAATCTTTGGTATAACTAAAAACATAAGTTTTCTTTTTCATTTCCATTTCCTCCACTTTTTGTATCTATTGCTACAATTTATATATAGCTTTGTATTGCAAGCAACTGTTATTGCTATTATTCGTCTTCAAATAGCTGACCGTATTTCTTCTCTATTGCTAGCAGTCTTTTGGACTTTTTAGGCAATAAATCTGGTACAAATCTATCGGGGTTTGACCTAGTTCCGTCAACGTAATCGTCAATGTGTATCAAGCCCGCAAATTCAGGTCTTAAATCTCTTTTTAAGGTGTATTTGATATATGTCTTAATCTCAGTCAACATTATCCTTACACTTGATTCTCCAAGCCCTGTAAGCTCCATAATGTCAGCTACACTTAAGTAGTCTCGGCTTATAATCTCAGCCCTACGTTCTGGTGTTAATACTGGTTTCTTTCTTGGTTTATTAGTTGCCATTTCTTATTCCTCCTCTTCCTCTTCGTCGCTCATAGCCTTTGCATAGCACTCTTCGCATAAGTCTCCACCGTCAAATCTATGAGGCACGCTTTCGTCTACTCCGTTTCCGCACCAATCGCAAACTCTAACTGCCATATGGTCTCTTCCACAGTTCATGCACCTTTCACAGCTCACGCATTCGTTTACATAAATAATCATTGCTAGTTCCCTCCTTATTAGTCTCTTGTTAAAAAATCATATTGCTCTTGGGTTTCTTGCCTATCGTGTAAACATACAGGATAATTAACACCAACAGCTTCGCTATATCTACTGTCGCATGAATAAACAACTGAACCACCCGACATATAGCCAACATTTCCCTCTTTTACCGCTGCATAAGGTTCAATGTGTACATATTCACTTTTAAGCCACGGGAAGTATCTTTTTACAACTTTGCATAGATTCTCTGGTGGGTTATCTAGGTCAACTGTTATATAGCCGTCTTCACAAGGTATCAAAACATCATTAAACCTATTGCTTATTCCGTCATTACTGCAGTTGCCAATTTGTTTGTCTTCGTAAATATCTAAAGATATACATTTAATAATTTTGTTTTCCATTTTCTCTCTCCTTTTGGTTTGGTTTTTTGATTAGCAATATTTTTGCTATTGAAAATTAAAAAAATAGATCGTCTATTACAACTTCTGGAAAAACATTTTTTGTTCTATCCATAAACTTGCGAGACGGTCTAACTTGTCCTTGCTCTATTTTAGCAACTAAGCTTAATGTATAGCCTAATTTACGTGCTAACTCTTCTTGTGTTAAGCCTTTGCTAAGTCTAAATTCTTTTAGTTTCATGCCGTTTACCTCCTCATTTCTTATAGCAATTTTCTTGCTACAATGATATATTACCATAGCAATATTATTGCTGTCAATACTTTTTTTAAAAAACTTTTCACTTTTAGCAAAAACATTGCTATAATAAAATTAGTGATAGCAAAATGCTTGATATGTCGCACTATTATAATAAGGAGTATTGACTTATGAGTTTAGGTAGTAAAATAAAAGAATTACGCATTGCTCTTGAACTTACTCAGGAAGAACTTGGAAAAAGAGTTGGGAAAGGTGGAAGCACCGTTCGTATGTGGGAGCTTGAAAAAGCTAGACCAGATGTTAAAACTACAGCTAAATTAGCCTCAATATTTAAGGTCAGCACAGACTATCTCCTCGGACTAGACGAAGACCCCGACCTTCTCCCCGAAACAATCACTCTCTCAGGAGCAAACGTAGAGTATCCTGTTTTAGCTGAAATAAAAGCTGGCTATGACGGAGTAGCAGTTGAGGTTAACTCTGGCGATACAATTACTATTCCCAGAGAGTTTATAAAAGGCGACCCACAAGACTATTTTGTTATCAAGGCAAAAGGCGATAGTATGTATCCAAAGATAGCTGACGGCGATTTTGTTCTAGTTCGTAGGCAAGACAGCGTTGACAGTGGTCGCATAGCGGTCATAATCTACAATTCTGACGACGCAACGATTAAGCGAGTGAATTATGTCGCTGGAGAAAATTGGCTTGAATTAGAGCCTTTTAATCGCTTGTACGCTCCAATGAGAATTTCCGGCTCTGATGTCTCGCTCTGCAAGATTCTAGGGCAGGTCAAGAAGCTCATTAGGGATTTTTAGGCGTATCATAAAACTAAAAATAAAAACACAGCAGAAAGTCGGCATATCATAAATTCGTTGGTTTAGCGTAGGTTTCCATCAGGTTTCCTGACTACCTAAAATGCAAAATACCGCCTTGTTATGCAGGTATACAATAGGTTTCCGGTAGGTTTCCAAAATATTATGTAAAATCGCTGTAAAGTGGTGTTAAGGACAAATTCTGAATTTTGTGTTAAATATATTGACTTTAGGTACTCTTAAGGTTATTATAATAGTGCTAGGACCTCTCACACCTCTTCACAATGTGTCCCATGAGAGGGCGTTTTTATTTAGAGGACTTTTTTGTTATGGACTTAAAACAACCAACCACTTATGAACAACAAGTACAGTTATTGAAAGATAAAGGGTTTATCGTAAAGAATGACGAATATGTAATCAACTTTTTAAAAAAAACAAATTACTACTGTTTTTCCGCCTATTTACTACCTTATAAAATTTCTAATTCTCCAGAAAAATACAAACAAGGAATTAACATAAGTTTACCTATCTTGGCACATATGTTTGACAGACAACTATCGGCAGTATTATATGAAGCTATAGGCAATATTGAATCGCATTTGCGAACACTCTTTTCTCATGAACTTTCCCATAAATATGGTCCTGAATGTTATTATAATAGATCTATTTTTAAAACACGTATGTCTCAAACTGCTTATAACAACTATATTAAAAAAGTTAAAGAAGCAATAAGAAATAACTCTCGCACTCCAGTAGTGAAGCACCACAAAAACAAATACAATGGCAAATTTCCATTTTGGGTTGTTATTGAGTTTTTATCGCTTGGCACACTCACAAAATTTTATGTGGACTTAACTTCTCAAAACCAAAAACTTTTAAGCAAAAAAGGGTTTCAAATAATGCCTACCCAAATGGCTTCGTGGGTAAAATGTTTAACTGACCTACGGAACAGAATTGCACATTACTCTAGACTATATCATTGGCGTTTTTTATCAATCCCTGTTGATCCTATAAACACACAATATAAAATGGACGATACTCTATTTAGTCAAATATATATGTTAAAACAAATCTATGTAGATAAGGAACACTGGAATAGACACATAGTTGGAAGAATAAAAAGTATAATAAATTTATTTTCTGACACAGATATAATAAAACACATAAAATTTCCGCCTAATTGGGAAGAGCTTTTAACTAACTAAAATTGACAACAACCCTTAAAACATTTATTATATAATTGACAGGACTCCCTAACACCTCTCTCTGACGTGGCCCATGGGGAGGCAAATATGATTAGGACCTACCAACCTCTCCCGAGCTCGAGTAATCGGTGATGTGCACATGGAAGGACGTAAGGGGCGGTGACGCCTCTTTTTTATATTAGTATCTATATTGAATTGACATGCTCATTTAATAAGTTTAATATATATTTACCCTATTTAATCGGGTTTTATTTGGTGAAATTATGATTGATATTAATGAACTTTTAAAAGGCGAAAGAACAGAGATAACTTCTATCAATAGAGAGGCTGATGCTGAGCTTGTAAAGCAATTTAGAAAAAAGCACAACATGACACAAGCACATCTTGCCTTTGTTATGGGTGTCACAAAAAAAACAGTAGAAAAATGGGAAAGTGGGACTAATAAAGTCAATGGTAGCAGTGCAATATTAATAAACCTATTAGATTATAAACCAGCTCTAATACATGATATTTGCAACATTAGGCATTACAAAGCTGGTGAAAAGAGCAATGCACCTACTTTTGCCTTAAAAGACAAGTAGCTTATATCTGGAGCAAATGGAAAATGGCAAGTTATGAAAAAAGAGCTGCAGGTTGGACTGTGCGTTTTCGCAAAGACGGAAAGCAACGGAGACTAAGTGGCTTTAAAACTAAAAAAGAAGCTGAAAGAGCTTACCACGATGCAACTATTGGAGCAAAGCTTGCCAAGAACGCAAAATCTGATATAGCTTTTATGGATCTATGCCTTGCCTATATCAAACACAAAGAACCAAGAGTGAAAAATTCAACTCTAGCAGAACTACATTCAATTAGCAATAATTATTTTGAGCCCTACTTTAAAGATAAAAAATATTCCGATATAACTAAAGCACAGTTTCTCCAATGGCAAGAATGGTTAGAAAGCTTTAATCACTCGGCAACAACATTTAATAAGATACAAACACTGCTAAAAGCAATTGCAAGATATGCAAACGATGTTTATGATCTACCAAATAGAACTAACATCTTAGCAAATAAAGCTACTTCTAAAAAGGAGCTTAAAATATGGTCTCCTGAGGACTTTGCAGCTTTTATAGACAAAGTGGAACACCCAACATATAAGGCTTATTTCACGTTCTTATATTACTCAGGCTGTAGATCTGGTGAAGCTAGAGCCTTAACATTTGACAAGATTAGTGAAAATATTGTAAAAATAAATCAGAGTTGGTCATATAAATGTGGTGGACTAACAACACCAAAGAATCAGTCCTCTATTCGCAACATTGTAATGCCAGACTTTGTGCTAGATACATTGAGAGCTCAAGAACACAGCACAGGCTTTGTATTTAGCTTAAATAAAGGCGAAACACCAATATCTGAGACAACAACTCAACGCAAGTTTGAAGAAGCTATAAAGGCAGCTGCAGTGCCTAGAATAAGGCAACACGACTTTAGACACTCACACGCAAGTGTTCTTATAGCAAATGGAATGACCATTATTGAGGTAGCTAAACGTTTAGGTCATTCTGACATTGAGCAGACATTGAACACCTACTCTCACTTGATGCCAAACTCTGACGATATAATGCTAGCAACATTGAACAAGCTTGCAAGGTAAGGGAACATATTGGGAACACATAAAAAATAAGGGTTTTAACAAGATAGAAAAGATACACAACACCTAGCACATTTAAAGTTTATAAAAAGGTGCAAAAAAGTGTAAAAAATATGCTTTCTAGTCTCCCCTTACCTCCACCAAATGAAACAAATGATATAAATAAAGTCTAAATTTATAAGCTTAAGTGTCAACAAGGGTAAAAATTATGGAAAGAAAAAGAATGAGACCCAAAAACATCAATAAAATTATTGTCGGCATGATTATAGTAAGTGCCGTTGTTTTTGTTATTTCTCTAGTTTTGCTAATCTTAGGTGATTATTTAGATAAAGCCTTTCACGTTATTGGTATTCGTGTAGCTACTTTATTTGTTGCTTTTTCTTCTTTTTGCTCTTCAACATTATTTAGTTTGCTAGTTTTTTTACATAATAGAACTGTTAGTAAAATCAATGATGACAATAACCGAAGAGGAGAATTATTCCGTGAGCTACAATTTGCCTCCTCTAACTATTCTATTATTGAATTTATGGATCGCATGTTAATTTATGATGAATCTTCAAGATACATTGATAGGCTTGTTCGTCGTCGCTCTATGGAATTTCATATGACAGAAGAAAGCACCAAAGAAGAAGATGTGTATCAAAACCCTTCAAAATATAGCTTTGTTTCTATAAAAATACCTTTTCGCGTTCTTGAAGGAAAGATGGTTTCTAGCATTACTTTTGCAAAATTAAAATTTGAAAGAGAAGACGAAGTTTATGAGTTTTTTTCTGGCTCAAAATCGGAAGAAAGCAAAGCTTTTATCTTATACAATGAAAAAACCAAACGTAACAACGTAATAATTAACTTAATTACTCCCATTGATAGTTGCTTCTTCAACAAAAAAGACATCAATGTTTTCTCAAAAATAAAGATTTACATTAATATCACAAGTTTATTAGGAGTAGAGGTTAAAGGAATTAGCGAACTCTATTTTACCAACCCAGAACAAATAGAAGGTGACGGGACCAACACTTATAGAATCAACTCATCTAATTTTTCAATGTTAAGTATGCCAAAAATTACAGAAATGTGTATGGATGATAAAACCAAATAAAAGTAACACCAAATTATCCTATCTCCATATTTTTAGCTAAGATATTCCAAAACAATTAAATTTACATTTACAACGTTTGCGACAATGTTTTGTCGCACTTTTGTCGCACTTTTGTCGCAAATATATTAACGAACGTCGCAATACCTAACGGCAATTTAGATTAGCTCACTCTTAATTAAAAATATAAACAAACAACTAAATCTACATAAATTAAAATATAGCAACATATCTCATATATTCGTAAAAGAGTTGCTCTAAAAATCTAGCACTTTTATTTTTTTTATTTGTACAATTAAAGTAATGTTCTAACCATTTTTACTGGTTAAATTCCAAAACATTACTATTACGAGAAAATAATATGAAAATACTTACAAAAATATTAATAGCTGTTGGTATCATTGCTCTCATCGTTGGAGCAATATTTTTGACTATTGGTTTAATTAACACTAAAAAAAGCAATGTTTTAACTACAAAAACTCACGAAATGAGCGAATCGTTTAGCAATCTAAATGTTGATTTAATAATGTCCGACTTAGAATTTAAAGTTTCTGAAGATGGTGATATAAAAGTAGTTTGTGTTGAAAAAGAAAAAGTATATAACGAAGTCAGTGTCTCTGATAATGCATTAATAATAAAAGAAATAGACACTCGCAAATTTTATGAAAAGATTTTTAATTTTTCTTTTAAAAGAACCACAGTCACCGTATATTTACCAGCTGCAACATATGGAAATTTAATTGCAAAGTCAACAACTGGAAAGATATTATCTGCTAAAGAATTTAATTTTAATAGCATATCTGTAGATGTAACTACTGGCAATGTTGAAATAAACTCTAATGTTACAGATTTAATACAAGTTGAAACAACAACTGGAAAAGTAGAAGTTAATAATGCCAATGCTAAAAATATGCAAATTGAAACAACAACTGGAAAAGTAAAATTAAATCATTTAAATGTCTTAGGCAAAATTGATATTGAGGTTACAACTGGCAATGTTGAACTAAATGACGTAAAAAGCAAAAACATTGAAATGGCGACAACAACTGGTAATATAAAATTAACAAATGTAATTACTGAAGAAAATATCACTGCTGAAACAACGACTGGACATATAACTTTTGAAAATTCAGATGCTCAAACTTTAAATGCTAAAGCAACAACTGGAAATATAACAGGAACATTATTAACTAACAAAATATTTGATGCTGAAAGTGAAGCTGGAACTGTAAGCGTTCCCCAATCAAGCGAAGGCGGTCTTTGTAAACTTAGAACTACGGCAGGCAAAATTAATATAACAATAAAATAATGAGTTGCACATTTTATTAATATGCAAATTAATGCCTTTTGACTTAAATGTTAAGAGGCATTTTTATTTGGAAATATCCAAAAAACAATTAAATTTATATTTACGACATTTACGACAAAATCATTTACGACAAAATTTTGTCGTAAATGAAAATCATCAACAAAACATCACAATAACTTTTATTAAAATTTACCTGAGAGGTAAATCTTTTTATTGACAAACAAATTTTATAAAGCTATAATAAATTTACCTGAGAGGTAAATAATGCTAGGAGTTTTGACTTGAAAATCACATATAAAAGTAAGAGCATTGAGAAAGTTTGCACAAATGCAAATGTCGCGAGCAAGAAATATGGATATGATATGGCTGGTAAAATTCAGCAACGCATTGATGAAATTAAAGCTGCCGATAATGTCGAACAAATGATTCAGTTTAAGATTGGCAGATGTCATCCTCTCAAAGGTAGCCGAAAAAATCAATATGCCGTTGATTTAATTCATCCTAAAAGATTAGTATTCATAAAAATTGGCTCTGAAATTCAAATTGCTAATATAATAGAAATTGTAGATTATCATTAATAAAACAAAGTAAAGGAGGAAGTTATTATGAGGAGTAAAACTTATGTTGCAACACCACCTGGTGAAACTATAAAAGAACAGTTGATTGATCGAGGGATAAGCCAAAAAGAATTTGCCCTTAGGATGGATATGTCTGAAAAGCATATAAGTAAATTAATTAATGGAGAAGTCCAACTAACAACTGATGTTGCCATACGTCTTGAAATGGTCCTTGGATTGCCAGCAAACTTTTGGAGTAAACTTGAACACATCTACAGAGAAAAACTAATAAAAGTTCAAAAAGAGAATGATTTGATGGCAGATTTTGAAATTGCAAAAAAGATGCCTTACCGAGAGATGGTTCTAAATCACTGGATTCCAGATGAAAAAAATCCCGCAGATAAGGTGTTTAATCTTAGAAAATTTTTTGAAGTTGTTAGATTAGATTTATTAAAAGAGTCTCCCATTAACAATGTTAATTTTCGAAAATTAGGAGAAAATCGAAGCAGCGATTACACCCTTCTAGCATGGGCACAAAAGGCTAAAATTGAAGCAAGGAAAGAAACGGTTGCCCCAATAAACATTAAAAAATTAGAAAACAACCTACAAAACATAAGAAACATGACACAAATGAACCCTGAGGAGTTTTCTAAAAAACTTCAAAAAATATTGGCTGATTGTGGGATTGCTATTGTTTACTTACCTCACATTGGTGGCTCATTTCTACACGGAGCGACATTTTATGACGGTCCTAAAATAGTATTAGGCATGACCGTGAGAGGGAAATATGCAGATCGCTTTTGGTTTAGCTTATTTCATGAATTTGGTCATATAGTTTTGGGACACTTGGGTAAGCAAAGTGAAACTGATGAAATTTCAGCAGACGAATTTGCTAGAGATACATTAATTCCATACAAAAATTGGGATCAATTTGTTCGAGAAAATAAGTTTAACAAAAATAATATCATAAACTTTGCAAATGCAATTGGAATTGATCCAGGAATTATTGTTGGACGATTACAAAAAGAACAATATATTGACTTTAATTCTTTAAATAGCTTAAAAACACAATACGAAATATCTGCTTAAACTAAAAATGAAGTTTTGTTTTTATGGAAAGCAAATCAAGGCTTATGAGCTTTTTAAAAGTGGCTTTATTAGTAATATTGGAGTTGGAATAATTAAAGATCTAAAACAAATCCACAAATATATTAATTAATGATTAAAAAAATTAGGCAGATGTGCAAATCAGAGTAAAATAAATAAAAATGAATATTTACTTAAAAGCGATACATAAAAGTGCTGAAAATATATTCCCGATTATCTCTTTTAAAATCAGCTCTGACAACAAACATCAATAATCTTGAGCTTATAAAGAAATCGATTAATTCTTCATATTATTATGAAGAAATTGACGAATAAAAGTGTGGAAAATCAAAAATTTTTAATAAACCACTAATAAAATATTAAATTAATCAATCTCAATTAAAGTTTTGATAACTTTGTCAGCTATTATTGAATGACCTAGTTTTGTTGGGTGGACTCCATCAAAAGCGAGGTCTTTTGGTGTATAAGTCTTGTATGCATCATTGAATACTTGTTGCAAATCGATTATGTTATCAAATCCGAATTCTTTTAGAAGAGTTAATTCCATAGCCCTAATGTCTTCTAGAAATGGCACAAAAGGTCTTTTCTCTGGAATGGTATCAATCAAAAAAGGAAGTAAAGTTATTAGTTTGCATTTTGGCATTTCATCTTTAATCCTTCTTAAAATTTCTCTAAAACATGGTTTGGAGGCTCTTACTACTTCTAGATTGTTTTGATAATCTTCTTTTTTGAAATTTTGCCATGCATCATTAACACCAATGAGCATTACAATGTAGTCTGGGTTATGGAGGAAGCAATCTTTTGTAAATCTATCATATACATGGTAGATGCGATCACTTGCAATGCCTGAAAAGATAAACTTTGCATTATATTCTTTTGCTAATCTATTTTTAACTTGCTTAGGATATGCTGGATGTGCTTTTAAGTGTAGAACTCTTCTATTGAATTTAACATCTGATATGCTATCACCAATTATAACTACTGTTGAATTTTTCTTCATGTTATATTGCCTCTGATTTTTAAATACTGTAAATATTATATATATTTTACCTAGTAATCTCAAATGCAAATATAGAACACATTACAATTGTAAAGTACAGGAGCTGTTAAAAAACGTTTAAATAACTACAACATATAAATAGCTAATCCCAAAATAGCACTTCTCTAAATGCGTTTGTGTTTCGACAACAAAAAAGCTGTTAAGATTTTTTTGAGCTTCTTAACAGTCCTTTTAATTTTATAACTTAATAGATACATTACAATATTGTTTCAGTAAGTGATATAATTACAATTAAGTAAATGAAGTAAGATTCAAGAAGATAAATACAAAATAATGTTATAGCCATTTATAATTGGTTAATTTTAAAAATTATGATACGAGGAAAGATAGAAATGAACAAAGATCCAAAATTTCAAAAGCTAGTAGAATTTTTTAGTGGAGATACTTATGCTATTTATAACAAAATAGAAATTGTAGAAGCTAACGAAAATTTTGCTATATGCAAAGGTGCAATTGGTGAAAATAGTCTCAATGGAGATGGCTCAATTCAAGGCGGATTAATATATACTCTTGCAGATTTTACATTTGCAGTTTACACAAATTATATTGCCCCCGTTACCGTTACTCAAATTGGTAACATTTCATATGTAAAACCTGGGCGTAAAGAAAATAAATATATATATGCAAAAGCAACACTAATTGAAAAAACTGCAAGAAATATTTATTGTAAAGTTTTGGTATATGATGATAAAGATGAAATTATAGCTATTGCAAACTTTAATGGCTTTATTAAAAAGGCTTAATTTAAAAAATAGAATATAGTTAATTTGGGAATCTAAAGATATAATATTGGGAGATTAAATAAGATGAATATAGCTTGTATAGCTGCAGCAGGCTTTGGAACTAGAATGGATTTAAAAGTGGAGGATAAACAGTTTTTACCTCTTGCTGGCATTCCAGTAATAGCTCACTGTGTTAACGCATTTGATATTGAAGAAATTTCTCATATTATTGTAGCTGTTCAAAAAGATAATATAGAAAAAACCTTGAAGATACTTGAAGAGTTTTGCCCTAATGTTAATGTTTTTGTAATTGAAGGAGGGGCTTCAAGAAATCAAACTATTGCAAAGATGGTAAACTTTGCAACCAATACATTAAAAGCAAAAGATGATGATTTTATTATCACACACGATGCAGCAAGACCTTTAGTTAAAAAAGACATAATACTTCAAAACATTATGGAAGCTAGAAAATATGATTGCACTGGAACTGCTATAGGAGTTGTGGATAGTGTATATATTTCAAATGATAAAAAAGAAGTTTTTGATACTATTGATAGATATAGTGTTTTTCTTGCTCAAACTCCCCAAACATTTAAAGTATCATCATATTTAAATTTAATGTCTAAATTATCTAGAGAGGATTTTGATGGAAATATGGATACATGTTCTTTATTTCATAAACATGGATTTAAAGTTGGATTTGTTGAAGGTGATAAGAAAAACATTAAAATAACAGTAGATGAAGACTACGAACTTATAAAAATATATAAAACTCTAGAATAAAATAAAGGGGCTGTTAAGAAACTCAAAAAAATCTTAACAGCTTTTTTGTTGTCGAAACACAAACACATTTAGAGAAGTGTTATTTTGACATTAGCTATTTATATGTTGTAGTTATTTCAATATTTCTTAACAGCCCCTTTAAAATTACAACATTATTTTAGTTTTTTAACTTATTCCTCTAAATTAACTTCTGTAGACATAGTGTTATAATACATCCATGAGAAAAAGTTTACTGGTCTTAAGAAAACCTTTCCCCTTACTATCAAATCACCTAATTTTGAATTTTTTGGCTTAATATCAGATACCGAAGTGATGGAAGTTTCTTTTAATAATTCCTCAATTGTATATGTCTTATCTAATTTTTGAGAAATGACCTTTGTTTCACCAGGAATTAAATCAAAATAATTGTCACTAAACGGATTTGTATTTGTTTTTGAAGAAATACATGTAAGCCTTGCAAATTTATTAGTAGTTAAAGTATATGTTGCTATATCTTTTTCTATAGACACAGATATAGATATATTTGCTTTTGGCAAATTCAAGTCTTTTTCTTTTTTAAACAGGCATGTTTTACGGCTAAGAAGCTTATCATTTTCATATAATTCTGCTACAAAAACACATTTAGATAAATTAAACTTTTTAAATTTTTCTAACCAAAATTTCTTAACTTTTATAGAAGCATTTGCTGGAACCATATTAGCTTCTTCCTCTTCAAAAAGCATATTTCCATCAAAATCATAAAGCGCATATTTAACTTTTGCATTTAAGTTAGTTAAAAGATCGTTGACAATGTATATATCTAGATATTTTTTCTCATTTTCAATTGATATCATTTGAGGTGCAAAAAAGTTTTTTGCACCATACTGTAAAGCCTTGTAATTCCCATAATAGTCTACACTAGACCAAGAAACAACTGGCCAACAATCATTAAATTGCCAAAAAATTGAGCCATTACACCTACCTTTATTTCTTCTCCAATGCTCAGTAGCATCTTGTATACACTCTAACTGACAAATATTTGAAAGATAAATATAGTCTAAAAAATCTTTAGGAAGTCTAAATCTTGAAGCAATATAATATGCTATTCTCATATTTCCGCTAGGACATTTTTGGTGACTATTGAATACTTCACTCGTTAAAGAAAAGTCTTTTTCAGTCGCAAAAGAATTAATAGTTTTAATATCTGGAAGGCTCTCAAAACCAAATTCACTGCAAAATCTAGTTAGCCTTTTTCTATAATAAGTCATTGGCTGCAAGCCATGCCAAACAGCCCACAAATGAGTATTTCCAACATTATCTGCAGATGTTCCTTTATTATACTTATGACCAATTGGGGAGCTTGGAATATATGAAATATATGGGCACAATTTAGAAATAACATCGTGTAGTTTTTGATAGAAGAAAATTTCAGTCCATTTAATAAACTCTCTTTTATCTATCCAAGCAAGAGACAATAATTCAATCTCGTTATTTCCACAAAGCAATGCTAAGCTTGCACGATGCCTTATTCTTTTAATTATAGCTCCAGCTTCAGCAATAGCATTATCTGTAAAATCTTCAAAGAAAAATGGATATGGATGACATGCATACATAAAATCTTGCCATACTAATATCCCATACTTATCACAAAGATCATAGAAATCCTCACTTGCATAAAAACCACCACCCCAAACTCTAATGATATTAAAATTTGATTTTACTGCAGTTTGTATATACCACTCTAATTTATCTTTAGTTACCCTTGTGATAAAACTATCAGCAGGAATCCAATTTGCGCCTTTTGCAAATATTGGGACACCATTTAAAACAAACTGAAAATTCCTACCATATTCATCTTTAGCTTGATTTAAAACAATTGTCCTTAACCCTATCTTTTTCTCCACTATATCTATTGTAGCTTCATCAGTCTTTATAGATACTGATATGGTATATAAAGGTTGTTTTTGTTTATTAGATAATTCGGCAGTCCACCATAACTTTGGATTTGATATTTCCATTTCAAAAGTTATATGCGTGTCTAATGGCTTTATTAGAGTTTTACTTTCTCCATCTGGTGATAACACCTTAAGCTCAAGACTTGCTCCTTTTAAACTCTCATTAAAATCAGTTTCAACTTCAACATTTAATGTCACTTTACCTTCATCGTGACTTTGTTTAATATGCGCATCTAAAATATTGGCAGCCCTTTTTTCTTTTATATAGGCATTTCCTGAAATTCCAGATGGTGGAAGATACGGACCCCAATCCCAATCAAAATGATATTGTGGTTTTCTTATATGCGTACGACTAGTCGATGCTACACTATTTCTAGGAATAGGACAAATTTTTTGTTTTTCGTTTACATATTTTACAGGAGAATAAAAATATATCCTAAGCTCATTTTCGCCCTCTACAACATGAGTGGTTATATCAAAGTTATGTTCAATATGCGCATTTTTTGTGCTTCCAATTTTTATATTGTTTAAATATATATCTGCTATGGTATCTAAACTTTCAAAATATATGATAAGCTCTTTTTCTAAATCTTTTTTTGTCAAAACAAAAGTCCTTTTATATTCATAGTCGTTATCACCTACAAATGCAACTTTTTTTTCATTTAGACCATAAAAAGGATCTTCTATCAAATTGTTATCTAATAAATCTAAATAATTGCACCCAGGAACATTTGCATCATACCATTTATCTGAACTAGCTTCTCTAAAAGACCATTTCCTATTAAGATTGATTAACATATTGTCCTCCACATTTTAAACTTGACTTTAATAAATTTTAACATAAAAACTGACACTCTTAAATATATAAAGAAAGGCACATTACGATTAATTATTGATTGTCAAACATTTATACATCTCTTATGAAAAAAGACACATTGCGATTAATGTGTCTTATAAGCTTTCATTTGTAAACATCAAATATTATTTTTTATCTACATCATCTTTTTTAGTTGTAGTCTTTGTCTTCTTTGTTGTATCTTTTTCAGTTGATGTTTTTTTAGCAGGAGCTTTTTTAGTTTCCACTTTTGATGCACTAGCTGTCTTTTCTTTTTTAGTATTATCTTGAGGTGCAATATCTCCTTTTGGAGTAGCTTCCTTTTTAGATGCCACATCAGCCTTTACTTCTTTAACTGATTCTTCTTGGGTTTTTGGCTTGGCCTTTTCATCAGCTTTTGGAGTGGTGTCTTCTAATTTTACATCAGGCTTTGGTTCTTCTACTTTTACAACTTTACTTTGAGGCTTTTCTTCCTTTTTGCCGTTTTCAGTCTTAAAAATATAAATTGTTTTATCTAGTGGATCTGGCTTAAAGTCTTTTGGCATAGGAGCATCAACAAACTTAATATTTACATCACCTTCAGGGGTTTTTATATTAAGATTTTCTTGTGTAGCAATTGCCTTTATTGCTTCTAAAGCTTCCTTCTTTTTAGCTTCTTCCTCAGCTTCCTTTTTAATCCTTTCAGCTTCTTTATCTCTCTCTTCTTGCTTTTGAGTTATTTTTTCAGAAACCTCTTCTACGGTCTTTCCAGCAATTAGCATATCTACTTCATCACCATAAATTGTTTCGTGCTTAAACAATAAATCTACCATATCATCTAAAACTTTACGATTTTCAATTAAGCAAGTTTTTGCCCTTACATAGTTTTCATCTATTATTCTTCTAATTTCATTATCAATAATTGCTGCAATTTCTTCAGAATATCCAGTTTGGGTTTGGAAATCTCTGCCTATAAAAACCTCACCTTCGCCACCAAAATACGTATTTGGTAGTTTGGGAGACATTCCCCATTCAACAACCATATTTCTTGCCATTGCGGTTGCTTGCTTAATATCTTGAGAAGCTCCTGTTGAAATATCTTCAAAAACAATCTCTTCTGCAGCTCTTCCACCTAAAGTCATGGCAATTGTATCAACCAAATAATTGAAAGTTACATGACTATCGTCTGTTTTAGGTCTTGAAATAGTATATCCTGCAGCTGCACCTCTTGGAATAATTGAAACTTCTTGAATAGCATCACTATTTTTCATAAAGCGTCCAACTAATGCATGACCAGCTTCATGATATGCGGTAATCTTTTTATCTCTTTCAGTAACTACTCTAGACTTCTTTTGAGGTCCTGCAATAACCTTGTTAATACCTTCTAAAATATCTTTCATGAAGATAACTTTTCTATCATCTCTTGCAGCAAAAATCGCAGCTTCATTTAGTAGATTTTCAATATCTGCTCCAGAAAACCCTGAAGTTAATCTTGCAAGGTTTTTAAAATCGACTTCACTAGCTAATGGCTTATTTCTTGAGTGCACTTTAAATATTGCTTCTCTACCTTTTACATCTGGCATGTGAACATAAACTTGTCTATCAAATCTACCAGGTCTCATTAATGCGGGGTCTAATACGTCAGCTCTATTTGTTGCAGCCATTATTACAACTCCATCATTTTCATCGAAACCATCCATTTGAACTAAAAGTTGATTAAGTGTTTGCTCTCTTTCGTCGTTTCCACCACCAAGTCCAGCTCCTCTTCTTCGTCCAACAGCATCAATTTCATCTATAAATACTATACAAGGTTGAGTTCTTTTTGCTTGTTTAAATAAATTTCTTACACGGCTTGCACCAACACCTACAAACATTTCCACAAAATCAGAACCACTTATGCTGTAAAAAGGAACGTTTGCTTCCCCAGCAACAGCTTTTGCAAACAAGGTCTTACCTGTTCCAGGTTGTCCTACTAATAAAACGCCTTTAGGGATTCTTGCTCCAACATCTCTAAACTTTTTGGGTTGCTTTAAAAACTCTACAATTTCTTTTAACTCTTCCTTTTCCTCTTCAGCACCCGCTACATCATCAAATCTAACTTTAACTTTTGTAGCAACAATAGCATCTGTCTTTGCAAAGTCAAAAGCTGCTCCAGCTCCGCCTTTACCACGCATTGCCATAAAAAACATGATTCCAATGCCAATTAACAAAATTGTAGATATTGCTGGCAATATGTATGACGAAATACTTCTTGCATTTGGATCACTAGCTATAACTGCAACTGTTATATCATTTTTTGCAGCATTATCCATTGCCTCAGAAACTCTTTCCCTGCTTAAAACTATAGCGGTTGCAGATGCAGCTTTACCTTTTATAAAGTTAGACCATAAACCATCTTTGTCTTTGGACTCATTAAACTCTTTGGTATACAAAACGTTTACCTTATAAACGCCGGTAAAATATACACCCTTAATTTCACCATTTTCCATTTTAGAAATTAGCTCATTATATCCAATTGAAGGTGTTTTATTTGCATTATTTGTTATTAGCACAGCCGCAACTATAACGATTGCTATCATTGCAATGATAATTATTATTGATTTTTTTCTATTTGGTCTTGTTTCCATTTATATCCTCATCTAGTAGCATTTTATATTAAATTTTAGTCATACATGCGTTCATATATAATAATATAATAAACATTGTATTTTGAATTGTATCACAGCATAGCAATATTTTGCAATTTATATTACCCAAATGTAAAGATAAAAAAGATACCACCTATTTTAAGTATCTTTCTAGCAAATTAAACTTACCTCTAAATTAGACCTACCGTTAAAAAGATGCAACTACTCCTAATCCTTTAACTTAACTGCATCACAATATTAAGCTCAACAATTAATAAATTTAAAAAATTATAAAATAAAATGTCAAAAATTACCAAAAATCAACTTGGGATCTCTATAACACCACGTGCACCTTCAAGATATAATTTGGCTTTTTGCATCGCTTCTTTTTTCTCTGTAGCATCTTTAAATGTCACTCTTGCAGATTGGAACCTACCATCTTTAAACCTTTCATACTTTCTTTTGTCTTTTTCGTACAAAAGATAAGCTTCATTGTTTGAAAATCTTGCGGCAACAATAGTCCCGTTAGTAAGCTTTTCGTTAAACTCTGAATAACTAATTTCTTTAAAACCTGGAAATAACGACACAACTACTATAGTGGCTATGACGCTTGCAAGTAATGCCACAATTAAAACTACTGCTATGATTACATAAGTTAATTTTTGTTTTTCTTCTTTGCTCATTTTAGACAATTTTTGTAATTCCATGTTACACCTTAACTTTTCACCTTCATTCTCAAAAAATCACCCTCTTCAATGTTAAAAGGTATTGTCATCTTAAGATGTTGCTGTACTATTTTTGCATCGACTACCTCTTCGCCATCTTCTGATTCCATTTTTCCTACAACAAAGGTTTTATTATGCGCATCAGTTGGAGAAATAATTTCTAACTCATCTCCTTGCATAAACCTATTTCTCATTTCAACAAGATACTCATTAAAAGATAGTTTTTTTAATATAACTGCAACAAATATATAATCTTGTCCAGCTTGTATTCCAGAATATTCGACAGTTTCTTCATTTTTTCCATCGATATATGCACTTGTATATTTTCTATGAATTACTTTTTCAAGTTCTTGCATATATTCATTGACATTTTTTAAACTGCCATATTTGTAGTATTCATTTAAAGCTCTTCTATATGCATTTACAACGGTTGCTAAATAATATTCACTCTTCATTCGACCTTCTATTTTAAAAGAGTCGACATATGGAGCCAATTTATCAATGTACTCAATCAAATTTAAATCTTTGCTATTTAGAATATATGTTCCTCTACTATCTTCTTGCATTTCTAAAGGCGGGTTACCTCTGCCAGCATCTAAAGATACTCCAGGTTTATCTACATTAAATTCCCATCTGCAAACTTGAATGCATTCCCCTTTATTTGAGTCCCTATCAGTTAGATAATTACTAAGCAAGCATCGTCCACTATATGATATGCACATTGCTCCATGAATAAATATTTCAATTTCCGTATCGGGGTTATGCTCTTTTATTTCTTTTATCTCTAAAAGTGATAATTCTCTTGCTAAAACAACTCTTGAAATTCCTTGTTTTGCCCAAAATTCAATCGTATATTTGTTTAAATTATTTGCTTGGGTTGATAAATGAAGTTCTAAGTTAGGTGCTACTTGCTTTGCTCTCATTATTAAGCCTGGGTCTGTAATTAATACAGCATCGACTTTTGCAGTTTCTAAAAACTTCAAATAATCTTCTAGTGCTTCAAAATCTTCATTTTTAGGAAATATATTTGCGGTAACATAAACTTTCTTATCAATAGAATGAGCAAATTCTATAGCTTCTACAATCTCTTTTCGCGAAAAATTATCTGCATATGCTCTGAGAGAAAATTCCTTTCCTCCCATATACACAGCATCGGCACCAAAATGAAATGCTGTTTTTAATTTATTCATATTCCCTGCTGGAGCCAATAATTCTACTTTTTTCATCTCAAATCTAGTACGAAATTATCCTTTATGTTTTCTAATGTTTATTGTATTAACTTTCTTTATGGTGCTAAGCTACATTTATTTTTAAAAACCACAAATATTGTTTTTAGCGTTTGTTCGATTAACAGCCTCCACAGCATATGCTACTAAAACACTCCTATTTTTTCTTAAACATTTTTTGTAAAACCGCAAACATTGCTTTGCTTACCCTGGCGTTTATTGGATCTACATTCATCACAGACGAATGAATTGCTTGCTCTGTTAAATCAGGAATAATTGAAGATAAAATATTGATATCTACCTTTACTTCATTTGATGCCATAACAAACATTGCATCTCCATCAAATGCTGTATGTGAAGG
>LSQX01206345.1_pt2 | contig 54244 bp, 48 predicted proteins | sample 654561 | NCBI WGS metagenome assembly LSQX01 (sample SAMN04489861, study PRJNA283612) | anaerobic digester metagenome | isolation source: 4 biogas reactors fed with cattle manure at either 37C or 55C with and... | place: Denmark: Kongens Lyngby | collected 2014 | reverse complement strand
TTTGGTTCGGTATAAGGAGGATCAAAATCGGCGTCTCTCCACCAAAGCTGATCCTCCGGGTTGTAAAGGCCATTCTCTCCATGATGAAGTTTGGTGTACATATACATGTCGTATGCACGGTTGTAATACGCGGTATCGCCGGTAGTGTTGCCCAGTTGTGCAAAGATGGGCATCGCCATCTGAATGGCATCGATCCAGTTCCAGTCGTCAACCTTGTCAGTTTTCATCATGGCGTCGACAGATCTTTTGATATTTTCGATATAGTGTGCAGGCTTTCCGGGGTCCTGCTCGTAGAGGAAGAGATACGCCTGACCGGCACACTGGTTGTCAGCATTGCGTGTCATCCATCCCTCAGCAGAGTTCCGAAGACCCCACTCATGCTTGTTTCCCCATTCCAGGGTGTAGTCGAGATAACGCTGCTGAGGATCGATCTTCCAGAGGTCGATCAATCCTTCATAATAGTAAGCCCGTGTCCATAGATTTGATTCATACGCTTTGTTGCGGGAAGGGTAGGGTATCGGTTGGGACGGATCGCTCCACTTGTTCATGAAATAATCGTTGGCCAGTCTCAGCGCATCCAATACCTCCTCTTTCTCAGGACGGGATGATGATGTGTTGTCACTATTGCTGCACCCCACCAGGTGTGTGAGGCATAACAACGAAATAAACAGTTTGTACATTTTCTTCATTACAGGTAAATTAGTGAATTATAGATAAAAATTGTATTTAACATCGTTGGGTCCAATGAAAGAACTTCTACCGGGATCTACTATTATTCTCCCAGGTACCAACCAGGTACCGGTGCTTGTGGATAACCCTGTGAGCGTTGCAATACATAACTCCTGTAAATAGGGTCTTGCATCAAGGTGATCTTTCTGTCAGAAGCCGGGATCTGGGTGTGGTAGATGCGTAGCTCTCCCGGCAGCGAGGTGACCACCTCTTCCCGCCAGTCGCCCATCAGGTCGGCAATCATGATGATATCTCCATATATTTCGTGGGCTATCTTCTCACCTTTCCAGTAACCGATCTGTTGCCCATTTCCTCCTGAGCGTGAGTCAGAGCCCCATCGGTTGTCATCTCCGAAAAATGTCTGTCTGATGTTGCCTGCATCCCACCAGATCCAGTTGCGACAGGGAGGCACATCATCGTTTGAGGCAAGTCGCTGCCCGTCGGAACTGAGCAGATATTTGTCGGTAGAACCACCTTTTCGATCCTCACTTGCAAAGCACTCCAACCCGGGTGTTGACGGGTCGATGTCAGCCACCATTCCGTCTCCCACATGAAATGTCTTGTGACCGATACCCCATACCCGTTCACCTGTTGCGGCATCGAGCACAGATACACCATAACCGGTCTCCTCAAAGGGTTCGATGGCAAGGAAGACCTCCATGCCGGGTCTCCGCGGATCAATATCGGTCAGATAGGCTTTGTCAGGATGTCCCAAACCGGAGGACCAGAGCAGAGTACCATTGTCATCCAGCATACAGGAGCCCAACAGGATCTCATCTCTGCCATCACCATCCACATCTCCGCTCACCATATTGTGTGCTCCCTGACTGCGTACAACCGGATTCTCCTCATCACCATCCCAGCGCCATTGCCTTTCCAGTTTTCCGTCATGAAACTGCCAGGCATCCACCACCATCAGTTTATAGGTTCCCCTTGCAGCCAGGATGGAGGGTGTCTTGCCATCCAGATAAGCCATCCCTATCTGATTCCGGTTTTGTCTGTTGACGTTGCCGTAACGGAAATTACGCTCCGGCCATTCCGCTTTTGCCAGCTCCTTACCGGTCATACCATCCAGTACCGTGAGATATTCAATGCCCCCGTAAATGCGACCACTTTCGTTTTTCAGGTAGTCATCTCCTGTTGTTTTGAGTGCGATCTCTGCTTTTCCGTCGCCATCAAAATCATAGGCTATAAAAGGTGAATACCACACCCCCGGTTCTGTTCCCAGTCCCAGGTCCTTAGTCCACAGCCAGGTGCCGTCACTCAGGTAGGCTTCTATCTTGTAGGTGGTTCCATCATCGGGAGTGGCTACCCCGGGATCCACATTGCTGTTGGGATGACGGATGATAAAGTCGTAGTTGCCATCTCCGTTCAAATCGGCAACAGCCACTTTACCGGCTGTGACACCATTTTTCAGAATGATGCTTCTGTAACCGGGTGATTGTAGCCCGGAGAAGTCAACTTCGATTATTTCCGATTGTGAACTTTTCTTCCCTTCCACGCTTTCAATCCAGTAGGATGCTTTTCCTGCTGACGGAGCATTGTCGGAAAAGTCTGTTGTCACGGAAATAGACTTTCTGTTGAGTTTTTTCTTTTTGCCGTTCACCGAACGAAAGACATTGAATATGATTCCCTCTGCATCCGTTTGCAAAAGACGCCAATTGAGGTACACTCCTTTACCGTCAACACTCAATGCTGCCTGTAATCCCCTGTTCAGATTTTCCGTTACCCGTTTGCTTGCATAGCCCTCCACGAGAGGTTTAGGTTCATGTGACGGGGTGAGGATTTCATAGTAATAGTGCCGTTCTCTCAAATCCTGTGCAATGGTACCGCTGACCGATGTAAGGATCAGCAACGCTGTAATAAGATGATGTTTCATAGTATACCTCTCAATTGATGAATTAGTAGTTGACCTTTATTGATTAGCTCAATTAGCAGTCTACAAAAATATGATTATCTGAATTGCTTTGACTAACTTTTATGACAATAGAGATATGATAATTGACATCCTGTAAATAAAACGGATGGAAACCGGGATTTTTTTTAAATCCCTGGTCTCCATCCGATAATAATTCAAAAATAGATGTTAGTAATCAGTTACCATCCGGGATTCTGGAAAGCGGCTTTCTGCTCTTCTGTCAGGGGTGAACCATCGTCTTGTGTCAGACCATCGATAAATGTTTGAGGTACGGGACGAAGCACATGTTTTTCCTGAATATTGGGTGCTGCCTGTGCATTAAATGTTCTGGCACGTTTTACAAGCAAACCTGCACGACTCAGCTCTTCCCACCGGTTCCATTCACCATTCAGCTCACGGGTACGCTCGTTGAAGATAAAGTTAAGCATGCGGTCATAATCACCGGAAACACCCAGCTGTGCAAGGATTGCTTCATCCTCTTCAGGCAGATTGGTAAAACTGCTTATCTGCAATGATGAAGGATCGGTTGTTTTTTCAATCCCTGTTGAGAGATAATAGCTGTTACGGTTCAGGTAAACGTTGCCAGCAGCATCTTTCAGTGCTCCGTCGTTGTACCCGGGATGCGAGTTGGCAAACCAGTTGACATAGTTATCCGTTTTTCCGTTCTTACTGAAATTAGTTGAGGGAGAATAGAGGGAGTTACTTAACGGGAAAGCAATAGCAGCATCTACATAGAATTCACGATCTTCTCCTGCTTTCCACTGAGCGCGTGCGCGCAGCTGGTTGATTGTTGAGATAGCTTCGGCGAATTTATTCTGCTTCACCAGTGCTTCTGCTTTGATTAAGTAGGTCTCGCCGGTGCGGGCCATGGTCACATCACGGTAACCATCACCTCCCTCAGCTGTACGCGTTCCATCCTGTGTTTTGTTCAATCCACAGAATACGTTTGATTTGGTTGCATCACCATTGCTGTTGTAGTTGGGCAGTACATACTCCCCTTCAAGGTAGAGGGGGAAAGCGTTGGGTACCCACTTACCTGTCTCCGGATTGATAAAGGTGTTACCTGCAGTAGGACGGCCAAATTTTCCATAGGGTTCTCCATCGAAACGTGAGTCACTTTTTTTGTTCATGATAAAGACAATACCCTGGTCACCCAGTTCTACAGCACTCTCACCGAACGATTGATTCAAATCATTGTCCCTAATATTATTTACACCGTAAACAGTCTTAAAGGATTTCCACAGACGGGCATCATTCACATTGTCGTAGGTGGAGTAGTTGTACTCCGTGGGACGGCAACGCTGAAAATCCTGTCCGCCAATATGCGCACCGCGGCTAACCCACCCACCACTAAAGGTGTTGAACTGCGGTGAGAAGTAGGAGTGTGTCCTGTTACCAAAACGACCTTTGGTGGATGAATCTGCATTGTGTTGGGCAGACATCAGAATCTCGGGCAATCCTTCATTTGGATTATCCACACCGGTCCACCGGGCATAGAGATCCCAGTAGTCGCTTGCAAGCGGACGGGCAGCAATCACCTCATCAGCAAGAGAGATACATTTGGTCAGGTCTCCATCTTTGTAACCAGAATTCCATGCACTGTTACGTTCTGAAGCACGAAACAGTAGTGCCTTTGCCCAGAAGTGTGCTGCCGCATATTTAGTCCAGGTACCAAAACCGCGCCAGTTGTCGGTAGGCAGGAATTTATATGCGTTTTCAAAGTCAGAGATAATCTGAGCCATGGTTTCTTCTTCACTGGCACGTTCAAAATATCGTACCACGCCACTCACTGGTTCTGTCTGTAGAACCACACCTCCGTATTGGGCAAACAGGCGATAGTAGTTGTATCCGCGCAGGAAATAGGCTTCCCCCATGCATTTATTACGTATATCTTCATTGGTGATTTTTTCTCCGTTGGCAATAACCAGATTCGCCGAAGAGATACCAAAATACATCTGATTCCAGAGACCATCTACCGGTGGACAGTTCTTATTCGCCGCACCTGTTTCAGTGGTGGCATTTGATGAATTAAGCCGGTTGTCGTAGGTGTTCCAGGGTTCACTGGTAAGGTCGGCCCCGTTGGTGAACTCGTCCGTGCCGTAAAGTGTGATGCCGTAGGCCCATTCGTAACCGAAATGCCATCGGATGTTCCCGTAAAGGGATGTTGCCAGTGCTGTCAACCCCTCTTCCGTTTCAAAGTATTGGGTTGTATATGCTGTGGTGTTCTCTTCGTAAAGAAAATCATCGCCACAGGACCAAAATCCAAGGAGAGACACCAGTATTGCGCCTATCACTGTTTTGTTATATAAATATTTCATAATATATCCTAGTTTGAAATTAAATAATTAAAATCCTATCTCAATACCAAAAGTAATACCTCTGTTATAATAGGAAGAAGTGCCATAATCAAGGTCGATAAAATCGATCGATGAATAGAGATTGCCCGGATTACGTAACTGAGCAAATAACTTCAGTTTGTTTATTCCGAGTGGTTCACAGATATTGTTCGGTAAGAAATAACCCAAAGAGATATTCCTGAATTTGATAAAGGAAGCTTTCTTGAATCCAATCAGACTTGAATAGGCATCGCCACCCACGCCCGGTGTTCCGGTATAGACCGGCTTCTGCCATTCAGCACCCGTGTTGTCGGGTGTCCAGTAATCGATCATCCGTTGATTGGGGATGCCGTTTTGTACTTCACCTCCGGTAGATACCAGATAGTTCATGCGGCCATACAGTTCAATATTCAGTTCAAGTCCCCTGTAGGTGAAGCTATTGCTCCATCCGGTAGTCAGGCGTGGGTTTCTGTTTCCCAGGACTACACGATCATCACTATCAATGATATAGTCTCCATTCTGATCAACAGGTCTCACACTACCCGGAGAGAAATTTTCCCCTTTATCGTTGAATTTAGCCATCTCGGCTTCATCCCCTGCTTGCCACAGGCCATCATTCTCATAACCGTAGAAAACGCTGATTGATTGACCGATAAACCATGAGTTATCGACCATATCGTTTTTACCGTTAGCCAGCTCAACGATTTCATCTTTCTGCCATGCCATATTAAGTGATGAGTTCCAGCTAAAGTCTCTTGTTTGAACAGGGATGAAATGTAAAGATACATCTACTCCTCTATTTTTGGTTTTACCAACGTTGGCCATTGTATTACTGTAGCCGGTCAGTGTGGGTATAGTCATCTCCATCAAAAGATCATTCGTGTTGGAATTATATATATCCACTGACCCGCCGATACGTCCTCTCAGGAAGGTGAAGTCGAGCCCGATATTCCATTGGGTGGTCTTCTCCCATTCCAACTCGGGATTAGCCATCAATGTTGTGCCGGAGAAATAGTAGGGTTCGTTGGTGCCGTAAGCCAGTACATTCCCAATACCACCAAAAGGTACGTAGAATGAACGGATGCTGCCTAATGTAGCATAAGCTCCAATAGCTGAGTTTCCTGTTGTACCCATGCCGAGACGTAGTTTTAGCTGATCAAGCCATGAAACATCCTGCATGAACGCCTCCTGATCTATACGCCATCCCAGTGCAGCACTTGGGAAAAATGCCCATTTATGACCCTGTGAAAGCACAGAAGATCCGTCATACCGACCTGAGACAGTTAAAAGATAGCGGTCATTGAATGAATAATTAATACGTCCCATGTAGGAAGCCATTTGCGTTTGAGTCAATCCTGTTCCCATTGATGCATTTGCATCGGTACTGGTGATATCCACTGCACCCATATTGTTCCATTTATAGCTTTCCTTGGGTACATTCTGTTCGCTCATGCTGCCATTTTCAGCGTCGTATCTGGAAGCCGATTGCAGCAATGTCACATCAAATTTGTGTTTATCCACTGTTTTGTTGTAAGAGAGGATATTATCCAATACCCATGAGAATCTCCTGTCGTAATTCCATGAGGCATAGCTTGTCCCACCCTGGCGGACTGCAGAAGTTTTATCAATATAGATACCACGACGGTAATATCTGAAATCAGGCCCGAAATTGGTTTTGAAGTTCAACCCCTCGAGTGGACTCCAAATTTCGCCGAAATCGAAATTTGAATAAAAACTACCCAAAGCACGTAATGTTTGCCTCTTTTCATCCGATTTATCCCACTCATCTATGATGGTGTAAACCCCGTTCAGGTTTCCCGGAGTCAATATGATCTCTCCATTTTCGTCGTAAGGCCTTGCTACGTTAAATATCTGTTTTGCAGCTGCATAAATCTCAGTCGGTCCGGAGCTTGTGGATTGTCCCGTGCGGGAATAACCATAACTCTGATTGCTCCATGCCGCATTGATTGATCCACCCATGCTGAACCACTTTGTAGGATTGATATCAGTCGACATCGTGGCATTGTATCTGTCATAGGATTGTCCTATCTGTGTGCCTTCCTGGTCGAGATAACCGAGCGAAAAGAACGATTTGATTCTGTCAGTCCCGCCACCTGCGCTGATTGTATGCTCCTGTGTTACACCTGTTTGTGTCACAAGCTCAGTCCAGTCGGTGTTGATCACTCTCGAACCATCCCAACTACCACCGGACCAACCGTTCATCACATTGTTGTAAGCTGTTTCATCCAGTGCACTGAAAAATGTCTCATCCTGTGCTTTCGAAGGCTGGTTCCCCGGTGCAAATTCAGATGGATTCGCATTGTAGTGTGCCCAGCGCCGCCAGGTGATATAATCACTGGCGTTCATTGCCGGTGCCAGATCATGAATATTTTCGTATGTGAATGTACTTGAATAATTCAGTTGAAGAGATCCTGCTTTACCACGTTTGGTTGTGACAAGTATTACACCATTGGCACCGCGTGAACCATAGATGGCAGTAGATGAAGCATCTTTCAATACATTAATACTTTCAATATCCCGAGGGTTGATACTTTCAATACCTCCGGAGCTCAACACCACACCATCCACTACGTAGAGTGGGTTATTGGTTGCGTTCAGAGAGCGGTTTCCGCGAATACGGATAGAGCCCAATTCCCCGGGACGCTGAGCAGATGTAATGTCCACACCAGCAACCTTACCCTGTAACGCTTCAAAAGCATTTGTAACAGGTTTTGTTGAAAGCTCTTCTGCCGATACCACCGCAACAGCACCTGTCAGGTCACTCCTTCTCATTGTGCCATAACCTACTACCACAACCTCTTCCAGCATCTCTGTATCCTCTGTCAGCACAACATTAATCAGTGTTCTTCCGTTTACATGGATAACCTCTGTTTGCATCCCTACATAGGATACTTCCAAAACAGCATTTCGAGGTACATTTGGTATCATGAAATTACCATCGACATCAGTTACTGTTCCGGTGGCAGTTCCCTGTATCTGCACGGTCACACCTACCAGCGTCTCACCGGACTCATCTGCTACACTACCTCTTACGGTTATGTTTTGCGCAATGGTACTTAAGGAAAATGCGCACAGTAGTGCGAGCAAAATTCCTCTCTTAAGATTTAATTTTTGTTGTTTCATCTCATTCTTTCATTTGTTTAGATTAGTAATTACAATTGATATGTGTTTCAATAATTTGACATATATTATGAATCTACTATAAAACGAACAGGAATGGTTCCTGCGTTTAAGCTCACTGTGATCTATTTCAATTAAGTGAAGATGCAAACTGTCATTTAACTTAATGTTAAGTTTAAAAAATATTAGATTTTACATGATACAAAGATAAATGAGGAATAACATGAAAGACTGAGAAAAATGATTTTATAGCTATGTTAAATGATATTTAATGTTAAATGAGAAGAGAACAGTTTTTATTGTTAATTTTGCAGTTATGAAGATTATCGTATCCACTTCCACCACCTCTGCATTTAATCTGGCAGCAGAGGAGTATCTTTTTTCCAAAATGGGAGAGGATTATCTGTTCCTCTATCTGAACGATCAGAGTGTGATCATTGGGTCCAATCAGGCGGTGCTCAACGAGGTCGATATCGACTTCTGCATCGACAACAATATCCGCATCATACGACGGATGTCGGGTGGGGGTGCAGTTTACCATGACAGAGGAAATTTCAATTATGCATTTATCCGTGACAAGAGAGATGCACCGCTGAGTGCCGCCTTTCTGGAACCTATCGTGAACGTGTTACATAGAATGGATATACCTGTAACAATTGGAAAGCGGAAAGATCTCTGGCTCGATGGCTACAAGATTTCGGGTACAGCATCGCATATATCGAGAGGACGTGAGCTGCATCACGGCACCCTATTATATGATACCAATCTGCAGATGCTGCAAAAGGCGCTGACATCGGACAACAGGAACAGGATAAAAAAAGCAACCGCCTCAGTCCCCAGCCCGGTGATCAATATCCGCACTTATCTATCCTCTATGAGCGGGGATGCCCCGGATACGCAACTCTTCTTTGATCTCTTCTCCCGTGAGCTCCTCAACCTGTTGGGTTCAGAAGAGCTGACGGTGCTGCACCCTTCTGAAATTGCAGAGATTGAAGTACTGCAAACAAGCAAATACATTCAGCGTAACTGGAATTACAGGATGTAAATCACTTTTCTACCCGTAACAAATCTCATCCGGGTCAAATCTTCATCACCGTGTATGTTCCATGATGACAGCTGCTTCATACCGATAGCATCACCCTGTAACTTTTTCCCTGTTATAAACAGTTCCCTGGCAGGTCTCTCTCTCCCTGAACCGTTTGATGATCTTATCGGTCACCTCGTAATTTTTCAATCCCCAATCGGGGGCAACCAACAACCTTTTGGGTGACTGGGAGGTGAAACGTTCAATGTAAATATCCGGATTCAGACGTTCGGCGAAGCTGACACACAGATCGACATATTCATCCAGCCCGTAGAGATAAAAAGATTCGGGCAACAGCTTGTACTCCCTCGCCATGGCTGTATATCTGATAATCTGCAGCTGATGCAGCTTGAGGGTGGTCAACGGCAACTGAGACAGCCTGTCGGCATGGTGTAAGATATCCTCCTCTGACTCTCCCGGAAGCCCCAGGATCATATGAGCACCCACAGGGATATCTCTCTCAGCGGTTCTGCGTATCATCCCGGCCGATTCTTCGTAGCTGTGTTGTCTGTTAACCCTCTCCAGTGTTTTGTTGAGTGTCGACTCCACGCCATACTCCAGCAGTACAAACATTTTTTTGCTGAGAGCTTCAAAATAATCAAGCAGCTCGTCCGGCATGCAGTCGGGGCGGGTGCCCACAATCAATCCCACCACCCCGGGATAGGCGAGTGCCTCCTCATATTTATCGGTCAGCGATTCCAGGCTGTCATAGGTGTTGGTGTATGACTGGAAATAAGCAAGGTATTTCATCTCCGGGTATTTGTGCGAGAAGAAGTTGATGCCGTCGGCCATCTGCTCCGTGATTGTTTTAACAGGCTTGCCGTATCCCGGACTGAAGCTCTGGTTGTTGCAATAGGTACATCCGCCCCGTCCTTTGCTGCCGTCACGGTTGGGGCAGGTAAAGCCGGCGTTGATGGATATCTTCTGCACCTTGAAGGGGAATTTTACCGAGAGGTACTCGGCAAAATCACGATATGGTTTGTTATTTGAAAACATGTGAATCATATTTATTAATCGGGATCTATCGCAGAAACGTACTGTACAGATCTATTTTCTTTTGATCGGTTGCCATCTCAGGTAAGTACCCGAGCGCCAAAGCCACTCCAGGGGACCATACAAAAAATGTTTCATCCAGCACTTACTGATAATAATCTGGGTTGTATATATAATTAAGCCAAACAGAAAGAGTTCTGTTGCTCCCCAACGGCCAAAGATGGCACCGAATCCCCATGTTGAAAACAGTATTGCTCCCACAACACCTTGTATTTCATAGTTTGTCAAGCCCATCCTTCCATAGGATGACAGCAGATCAAGATACTTACCAACACCCCTGGTTTGATATAAAATGATAAAACCCAAAGCATAAGTGCCTGATTGCAGTAATGAGCCGAAAACTTTCAAATTTATGGTGATGATTTCAATAAAAGGGATCTCAATACCTTTTGCTATATGCTCTATCAGGTTAATCGGTGATTTTGGCTGAATGAGATGGATCGTCACTTCAGTGATGATGGATGCAAGCAGAAATCCAACAAAAAGGTTTAAATTCCTTTTTCGCCTAATATTAACCTCCTCGAAAAACCGTAAACGACCTACAATGAAACCTAAAATAAAGAGTGCAAGCGTTGCATGTCCGCGGGGTGTAAAAACAAACTGAAACTGTAGTTTGTCAATTGTTTTGGTGGTTAGATTATCTTTAACGGTTTCAAAAAATGAGGAATCAGGGACTCTCGCATTTTCAGCAGGAGCTGTAGAGGCCATACTTTCTTTATCTGATGGTTCCGGCATAAGGGATGGGTTCACCGTTGTTGTATGTTCCATTCTTATATTGTTGAAGCCAATGATTGTCATATATGGAATTCCTGACAGCAGGAAACAGACAATGAGAAACAAAATCCATTTTTTTAAGGGATAAAGAAAAACCAGGATCACTCCAAATATCGCATAAAAGGTTAGGATATCGACATAGGTGAAAGCACTTCCAACCAGTCCGATCACGAAAAGTAAAGCCATTCTCCATAAAAAGCGGCCACGAAAATCGATTCCTTTTTTTGATGCCCTATCCATCTGGATAAAAAAACTCAGACCGAACAGGAAAGAGAATATGTTAATGAACCGACCCGAAATCACTCTGCTTGAAAACCATCGTATCATCATGTCCAGTCCCGGGAATTTAATCTCTTCCAGCGTAAACGGAGAGGTATAACCATAGTACTGTAACATATGCATCAGGATCACTCCCAATAGTGCAAACCCCCTTAAGGCGTCTATAACGTTTATTCGTTGTGAGGGGACCGGTATTGACCTGTCAAGCTTCATTCATAAATAATTTTCTGATGGTTTTTTTAATTGGATTATTTTGAATCAATTTATGTTGGATCTGCTTTTCGGAATTTTCACTATTCTGTTGTGACGGTTTACTTCTTTATCTCTCATATCCATAAAGGTGCCGGATTATATTTTTTTCAAACTTACATAAAAAATCATCGTATTATGCATGTACAATAAAAAAATTAGTGAAATTAATCTGTTCGCATCGTGGATACCAGTTCTTTTACCAAAAAAACTGCCCGGAAGTTTATCCAGGCAGTTTACATTTATGTAGTAAAAAAATATTTTTTTACTTGGGTTCGTCATTTACAGACGCTGCCTCGTCTGTATCAGCAGAAGCGTCATCCTCTTTTGCTTCCGATGTTTCAGCATCTTCTTTCTTAGCCTTGGCTTTAGCAGCTTTGGGCTTTTCTTCAGCAATCACCTCTTCCTTTACTTCAGTTTCAGCAGATTTATCATCCTCTTTCACATTCGTTTCGGTTTTCGCTTCAGCCTCAGCTTTAACTTCAGCAGCTTTATCTGCAGCTTCCGCTTTTGCTTCGGCCTTCACTTCAGCTTCGGGAGTGTCAGCTTTCACTTCAGCTGTCTTGGCAGCCTCTTTTTTAAAAGCTTCCACCTTTTGGTTGTCTAACTTCTCTTTCAGTGCAGCCAGCTCTTCGATATCTCCCAAAGTGGTTTTTTCCATTGCAGGGATAGCGGCCGGAGACTCGTTGCCTCCTTCTTTCTTGCCACCACGTTTTCCTTTTCTCCTGGAATCATCACCGGTGATATCTTCATGGATACGGCTGTGAGAAACTATGATACGTTTAGCATCCTTGTTGAATTCAATCACTTTGAATTGCATTTTCTCATCAACCTGTGCCTGAGAGTTATCCTCTTTCACCAGATGTTTGGGAGTAGCAAACCCTTCCACACCATAGGGAAGAGAGATCACAGCACCCTTGTCGAGCAACTCTACGATTGTACCCTCATGGATCGATCCAACAGTGAAGATGGTTTCAAACACATCCCACGGATTCTCTTCCAGTTGCTTGTGTCCAAGACTTAAACGACGGTTCTCTTTATCGATGTCGAGTACCTGTACCTGTATAGGTGCAGCAAGCTCTGTTACTTCACTCGGATGTTTGATCTTCTTCGTCCATGAGAGGTCAGAAATGTGAATCAATCCTTCCACTCCTTCTTCAATTTCGACGAAAGCACCGAAGTTGGTGAAGTTACGTACAGTTGCGGTATGTGTGCTTCCGACCGGATACTTCACTTCAATGCTTTCCCATGGATCCGGTTTCAGTTGTTTTACGCCGAGTGACATTTTTCGATCGTCACGATCAAGTGTAAGAATCATTGCTTCTACCTCTTCACCCACAGTCATGAAATCTTGTGCGCTGTGAAGATGTTGGGTCCAGCTCATTTCAGAAACGTGAATCAATCCTTCCACACCCGGGGCGATTTCGACAAATGCACCGTAATCGGCAATAACAACAACTTTTCCTTTAATGATGTCACCCACTTTCAGCGTCTCACTTAATGCATCCCATGGATGAGGAGTCAGTTGTTTCAGACCAAGAGCGATACGTTTTTTCTCGTTGTCGAAATCGAGGATAACCACGTTGATCTTGTCGTCCAGCTTCACAACCTCTTCGGGGTGTTGAATGCGTCCCCATGAAAGATCGGTGATATGCACGAGACCGTCTACACCGCCAAGGTCGACAAACACACCATAGGATGTGATGTTCTTTACCACACCTTCGAGCACCTGTCCCTTTTCGAGTTTGGAGATAATCTCTTTCTTTTGTTGTTCCAGCTCTTCTTCGATCAGTGCTTTGTGTGAAACAACCACGTTTTTGTATTCAGGGTTGATCTTCACCACCTTGAATTCCATTGTTTTATCAACAAACAGATCATAATCGCGAATCGGTTTCACATCTATCTGTGATCCCGGGAGGAAGGCTTCGATACCGAAGACATCCACAATCATACCGCCTTTCGTACGGCATTTGATGTATCCCTTGATGATCTCGTTGTTTTCCAGCGCGGCATTGACACGATCCCACGAACGTGATGCACGGGCTTTTTTGTGTGAAAGGATCAGTTGTCCTTTTTTATCTTCCTGGCTTTCGATATAGACCTCTACTTCGTCGCCAATTTTCAGATCAGGGTTGTAACGGAACTCGTTCATCGATACCACACCATCTGATTTGTATCCAATATTTACAACCACTTCGCGTTTGTTCATGGAGGATACGATACCGGTTACGACCTCTTTGTCACTGATTTTACTCAGTGTGTTGTCGTAGCTTTCGGTAAGTTGTTCTCTGTTTTCTTTGCTGTAGGGATCACCTTCAGCATAAGCAGCCCAGTCGAATTCTTCTACAGGAGCTACATTTTTTAGGTTTTCAGTCATTTGTTGTTAATGATAATTTAATTAAAAAGTGAGACTTTATGTTGTATAAAAAAAAGTGGTGCAAAGATAATTGGTTTTTTCTTAATAACCAACTCTTTGCACCATTAATTTTAAGTCAGAACACCTCTGCAGAAGCAGCTTCAGTTTCAGAGAAGCAGTCCCTTCTCTACCTCTTTGCGCCGCTCTTTTCCGGCAATTTGTTCCACCAGCTCGAGGGCAAAATCGAAAACCAGCCCCGGACCCCTGCCCGTGGTGATGTTTCCGTCGACCACCACTTTCTCACCGGTCACATTGGCACCAGTCAGCTTCTCTTCAAAACCGGGATAACAAGTGGCGTTCTTCCCGCTGAGCAGACCAAGGCCTCCCAGCACCATTGGTGCGGCACATATGGCCGCGATCCTGTTGCCGCGGTCGTTATATTTTCTTATCAGTCTCCTCAGACCTTCATGTTCATTGAGATGCTGTGCTCCCGGCATCCCTCCCGGCAGCAGAAGGACCTCCACGTCGGAGAAGTCTGTTTCACTGAAAAGGGTCTCAGCAATGACCCTGATATCATGTGCTCCGGTGATCACTGTTTCATCGGAGACAGAGACCATGATAACCGGTATCTGCGCTCTTCTTAATATGTCCACAGTAGCGAGCGCTTCAATTTCTTCAAATCCGTTGGCTAAAAATAGTGCTACTTTCTTCATAACGACGGTTTTTAATTTAATTGAGATTAAATCGATAAGTGATCGTTCCTTGCTGGTTGTTGGTAGAATTGATCTTGTTGAATTTGGTGTTGCGGGCAGCCCTGAGAGCCTCATTACGCAGAGGGGTGCTGGGTGTATTGGTTCCGCGGCCGATGTCTGCATGAATGACATTTCCCGAAGGATCAACGGTGATGTTGACAACAACGGTGCCATAATCGTTCACCGTATATCTGGGTTGCACTAGCCCGCCGCTGCCGAGACTTCGTCCTCCCAGGTCGTAGGAGCCTATTCCACCGTTGCCGCTGGGTGATCCCTGGGTAGCATTCCCGGTGGTGACACCTTGTGTGCCGCTCCCCTCGGTGTTGCCGCGACTCTCTGCGCTCTCGCCGAATAAACCGGACATCTGCTGGTTGATCTCGCTTCTCCTGGCCTCCTCTTCACGACGGCGGCGCTCCGCCTCTTCACGGGCGCGTTGTTCAGCTATCAGCTGCGCCTGACGTCGTTCCTCTTCACGCCGTGCCTCCACATCGATGGTAGGCTCCGAGGTCTGGGTGATAAGCGGTTCGTTTGGCGCGTATTCCGGGATGGCGGGTTGTTGGGCAGGGGTGGGGGTCACCTCCTCCATCGGCGCTTCCACGATGCCGTAAGCATCGTCCGAGCTGCCGAACATGACGGGTATCCCTTCCAGCTCCTGGGGAGGAACAGCCAGCTTAAAATAAGAGAATATAAGGATGAGCAGGAGCAATACGGTAAATATGATCGTTCCTGCAATACCTCCTATTTTTTCTCTGGTTATCTCCATTTTGTGATTCGCTTAATTGGGCCTTGTCATCAACACCATCCTGAACTTGTTCTGGTTGGCAATATCCAGTATGCGGACAATCTCCTTATAGGGAACAGTCTCATCGGCATAGAGCGCTACGAAAATATCAGGGTCGGCTGTGTATGCAGACTGCAGAAACGGCGTGATTGCTTCGAATGGTACCTGTCGTTCTGTTTCATTTGCGTTCGCCACATAATAATTGAGCTCTTTGTCAATGGTTACACGAGTGATGGGTTTTGCCTGTGCCTGTTGCTGTGACCTGGGCAGTAACACCTGTATGGCGTTAGGTACAACAATGGTCGATGTGATCATGAAGAAGATCAATAACAGGAATATCACATCCGTCATCGACGCCATGCTGAAAATGGATTCTATATTAAATCGTTGTTTTAATGCCATAATTTTCTGATTTAGTGATCTGAAGATTCGGTGATTCGATGACGCTGTTGTTCAATCAACAAACCGGTAAATCGTTCAATCTGCGAATATGGTTTATGCCGCCGGTTCATTCAGGATATCCATGAATTCCATAATTCTCATTTCAAGCTTGTTTACAATCCCCTTGATACGTGTTGTAAGGTAATTGTATGCAAACAGGGCTATGATCCCGACAATAAGCCCTCCCACGGTCGTCACCAGCGCTTCGTAGATACCGGTAGAGAGAATGTTCACATCCACGTTTGCCCCGGCACTGGCCATGCTCATAAAAGCTTTCACCATGCCGGTAACTGTTCCCAGAAAACCGATCATGGGTGCACCTGAAGCAGCAGTTGCCAATACGGGTATTCCTTTTTCCAGTTTTGATATTTCAATGTTACCCTGATTCTCAATGGCTGACATCACATCTGTCGTGGGTCTCCCCAGGCGTGAGATGCCTTTTTCAACCATGCGGGCTGAAGGGGTGTCGGTATGGCGGCAAAGAGCGATGGCAGCATCAATCTTCCCGTCGTGGATGTAATCCTTGATACGATTCATGAAAGAGTTATCCTCTTTGCCTGCCTTGTTGATCACCAGCGTCCTTTCAATCAGTACGTAAATGGTCATCATGAGAAGGATGAGCAACACAATCATGATCCAACCTCCCTTCAGCGCCAGGTCGAACGCATTCATTGTTACAGACTCCGCTTCAGCTGTTGCTGTTTGCTGAATTGTGTTGTAGATTGCCTGTGCACTGTCTGCCGGCGAGGGTATTTGCAATAGATTCATACGATTATATTAATTTTTAACTTTACGGCGTTTGCAAAGCACAACATGCATGTTTCTGTGTGATCACAATTCTCCTGCTCGTTGCATACCGTACGTGTGCCAATTTTTCTGTTCCGTTTGTTGATTGATAAAGATAGATAATTTGAATTGTCAAACCTCAGCCTGAGGTTCTTTTAAACAATTTTTATATGCTTTTATTGTTTCTTTTAATCCCAGGTAGAGCGCATCGCTGATCAGGGAATGTCCGATGGATACCTCTTTTAACCAGGGGATATGCATGAAAATCCAGGGGAGGTTGTCCAGGTTCAGGTCATGCCCCGCATTCACTCCCAGTCCAAGGTTCTTCGCCAGGGTGGCTGCTTCTACAAATGGAGCAACGGCCTTTTCCCTGTTAATATGAAACTGCTCCGCGTAAGGGCCTGTATATAACTCGATGCGGTCGGTGCCGATCTGTGAGGCCATACGAATCATCTCGGGATTGGCATCCACGAAGATAGAAGTGCGGACACCCATCGACTGGAACTCGCTGACAATATCTGTCAGATAATCCTTGTGGGTGATGGTATCCCAGCCGGCATCGGAGGTGATGGCATCATGTGCATCGGGTACCAGCGTCACCTGCGTGGGTCTTATTTTCCGGATGAGGGAGAGAAATTCATCAGTCGGGTTACCCTCAATATTGAATTCTGTGTACACTTTCGCCTGCAGATCAAAGACATCGCTGTAACGAATATGTCTCTGATCGGGACGAGGGTGCACGGTGATTCCGTCAGCACCGAAAAGCTGGCAGTCAGTAGCTACCTGTGCCACATCGGGGATGTTACCTCCGCGTGCGTTACGCAGCGTAGCTACCTTGTTTACATTTACACTTAGCTTTGTCATAATTTTGTTTCACTCTGTTTGTTCTGTATGTTACAAAGAGGTGAAATCACCTGGTAATTTTGCTGAAGAAAAAATAAAAACTCCGCAGTGAAGTTCAAATACACAAAATTTTACCATCTTTGTAAAAGCAACGATTCTGTTAAGCAGGCGCAGAACAAATATTGTCTGTTTGCGGGACACAGAATCACCATCATAAAATTCAGTACAAAAGTAATACGAATTAACCGTTTTGCGCAATGTCGGCCAAAGAATTTATCAAAAATCAGGTGGAAAGGTTTAATTCCCAAATTACTCCGGAACAATTCACGGAGTTATCTGAATCGGAGAATTCCCTTATCATTCTTGAAATACCTTTAAAAGATTATACGCTCACCGAAATTGCCCGGATCGTTGAGAGCAATAATGCCCATGTGATGGCTCTTTCAGTGATGCCCATCACCGGTGGCTCCCTGCTGCTGGTATCTTTGAAGCTCGACGTGGATGATCTGACAGCTGTTTTAAGAAGCTTTGAACGGTTCAGTTACAATGTACTGTATTACTTTATGCGGGAAGGTGAAGTGACCGACACGCAGAAGGAACGATTGGATGAATTGATGTATTACCTTGATATGTGATGCATCTTAATGTAAAGGTTATAAACGGATGAAGTTTGCTCTATTCGGAAGTATGTTCCCCGACAGGACGGTGAAATCAGAAGAACAAATATTCGGGGTATGTGATGCCATTAAAAGACATGGTGGTGAGCTCTGTCTGCCTGAGAGTTTTTTCTTAACGCTGCCCGGATATATACAGCAAAGGGTCGCACCCCTTTGTGAACTGGTGGAATTATTACCTTCGGTTGATATGGTTGTGAGTGTTGGCGGTGATGGCACTTTCCTCCGTACTTCTGCAACAGTGGGCGATTCCGGCATACCGGTGCTGGGTATTAACACCGGACGCCTCGGATTTCTCGCGGCAATCAACTATTCCGATGTGGACGAGACACTGCAGGAGGTGATGAAAGGTGATTACAGGGTGGAAGAGCGCTCACTGCTGAAGATGATCACTGATGAAACCTTTCCTCCAGAAAACTTCAATGCGCATGCGTTGAATGAGATAGCCATACTGAAACAGGATACAGCATCGATGCTTTCCATTCATGCCTATATCAACAATGACTATCTGACCTCCTATCAGGCCGATGGACTGGTGGTTGCCACACCTTCAGGATCAACAGCCTACTCGCTCAGTATCGGCGGTTCTATCCTTGCGCCTACCACACCCAGTATGATACTCTCTGCCATTGCTCCACACAATCTGACTTCACGGTCGTTAATCGTGGATGACGCCAGTCTGATTTCGCTGAAAGTGGAAAGCCGCAGTCATATGTTTCTGGTCTCTGTCGATGGTCAGTCACGCGTTCTGGATGAGTCGGTTAGTATTGAGATAAGAAAAGCCGATTACACACTGCGTGTGGTGAAAAGAGTCGGTCACACCTTCTACGAAACACTTCGCGATAAGCTGATGTGGGGTGCGGATGTAAGAAAACAGTACAGATAGGTTACACTCCTCCGGTAGATGAACTGAAAAAGCGTGCCCATCCGGGTACGCTTTTTTTGTTTGTGCCGGATGCTTAGTCGCCGAGGATAACTATTCCTCTTCGTCCGTTATGGAATCTTCACTCAGTTCTTCTGCTGGCGTCTCTTCATGGAAGGGCAGGAATCGGTCAAGCGCGAGTATGAGCAGGTAGAACAGCGCCATGAAGACAAATATTCCTACCATCCCGATTCCTGCAATAAGCAGTGCTTTTTCTACTGTTGCTGTCATCCTGTCTTAATTTATGCGAAAAATGGGACCAGTGTCAGTATGATACCTCCGGCCACCACCGAGCCGATCTGTCCACCTACGTTAGCGCTTATGGCTGGCATCAGCAGGTAATTGTAGGGATCCTCTTTCAAGCCCATCTGATGAATCACCCGTGCCGACATGGGGAATGCCGAAATACCACATGCTCCGATCATCGGGTTCAGTTTATTCCCCTCCTTGCGGAAGAGATTGAGGAACTTGGCGAAGATCACACCGCCGAATGTATCCAGGACAAATGCGAACAAACCGAGAGCAATAATGATAAGGGTATCCACACGGATAAAGCGATCAGCCGTCATCGTGCTGGCAATAGTGATACCGAGCAGCAGCGTGACAAGGCTCGCCAGCTCGTTCTGTGCCGAGAGTGAGAGTTTGTTCAGTACACCGCACTCACGCACCAGGTTGCCAAACATCAGGAAACCGATCAACGCCAGGGAGGAGGGTGCTATAATTCCGGCAACAATCGTCACCGCAATGGGGAATAAAATAAGCGCTTTCTTCGATATCTTCCTTGCAGAACCGCTGCTCATACGTATCAACCGTTCTCTTCTCGAGGTGAGCAGCCGGATCACAGGTGGCTGGATGATAGGTACGAGCGCCATATAGGAGTAGGCTGCCACTGATATCGGTCCCAGTAGGTTAGGGGCAAACCGTGAGGCAACAATGATGGAGGTGGGGCCGTCTGCCGCACCGATGATACCGATGGAGGCAGCCTCTCTCAGGTCGTATCCCAACAGTGAAGCAAACATCATTGTAAGGAAGATGCCCAGCTGAGCTGCCGCACCGAACAGTAATAGCGAGGGATTCCGGAACAGGGGTGAGAAATCGATCATAGCCCCGATGGCGATGAAGATAAGCAGGGGAAAGATCTCCGTGGCAATCCCTGCATCAAAAAAGACATTGAGCACTCCCTCCACCGCCTGACCCGTGGCAGGGTCAATCTGTGTAATTGCCGACGACAATGGGATGTTGACCAGGATGGCACCAAACCCTATGGGTAACAACAGCGTCGGTTCGTAATTTCTGGCAATGGCAAGATAGATGAGGGTAAGACCCACACCTATCATCACCAGAGATTGCCACGTCATGCCTGCAATGGCAGGCAACAATTGTTCCAGGCCCATTGCTAAGACGATTTTTTATGTTATCAATAGAGGAAGCCAAGCATGATACCGGCTGCCACGGCAGAGCCGATAACGCCTGCCACATTCGGCCCCATGGCATGCATGAGCAGGTAGTTGCTTGGATCGTATTCCAATCCGGTAGTCTGTGAAATACGAGCTGCATCGGGAACGGCAGAAACACCTGCATTACCAACGAGCGGATTAATTTTATCCCCTTTCTTCAAAAAGAGATTCATCAGTTTCACAAACAGGATACCTGTACATGTTGCAATCACAAACGAAAGCGCACCGATGGCAAATATTTTTACCGATTCTACACGGAGGAATGTGGTTGCCTGGGTGGAAGCTCCCACGGTTAATCCCAGCAGGATGGTGATGGTGTCTACCAAGGGGCCGCGGGCAGTCTCGGCCAGACGACGGGTGACACCTGACTCCTTCAGCAGATTACCAAAGAAGAGCATCCCCAGCAGCGCCAGACCTGACGGCACAAGGAAAGCAGTCATTAACAGTCCCATGATGGGGAACATAATCTTCTCGGTCTGTGATACCACGCGTGGCGTCTTCATCTTGATGACCCGTTCTTGCGGTGTTGTGAGCAACCGCATGAACGGTGGCTGAATTACCGGTACCAGTGCCATATAAGAGTATGCAGAGATGGCTACCGCACCCAGCAGGTGAGGAGCGAGCTTAGAGGTGAGGAAGATCGCCGTAGGGCCGTCAGCACCCCCGATGATACCGATCGCACCGGCTTCGTTCGGTGCAAAACCCATTTGCAGTGCAATGATGTAAGCGCCAAAAATACCAAACTGTGCCGCGGCACCAATCAGAATCAGTTTGGGATTGGCAATCAGGGCAGAAAAGTCGGTCATAGCGCCAATACCCAGGAAAATGAGCGGTGGATACCATCCTTTCACCACACCCTGATAAAGGATATTGAATACCGATCCCTCTTCGTAGATACCCACTTGCAGGTTGGCAGCCTCATTGAACGGAATATTTCCGATCAGGATACCAAAACCGATGGGGATCAACAAAAGGGGTTCATATTCCTTTGTGATGGCAAGATAAATAAATACCAAGCCTATCAGGATCATGATGATATGTCCGATCTCGGCGTTGTAGAACCCCGTATAGCTCCAGAATGTGCGTAAGTTGTCAGTCAATGATAATAATGTATTCATGTTTTGTTTCCGGGTTTTATTCGATTACAACAAGATCAGCCCCCTCGAGAACCGAATCTCCTTTCTGAACAAGAACTTCAGTTACTTTGCCATTTTTGTTGGCCAGAATATTGTTCTCCATCTTCATTGCTTCAAGTATCATCAGCGTCTGACCTTTTTTCACCGTGTCACCTACTTTGCAGCGAAGATCCAGTATTACACCCGGCAGGGGTGATTGCAACGAACTTTTGCTCGTGGATCCGGATGGTCTGGTAACCAGGGGTGTGGATGCTGATTGTGGTGTGGGTGAAGAAGCACTGCTTGGGCGTTTAACACCAGATAATGCTTTCTTCTTTTTCTGTGACAGTTCAACGGTGAAGGGAGTTCCGTTTACTTCCAGTTCCACAAAATCAGCGTCTGATTTTGTCACTACAACTCTGTAGGGTGTACCGTTGATTTTATAATTAAATTCTTTCATACGATTAAATTATTTTTTACATCATTGTGCATGGATCTCGCTTTATTGACTACGTGGATTACTTCGTAATGCATGCTCGTTTCATACAAAATTCAATGTTATTTCCTGTTTATATGATTATCGGGGTAATTCTCTTAACGATTGTCTCTTCGTGCTCCATGGCGAGAAGTTTCTCTTCACCTGATTGATGGTGAGAATAGTGGATTCAATATCATGCTGATCCTCTTTCAGTTCATTGATCGCAGCAGATATGGCAGCCAGTACCTCCCCTGAAAGGTGAGAATGGCTTCTTACCGCGGAGAGTGTGCCGCTTTGGGCCACTTTCCTTTGTGTCATGCGCTTAGCGATCGATCCCGAAAGCCTGAAAGCCAGGAACAATAGTATCAACCCTCCAAATACCACAAGCATGGAGGTGATTGTTATCATTCCTCCCCAGGGGTCACTCACCGCGAGTGCCTTGATCTTGGGGTTTTCTTCCAGCACTGCATTGTTGCTGCTGGGTGTGACCCTTTTCAGATTCGTGGCGAGGAGGTTACCCTGCTCGTCATACTTAACTCCGTCTTGTGCGAAGCCGTATGTCTGATCGGCTGCAATTCCTGCCGGAATCGTAATCTCATCCAGCAGCGTTTTGCCGTCGTTGTCATACAGCGCGATATAATTCTCTTTGGTGGGATCAAGCCTGAAGTTGAGATGAAAGGTGCCGTTAAAGGGCATCTCATCTGCGAAAAAGAGCGCATGCTGATGTGGTTTGATGCTTGTAAGGATGTCACCGCGGGGAATCGCATATTTTGTCGGATTGTCAGGGTCATTGGTCAGATAGCGTCCTCCCAGATCCAGCGTTTTCGCCGTATTGTTGTAAATCTCAATCCATCCGTTCCTTTGTCCGAAATCATCCACAAAGTTGGTCTCATTCACCACCATCACCTCGTTGATTACCCAGTCGGTACTCTCAATGTCGGAGGAGCAGGCAGTGAACGCCACTACAGTGATGAAAAGAAACAATAACTGTTTTATATATCTCATGTTCATCTGCATTTAAAGGGGTAAATTATCATGCTTTTTTGGCGGGTTCTGCTGTTTCTTTGTCTGCAGCTGCTGTAAAGCACGAATCACGCGGAAGCGTGTGTTACGCGGTTCAATCACATCGTCGATATACCCGTTGCTGGCCGCAACATAAGGGTTGGTGAACAGATCATTGTACTCTTTCTTTTTCTCATCCACCAGCAGAGCCAATTTTTCAGGATCTTTCTCCGCGGCAATCTCCTTGCTGTAGAGGACCTCCACGGCTCCGTCAGCACCCATGACGGCAATCTCAGCCGTTGGCCATGCGTAGTTGATATCACCACGCAGCTGCTTGCAGCTCATCACGATATGTGCTCCTCCGTATGACTTACGCAGTGTGACGGTCACTTTCGGTACAGTCGCTTCACCATAGGCGTAGAGCAACTTGGCACCATGAGTGATCACACCTCCATATTCCTGCCCTGTACCCGGGAGGAAGCCGGGAACATCTACCAGTGTCACGAGGGGGATGTTGAATGCATCACAGAAACGAACAAAGCGGGCAGCCTTGCGTGAAGCATTGATATCGAGCACACCGGCAAGGAATTTGGGCTGGTTGGCAACGATACCTACCGATTGACCGTTGAAGCGGGCAAAACCGACAATGATATTTTTTGCATAATCGGCATGCACTTCCAGAAACTCTCCGTTGTCGATCACAGAGCCGATCACTTCATACATGTCGTATGGTTTGGTTGGGCTGTCGGGGATAATCTCATTCAGTCCGTCTTCCAGACGGTCTATAGGATCATCGTTGGGATGCAAGGGAGCCTCCTCCAGATTGTTCTGAGGGATGAAGCTGAGCAGCTTGCGGATAAGCTTCATGCCGTCTTCTTCCGTTTGAACCTGGAACTGTGAAACGCCCGACTTGGAGGAGTGTACCGCTGCACCTCCCAGTTGCTCCTGTGTCACATCTTCACCGGTAACCTTCTTCACTACTTTAGGACCGGTAAGGAACATATAGGATGTTCCCTGTGTCATGATGATGAAATCGGTGAGTGCGGGTGAGTATACTGCCCCACCGGCACATGGACCGAAGATCCCCGAAATCTGCGGAATCACACCCGATGCCAGGATGTTGCGCTGGAAGATTTCAGCATAACCGGCAAGGGCATTGATCCCTTCCTGAATGCGGGCACCACCTGAGTCGTTGATGCCGATCAGCGGTGCACCCATAAGCATAGCCTGGTCCATCACCTTGCATATTTTCTGTGCGTGCATCTCAGAGAGTGATCCTCCTGAGACAGTGAAGTCCTGAGCAAAAACATAGATCAGACGCCCTTCAATGGTACCATAACCTGTGACAACACCGTCACCAAGGTATTTTGTTTTTTCCATTCCGAAGTTATGTGAACGATGTTCCACGAACATATCATACTCTTCGAAGCTTCCTTCATCAAGAAGCATGGCAATACGTTCGCGTGCTGTGTATTTTCCTTTCAGGTGTTGCGATTCAATTCTTCTTTCTCCACCACCCAGGCGAGCTTTCTCACGTAGTTGAATAAGCTCTTTTACTTTTTCGAGTTGGTTGCTCATATATCAAATTTGTTTATAATGGTTGTTTATTTCAGACAGATTGGTGTAAAAGCTATGGTACTTTTTATTCGGGATGTTCGCAAAGCTCAGTAAGTACACTGCCGGTTGATTTCGGGTGAAGGAAGGCAATGCTTAATCCCTCAGCACCACCACGTGCCTGTTGGTCTATCAGACGTACACCTTTCGATTCCACTTCCTTTAGCGCTTCATTCACATCTTTCGTTGCGTAGGCAATGTGATGGATCCCTTCACCTCTTTTTTCAATAAATTTGGCGATGGTGCTCTCTTCACTTGTTGGTTCAAGCAGCTCAATTTTGGTTTGTCCGATTTTGAAAAAAGCTGTTTTAACTTTCTGATCTTCTACAGTCTCAACGTTATAGCATTTTAATCCCAGAACGCCCTCATAGTAAGGGAGTTGTTCCTCAATGCTCTTTACTGCAATTCCAATGTGTTCAATGTGTGTTATTTCCATATATATTTATAAATGATTATTTTGGTTTAAGCTACAAAAGTACCTCTTTCAATTTGAAAAAAAGAATAAAATGAGGATAATTATTTGTTGTTGAAAAGGGAGGTGGTGATCATCATTAAATGGACGATATTCGCAGCACTTCCAGCAATTCCTCACTAATTTCCCGATCCTTTTTAATCGCTTTCTGAAAAGGAACGTAATCTATTTCATTTTCGCGGATGCCGATCATCACGTTTCGCTGATATTCCAGCAAAGCCTGAATGGCTGCTATACCCATACGGCTGGCCAGTATACGGTCCTGTGCTGTGGGGGAGCCGCCACGCTGCAGATGCCCGAGAATGGAAACACGTACATCGTACTGGGGATACTCTTTTTTCACGCGTTCTGCCAGCTTCATGGCACCACCCGTTACTTCGCTCTCAGTGACAAGAACCATGCTGCTGCTTTTTGATTTTCGGAAACCCTGCTCAATCAACTCCCCTAACTGGTCTTTTTCTATGCTTATTTCGGGAATGATGGCTGCTTCTGCTCCTGAAGCAATGGCACTGTTGAGCGCCAGATAACCGCAGTTGCGGCCCATCACCTCAACAAAAAAGAGCCGCTCATGGGAGGTAGCCGTGTCACGTATTTTGTCCATTGCCTGCATGATGGTGTTTAATGCAGTGTCATAGCCAATGGTTGTATCTGTTCCGTTAAGGTCATTGTCTATCGTCCCGGGAAGTCCCACCACGGGGATGTTATACTCGTTGGCAAAAATACCGGCACCAGTAAGGGATCCGTCACCACCGATAACAACAAGCGCCTCAATCCCATGTTTCTGCATGTTTTCAAATGCAATCCTCCGTCCTTCCACAGTGAGAAACTCCATAGAACGGGCTGTTTTCAGGATGGTACCACCTTGTTGAATGATATTGCTGACGCTATTTGTCTGAAACTCTTCTATTTCATTGGATATGAGGCCTTTGTAGCCTCTGTAGATGCCGTACATACGAAGGCCGTTGGAGATTCCGGCTCTTGTCACAGCACGAATGGCAGCATTCATACCCGGCGCGTCGCCTCCCGAGGTGAGGACGCCGACGCTTTTAATATTTGAGTTCATAATTGAGAAGTTTATCTTTGAAAATATGTTGGTTATCTGCTCTGATAACCTTAAAAACAATAAGATGCAAAGATATGTTTTTTTAACGATGGCACAAAAAAAAGCTGCTTAAAAAGCAGCTTTTTCAATGTGCATCTGAGGCATCAGTTTTTCAATGTTTTCGGCGACAGCTTCCATCTGCCACTTTGGTGTGGAGGTCGCACCGCATATACCGATGCTAATGTTATCCCTGAGCAGTGTCGGGTCAATCTCTTCAGGTGTATGGATGAAGTGTGAATTGGAGTTCTTCTTTTTACACTCTGCAAACAATACTTTTCCGTTGGAGCTTTTCTCTCCGGCGATGAAAAAGATGAGATCGTGGTTTTCCGCAAATTCCTGTATGTTAGGAACGCGGTTGGATACCTGGCGACAGATGGAATCATAAAAATTGAAAGTGGCTCCATCTTTCATCCGGTTTTTGATCATCTCTCCAATCTCCTGAAAGCCATCGAGTGGTTTGGTAGTCTGTGAAAAAAGGCTGATGTTTTTCGAGAAATCCAGTCTCTCTATCTCCGCTTTGCTCTCGATGACGATAGCCGACTCATCTGTCTGTCCCAGTAAACCGTTTACTTCGGCATGCCCTTTCTTACCGAAAATAACGATCTGGTCTGAATCGTCCTCACGTTTATTGAATTTTTTCTTGATCTTCTTCTGCAGTCCCAGTACCACGGGGCAGGAGGCATCAATCAACTCTATGTTGTTCTCTTTGGCTGTCTCGTAGGTGCTGGGTGGTTCGCCATGTGCACGAAGCAGCACCCGCACATTTTTCAGTTGCCGGAACTGCTCATGATCGATAGTGATCAATCCCATCTTCTCCAGGCGCTCCACTTCAATGCTGTTGTGGACAATGTCCCCCAGGCAATAGAGAGAGCCTCCTTTTTTCAGTTCCTCCTCTGCTCTGGTAATCGCTTTTGCGACTCCAAAACAGGTTCCGGACTGTCTGTCTATTTCAATTTTGTTCATCTTTTGTTGTGATTTTGTTAAACATCCCGATCGCCCATTGCAACTGTTCCTCTATACCAATAGCAGAGTTATCCAGTTCGAGGGCGTCATCGGCTTTGCGTAATGGACTCTCTTCACGCGTAGTGTCGCGAAGATCGCGCTCTTTCACGTTGGCCAGGACATCTTCAAGTGAAGGTTTTTCGCCTTTGGCTTTCATCTCGTCAAACCGTCGCTGTGCCCTGATTTCGGGAGAGGCGGTAAGGAAAAGCTTCAGTTCTGCTTCCGGAAAAACAACCGTTCCAATATCACGGCCGTCCATCACCACACCCTTCTCTTTCCCCATCAACTGCTGTTGTTCTACCAGCGCTTTCCGTACGAATCCCAGTGTGCTCACACGGCTGGCGCCGTTGGCTGCTTCGAGGGTGCGGATATCATTTTCCACGTTCTCACCGTTGAGGTAGGTCTCCTGTTCTCCTTGCTGATTGGTCTTGAAGGTGATGCGTATATCGGCGACATGCTGCCTCAACTGCTCCTCATTTATCTCCGAATCGCTGATCCATCCATTACGGATGGCGAACAGTGCCACCGCGCGATACATCGCCCCGCTGTCTATATAGGTGTATAACAATTGTTTGGCCAGACCCTTGGCGATCGTGCTTTTGCCACACGACGAGAAACCGTCGACGGCAATATTTATTTTTTTATCCTGCATACTGAATGTCCGTTAACTGCATAAACATACTGCAAAGATAGATTGTTTTTTGCTGAAGTAGATTTAACAGATGTAAAGAGTATAAAAAAAGACCTGTCACTGAATATGACAGGTCTACTGAAACTTATTCCTACTACGAATCGTTCCGGTTATTCTTCCAGGAAATTGGGATAGATATAATCCGTGGCAGGCACGAAGGTCTCTTTGATACATTGCGGTGAAACCCAGCGCAGCAGATTGAACAGGGAGCCGGCCTTGTCGTTGGTGCCTGAACCACGTCCACCGCCGAACGGTTGCTGGTCAACCACGGCACCCGTCGGTTTGTCGTTGATATAGAAGTTACCCGCTGTGTGTGTAAGACGGGCAGTCATTTTCTCAATGCGCGCCCTGTCGGCAGAGAAAATGGCTCCGGTAAGAGCGTAGTCGGTGGTCGTGTCAATGATATCCATTGTCTCATCCAGCTTCTCCGGGTCGTAGACGTAGATGGTGATGATGGGGCCGAAAAGCTCTTCTTTCATCGTGACGTAATCGGGTTTCTTTGCCTGAATCACTGTGGGGTGGATATAGTATCCCTTCGATTTGTCGCAGGTGCCGCCACAGACGATATCTGCATCGGGAGAGTGTTTGGCATCATCAATCACTTTTGCCAGTTTATCGAACGACTCTTCATCGATCACGGCATTCACGAAATTGCTGAAATCTTCTACTACGCCTGTTTTGATCTTTGCAAGATCATCAATCACGAATTTCTTTACATCATCCCATAGATTCAGAGGGATGTATGCACGGGATGCAGCCGAGCATTTCTGTCCCTGATATTCAAACGCACCACGGGTGATGGCTGTCGCTATCTGTTTTGCGTTGGCCGTTTCATCGGCAAGGATATAGTCTTTTCCGCCGGTCTCACCTACGATGCGGGGATAGGATTTGTATTTTGGGATATTTCCTGCAATCGTTTTCCACATACCATTGAAAACGGCTGTTGAACCGGTGAAATGCAATCCTGCGAAATCACGGTGGTTGAAAACCACATCGGCGGCTTCTCTTCCTCCCACGTAAACCAGATTGATCACACCATCGGGCAACCCTGCCTCCTTCAATATCTTCATGATGAAGTGAGCTGAGTAGACAGCTGTTTTGGATGGTTTCCATACCACGGTGTTACCCATCAGCGCGGGCGCACCTCCCAGGTTGCCCGCAATAGAGGTGAAGTTGAACGGTGTAAGTGCGAAGATGAACCCTTCGAGCGGACGCCAAACCATACGGTTCCATATTCCGGGAGAGGAGTTGGGTTGCATCGCATAAATCTCCATCATGTTCTTCACGTTGTAGCGGTAGAAATCAACCAGCTCGCATACCGCATCGATTTCCGACTGGAAGGCGTTCTTCGATTGGCCAATCATGGTCACAGCGTTAAACTCGGCACGGTAGGGTCCTGCAATCAGCTCTGCGGCTTTCAGGAAGATGGCTGCACGGCTCTCCCAATGCATAGCCTCCCATGCTGGCTTGGCTCTGAGAGCGGCATCTATGGCCATCTGCACGTGCGATTGGTCGCCCTGGTGATAATGTCCCAGGAGATGATGGTGATCGTGCGGAGGACGGATATCCATCTGATTGCCTGTACGCACCTCTTTCCCGTCAATGATCATCGGCAGGTCGAGCCCCCCGTTATTGAGTTCTTTCAACTTCAGTTTCAGCGCTTCCCTTTCGGGTGATCCCGGAGCATAGCTCTTTACGGGTTCATTTTTTACATCAGGTACTTTAAAGACTCCTTTGGGCATAAATTAAAATGTTTTATGTGTGGTTTACTTCTTTTTTTAATGATACAAACTTACCAAAAAAATGTTTGATTATCGCACGCTGCCGGAAAGTTTTGTATCGAAAAATGGTGTTGTTGTATCTGCTCCCTCGCTTTTATTTGTTGTAATGTATAACAGAATAAATTTTTTCCTATTTTTGTGCTATATCTGAATACTTTTACAAAAACGCATGCTACCAGAAAAAACCAACTCTATCGATTTCAGCAATGTTGAGATCGCATTTCGGGACCAATCCAATGCAAGCCTCCGGGAGGCATATCAACTGTTCAAGGTGATGAATAACCGGATTATGGTGAAAATAGGCAAGCACCTGGTCAGTTTTGCCTTTGCAATGCATTTTCCGGTAAAATCTATTTTGCGGCGTACGATTTATCGTCATTTCGTGGGTGGAGTGTCCATTGAAGATTGCAGTAAAACGATTGAAAAGCTGGCAAAACGCAATGTAATGTCTATACTGGATTATGCACTCGAAGGAGAGGGATCGGATGAGGTGTTCGATAAGACTTGCCGTGAGGTAATCCGTACTGTTGAATTTGCAGATAAAAATGGAAGTGTGCCTTTCAGTGCGTTTAAGATCACAGGTATTGCACGTTTTGACCTTTTGGTGAAGGTAAGCGAAAAACAACCCCTCACAGAAGAAGAGAAAGCTGCATACAGCCGCGTGGAAGAGAGAGTCGATTCAATTTTCAGACGCGGACATGACTTAAATGTACCGGTACTGATCGATGCAGAGGAGACATGGATACAACCTGTGCTGGACGAGCTGGTAATGAAACTGATGGCGAGGTATAACAAAGAGAGGGCTATCGTGCAGAACACCTACCAGATGTACCGTCACGACAGCATTGAGCGTATAAAAGTGCATCATCAGATGGCGTTGACAGGAGGATTCAAATTTGGCCTGAAGATCGTCCGCGGTGCCTACATGGAGAAAGAACGTGCACGCGCCGCGGAGAAGGGATATCCATCTCCCATACAACCCGATAAAGAGGCGACAGATCACGATTTTGATGAAATTATCCGTTATTTTATGGATCACCATGCTACCATCGATTTTATGGTTGCCACACACAATGAATATAGCACGCAGTTACTTGCAGACCTGATTGATACATCGGGATTGGCGAGAAACCATCCCGGTATCTACTTCTCCCAGCTCTACGGGATGAGCGATCATATCACCTACAATCTGGCAGAACAGAATTTTAATGTGGCAAAGTATCTGCCCTATGGTGAAGTGAAAACGATGATGCCCTATCTGTTCCGTCGTGCTGAAGAGAATTCATCCGTTAAAGGTCAGACCAGCCGTGAGCTGAGGCTGATACAGGCAGAAATAAGACGAAGAAAATCTGCCAACCAGTAATTTTTCAGATTTTACTGGTGAGCAGATTTTTTTGTTGGTTATCGGGTTGAATCCACGGTTTGCCGAACCCCTGAATCAACTTTCATCAGATCATTTTACCTCCCAGACATTGGAGGATTTTAACAGGAACTCAGTAAATGATTTTCTGGGAGCGTTCTTTTGTGCCTCCTCAATCTGCTTTTCATAATCTCTTTCGTAACTAGGTTCATCCACATTGCGGATCACTCCAAGGGCCACCGGAAGACCGTCGGTACTCTCCATCAGGGCGAGTTTCAGATGCAGGGTGTTATCCCTGGTGGTGGCATCATGTACCAGCACATCGTCCAGCGTGTATCCATCTTCACCGATAGTGACTCCTTTAAGGTTCCATCCATCCAGCACAATCCCCTTGTCATTCTCCTTGCCGTAAAGCATTTTCTCCCCCTGCTTCAGTGTAACGGTGTTATCGGCTTTCCAGGAGCGGTCACTTATTTTGTTGTGAATGCCATCATTGAAAATCACACAGTTCTGCAGCACTTCAATCACTGAAGTGCCTTTGTGGCGTGCAGCTTCCACCATCACCTCCACCTGATTCTTCATGTCCACATCAATGGCGCGTGCGAAGAAGGTACCTCTGGCACCGAAGCACAGCTCTGCCGGACGGAACGGATCTTCTATCGTTCCATAGGGTGATGACTTGGAGACGAAACCTCTTGAGGAGGTGGGTGAGTACTGCCCTTTTGTGAGTCCGTAGATCTTATTGTTGAAAAGTATAATATTGATGTCCACGTTGCGACGGATAGCATGGATGAAATGATTCCCTCCGATAGCCAGCGAGTCACCGTCACCGGTAGCAACCCATACACTCAGAGCCGGGTTCGCCACTTTCACACCCGTGGCAATCGCTGCCGCACGCCCGTGAATACTGTGAAATCCGTATGTGTTCATGTAATAGGGTAATCGCGATGAACAGCCAATGCCGGAAATGACAGCAGTATCATGTGGTTCAAGATTCAGCTCCGCCAGGGCCTTGTGAAGACAGGTCAGGATGGCATAGTCGCCACAACCGGGACACCAGCGTACGGCGTTTTCACTCTTGTAATCTTTTGCGAGATGTTTCTGATATTTTATTTCTGTTGCTTCCATGCTTATTTACCTTCCATTGTTTTTGTGAATTCTTCAATCAGCTCGCTCACCTTGAATGGCTGGCCTTCCACCCTGTTGAACTTCCGGATATTTTTCAGATCCGGGAACTCACTGCTCAGATAATCGGCAAACTGACCATTGTTCTGTTCCGCTACGATAACTCTTTTAAAGTTCTTCAGCAGATTGTAGCTGTTCTTTGGCAGCGGAGAGATATATCTGAAGTGGGTGAATGCGATTTTCTTTCCATCGGCAAGGATGCGGAGTGTTGCCTCCAGCAGATGACCATAGGTGCCGCCCCATCCCACAATCAGTGTGTCGGCATCTTTATCTCCTGTGAGCTCCTGCTCAGGAATGAAGCCGGCGATATTCTGAATCTTCTGTTTGCGGATATTCACCATTTGCTGGTGGTTCTCGGGATTCGATGAGATCACACCCGTGAACTGATCTTTTTCCAGACCGCCGATCCGGTGCATATAGTTAGGTGTGCCGGGTATACCCCAGTATCTTACAAGCGTTTTTTCATCGCGAAGGAAAGGTTTCCACTCTCCCGCGTCTCCGTTGAAATGGTTCTGAACATAGGGCGGTTTGATGTCGGGATAATCACGCATGTCCGGTATCTTCCAGGCTGATGAGCCGTTGGCTATATAACCGTCGGTCAGCAGAATCACGGGTGTCATATGTTCAAGTGCTAACCTGGAAGATTCGAAGGCAGTCTCAAAACAATCGGTGGGTGAGGCAGCCGCTATCACAACAAGCGGACTTTCTCCGTTGCGCCCATACAAGGCCTGGTTGAGGTCGGTCTGCTCACTCTTGGTAGGCATGCCGGTAGAAGGGCCGCTGCGCTGTACATCAATCACTACCAGCGGCAGCTCAGTCATCACTGCCAGTCCCAGTGCCTCGCTCTTAAGCGCCAGCCCGGGTCCCGATGTGGAGGTTGCTGCCAGGCAGCCGGCAAAACTTGCACCGAGAGAGGAGGTGATACCCGCAATCTCATCTTCCATCTGGAGGGCTTTCACGCCGAAATCTTTTCTTTTCACCAGCTCCTGCAGGATATCTGTTGCGGGTGTGATGGGGTAGGAGCCGAGGAACAACTGTACACCTGCTTTTTCAGCAGCTGCGATCAACCCGTAGGCAGTGGCCGTATTTCCGTTTACATCCGTATAAAAACCCTTGCCTGATTCAATCGGATCGATCCGATAGGTCGAGGCTGTGAGGTGTATGTTGTTGCCGTAGTTATAACCATCGGTAAGTGCCTTGATGTTTGCATCCACCAGTTTCGGTTTCCTGGAGAACTTCTGTTCAAGCAGTTTGTCTGCAATCTCCAGGGGACGGTTGAAGAGCCAGCAAACAATACCGAGTGCAAACATGTTTTTGCTGCGAAGCATCTCTTTGTTCTCCAGCCCTGATCCCTCCAGGGAGGATTTGGTCATCGAGGTGATGGCTACCCCGATTGGCTGTATATGATCAAGATTGAGTTCAGCAAAGGGGTCCGGTGTGGTGAACTGTGCTTTGTCGAGGTCTTTTTTCTGAAATGAATCAGTGTCGTAAAGCACGATGGAACCCTTTTTCAGGTGCTGGGCGTTCACCTTCAATGCTGCCGGGTTCATGGCGACGAGCACATCTGTCTTATCACCTGAGTTGTAAACATCTTTTGCCCCTATACGGACCTGGAATCCTGAAACACCGTGCAGTGATCCCTGCGGAGCCCGGATTTCTGCCGGGAAATCAGGGAACGTTGCAATCTCATTGCCGAAAATTGCTGATAAGGTAGAAAACAGGGTTCCTGACAGCTGCATGCCGTCGCCTGAATCACCTGAGAATCGGATGGTTACTTGTTTAATGTCGGTTACGACCAAGTTTGTTGGCATAATTTATCTGTGGTTATTGAGTAGTTATATGTCTCCTTCTATCAGGAAACAAGTTTCAGCAAGCAGAAAGTGTTTGTTGATCTTTTGAATGAATGTGCAAAGTAATAAAAGAGTTGCCTAATAAGCAAATAATTTCACCGGAAACGCAGAATCAATTTTTTGCGCTCCCAACAATATTCAGCAACCTCACCCGATTGTTTATCAGCTGAACAGCTTGCCGAAACGTTTGTCTGTGATGAGTGTCTGATATAATTCCCCTGCTTTCCCGTAACTTTTTGCATGAACGGCCGCTCCGCTGCTGATACGCTTTACGCCCAGTTGTTTGAGTTGTGAATAGGATGGCGTCTCGGGCAGCAGGTACACATTGAGCGGTAGTTCGGTGCTTTGAACAACCATTTTAATCTCTTTATCATCAGAGAGCAGTGGCACAAAAATGCCGTCGGCACCTGCTTCTTCATATGCCTTCACCCGTTTAATCGTCTCCTCCAAAGGTTGAGGATGCCTGGTGACATAGGTATCTGTACGTATGTTCAGGAAGAGTGTAGATTTTTGTTCCGTCAGGAATGAACGGATTCCCCGGACTATTTTGTTGAATTTCTCCAGTTCCACCAGCAAACGTTTACCCTCTTTTACCACTGAATCTTCAATATTGATGCCGGCGGCACCCATTTCAAGCAACTGCAGGATGTGCTCATTCACTTTACTGATATTTCTGCCGTAACCGCCGTCAATATCTACTGAAACAGGAACAGAAACTGATTTTATTACACGATTCACAACAAACAACAGCTCTTCGAAACGCATATTTTCACCATCCTTATAACCAAGGTTCTCTGCGATGGCATGTCCGGAAATACCGACGGCTTTGAAGCCTGCTTTTTCTGCAAGCTGCGCACTCTTGGCGTCCCATACATTACCCAGGATAAATGGTTCTTCTCCTGCGTGTAGTTTCCGGAAATCATTGATCTTTGACATAACGTGTATAATTTGAAAGTTTTCGTTTCTGTTTAAACGTGGAAAGCTACATGATGGTTCAACTGACCCTTGTCTGCGGAGATGCGTTGTTACCGGTCTGTAGTCCGTTCAATGCGTGCGCCCAATGCATTCAGCCGCTTGTCTATCTGCTGATAGCCGCGGTCAATCTGGTCGATATTGTGGATCGTACTGGTTCCCTCAGCACTCATCGCTGCAATAAGGAGAGAGATCCCTGCACGGATATCGGGCGAGGTCATGGTCATGCTTTTCAGGTGGAAGCGATTATTCAGGCCGATAACAACAGCACGGTGGGGGTCGCACAGGATGATCTGAGCTCCCATATCGATGAGTTTATCCACGAAAAAGAGACGGCTCTCAAACATCTTCTGATGGATCAGCACACTGCCCGTGGCTTTGGTGGCAACCACCAGCATCACACTCAACAAGTCAGGTGTGAGCCCCGGCCAGGGAGCGTCGGCGATGGTGAGGATGGAACCGTCGATAAAAGAGGCTATGGTATAACTCTCCTGGCGAGGGATATAGAGATCGTCACCCTGTTGTTCCACGGTGATGCCTAACCGGCGGAAACTTTCAGGGATGATGCCAAGATTTGCAATCGATGAATCCCTGATGGTGATCTCAGAGGCGGTCATGGCTGCCATGCCGATAAAGCTGCCAATCTCAATCATGTCGGGCAGTAACCGATGCCTGCAACCGCTGAGGCTTGTCACACCGTGCACGATCAGCTTATTGGAGCCGATCCCCTCAATCCTCGCTCCCATGCGTACCAGCATCCGGCTTAACTGTTCAACGTAGGGTTCACAGGCGGCATTGTAGATGGTTGTTTCACCCTCAGCAAGTACCGCAGCCATCAGCAGGTTGGCAGTACCGGTAACGGAGGCCTCATCCAGTAAAATGTAGGTTCCCTTCAGTTGCCTGGTGGTGAGGGTGAACAGTTGCCTCTTTTCATTCAGGATGAGCTGTGCGCCCAGCTTTATGATACCGTTAAAGTGGGTATCAAGGCGCCGGCGACCAATCTTGTCACCTCCCGGTCTGGGCACTACGGCTTCACCGAAGCGTGCCAGCAGCGGGCCGATAATCATGATCGATCCTCTCATGGCGCTACTTTTTTTCATGAAATCATCCGATTGCGTGTAAGCCAGGTCAATCTCTTCTGCCCTGAAGGAGTAGGTCTCATCACTTAGTTTCTTCACCTTGACACCCATATCACGCAACAGTCCGATGAGGTTATTCACATCCAGGATATCGGGAATATTCTCAATAATAACCTCTTCTCTTGTGAGCAGTGTGGCGCAGATCACCTGCAGTGCTTCGTTTTTCGCACCCTGCGGGGTGATCACTCCCTGTAGACTGTGTCCGCCTTCGATGATAAATGATGACATGTTGATTGTTTTTTTTGACTGTTCGTTATTGCAAATTAAAAGATCCACACTTCCGGTTCAAGCATTACGCCAAACTGTTGATATATACCGTTTTGTACTTCTTTCATAAAGTCGGCTATCTCCTTTCCGTTGTCAGTGCCGTAGTTGACGATAATCAGCGAATGATGCTCGTAGGTACCTACCATCCCGCGACGTATGCCTTTGTATCCCGCCTTTTCAATCAGAAATGCGGCAGATGTTTTAAACATGTTGTCCCCCGCATTGTATACCGGCAGATCCACCAGCTTGTGCTGAAGCATCTCTTTTTCCTCTTTCGACAACAGAGGATTCTTAAAGAAGCTGCCGGCATTGGGCAGAACAGTATAATCGGGCAGTTTACGGGTGCGTATGCGGATGATCGCCTCGCGTACCTGCGATAGTGTTGGAGAGGGCACACCCTCCAGCTCGCGGCTGAGATCGATGTATTTCTCTTTGTAATTGAATGATTTACTCAGCCTGAAGATGACCGAAGTGATGACATAACGACAGGTGCGTTTGAAGATGCTGTCACGGTAACTAAAACCGCATTCTTCACTGGTGAAGATGATGCGCTCACCCGTCCGTATATCTACAGCGTTCACACGTATAACAGTGTCTTTCGCCTCGGTGCCGTATGCGCCGATGTTTTGAACAGGGCTTGCACCCACAGACCCCGGGATCAGTGAGAGGTTCTCCAGGCCGGCAAAACCTTTCGACACAGCATATGCCACAAAAGTGTCCCAATCCTCGGCAGCACCCGCCTCTAATAGCACCTCACTGTCGGTTTCAGACAATATGTTAATGCCTCCCATGGCCGGCCTGATGATAAGACCATCGTAATCCTCCGTAAAGAACAGATTGAATCCGGCACCAAGGATTAGTTTCTTTTCACCGGGATAAGCTTTCACTATTTCCGACAACTCTTCTGCTGTTTGTGGTTCACAAAAAAGACGGGCAACAGCCTTCGTCCTGAATGAGTTGTAGGGTTGGAGTTGTATGTTGTGTTGAATGTTCATAAACCTTTATATATCAGGAAGACACACGGTTTTTTATGCATGTCGGGAAGATTTCCTTTCCATGCTTTTACCCTTCGTGTAACAATATACTCATCTTCACATGAAATATTCATCGCTATACAAAGTCTGGTCTGCGGCTTGCAATGCTGCAATATATCATCAGCCAGTTTCTGGTTGCGGTAGGGCGTTTCAATAAATAGTTGTGTCTGATCCTCGTTGTAGGATCTGCTCTCAAGCTGTTTCAGCTTTTTTGCCCTTTCGCCGGCATCGATCGGGAGATAACCGTGAAAGGCAAAGCTTTGTCCGTTGAAGCCTGAGGCCATGATGGCCATCAACATGGAGGAGGGGCCTACCAGCGGAACAACCTTGTAGCCCTCCTGCTGTGCGATAGCCACCACGTCAGCACCCGGGTCGGCGACGGCGGGACAGCCCGCCTCAGAGAGAATGCCGATGCTCTCACCTCTCTTAATTGGCAGAAGGTAACTGGTGATTAAATTCCTGTCGGTATGCTTGTTCAACTCATAAAAGGTGAGTGCATCAATATCTGTATCAGGATTGCTTTTCTTCAGAAAACGGCGTGCCGATCTGATATTCTCCACGATAAAATAGTTCAGATTGGAGACGACCGTTCTGTTGTATGCGGGGATCACCTGTTCAACAGGTGTCTCGCCCAACGTTACGGGAATTAAATAAAGTGCCGGATGATCCATTTCGTATACAGTCCTTTTAAATACAAAAATAGACAAAATAAGGCAATTCGAAGCTCCCCTTCCCCGGATATCTTATAAATTGTTTGACTGCGTGGTCTCCTCCCTCATCCTTGTTCTCCTGTCGAAAAAGCGGCAAAAGGAGATGTATGGAGCAAGGTGACAACCTGATCTTTTAAAAACCGATATGAAACAGGTCGGAGAGAGAATCGATCCTTATCTGACTGATGAATGATTCAATCAGGTTTATATCTGCCAGAAGGTAGAACAGTACAATCATATAGAGAAGGCCGTAAACTCCTCCGGTGATATGTGCTGAGTGATTGATGCCTCCATGCTCTTTTTTATCCAGCGAGATGGAGATCAGCATAAAGATAATCCCGAAAAGGAATGCGGGCAGCATCACCGGGATAAAGAGGATACCCATGAAGTTCATCGGATTGATCAGCATATATGCAAAGATCATTGCTGAGACGGCTCCCGAGGCACCCAGGCCATGATAAGATCTGTTCTCTTTCTGTTTGAAGTATGTTGGCAGAATGGAGACCAGCAAGGCGGAGAGGTAGAGGATGATAAAGCAGAGCGCCCCCGCGCGTTCACCCAGTTGTACTTTACATATGCGCTCAATATCCGTCGCAAAGAAGTAGAGCGTGAACATGTTAAAGATGAGATGCATGTAATCGGCATGCAGAAACCCGTAGGTAAACAGCCTGTGCCATTCACCCCTTCTTACCGCTGGCGGATAAAAGATCATCCTCTCCATCATTGCGTTGTTTCGGAATGCGAGGATAGAGACGATGGAGGTAAGCACAATAATGGTGATGGTGATCATAGTTTTTTTTGTTTGTCATTAATTGCGAAATATTTCCACAATGGGGCGGCCATGGTTGCCTGAATAATCTGATCGCTTGTAAGCAGTGCCCTCAACGCATCGTAGGAAAAGAGATGTACGGTAAGATCTTCCGACTCTTCCAGTGCCTGATTGCCTGTTTTCTCCACACCTTCGGCGATAAAGCACCAGGAGTAGTTGTTGGCCGCACTTGCGTTGGGTGCTACATGCATGAACTCCTCCCAGTGCCCTCCGCTGTAACCGGTCTCTTCCAGCAGCTCTCTTTGTGCAGAGGCAAGTGGAGAGGGGTCCTCCTCTTCACATACGCCGGCACACAGTTCAAAGCAGGTTTTGCCGATACCGGGACGGTATTGCTGCACCAGAATGAACTCCCCCTCTTTGGTGATGGCGATGATATTTACCCAGTCGGGATATTCCAGCACATAATATTCAGGGACCACATTCCCGTTGGGCATCTCCAGTTTCTCTCTACGCACGGTGAGCCAGGGTCTTTTGTGCAGGTATTCACTTTCGAGTACTTTCCAGGGGAGGGGAGACAGGATATTTTTCATTGTTCACCGTTTTTTCGGAACCCCTTTTCGGAAAAAGGAGTATGTATGGTTTTCTCCCGGACCTTAATTGGATGAAAGGGATGATTATCACGCAGATCATCCCTTTAAAATGCCGGGGAAGGTAAAATTATTTTAATTATTAACCGCTTTCGTCGCAGCAATCATCCCTCTGAAATAGCCGATCGATTCCGCTATTCCCAGAAAGGGATCTTTCATGTTGCGTTCGTGCTCAAGGCTGCAGACACCGCTATAGCCTACTTTGCGGAGCATGTTGACAAATGCAGGGAAATCGATGATACCCCGTCCTATCTCAACTGAATAACCGGCTTTGGTTGGTCCTGTCACATCTTTGATGTGAATGTCAAATACGCGCGTATGGTATTTCTCCAGATCCTTCACCGGATCTTTTCCGTTGCGTGTGTCATGCCCCACATCGAGACACATACCTATCCTCGCATCGAGATCTTTCACGTTGTCCCAGACATCATCAGCATCGGGATACAATGGCATGTCCGGTCCGTGAAGGTGAATGGCATATTGAAAATCATACTCTCTCACCTTCCGGTCTACGTAAGGCAGCAGCTCATAGTTGGGTACACCCACGATCAACTTCACCCCTACCCGTTTTGCATATTCAAATGCGTTGTCAACCTCCTCCTTCGACCGCATATAGATAGGCCCTACGGCATAGCCTGTCACACCTTTCGATTTTAGTTTGGCATGGAAAGCCGCGATTTCTTCATCCGTGCTTTTGAGTGGGAGATGAAAATCTTTGATACAAAGGTATTTCACGTCGCATTTCTCCATGATCTCCAGCGTCTTGTCCAGGTCGAAATTCACAAAAGTATAGCCGGCCATGCCCACGCTGAATTGTTCGAAGCTGTCAGGTGCCGGTTGCGGATCAGGCCTTTCCTGCGCAATAATCAGCTGGGAGCAGAGCAGTCCCGCGATAAAAAGCATTTTTTTCATGTTGATTTTTTTTTTGATGATTCTGTCAATTCACAAAGTTAACTTTTTTTCGTTAGGCTCATTAAAGAAACAATTGAAAACGATTCTGCAAAAATCCTTTTATCTTTGTAACCAAAAGATCAGTCAATGAAACTCCCTGAAGAATTTATCGTCTCTCTCCGGTCATTGCTTGGAAGTGAAACAGAGCAACTCCTTGCTGCATTGGAGGGAGATACTCCGGTGAGTATCCGTCTCAACCCGCACAAAACAGCGCGTAACCCGATGGCTCTCATAAAGCCTGCGCAACCAGTGCCATGGTCGGAATGGGGTTTCTACCTGAAGGAGCGACCTGCCTTCACGTTCGATCCCCTCTTTCATGCTGGCTACTATTACGTCCAGGAAGCATCTTCTATGTTTGTGGAGCATCTGGTAAGACAGCTGGTGACAGCGCCTTCCCTCTGCCTCGATCTCTGCGGTGCACCGGGTGGCAAGTCGGTCACTCTGATGACGGCATTGCCGGAGGGCAGCCTGCTGGTCAGCAATGAGCTGATACGTCAGCGGGCTAACATCTTATCGGAGACGATGACAAGGTTTGGTGATCCCTGTAGTGTGGTCACCAATAATCACCCGGGAGATTTCGCCGCTTTCCCGGCTCTCTTCGATCTGATTCTTGTGGATGCTCCCTGTTCGGGGGAAGGGATGTTTCGTAAAGATGAGGTGGCAGTGCAGGAGTGGTCGCCGCAGAATGTGGTGATGTGTGCAGCACGACAAAAAGAGATACTCAGTGATGTATGGCCCGCACTGAAACCGGGTGGAATTCTTATCTACAGCACCTGCACCTATAACAGGGCCGAGAATGAAGAGAATGCCCTCTGGATGGCACAAAAACTGGGTGCTGATTTTATTGAAGTACCAACTGAAGAGGAGTGGGGGATCACCCCGTCATCTCTTCACGGAGCAGCGGGTTACCGCTTTTTCCCTCACAAGACCAGGGGTGAGGGACTGTTTGTTACGCTGTTAAGAAAATCGGAAGCAGCGCTGTCTGAAGCTGAATCCTTCTCAAAAGGTGACTACTCTCGCAAAAAGAACAGAAAGAGGCCATCGCTGTTCATGAAGGATATATCTGATTATTCCGGAATGATAATGAATCCGGAGCTGTACGATTTTGTGGAAACGGATAACCGTATCACAGCACTGCCAAAAGCTCATTCTGAAACGATGCTTTCTTTCCGGGAGCGGTTGAGGATTTTTTCGATGGGTATTGAGATAGGGGAGAAAAAGGGAAAAGACTTTATCCCCTCGCACTCTCTGGCGATGAGCAGGGAACTGAACCGGGCCGCATTCCGTAATCATGAACTGCCTTACGATAAGGCAATCGCTTACCTGCGAAAAGAAGCCATCACACTTGCCGATGCACCGAAGGGATTTCTTCTGCTCACCTATCACGATGAACCGATCGGGTTTGTGAAGAATATAGGTAACCGGGCGAATAACCTTTATCCCAATGAATGGCGGATACGCAGCGGTTATCTGCCGGAAGTCAGGCCTGAGGTACTGTTAGGTCAGTCCGTCGATAATCGCTATTAATTCTTAATTTTAATTCCATGTATACACGGCAAACCCTCACATACCTGTTCGTCATCTTAGCCATTGCAGCAGCCATCCTCTCTCTGGTGGTGTCGGGCAGGTTGGTGAAACAACTGTCGGAAGAGGAGCGGCAAAAGATGGAAATATGGGCCATGGCCACAGAGTCAATCACGCTTGATGATCCCGGTGCGGATATGTTGCTGGTGTTAAACATCCTGAAAAGTAACACCTCAATACCTGTCATCCTGCATGATGAGAAGAGCGGTAAGTTGCTGTCGCATAACATCAAACTTCCTGCAGTGGATACAGCAGTATTTCTTCAAATTAAGATGGAGCAGTTTGCCGGCAGTCATGCACCTATCAGAATGGAAGAGCTGAATCAGTCGCTTTATTTTGATGACTCCTATACGTTGAAAAAGTTGCAGGTTTATCCCTATATACAGCTTTTTATCATCGCTCTGTTTGTCGCTCTTGCATTTTTCGCAATGAACCGTTCGCTACGAGCCGAACAAAACAGTGTCTGGGTGGGATTGTCGAAAGAGACGGCCCATCAACTGGGTACACCCATCTCATCGCTGGCAGCATGGACAGAATATCTGAAGCTGAAAGAGGTGGATGCTGCACTGGTGGGTGAGATTGAAAAGGATACCGCCCGTTTGCAAATGATTGCAGAACGTTTCTCCAGGATAGGCTCAGCACCGAATACAGAGCCGGCAGACTTGCGGGTGGTGGTGAGGAATGCTTTGACATACCTTGAAAAGCGACTGTCAGAAAGAATCACTTTTTCGTTACTTTTCCCCGAAAAGCCGGTGATGGTCTCACTGAATGAACCACTATTTGGATGGGTGATTGAGAACCTCACGAAGAATGCGGTGGATGCAATGAATGGAGAGGGTACTATCATCTTCAGACTGACTGAAAAGGATAATCAGGCTCTGCTTGATGTCACCGACAGCGGCAAAGGGATCACGGGATCGAAACAGAAGAAGATCTTTTCACCCGGTTACACCTCCAAAGAGCGCGGGTGGGGGCTGGGTCTTGCCCTGGTGAAACGGATCGTGGAGGTGTATCACAAAGGAAAAATATTTGTACTGAAGTCGGAATTGGGTAAAGGTGCTACCTTCAGGATCATCCTGAGGAAAGTGTAGTATCACAATTTTAGCATTTTCCTGTTATTCACGACCGCCATTTAAGATCAATGCAGCACCCTGATATCCTCTGCAGCCAGATACTTTTTCAGCAGTCCCACCGAAAAATCTACTGCCTCCTGCAGCCCTTCCTCGCCTGAGTAGGCGTTGATGATCATCATCAGGTGCGTGGTGCCGGTAGTGATCCTGGTGCGCTCCTCATCACTGGTAGGTGTGCCAATGCCTCCCACCTCATCCCGGTAAACCGGCAACCCCTCTATGTTCAGCAGTCCGCGCCCAATCGCCTCAAACCGCTCATCAGCCTCACCCACGCCCAGGGTCAGGTCACCCTCGATCATGTCCAGGTCAAAACCGCCGATAGAGTATCCCGTTTTCAGGGAGACCAGGTTGATCAGGTCGACCAGTGTATCAATCTGATACAGCTCCTGTCCTTTCAGTATCCGCCTGCATAGCGCTTCTGCAGAAGGGCGGTAGCGGTTGGGGTCTTTCCCCAGTTTTTTGTAGGTTTTCCTCGTGGCCAGGATGGCCGGACGCAGTTTTATCTCCTCCATCTTAAAAGCAGAGACAAACTGAGTAGAAAAGGCATCTATCTCTTTCCATAACTCCCCGCTATAGGAGCTGTTCTTCACCTTACAGGAAATAGCTGCCATACGAAACACGGGGCATACTTCATATAGTCTGTCACTGATTGTTATTTCTTTCTGAACCGTCATCAATCTCAGTCAATCTTATTCAATCTTATTCAATCTCCGTCACCTGAAAGCCAAAGTTACAAAATCTCAAGCAAAAGAGCCTAAAAATGGTATAAACGGATGAATATTTGAAAAATAAGGGGGATTTATCTTGTGAAAGTCTCTTACAATGCATATATTTGCGTGAATTTTTGTTTTCATGCGATTATTTCATTTTTCATTTTATGGTGTATGGAACGTTTGCGTTTAGCTAGGTGAGCATAGGCAAACATGTCTGTGCCATTGCGGGCAATAATTAAAAGTATCGGAACCCACAATGAACATTTTCTGAGGTGAGGTAATGTAGAGGACCGTTTCATATGACTGACGAAAATAATAAATTGCTTGTCGACCTGGAAGTGCGGATAAAACAGGTGATGTTTTTATGTGATTCCCTGAAAGAAGAGAATGCCGGATTAAAAACAACGCTACAGACGAAGCAGGCAGAGATTGATGAACGTGTCAGTGAACTGAAGCAACTGAAAACAAAATACGATAGTTTGAAGACCGCGAGAACCATTACGGCTGCGTCGGTAGACGTGGATACCGCGAAATTGAAACTATCAAAACTGGTGCGAGAAGTTGATAAATGCATAAATTTGTTGAGATAACCTTTGAATAATTTATGTGATGGGCGACGAGAAATTTTTATTGACATTAGAGATTGCCGGCAGAAGATATCCTTTGAGAATCAACAGAACGGATGAACAGGCTTTCCGAGATGCAGCCAAAAAGATAAATACGAAGATAAACCAATACCGCGTTGCATACGGTGGAGAAAGCTCCAGCATGACAACACAGGACTTTATGGCAATGACGGCCATACAGGCATTGGCAGAGAATTTTTCTCTCGGTGATAAGAATAACACGAAACCCTTTGAAGATAAAATTGATTCGCTAATCGGCGAGTTGGATGATTATCTGAAAAAATAACCTGCTCTCCCTGCAGAGAGGGGGTATAAACAGACGCACCTTTTACGCACATTTTGACTGATGTGTTTGATTGTGTGCGATTTTTTATTTTATGTAGTCATTGGAAAAGAGAGAACAAAAACATCTTCCCGGTTATGATGGAAAATAAAGGGGAGATTTTATAAATTCATTAATCATTAGCAATATGGAAATAGTAATAGGAATTATCGGGTTGGCGATCGGGGCAGTTATTGCCTGGTACCTGACCGGTAAGATGGCCAATTCCCGTGCTCAGAATATCCTGAGTGATGCGGAAAAAGATGCCGATGTAATCAGAAAGAAGAAATTACTGGAGGCGAAAGAGGAAGCACTGGCGTTAAAGGCCGAAGCAGAGAAGCAGGCCAACGCCCGCACGACGAAGATTCAGCTTACCGAAAACAGGCTCAAACAACGCGAAATGACGCTCAATCAGAAACAGGAAGAGCTGAACAAAAAAGCGGGTGAGATAGATGAGATAAAGCTTAATCTTGCCAACCAGCAGGAGTTTATCGAGAAAAAAGGTGGTGAGCTGGAACGCCTGCATCGTCAGTCAGTAGAAAAACTGGAGACCATCTCCAGCCTCTCTGCAGAGGAAGCGAAAGAGCGTCTGGTGGAGTCATTGAAGGAGGAGGCTAAAACCGGTGCACAGTCGTACATCAACGATATCATGGAAGAGGCCAAGATGACGGCCAATAAAGAAGCCAAGCGTATTGTGATTCAATCGATACAACGGGTAGCCACAGAGACATCCATTGAGAACTCCGTCACGGTATTCCACATTGATTCAGATGAGGTGAAGGGGCGTATTATCGGCCGTGAAGGTAGAAATATCAGGGCGCTGGAAGCTGCCACAGGTGTGGAGATTGTGGTGGATGACACACCGGAAGCAATTGTCTTGTCGGGATTTGACCCCGTACGTCGTGAGATTGCCCGTCTGTCGCTTCATCAGCTGGTTACCGACGGTCGTATCCACCCTGCCCGTATTGAGGAGGTGGTGTCGAAGGTGAAGAAACAGATCGAGGAAGAGATCATTGAAACCGGCAAGCGAACGGTGATAGATTTGGGTATTCACGGTTTGCATCCCGAGTTGATCCGCATGGTGGGGAAGATGAAGTATCGCTCCTCCTACGGACAGAACCTCCTGCAACACTCACGTGAGGTCGCCAATCTGTGTGCTATCATGGCGTCGGAGCTCGGGCTGAACCCGAAGAAGGCGAAACGTGCCGGACTGCTGCATGATATCGGCAAGGTGCCGGATGATGAACCGGAGCTGCCGCATGCAGTCCTGGGCATGAAGCTGGCCGAGAAGTTCAAGGAGAAGCCGGATATATGCAATGCCATCGGATCGCACCACGATGAGGTGGAGATGACTACACTCCTGGCACCGATAGTGCAGGTGTGCGATGCCATTTCCGGTGCACGTCCCGGCGCACGGCGCGAGATTGTGGAGGCATACATTAAAAGGTTGAACGACCTGGAGAACCTGGCTCTCTCATATCCCGGTGTGGTGAAGACATACGCCATACAGGCCGGTCGTGAGCTACGCGTGATTGTGGGAGCTGACAAGATTGATGATCAGGATACAGAGAAGCTCTCTGACGAGATAGCACGCAAGATACAAACGGAGATGACCTATCCCGGTCAGGTGAAAATCACCGTGATCCGTGAAACACGCGCTGTGAGTTACGCTAAATAAGCCGGTCAACGAACGTTATAATCAACAGAAAAAGGAGCCACGTGGCTCCTTTTTCTGTTTCTCTGCGTTTGTTTTTATTCTTCTGCTATTGCTGACTTCTTCACTTTCTCCACCAGCAGCTGTTCGTTACTGCCAATGACAGTTTTCAGCTCCATCTGCAGACGTTTGATCTCCATCTCCTGGTTGTGGATGGTGGTGAGCAGGGCATTCAGTTCCTCATTGTCAACCGTGTCGGGATACTGGGCTTTCACACGTCCAAGAAAATCACTCAACACGTTCATGTAATTATTAAAGGCGTCGTATGGTGACATGTAGGGACTGAACTGGCTCTCTCCCCCGCCGAAATGTTTCGTCGACATGTAATAGAAGTGGTCGCTCGACTGCAGATAGATCCAATCGTGCTTCAGCCGTCGATCGGTACACAGGCGTACCCTTTCACCCATCTCATAGAGCGATTTGAGTGCACTCTGTTGCAGTTTGTTCCCGAGCCAGGCACTTACATCACGCTCTTCATCTGCCCATGAGATGGTGTTGGGCACAGTGATGGGACCGACAGACTTGTGACTCTCCAATGCTTCACCGGGTGTAGTAAACCCGATACCTTTTTCAAAGGCAAAGCGCGGCAACGCTTTCATGAATTCAAAAATGCCGGTATGAGATGGTTGCAGATTACCCAGCGTCTCGTAGTTCATAAAGAGGTTGAACACCTTCTCATCCGGTGGTGTGGCAGCAATCCATGAGATGAACTTCTCAGCGGTTAAAGGATACTCGTTCCAGCTGTAATTGGAGAACCTGTAGGCAATATCCTCACTGTAACGGCTGTTCTTAAGCAATAACTTCATCTTGGGCCGTGTGGCAGCATGATAGACATAGTTGGGGCTCTTCCACCCCAGAATATGTTTCGCCCCCTCGGTGATCATCTTAGTATAACCCATATCATATGCCACCTCAGCGATATCATCGGAGTAGATCAGCTCGGTATTACGCAGAACGGTTGGTTTCTGACCGAACAGCATCTCAATTCTTTCAGCATGCTGCATTACCTGATTGCGGAACTCCTCGGGATCATAAAGGCTGGCAAGTGAATGGGCATATGTCTCTGCAAGAAATTCCACATTGCCGGTTTTGGCCAGCTCACGAAAGCCCTCAATCACCTCCGGGGCATATATCTCCAGCTGCTCCAGTGCCACCCCTGATATTGAAAATGAGATTTTGAATTTTCCTTTATTTTGATTCACCAGGTCGAGCAACATCCTGTTGGCAGGGATATAGGATCGGGCAGCTATCTGCTGCAGGATCTCTTCATTGGCATAATCATCGAAATAGTAATGATCTCTGCCTATGTTGAAAAAACGGTATCTTTTTAACCGGAAGGGTTGATGGATCTGGAAATAAAAGCAAATAGTCTTCATCTTATAATAATTGATTTGTTTTCTTTTTTTTATACAAGGTCATTGTAAATGTTGCGTACTTTCTTTCCGGCGTCCTCCCATAATATGTTGTCCACTTCAATTTTACCCTCAACCTTCAAATAGTCGGCCATCGCCGGGTAGGTGCAGATAGAATAGATGGCGTCGGCCATCGCATCCACATCCCAGTAATCGGTTTTAATGACATTGTGAAGGATCTCGGAACAACCCGACTGATAAGAAATAATACTTGGCACGTTGCACTGCATCGCCTCAAGGGGCGAAATGCCAAAAGGTTCCGATACTGAGGGCATCACATACACATCACTCGATTTAAGCATCTCGTAAACCTGTTTCCCCCGAAGGAAACCGGTGAAATGAAATTTATCGGCAATACCACGGTCTGCCACAAGACGGATCATCTGATCCATCATGTCACCACTGCCGGCCATCACAAACCGGATATGATCGGTCTTACGTATTACCTGCGTGGCTGCATCCACGAAAAATTCGGGGCCTTTCTGCATGGTTATCCTGCCAAGAAAAGTAACCACTTTCTCCGAAACGCCGGAAAGACGTTCGATCGCTTCAATCTCGGGACTGAGCGGATCAACGGCATTATGCACCGTGGTTACTTTCCATTCAGGCTGATGGTAGTTGTCTATCACTGTACGACGGGTGAGGTTGCTTACGCAGATGATATGATCACAATTATCCATGCCGTCTTTTTCAATGCCATACACAATGGGATTGGGCTTGCCGCGGCTGCGGTCGAACTCCGTTGCATGCACGTGTATGACCATCGGCTTGCCTGTCACACTTTTCGCATGAAGGCCTGCAGGGTAGGTGAGCCAGTCGTGGGAATGGATAATATCAAACTGGTAAGTACGTGCGATCACCCCTGCCACGATGGAGTAGTTATTGGTCTCTTCCAGGATGTTGTTCGGATATCTGCCGGAAAATTCGATACATCCCAGATCATTCGTATTCATGTAGTTGAAATCGGCATAGATGTTGTCCCGCATCCAGAAATACTCCTGCGGATCCATGAATTTATCCAGTCTTGCCTGTGCCATTTCCCAGGGAACATCGCGCCAGACAATGGGTGTATTGTTAGACCCTATGATTTTCATGAAGCTCTGGTCTTCATCACCCCAGGGTTTGGGTATCACGAAAAGAATCTCCATGTCTTCCTGCATGGCCATCCCCTTCGTAAGTCCATAGCTGGCCGTTCCTAATCCTCCGAGAATATGCGGCGGGAACTCCCAGCCAAACATTAATGCCTTCATCTGTCCAATATTTGATTATTACCGATGCCACTGTTTTTACCCGGGCTATCGGTTGACTGTTTATGCGTACCTGTTGATTAAACGTTGTGCCCTGAGCAGCTCTGCTACGCTCATGGCGAATGAATAGCCGCCATGGGCAATGAACGGCGGATTGGAGTCGTAGAATTCAGAGATGCTGCCAATACAGTCGTTCTGCATTTCCCCTTCCATTTCCCCCATGATACGGTCTGCCAGTGACAATCCGCTCATATGAAAAACATTCAGGTAGGCTTCGATATAAGCTCCCAGCAACCAGGGGAACGCCATGCCATTGAAATAGGCTCTCTTCTTCTCTGTCTCAGAACCTGCGTAATGAGGATGAAACAGGTGGCTTTTAGGTGTAACCGTACGTATACCGCAGGTGGTGAGCAGCTCTTTGGTCACATAATCGATCACAGATTTCTTCTGGCTCCTTTCCAGGGGTGAGTAGGGCAGTGAAACGGCGAAAATCATGTTAGGGCGAACATTCAGATCTTTATAGTTGCCATCAATATAGTCATACAGGTAGCCGGCATTGTTCAGGAACATCTCAGTGAAAGAGTTGCCAGCCAGGCGGGCTCTGCTCTCGAAGGTCTCAGCCTCTGCTCTCTTACCCGTTTCAATGGCTATCTCTCCGGCAAACTTAAGGGCGTTATACCAGAGCGCGTTAAATTCCACCAGATATCCCGATCTGGGTATGACTGGCCGTCCCTCTATCTCTGCATTCATCCAGCTGACAGCCTTGTCGCGACCGTAGGTGGTCAACAACCCGTCCTCCTCGTTGCAGACCAGGTTGGGATGTTTTCCCATTGCAATATATTCGATAATCTCGAAGAGGAAATCAGCGTACTTTTCGGTGAAAGCGGTTTTGTTCTCCCTCCAGTATTGTTGCAACGCCCAGACAACCCACAACAGCACATCGGGGTCTTCTATCTGTTTGAGATAACTTTTGGATGGTTTGTCCTGCATGAAATTCCTCAGATGAGGAATGGCTGTATCCATAACCTTTACATAATCCTGCTGCTTTTCTACCGCGAGCGTGCAGCCAGGGAGAGAGATAAACTGATCGCGGGCCCTCACCTTAAACCAGGGGTAGCCGGCTAAAAGATAATATTCATCCTTGCCCGGTACATAATAAAACTGATGCCCCGAGTTCTTCAGACAATTGTAAAAGTTAGAACGGGGTGTGCGCTTGTATATTTCGTAATCAAACTCCTTTATCAGGTCAGCGGTCTCCACCTGGATATCTCCGGCAGAGAAGATGATCTCTTCTCCCTTGCTGATGGATAACTCAAAGGAGCCGGGCACGTAGAGGTCTTCCTGACAGGTGTCTCCCTTTTCAAGGTCCTGAAGGTACTCAATATCCCGATACCAGTCGGGGTGATAAATAAATTCAGGCTTCTTGTTGAACTGCATAAAGAGCTCGGGATAACCAAAATACATGCATGTGCTGATGCCGTTCTCCACTTCACGATAGGATCTGTCAACCTGCTCATTTTCCCTTGTCAGTTGTGATATCTTCCGGAAAGCCAGAAACGGTTTAAAACGGATGGTCGTGGGGGAGTGGGCATCCAGAAGTGTGTAACGGATCATTAACCTGTTCTCTTTCGAGGAGAACATGATCTCTTTTGACAGGATGACACCCCCGACACGATAGATGGTTTTGGGTACACTGTCACAGTTGAACTCACGGATGTATTTATGTCCTTTGGGATTGTAGTTATCACCGGCGTAGCGGTGGATTCCCAGATTAAATTCAGCGCCGTGCTGAATCACTGTTTCATCGAATGAGGAGAGTATCAGATGATTTTCATCATCCATGTAGGGGACAGGCATCACCAGAAGGCCCTGATACTTGGTTGTATTGCATCCTGATATCGATGTGTTCTGGTAGGCCCCTCTTCTGTTGGTTCTTAATACATTTCGGTATAAAGAATATTCCAGATTGATCATCCGGTCTTTGTCGAATTTCAGATAACTCATCGCTAAAAACAGTTTATGGTTAAGGTGTGCCGTATAATTCCTGCGAAAGATAATAAAATTGAAATTATTGCACAAACATTAAAAAGAATAAATTCATTGTTTCTGCGTTTTCAGACTTAAACAACGATTTGTTTGTACATTTGCGGTGAGAGAGTGATAAACAGGTGTTTTTTTTGAATGAAAATGGACAGAAATAATTCATCTTCCTACTTTTTTGAGAAAAAACGAATGTGGCTGGCATTGTTGCCCGCCATACTCTTCGTGGCGTTGATCTGGTTATCTTTTATCGTGGGCCATGCAGGTCTGCCTGATTGGAATTATTCCCTTCTGGGGATCAAACCCGGAGAGGTGAGCGGACTCAGGGGGATTATTTTCTCGCCGTTTCTACATTCATCCTTTTCTCATCTCTGGTCAAATACCCTCTCATTGCTGATACTTATCTGGCTGCTTTTTTACTTCTACAGTAAGATCGCATTCAGCACACTACTCTATTTATGGATCTTAAGCGGCTTTGTGACATGGATCATCGGCCGGGATTCCTATCATGTGGGTGCCAGCGGGCTGGTTTTTGCAATCCTGTTCTTTCTGTTTTTCAGCGGTCTTTTCAGGAAATATACCCCATTGGTCGCTGTTTCCATGATTGTTGCCTTTATCTACGGAGGAACAGTTTGGAGTATCTTCCCCATCACGGAGATGGTGGATGCCTCCATTTCGTGGGAGGGGCATCTCTCCGGCGCCGTCAGCGGTCTTCTGCTTGCAGTCATCTTCCGCAAGCAGGGGCCGCAAAAGCCTGAAGAGAGATGGGAAGAGGAGGAGGAGGAGGATGAAGATGAAGATATAACGGAGGATGAACCCAACAAAATTGCGTAAATCATTCTTTCCCATTTCACCTTTTTATCTATTTTTGTGATTGATAATAAAATGGATGATAAGATAAATAAACCAAAAAGATGAAAATTAAATCAGAAAAAATAAGAGCTGCAGTAGTTGGCTACGGGAATATTGGTAAATATGTGCTGGAGGCACTTGTAAGTGCACCCGATTTCGAAATTGCAGGAATCGTCCGTCGTGATGCCACGAATATCCCGGCTGAACTGAGAGACTATCCTGTTGTCTCAACAGTGTCAGAACTGACGGATCTGGATGTTGCCATCCTCTGCACCCCCACCAGAAGCGTGGAGAAATATGCCAAAGCATGCCTGGAGCTGGGGATCAATACGGTCGATAGTTTTGATATTCACGGACAGATACCCCAGCTGCGGGCATCACTCGATGAAACCGCCAGGAGACACAATGCCGTCTCGGTTATCTCCGCCGGATGGGACCCGGGAAGTGACTCGGTCATCCGCACACTGCTGGAAGCACTGGCACCGAAAGGGATCACCTACACCAACTTCGGTCCCGGCATGAGTATGGGCCACACGGTTGCAGTGAAAGCGATTGAAGGCGTGAAGGCCGCGCTCTCCATGACAATCCCCACAGGCACAGGTGTGCATCGCAGAATGGTTTATATTGAGCTGCTGGAGGGGTATGATTTCACATCCGTTGCACAGATGATCAAAAACGATGACTATTTTGTCCACGACGAAACACATGTGTTTCAGGTAGAGGATGTGGAAGCGCTCAAGGATATGGGGCATGGTGTGCTGATGGAGCGGAAGGGGGTCTCAGGAAACACGCAGAACCAGCTGTTCCGGTTCGATATGCGCATCAACAATCCTGCACTCACGGCGCAGGTACTTGTAGGAGGGGCACGTGCCTCCATGAAACAGCAACCGGGTGCCTATACGCTGATTGAGATACCGGTGGTGGATCTGTTGCCGGGAGAAAAGGAATTCTGGATTAAGAAACTGGTATAATTTTATTAACTTTGCCACAAATACAAATCTGATGGATATATTTCTTTCTGTAACATGGGATGTTGATCCCACACTCTTTTCCCTTTTCGGCCGCGAGATCCGCTGGTACGGTTTGTTGTGGGTGATCGGCCTTATCGTGGCTGTTTACATCGTACAAAAGATCTTCAGGCATGAGGATCTTCCCGAAAAGTGGTTCGATTCACTCTTTGTCTACATGATGGTGGGTATCATTGCGGGGGCACGGCTGGGGCATTGCCTCTTCTATGAGCCGGGTTATTATCTGGCCAATCCACTTGAGATACTAAAGGTGTGGGAAGGCGGTCTGGCAAGTCATGGAGGTGTAATCGGTATCATTATTGCCGTCTGGCTCTATTCCAGAAAGGTGACAAAGCAAAGCATGCTCTGGACCTTCGACCGGGTGATGGTGCCTACCGGATTTACCGCTGCGATGATTCGTCTTGGTAACCTGATGAATCACGAGATATATGGCGGTCCCACCGATAAACCCTGGGGTTTTCGTTTTGTAGATAACCTCTACCAGTGGATGCAGGGGGCTGAACCTGTTTATACAGACCCTTCCCATCCCACTCAGATATACGAAGCACTAGTCTATCTGGTCGTCTTTGGCATCACCGTCTATCTTTACTGGGGGACGAACGCCAAAGACCGAAAAGGACTGATCACCGGTGTGGGGATACTGATCATCTTCCTCTTCCGCTTCTTCGTTGAATACATTAAGAATGTACAGGTTGAGTCGGAAAATGCCATGCGTGATAATACCGGGTTGATTCTCGGCCAATGGCTCAGTATTCCTTTTATTATCTGGGGTATATGGCTTATCTGGGAAGCTTTGAGACGTCCTGCAGCAGTAGCTGATACACCCAAAGAGTCGGAGATGGCCAAACCCAAACCCAAAC
>LSQX01192236.1_pt1 | contig 54246 bp, 53 predicted proteins | sample 654561 | NCBI WGS metagenome assembly LSQX01 (sample SAMN04489861, study PRJNA283612) | anaerobic digester metagenome | isolation source: 4 biogas reactors fed with cattle manure at either 37C or 55C with and... | place: Denmark: Kongens Lyngby | collected 2014 | reverse complement strand
TGATGGTCTAAAGTATTACAAGAAGTTACTAAAGCAGGTAAGCAACAAGAACCATTTAGGACGAAAAGTTACATTGTTAATAGAGATTGAGCCTAGCACAATTGGAAATCTGGTTAATCTTTTAGAAAACAAAGATTTTAAAATAATTAAAGATTTTAGAGGAAGAGAAAGATTCTTATTAATCTCCCTCCCCTAATATTACAACCAAGGATTCATACTTTCCATCTCTAAAAACTTCTATTTTGACCTCCTCGTCTACTTGGAGTTCCTGTATCATATCTCCCAAATATCTATCTACTTCCTTCTCTCCAAATTTTGTTATTATATCACCTCTTTGTAGTCCGCCTTCAAATGCTGGGGAGTGTGGATCTACTCTCAAGACTAGGGCTCCAGGAACCACATCCATGTAGTAAAAAGCTTCGTATTCTGAAATCATCTGGTATGTGACACCTAAGTATGGTTTAATAAATTTCCCATATGTTCTGTACTCCTCTAATCTAGTTTTCACTTTGTTTATAGGAATAGCAAAAGAGACATTGTCTGCATCTGCTGTTGTTGCGAAGTTAATCCCTATAACCTCTCCGAGAAGATTAAGTAAAGGGCCCCCAGAGTTTCCTGGATTTATTGCCGCATCTGTTTGTATGACATCTTCATATGTTCTTGTAGTACCTCCAAACCAGTTAACACCTGCTGTTACAGACCTGTTTAGACCACTTATTATCCCCCTAGTAGCACTTCCTGCATACCTACCTAATGGAGTTCCTATAGCAACAACATCTTGTCCAACCAGCAGAGAGGCAGAATCACCTAATGTTAAAGCTGGCAATTCTTTTCCTTTTGTATCAACTCTAATCAATGCAATATCATTTATATCGTCTCTTAATATTTCAATTACATCACACTCCTGCCCATCATAAGTTACTATCTTGTAATCAGCATCACTTTCAGAAACAACATGATGGTTTGTAAGAATAATTCCATCTTTGTCTACAACAAATCCCGTTCCAATATTACTATTACTATCTACTAGCCCCTGCTCCGCTGAAAGAGAAAGAGTAGAAATAGCTATACTAACAACGGAATGAGTAGAATCCTCTATGACATTTATAACATTATTTTCACCTTCTGTTAGTACAATCCTTTTTTCCTCAACAACCTTACTATCTACCTCCAACAAAGAGGAGATGTAACTTCGGGCTTCAGGACTGTACTTTAGTACAACATACCCTGTAACAAAAACAATTGTTGTGTTTAGTAATATAGCTAACAACAACCCAAGTGCAACAGGAAAACATTTCCCTCGCAGTTTACATGCTTTTTTCTCTTCCATATTAAAGTCTATAAAAAATTATTTAGATAAAATCTCAATAGCTTTCTCAAGCTGAGGGTCTGTACCCTCCAAAAAATCTTGATTTGTTAACACTACTTCTATATCTGGAACTACAGAATTTTCTTTCTCTATCTGAGTTCCATCTGGAAGTAACCACTTTAAAATCGTTACATGCAAGGAAGACCCATCAGTTAGATCAAAAGTCTTCTGTGCTGTACCTTTCCCAAAAGTTGTCTCTCCTAGAACTTGTGCCCTACCCGAGTGCTGTAACGCTCCCGCAAGGATTTCAGATGCAGAGGCACTTCCTGAATTCACCAAGACTATAACTTCAATATCTTCTAGCAATCCTCCTTTTGTAGAATTGAAATCTGTTACCCTACCCTTTGCATCACTCTGTTTAGAAATTACAAAACCCTCACCAAGAAAATCATCTGCAGCATATACAGCAGCATCAAAAAAACCTCCTGGATTACCTCTCAAATCTAATATCATCTTATCTACTCCAGATGCCTTAATCTTTTCCGCTTCTGCTTTCCATTTCTTTACCCAACCCTGATAAGTAGCTTCTGTAAATCTGCCTACATTTAGATATGCTATTTCACTATTTTCCCCCATATATTCCAGAGTCATGCTAGGAACGGTAATCTCTTTTCTAACAATGGTTATCTCCACAGGCAGCATCTCTCCTGGATGGAGAATTGTTAATGTAACTTCCGTACCTGCCTCTCCTCTGATTTTTGCAACAGCATCATACACAGTATCATTTATTGTTAATTCATAATCATCTATCTTCAAAATATAGTCCCCTGGCCTAATCCCTGCTTCTTTTGCAGGAGAGCCTTCCAAAGGAGTAACAATAATTATTTGACTATTATTATAGCCCAATTCTGCCCCTATTCCTTCAAAATACTTACCTTCACTTGCTTGTTTAAACTCCTTAGTCTCTTCTGGTGTTAAAAATACCGTAGCTGGATCTTCAATAGAATTTATCATCCCTTTTATGGCTCCGTAGACAAGCTCTTGGCTCTCTATTTCCTCTCCATCCACATATACTCCCTTCGTTATATCCAAAACCTTCCAAAAGAGTGTCATATCTAACTCTTCAGATACTCCAAAGCCTGAGAATTTAACATCTTCTCCCACTGTCCTTCCTAAAACTATACCTAATGCAAATATAAGGACTAAAAGTATTCCTAAACCTAATATCCTGCTAAATTTCTTTTGTTTGCCCACTTCTTGCATAATTCTTCTATACTGAATTAAAATATTATACTCTAAAAGGAAACAAATTCTAGACTACCGATATTTAACATTGACCTATGACCTGTCTCCCATTCTACAGTTACAAAAAGATTGTATTCTTCTACAGAAACTATCTCCCCTAACATACCATAATTAGACAATGACCTTGATATTACCCGACTACCGACAGCAGATTTAACAAAAAGATCTTCCTTACTCTGGTATGTTGTACTACTAGTTACAAAGAAAATCTGACTCTCTAAGTAATCTACTACTACAAATTTCCCGTTCATAGAAGCAATCAACTCTAACATACTTCTCCCTGAATATATCTCTCCAAAACCTCCAATAACTCCAACAGGAAGTCCTTGTTTTCTAAAATCTTCATATTCCATTGAATAGGTTAAGATAAATGATGCACCTCTTTCAAAAAGATTGTGCATTAGCTCTGGGTGTAAATATTTCCCTACAAAAACTACCTTATCTTCACACTCTAAATCTTGTACATCCAAAAGAAGATCCTTTCCATCCCCTAACACTAGAAACTCTCCAACTATTTTCTTTCCCCCTCTGCTCTCTTCAAGAAAAGAATCGGCTATTGCTAGCACATCTAAAGCAAATGCATCTGATGTTATACTTATCCCATCAACGGGAGTTATACTCTCTACCAACCCTTGAAATGTACTTTTTACTATTACTTCACTTTCCTCTCCTAACAGTCCCAAGTACCCCTTCTCTATCCTAGAAAGATCTACCACTCCTTCTGCAGGAGATATTAACTTCCTAACATTTAAACCCTTCATTACGACCTTTTCTGCTAGAACATCCCCTTCATTAACAAACTCTCCATCTATACACTTAAGACTCTTCCCTATTTCTGCAACAGAGACACCTATCTGTTCTGGAAGATAGAAAGAAAATTTAATACTACTTCCTCTTTTTTTTATTATCTCAGTACCTTCCTTTATCCTTTCTCCCCTATCCAACAGAGGCATATCCCCAGATTTGTACGGGATGTTAAATTTGTAATTATCATATTTTTCAAAAATCTTGTGCCTTACTATCATTTAATCCATTTCTGTAATTTTAATTTGTTAGCATAACTATCAGGACCATAAATAATAGGCCTAACTCTTGCGTCTATCAGTAATGAATCATATTTTTTAGTCTCTGGTTTAGAAACAAAACCTATACTTTTTTGGTTACTTGGTTGTAAATACGTCCCATTTTTAAACTCCCCTTCTACTACTAATTTTTCTGTATGTTGAGGAAACTGTAAGTGAGCAAACTCAGATGAAAGAGCAAAAAACTCACTTTTACCACCACTCAAAGATTCAAGCGTACCCGAAAATACTACTTTGTTCTTCTTATCTACATTTGTATAGGGTATTAATACCTTAGAGGCAAGAGAAAGAAGTTCCTTTCTTGTTAATATGATATCTACTGCATTGGTTCCCTCAGAAAAGCTTCTACCGTAACAAAGAATCTTCATATCAAGATCCCAATAGCAATCAAAGTTTCCATTTAACTCAAGCCCATCTATTAAGCAAAGTAAGGTCTTAGATTCTTGTAATATTCTTGGAATATATCCTGATACTATTAAAGCAGACTCTCCTTTTGAAAGACCAAAATTATCAATTTTCTCTGCATTATCTCTATGTATCGAATGACCTTGAATTGTACTGTATGACCTTAAAATATCTATAATATTGGGATCTTCTGAAAAAAGAACTCTGTTTGACACAAAATTACTCCAATAGTTAAGTATCTCTTTTGTGCTTAATTCTGTTGCTAGAAAAGCCTTAAATCTAGAATCCATTATAGAATCTATAACTGAAAGCTCATCTTTCCAGTTTATTTTAGCTTTCGAAAAAACTACACTCTCTCCATTGTTTTTTCTGTCATATACTTTCCTTGCCCTAAATACTGAAAAATCTAAGAGATCCATATCCACATACAACAAATCATCGTATTCCGTCCTTTGAAGAACACCCTCTAAAACTTTTTGAACGTAGAGATCATCTATTACCCGAAGAGCTATATCTTTAGAAAACTCTCTGATAGATGCAAAAATCTTATCAAAGAACCTTTGATTATCATCTATCTGCATCCTTATTCCTGAGACTCCTTCCCCTTCCCTTTTGAAATCTATTGATATGAAAGGAGAATCCTTGCTTTTGTTTAATAATCGCCAATCAAACACTCCTTCCAAATTTAAAAAATACTCTTGCCAAAATTTTCTGTTAAAAACGTCATCATCTAACCTGTACCTTAAAGGAGTCAAATCTGTAAAATCAGAAAGAATATACTCTCTTCCAGCATTAAAATCAGTATATGCTAAGTGTGCCCAAATCCCATTATCTTTGATAATTATGCTTAGGTATGCATTTTTTTCTAACAAGGACAGATTTTTCATTACTTTAATATATTACTTAAAAGAGAGTTTCTTTTCAACAAAAAGGGGATATTTTACTATCCCCTTCCTAATACAAAGTTTAATCTCACCTTAATCCTTAAGAGCATATGGCAGAAGAGCCATATACCTAGCTCTTTTTATTGCTCTTTTAAGATTCCTTTGATGTTTATGACATATTCCGGATTTTTCTGTAGAGATTATCTTACCTCTTACTGATGTATATTTCTTTAATTGATAAACATCTTTGTAAGAAATATTCTTAATTCCAGCTTCACAGAAACTACATTTAAGATTCTGTAGAGGTTTTCTTCTTTTCCTGAATTTTTTCTTAGACATTGCTCCCCCTGATGAATCCTCATCTTCTACTATGCTAGAATCATCAAAAACATCCCCTAAACTAGGGCCTTGAGTTTTCTCTTCTATATCTTTCTTTGTATCTGACATCTTTTAAACTGCTCTGAAATTAAAATGGAAGATCATCATCTAAAGGATCTTCCCCTTGAGAGTCTTCTTTTGGTTCTTCCTCTTCTTCTTCCTTAGGTTCCTCTGCTTCTTGTTCCTTAGGCTCCTCTGCATCATCAAGCCCTACTCCATCTTTTCCTTTGCTATCAAGTAGAATCATGTTATCTACTCTTATCTCAGTCTTGTACCTTGTAACACCATCCTCTCCTTCCCATGATCTAGTATTCAAAGAGCCCTCTATATACACCTTCATTCCTTTCGCAAGTAATTGCTGACATATCTCAGCAATTTTATTCCATGCAACCAAATTATGGAATTCTGCTAGTTCCTTAGTATCACCTTCAGAATCCTTCCAAGACTTATTTGTAGCCATTCCAAATGTAACTACAGGTGTTCCAGAGCTTGTATATCTCATCTCCGGATCCCTTGTTAAGTTCCCTATTAGGAGAACCTTATTTAAAGATCTTGCTGCCATTTTTATATATATAATAATTTAACTTACCTTTAACTTTACAAGCTTATTATTAAATTTCTATTAAATATTTAATTCTTTCTTTTTAATGCTTTTACCTATTGTACTAACATCCTCTATCTCTATTATCATAAAACGAAGTATTTCTTGCTTTAATTCCAACTGCCTTCTCATCTCTGCAACATTTTCTGGAATAGCTTTAAAATCATATATCATATAATATCCTTCATTATGTCCATCTATTTCATATGCTAAATATCTCTTTCCCCATACATCTACATCCAATATTTCTCCCTTATCTTTCTCCACCATATCTACAAATTCTTTATGAAGTTCCTTTCTTAAATCATCTGGTAGTAATGGTTTAAGGGCAACCATCATTTCGTAATCTTTCAATTTCTTTTCTTTTTTAACAAGCATTTATCAATTAGTTAAAATTATTATTAAACAGAAGGATTTTAACAGAAAATTATACTTTGTACAACAATCCTCTTGCATATTACCATACCTGTGTACATATATTATCATTTTGAGAAAGAAAAAGAAACAAAGGAAGAATAAACTAAGAAGACTACACTCTCAGGAACCCTTTCTACCTATTTGCCAATACAATCATATAGTCACCATCCTCAATAATATGCTCTTTGCCTACATTCTTCACTATCCCCTCCTCCTTAGTCTCTACCCACCCTCCTGCATCTATCATCCTCTCAACATTAACTATATCTGCAGTTACAAACCCTTCCTCTAAATCTGTATGAATGACACCAGCAGCCTCCTTGACTGTTGCTCCCTTTTGTATGCACCAAGCATTGCACTCCTTCTGAGAACCTGTATAGAAAGTTATTAAATCTAATGTACTAAATGCAGCATTAATGATACTACTTACTAATTCTGGCTTTATCTCTAACATACTACTATACTCCTCTATCTCTTCCTCTGACATCTTTGCCATCTCTCCAACAAATTTCACATCCACTATTAATACAATATCTTTACTCTTCTTTTCTATCTCCCTTTTCCATTCCTCTACCTCCTCTCTAGCAATACCCTCCTTGTAATTAAGAATAAACATTCTTTTCTTACTCGTAAGTAGGAAAAGATTAGAGATATATAGCTCCTCCTCTTTGCTTAAACCCATATCGACAACTGGAATACCTTGGTTGAGACTCTTCGTTACTTTTGCTAAAACCTCATACTCTTTTGTCCCCTCCTTGTCCCCTATTTTCTTTAACTTCTCAACCGTACCTAATCTTTTCTCTATACTCTCAATATCTTTTAATATCAATTCTGATTGTACTATCTCAAAATCTTCTACTGGATCAATCCTCTCATACACATGCACTATATTCTCACTTCTAAAAGCTCTTAATACATACATAATGACATCAACCTCTCTAATATGCGAAAGAAATTGATTCCCTAATCCTTCTCCTTTAGAAGCTCCCTTAACTAACCCCGCAATATCTACAAATTTCATAGCAGAAGGAACAGTTTTTTCTGCATTTAGATGTTTTGATAATTTTTCTAATCTCTCATCAGGAATCTCAACTACCCCTACGTTCTTATCTATTGTACAAAACGGAAAATTCTCTGCCGCAACAGACATCTTTGCTAAAGCATTAAATATCGTTGACTTCCCAACATTGGGTAAACCTACTATTCCTAATGAATATGAATGCGATTGTTTTATTGACATAGAGGGATTATATAATAATGAGAACAAATATGATATATACTATATAGTTAACATTACTTAACTGCCAAATAAATGAAGAAATTAACAACAATTCTCTCTTCTTCCCTTCTGATACTTCTTTCTTTTTTGTTTACAAATAAAGTCTTTGCTTCTGAGGAGGATTTTCTCGTAGAAACCCAAACAGAAATATCATATGCAACTGGAAATGACCATGTAACTGTTACAACTAAATATACTAGGAGTGTTAAAAACAGTAACTTTTACTTCCCTGCTGCGGGAGAAAAGATATTCCATATACCTGATATATCTACTGCTTCGCACGAACATATAGCACAAGAACGTCAATACAAGATTCAAAGTATTACAGTAAAAGATGACAAAGGAAGTAATCTAGATTATTCATTAAAAGAGAATGATCCTGGAGATGGTATATATATAACTATTCCAAATGAGAGAGCTACAACTTCTTCAGTCCCTTACAAAATGACTCTTTCGTACAATTCCCACGACTTTATCACTGTAGTTGGAAAGTTCGTTAACATAATTGGAACATCACTACCTAGAGATACCATCTTTGAACAAAAAGATGAACAAAATGGAACATTAACGAAATTTAACTACTTGCTAAGCATAATCGTAGATGAGGATATTCAACCCTTATCCAAGGCCTATCCCTCTTTTTCTAAGACTGAGGAGGAGGGGAAAACACTCTATACCTTTTCTCAAACAGATAGGATTGGTAATTCGCCCTACTTAGAATTTGGAACTTCTGTCCTTTACAGATTTGAATTAGAGTACCAAACACCTAAGACAGATAATCTTATCCCAGAGAAATACTCGAAATTTCTAGGAGTACTCTCTACTAATATATATGAGATCTCTTTACCTAGAGAGTTCTCTGAAACTAATCAAAAAGTCTTTTTTGAAAGCATATCCCCTTCCCCAAAGAGCTTGCATAAAGATTCGGAGGGAAATATTCTTGCCCTCTTTGAAGTAGCAGCAAACAAACGAGACAAGATTAAGATTAAAGGATATATTACTGTTGAACAGGATGAATGGGAAGAAAATCAGGATTTTCTTGAGATCCCTTTTAACAGCTACTTAAAGAATATTAAAGAAACAAAATCTTTAAGTAGATATCTACTTTCAACAAAGTATTGGCAAAGTAGTAACGATACCATCAAGAAAGAAGCAGAAACCTTAATGAAAGATAAGGAAACCTTTTTAGATATTATCAAAGCTGATTATGCTTTTGTTAATGAAGTGTTGGAGTATGATAGCGCAAAAGCAACTTCTGAGAATGAGCGTATAGGTGCTTTAGAAGCTCTCTCTGGAGGACCTTCAGTATGTATGGAATACTCCGATTTAATGATAGCCTTACTTAGAGCACAAGGAATTCCATCTAGGGCAGCTATTGGATATGCAAACTTAACAAGTATTACAAGCAACAAGGATCAAGTTAGACATCAATGGGTACAAATATGGGTTCCGGAATACGGTTGGTTATCTGTAGATCCTACATTTGAAAGTAAAAACATGAAGATTGGAAAAATGGTAGATAGGGTTTTATGGGAAGTATTTAATGAAGACTCTTTATCTAATATAAAAATATATTCTACAAACAATATACATGAACTCTCTACGGAAGGGTTTGTTGTAAAAGTTTACGGTGTAAACGAAGATGTTGACCTAGCCAACTTGAGAACACATATTGATCTAACAGAAAAAGAAGAACTTCCTGAAGATTCTTTCTCTCAAATTTCAGTACTTGCTAATACTATACTTAAAACAACAACCCTTGGTAAAACTATCGTGGTTACACTTCCTATCTTAATTGTTCTTTCTCTATTAATTGGGTTAATATCCCTTGTCTTGTATATATACAGAAAGTTCGCAGGCAGAAAAAAGAGAAAAAAATCTATTTAAAAGTATATATCTTATCTATATCTAATAACCCTCTACCACTTTCTAGCCTCGATTCGGTAGTTGCATAGATTGTTAGTAACTTTTCGCCTTTTTTGACTTCCTCATCTGTAGTTTTATGTATATATATACCTGCTTCTTTTATTTTAGGATTACCCAAAGCTTTTGCTACAATTATTAATTCAATATTATCTATATTTTTCACAATACCATCCCTATCAGAAAGAAGATCATACTGTAAATTTGCAGGTTTAATATCAGAAGATTTGACTCTTCTGGTTGCACCCTGAGCAAAAGCTATTTCCCAAAATTTGTCTAGTGCTTTTCCTGAATCTAATATCTCACGTGCAAGTTTTTTACCCTCCCCTCTCTTTACTATTTGAGTACTTTCAAATAGCCTTGTCGCCATCTCAATCACTATCTTCTCTACCTCCTTACATCTATCCTCCTCTCTTTCTAATATCCTTAATGCTTCATTGATCTCAAGGTTGGGACCCACACTTCTTGCATCAAGACTACGTACAGGTCTTTTCATCGTTTCACAATGTATGTTAAATTTTTTGAATAGTTTCTTAAATTCTCTCTCTAACATATCGATATCATCTATTCTTTCTACTTTAGAACCCTTTCCATATGGAAGATCTATTAATATGTGAGTTATACCCAAACATACTTTTTTAGCCACAATACTAACCAACACTTTCTGAAACTCCTGAATCTTTAATGACCTTTCTACATTGATAATTACATCATCAGCAGGAGAAAGATCCAAAGAACCACCCCAGAACATACAGCCTCCTGTTTGTTGGACTACCTCCATAACTTTCTCTTTTGTTAAAGTCACAGGCATTACAACCTCTAATATATCTGAAGTCCCAGCTGGAGAAGTTATAGCTCTTGTAGAAGTATTAGGCACTATTAAACCACCAGCAACCAATATGGGAACTAGTGTTGGAGTTATTGCTTTACCTGCTACACCTCCAATTGAGTGCTTGTCTGCAACAATATTACCATTCTCTCTTACTCCCTTAAAAGACAACTTTTCTCCTGAATTTGCCATTCCTTTTGCCATCCAATATATTTCATTATCATTAAACCCTGGATTAAAGAATGTTGATATAAAGAAGGCTATCTCCACTTCTCTTAATTTCCCCTCCCCTATATCTTTCATAATAGTTTCAAGATCTTTCTCACTTAAATCGTGTCCCAAAAGCTTCTTGCTAATAATGTCTAAAGATTCACTTGGTCTTGGGATATCTATAAAAATGGAGTATCCATCAGACACTTTATACTCTTTCCAAATTTCTTCAAAAAGCCCAATTTCTCCCTCTGCTATTTCAGTGTCTGTCTCCATCACATTAACATACAATTCAACCTCTCCAATCCCTACAAGAGCTATCTCTCCCTCTCTTACCCCTAACCTTGCTGCATCTCTCCTGTTCAACACTATATTTAAATCAGTATCTTCTCCTAAATCTAGATTTTTACTTCTTAAGTAGAACGCCATAATTTTGTATTTTAAATTTATTTCTGTAATAACCAAGGATAGGCTTGCAATGCTACCTTTTCAATATCATTTGGTTTAATAATACCTAATTCTGTCACATATCCTGTTATTAACTTACTATCCACTATTTCAAACGCAGGATTATACATACTCAAACCTTTTGGAGCATCTTCCCAAAGTTCTGAAGATTCTCTAACCTCTATTTTTAAGTCATATACATATGAGTCTGCATCTATTTTGAGGATTGGAGTGACTACATACAAAGGTTTATCTACATAATGAGCAGCCATAGCAAACCCCCAGCTCCCAATCTTGTTCACCGCATGTCCTCCTGAAGTAATCTTATCGCATCCTATAAATACAATCTCTGTTTTTATAGAACCTCTTCCTATTATGAATGACTCTCCTGCACTATCTGCTATCAATGTTGTTTTTACCCCTGCTTCTAATAATTTCCTAGCTGTTTTTCTTCCCTGATAAAGAGGTCTTGTTTCTGTACATACCGCTTCAAATTTCGGGTCTGACTTGCTCATAGATTTAATAAGAGCTACTGCTGCTGAAGAATGACAATGAGTAAATATTTTTTTATAGTTCCCAAAAAAGTAACTTACCTTTTTTAGAAAGTCATCTTTGCTTCCTTCTTCTGTAAAATCATCAATTAGGTCAACATATTCATCACAAAGAGAAGGTACTATCTGTTTCATAACCTCTATCGTTGGTAACTCAGAAAATCTTTGTCCGAAAGAATATTTTACATATGTTACACCATTTCTCGCCATAGGCTCATTCTCTCTTGCCAAAGAAAGCTCAGTTCCTACCTCTATCAACTCTTTGTAAAACACTTCTTTATCTGTTTCCTTACTAATCTGTTCATACACCTTCATCCCTTCAAGGGTAGCAATAGCAACATTGGTGGCTCCCTGGATGTTCAACTTTTTTATATCATCATATATTTTTTTAATCTCACTATATTTCCCGACCATATTTTTTAATCTAAATTAAAACTCTCCCCTTGGTTAGGGGCAACTATTTCTGTTCTAAAGTGTTCTCTTAGATTACTCCTAAAGGCATTAATCACATCCCCATCTCCATGAACTAAGAATATTTTTCTAGGAGTATGACCAAAACTTCTTAACCAATACCTTAAATCTCTTTGATCTCCATGTCCTGAGAAAGCACCAAGGGTATATAGTTTTGCATTATTCTTGTACTCCTGCCCCATGATATTCAGTACGGGCTCTCTATCAACTATCTTTCTCCCTAAAGTCCCTCTTACTTGATAACCAACAATAACAATATGGGTCGTGGGATCCTCTACATTGTTTTTTAAATGATGAAGTATTCTGCCCCCAGTACACATTCCACTTCCAGCTATAATAGCGACTCCTTTTTTGCCCGCAAGTCTTTTTGATTCTTCTACCGAATCTATCTTCTGTAATCCAGGGAAATCGAAAGGGTCATCACCTTTCTTAAGTAATCTTTTCGCATCTTCATCATAGAAGTTAGGATACTGTCGAAAAACCTCAGTAGCTTTAGAAGCCATCGGACTATCTAAATACACTGGAAGTCCAGTAAGAAGTTTGTTCTCTACAAAAAGATTTATTTCATACAGTAGCTCCTGTGTCCTCTCTATAGCAAAAGATGGAATTAAAATATTACCTTTGCTTTCTTGAGCACTTTTAAGAGCTGCTAGGAGTTCTAATACAGTTTCATTTCTGTCTCTGTGTAACCTATCTCCATATGTAGATTCGCATATCACATAGTCTGCATCTCTTATCAAATCTGGATCATTAACAATCCTTGCTCCTGGTTGTCCTAGGTCTCCAGAGAAAACTAATTTCCTTAACCTCTTTGCATCATTTTCTAACCAAAGCTCAAATATAGCAGAGCCTAAAATATGACCTGCATCTCTCATTCTAAATTCACATGTTTTTGTAATATTTACAGAATTACCGTATGGGTGTACCTCAAAATATTTCATACACTCTTCTACATCTTGTTCTGTAAAAAGAGGCTTCGCAAATCTTTCCTCTTTACTACCCTCTTGATTCTTAGGTCTAGCTATCCACCTCTCATATTCCTCTTTTTGTAAATTAGCAGAATCTAAAAGTATTATCTTAGCTAAATCTCTTGTTGGTTGAGTTGATATTATTCTTCCTTTAAAGCCCTGCTTTACCATTAGTGGGATTCTTCCAGTATGATCATAGTGGGCATGAGTTAAAAAGATTATATCTATCTCTGCAGGATTGAAAGGAAAAGGTTCATAATTTTTAAATTCAATATCATCTGGTCCTTGAAAGGCTCCACAATCTACAAGAGCCTTCATACAATCTGTCTCTATGTAGAAACAGGCTCCCGTAACTTCTTTTGCCGCTCCGAGGAATTGTATTTGCATACAGGCAGTTATTTAAGTAATTAGTATATGATAATAGATAGAGAGCACTAATGACAAGTAGAATTAAATATTTGCTATTCTTTTTGCCTCTTCTAGTAGTTTCTCCTTACTATTAAGAAGAGGATCTTCAACAACCATATCTAACAACTCATTTAATATCCTTCCTAACTCAGGACCCTTTTCTATTCCTAGATTCATTAAATCCTCTCCTGTTATATCTAAATCTGTAACCTTTAGTGCCATATCCTGCTCTCTTACTTCAGATATTCTTTTTTGTAGAAAGGTTATTTCATCTGGCTTGAAAACTGTTGCAGGATTAGAGAGAGCATCTGCCATTCTTAATTTAAATAGATCATCAATATTCTCCTCTCCAACTCTCTGTATAAATCTTCTAACTGCTGCATCCGTCCACCCATGAGCCTCTATCTTCTCTTTTTCCTCCTCTGTCATATCTTCTTTCACATGAGGATAGTAAAACATATGATTCATTATCAATATTTTCACTCTCTCTATTTCAGAATGAGAAAATTTCATCCTTTTCATTATCTCCTCTGCCAAATCGGCTCCCATTTTGTCATGCCCATAGAAATGACCATTACCCATATCTGTCCTAGGCTTAGCTATATCATGAAGTAACGCAGCTAGTTTAACACTATCATGAGCAGCATCACAGGTCTTAAGAGTATGCCAATATACATCATGTGCGTGAAAAAGCTTTTGCTCTACCCCTACTCCCTCCAAAAGCTCTGGGATGAAGATATTAAGTAATCCTGCTTGACGCATCAATTCTATACCAACAGATGGCTTTGGTGAATCTAGAAGCATTTTCATGAACTCATCTCTAATTCTTTCCATAGAAACCTTAGAAGCTACAGGAATAGATTCCTTTATAGCATTAAATGTCTCCTCTTCTATTTGGAAGTCTAATTGAGATGCTACCCTACACGCTTTAAAAGCCCTCAAACCATCTTCTTTAAACCTCTCTAGAGGTGTACCTACTGCTCTAACTAATTTTCTCTCAATATCCACTATTCCACTGAAAGGATCGTAAAGATCTCCCTCCTTCTCTTCCTCTAATCCATCCATATCCATTTTGGAAAGATCCATAGCCATAGCATTGAAAGTAAAATCTCTCCTACCTAAATCCATATCTATTTCATCCACGAACTTAACATTTGTTGGCCACCTACCATCTATATAGCCTGATTCACTCCTAAAAGTAGTAACCTCTACTTCATGGGTTTCCTTTAGCCTATCCTGTACAAGTGCAATTACAGTTCCAAATTTAGCTCCAGTAGAAATAGATTTGGGGAATATATTTAGCATTTCATCAGGTAAGGCATTCGTTGCCAAATCATAATCATGTGGCTGCTTGCCTAGTACAATATCTCTCAGCGCACCTCCTACAAGATAACACTCAAAACCTTCCTTAGTGAGTATTCTTGCAACTTTCTGTACATATTCAGGTATTACTATTTTTACTCTCATATTATAATGCTAATATATTTTGCCTGTTTTGGGTAGTATCGAAATTTCTACTTCCTCACTCATTACCCCTAAAGTCTCTTCTGGTACAACTTCTTTTACAAACTCTTTATTCTTTACAGCACCACGACTACTTTCTTTTTCCTCCACCTTAGTATCATTTTCGGAATTATCTTCTGCAAACTTAAATACAGAAGTATGAGGTATCCTTGTAATACAGAAACTCTCAGCTACTGGCTGAACATACGCACCATGCACCCAACCTTGGGTTCTAAGACTTAAAAGCGTAACAGCACTAACCTTGTTCCATTCAAAAAGATGACTCCCAAGAGCAATGCATTCCGTCCTACTGTTAGGGTTGTGTATTTTAAAAGAGCTATTTTCCACCAGATTATCTGAGTCAAGAGTATACTTTAGAGTGACTTTATCCTTAGCAGGAATGGAAAATTCCAAACTAATGCCACCATGTTGTAATATTAAATTGTTTTGATCTTCGTTGCTACGATTAGCTACTACAACAGTAAAATCAAGAAGACCTCCACTCCCTTCATATTTAAAATCCTTGACCTCTATTGGATTGGACATCTTAAAAGTATCTAACAAAAGTGCTCCAGAGTGACCATATGGAACTAGTCCTAATCCTGGATATCTTTTGAGGAAACCCCTCCTAAAAAGCATCTCTTCACTAAAAAGGACTGCTGTTTCTCCCCATGAGAATTCGCTTTCCTCTATATCTAATATCTTCGTCCAGTCACCATCCTCACTATTTTCCTTACTAAGAAACATTATTATCTCCATAATCCCTACATCATGAGCTGTATAGTTTAAAAAGAAATATACAACATCTATCTCTGCACCAGGAGGAACGCTCACCCTATCTAAAACATTTGGGAACCTTTGCATATGGTTTGATTGGGCTAAATCTGAAATTGTATAGCTATTGAGAACATGCTTTGTTGATTCTCCAAAAATATCTCCACTTTCATATAATATCTCTTCCTGTTTAGGCAGTTTCCCTACAGAGAGAGCAGTAGTTTGAGCATACATATTATATGCACTATCACCATTATAACAAAACACATCTGCCCTAATAGGAGTAACAAACAAAAGTAAAAAAAGAAAGGAAAGAAGAAAAGACATAGTACAAATACATATAAATTTATATATACATATTGTACTAAGTGATTATTAAATCCTGATTAACTCTATTCCTTCTCTATTCGAACCTTCTCTGTAACATAGAAATTACGTTTAAATTTGCCTCTTCCAAACATCATTTCGGTAATGGCTTGCATATATGGAATAAAGGAGAATGTAATCATATTAAACGCAATTAAAAATGTCTCAAAAAAGTCTAATATATGCCTCCACCACTTCCATCCTTTCGGAATCGGGGTTATCTTTCTTCTAGATACAACTATTACTATATTTGAAAGCATTATTACAGAAAAAATATAGCTAAGAATACGAGGAAGATTGTATGCAAATACTGTGTATTGGTAAGCAGGGTTCAACCAACCCATTATATTAAGACCAAAAGTCAGAACAAAAACAACTGTAAGAAACCATAAATACTCAAACATCGTTTTTGATAAAAGAACCTTTCTGTAAACAGGAAAATTTTCCCTATCCTGAAAAAGAATTGCTAATGATATTGGGTAGTTAATGATACCCCAACCCCACCTGTATTGCTGTTTGTAAAAAGACACATGACTCTTAATAAATGTCTTGTTCTCAACAGCATCATTATATGTCGGTACATAGACCTCTTCACTTCTGAATTCTCCTTTACTTCTTAATATGGAGTTCCAGTAAAATGCTGTATCATCATTAGGAATTTCAGGATCCCAAAACTCTATCTCTTTTAAAGTTTTAAGATTAACAACATATGAGGAGAATGTATCTTTTGTATGAAGCCTCTCTCCAGTAAATGGAATTTTAACATCTTTACTCAATACCCAATAGTGAAGAACTACTAAAGTTAACATGTTCGATTGAGTCCTAATAATTGGAGGAACATTCCATATATTATTGTTAAAGGAATGCACTGCAGAGGCATAGAAAGTTTCAAAAGGTTTTTCACTTGTTAAATACCTGTATGTTATTGCTGAAAGATACTTGGGATGAGGCCTCAGATCAGAATCACACGTTGCAACTAAGTAATTAGAAATCTTCTTTCCTTCTTTTTCTAAATCTTTTACTAATTCTCTTGCAGCATAGTTAATATTTGCTCCTTTTACACCTATTATTTCTCCTGGTATACCTGCTGGATGAATATAGTACCTCATACTCCCAAATTTATTTCCATACTTCTGTTTCAATGTATTAAAGTTTTCTATCTGTAAGTCTTTCTTTGCTTCCTCCATTGCCACAACAACATCAATCTTCTTTGCCCCTATATCACTTTCTGACCAAGCTTTAAAAGATGGTTCTAAAATTTCTAAACTCTCTCCATATACAGGACACAGATAGATATACCTAAGATCTGAAAACTTATCCGAATTTAATTCCTTTATTTTCCCAACCCAATCTATCTGTTTCTCCTCTTCCATTCTTCTTACCCCTATGTAAGCTCCTATAGCAAATTTAATAGTTCTAAAAAGCCAATAGGCAACTAAAAAGGAAATATATACCACTAAAGCAATCTCCCATCTTAAGAGAGCAAAAATTACTGGTAGTAGTAGTAATGTCCAAGTAAATATCCCTGGTATTGTTTCAAAAAATCTCCTCTGTATATATGGCATATCTGAAGGAAAACCTCCTTCTCTATCTTTTGGCTTGTAGAGATTCTTTCCCTTTTCCTCTGTTTTATTCATAACGGCTACAATTCTACACTGTGACCCTATCCTTTACAAGTACAAATTAAAGCTCTAGCTTAGATGGATAAACAGAATTTTCTATTAAATCAGCTATCTTCTTTCTCACTACTGGACCATCTTCTGGATTTGTTACTCCAAACCACTCATCTTGAGCTTCAAGAACTTTAAAGCTAACCTCTCCATTCTTAATCATCTCACTTAGCATAACTGGTAGAAGAAATTCTCCTTCTAATTTATCTTCACTCTTTTTCAAGAAGGAATGAAATTTCTCTTCTAGATTCTCAAAAACACTACTATGTAAGCAAAACACATTCATAGAGGCCAAGTCCGTATCTTTTAGAAAAATCTTTTCACCATTTGAATTCTCTCCTGTTATCTCTCCGCTTTCCCCTTTTGCTATTTTGAAAGTTTCATCTATTTTCTCTAGATATCCATCTTTCACCTTACATATTCCTCTAGTTACAGTCCCGTGGTCGCTTAAAACTTTTTCAAGCCTAAATGCAGTAATTCCATACTGTTGTTCATTACATTCATTCCTCAAAAAGTCTGCTGATATCTTAAAAGAATGACTTCCATAAAAATCATCTCCATTAATTACCAAAAATGGCCCTTTAATCACACCCTTTCCCATCAAAAGAGCGTGACCTGTTCCCAAAGGTTTTACTCTTTCTGGATGAACAGTATACCAATCTGGGACCATATCTAAACTTTGAAAAACATACTGTATATCTATCTTCTTCTCATATTTTTTCATAAAAACATCTCTAAAATCCTCTTCCATATCAGGCCTTATTACAAAAACAACCTTATCAAAACCTGCCTTCACTGCATCATATATTGAATAATCTATTATAGTTTCTCCATTTGGACCAAAGCCTTCCATCTGCTTTAATCCACCATATCTACTGCCCATACCTGCTGCTAATACAAAGAGGGAAATTTTGCTTTCCATACTATATTAATCTTAAAATTATATAGGTTAGCGGGACGGAGAGGGAGGGATTCGAACCCTCGGTACAGAAACCTGCACAACGGTTTTCAAGACCGTCCCATTCAACCACTCTGGCACCTCTCCAAAAGCTTCAAAATTATATCAAAATTTGACTAATTAATATAATTTACAATATCATTGCATATATGAAAACTGCCAACAACACTCCTAAAATATTCGTTCTTTTTCTTTCCTTACTACTACTCTCTGCAAAGAGTGTACTAAGTAATGAGTTAGAGTCTCCTAATTTTAAAATGATTGGAGTTTCTACAGGAGGAGGTGGTGAGATACTAACCTCTCCAGAGTACTCTGTACTCTCTACTATTGGAAGAATATCTGCCGATCCAAGAGTATATTCTACTAGTTACAGATTAGATCAAGACCCATCCGCAAGGTTTAGAGCAGCACAACCTACTGTTAAATGTTTTGAAGCTACAACAGATGGTACTACTGATTGTGTATCTGGACCTCAAGAATTATTGGACCATGGAATGGTTGGCATATGTGGGCCAGGAGGATGCTACAACAAAGCAAGGTTTGAGATAGAAGAGCATCAGAACCCTGAAGACACTCTTTACATGATTCAAGTCTCTATTGATAATTTTGCCTCTGATATTAAATGCTTAGATGGATCTACTTTCAAGCCTAAATCTTTAACAAATTGTAATATCAATGATTTTAGGACACAACAGTATTGGGAAAATGAAGATTTTAACATTAAGGGATTGGATTCTAACACAGAGTATTTCTTACGTATAACTGCATTGCATGGAGATTTTACTCAATCTGACTTTAGTATAGTAGCATCAACAACAACAGGAATAGGGTTTCTCTTTTTTGATATAGATATTGCATCAGATAGCGGCTATAGTACAGAAAGTTCTCCCCCATACAGCATTTTCTTTGCAGGAACTAATGCACTTCTTCCATCTGCAGCGACAACTACTGCCCCTAGCCTAATATGGTTAGATTTAATAACATCTGCAACAGGAGGAAGCGCAATAATACATTCAGGTAAATATGGCGGATTATATAGCACAACAACCACAGAAATAATACCATCAGATAATGAAGACTTAGATTCACAAGGAGCTGAGGGATTTGGGTTACAAAATTACTATATAGATTACCAGAATTCCACTTACTTAGGAGACATAGTAGCAACAACAAACTATACAGGCTCTGGAAATGTTGTAGGAAAAGTTTCTACTTCCGCAATTAAAATGTATGAGGCTAGTGGCCCTATAAATAATGGGAGGATGGGCATGTATGTAAAAGCAAGAGCTGGAGCTAATAGAGCAGCCGCAGATGACTATATTGAAAAAATAACTATGGTTGCTGTAGCAAGATATTAAAACAGGGAAATTTAACAACTTGACAAAGTATTTAATAAGTCGTAAATTTGTACTACTAACTTGAGGACACTGCCTTATTACTATGAATAAAAAGAGAATCTTTTCTTCTTTGTTACTATTTCTTTTAAGTATAGGGATTGTATTTCTCCTTGTTCCCTCTTTTAAATCGGATGCTGCAGTATTTCAAGGCTTGTACGTTTACATGAGCAGAATGAAGGCAGGATTAGATGGTGCAGCTGGCAACCAGATAGAATATGTTGTAGGCCTTACTCCTACACAAGCTATTCCTGCGGGAGGTACTCTTAAAATATACTTTCCTGACACAGGTTCTGGTAACTGGTGTCGAACAGCAGGAGCATTGACTGTAGCTGGAGCTTCAACCTCTCCAGTTGATCTTTCTGGGTATTGGGATATAACCACAGCTCTACCGGGGACTCTATCTGCATCTTGTACAAAAGGAACAGGAACTGGAGCTGGTACTCCAGATACTCTAACTGTCACAGGAGTAGGAGCATTAACTCCAGCAACAACCTATGGAGTTAAAATAAGTAATAATACTGGGATATTAGGTACTGCTAATGATACTACCAATACTCTCATGTATCTAGTTGAAATGCAATCAGGAAGCGTTATTGATTCTGGTGCTTTTAAGTTCAAGCTCTTAGCTGAAGATCAAGTAACAATAACAGCAACAGTTCAAGAAGCTCCCTCTATAACCTGCACTATTTCTCCAACTTCAGTAGATCTCGGGGTTTTGTACCCTGGAGGATCATATGCCACGGGAACAAACTCTATTACAGCAGAGACCTCTGCTTCGGCTAGTGGATACTACTGGGCAGTATATGGAAAAGGAAATGGGACCAATTCAGGTCTTTACAAGAGTACAGCTACTGTTTACCTATTACCATCTACATCTCCTACCGTAAACTTAGCTGCTATGGGAGCAGAGGGGTTTGGACTCACAGCCTCTACTCCTACACCAGCAAACAGTGGAACCGTTAGCGCAGATTTCGTTGATACTACAATAGGAAGATTTGGAGGTCTTGGTGCAAGTGGAACTCCTGGAGCCAAGTTACTAATTCAAAAAAACAGTGCACAAACAGCACAATCTAGCTCTACTATCACATATGGAGCAAGAGCAGGAAACACTGCCCAACCTGGAGCTTATACTGAAACAGTTACATTTGTTTGTGGTGGTTACTACTAATAATTAATTATGGAAAAAGAAAAAAGATACTCTGCCCCATGGTTAAACAAAAAAATAACTTTATTTCCTCTCTTGGCAGTAGTTTTTCTACTCTCTTTTAAAAGTTTTACTTTTGCACAATACCCACTTAATCTTGGACGAACTCCTGCATCTGAAAAATTACAATTACAACCAGGTGATACACACGATGGAGAAATTGTAATTTGGAATCTTTCTGAGAAAGCTATTAAATATCATGTCGTAGTAAGAGGTTTTAGACAAATAGAAAATCAACCAGGAACGGCAATAATGCTAACAGAGTCCGAAGAAGAAAGAACACTCTACTCCGCTTCATCTTGGGTTAAGGTTAGCAGAGAAGAAATAGATTTAGTTCCACACAAAAACGAAAAAATATTTTACACCATTGATGTTCCTGCAGATGCAACAAAAGGAGAATATTATGTGATTATTGCTTTTCTTTCTGAAACGGAATACGAAAGTATTGGAACTGCTGCATTCACAATCCTTGGCTCTGGTACACCAATACTAATTAAAATAGGAGATGAGTTTGTAGAAAGAGCAGAGCTTCTAAGTTTTGAGTCTGATAAAAATTTCTACGAATTCCCTATTGTTAAGTTTGAAACAAAGCTAAATAATGTAGGAGATACACATATAACTCCCGTAGGAGAAATTATCTTAACAAATATATTTAATCAAAGAGTTGGCTTAATTACATTTAATACTGCAAGGCAGAGTGTTTTAAGAGAGAACACAGGAATATACAATACTGATTGGGATTACGGTTGTTTTTTGACTAAAGATCGCAAACTCATCCTAGGTCCAATAAAAGCAGAACTGATGCTAACCTATCGTACCTTCCAACCTGGTTTTGCACCATTAATGGCAGAAACTACTTTTTGGGTCTTACCATGGAAGTACATTATAATAGCATTACTAATCATTATAATTACAATCATAGTATGGGCTAAGAGAAGGAAGGAGAAGAAGGAAGAAAGAGGAAACTTACCTAAATAACCTGGAATTATGAACTGTAAAAAACTTTTCTTTACAACAATGCTTTTTGTTTTGCTTTTTTTTCTGCCCTTTTCAAGTAAAGTATATGCTAACAAAGTCTTTCCTTACAAAACTGAAATAATCATATCAAACCAAGAGCGAACAAAAGAATCTTTTTCATTTAAAAATGAAAGTACAAAAGACATTAAGATAACTCCAGTCCCCTACTCCTTTGACTCTAAAAATGTTCAAATAATAGAGGATGGAGAGATATTTGTAAGAACAGATAGAGAGATATTTAATGTAAAACCAGAAGAATCAATACAACTAGATTTTGAAATAGTTCCTCCAAATAATATGGAACCTGGGACTTACTTTAACCTCATACTATTAGAAAAACAGGAAGAGGATGTCTTTTTACCAGAATTTTCCCCTTTAGGTGTAGTAGATACCCTTTCTCACCTAGTTGTATTACATATAGCGGATCCTGAGAGCTCTGTTTTTGGTATATCAACAGAGTTTGCACAAATTAGTCTTAATATTCAACGAAAAGGAATTCCTTTTGTAAGACCGCTTAAGTTAAAGTATTCATATCAAAATATCACTAATTATGTACTTACTCCTATGGGTGAGCTACAGATATTCAATGAAGACAGTAAATATGAACCTGTTTATATCAAAATTAACGAAGAGGAAAAGAAACTTTATCCTGGAGATATAAAAGAAGAAGAATTTGAGGTTAATTTAACTAATATAGTTGATTTATTTGTAGTTAAAAAAGTAATAGGACGATTTTACAACGGAATTGATGAGAATTTTGTATCTCTTGAAGTTAGACAAGAACCTAACTATACACTTCCTTTATTTATAGGGGCTATACTGCTTCTAACAGTTCTACTCCTTAAATCCTTTAAGAAAAGGAAGAAGACTAAATAACCTTTTTCGTTGTCTTAAAACTAGTTTTAGCTACCTTCCCTAGCTCTTCTACTCCGTATTTCTTAACAAACTCCCTTGCAGGAGCAATAACATTAGATGCACCCTTTGGAAAACTGAAGTAGTATTCCTCTTCCATTTTGTCCATCTCTTCTAGGAATATCCCTCTAGCCAAGACAGAGGCACTTGCGATAGCCAAATCTGATTCTCCCTTATGGAACTGCATAAACTCTATACTATCACTTAAGGCTAAAGGACCTAATTCTCCTGTAATACGATCTTTTCTAGAGGAAAACTGATCTATTACTACTCTTTTACAATCTATATGCCTCTCTTTTAAATCCTTTAATCCCATTTCTATGACTTTGGAATGTTCTTTGGCCAAGAGAATTGCTACATTACCGTATTCTTTATACAGTCCATTATACTCCCCGGGGTATATGACCGAAGAGTAATAATATTTATATTTCTTCAAAGCCCCATATAAGTCTCTTATCTTTCCGTCAGAAAACTTTTTTGAATCCCCTATTCCCAGTGAATCGTATTCTTTCAAAAACTCCCTGTTAACAAAACAAGCAACGACAACTAAAGGCCCAAAATAATCACCTTTTCCTACCTCGTCAACCCCCAATCTAGGGACAGTATCACTTTCTTCTTTAATCCCTCCTATGATACCGCTGAAGTCTTCACTACCCTGAAAAACTACTTTCATACTAGTATAAAGGGTACACACAGAACCTTTATCATTTTTCATCCTTAAATTAACATACTCATTATCAATCATATTCTCAAACCAACCTTCTTTTAAAAGTTCTTTCTTTAAATTCTCAATCTCTTTTTGATTTAATTGTAATGATACTGTTTTTTGAGCCATACTATATCCTTTCTACCTTTTGTCCTTCAGGAGTATCTTTTACTATAAATCCTAAACTATACATCTCATCTCTTAGTCGATCCGATTCTTGATAATCTTTCGCTATCTTTGCTTTTTCTCTAAGACTTAATAATTCCTCTAGCCTACCATCTTCTATTCCTTCCTCTTTGACAGAAACCTTGTCTAGATCAAGTCCAAGCACCCTATCAAAATCTAATACTGTTGCTAATATATCTCCTTTTTGATTATTTGACCTAAGCAATTCATTTAGTATCGCTACTGCTTTAGACATATTAAGATTATCTTCCAAAGAATCTTTAAATTTCAGTACAAATTCAGGTAAAAGATTACCATTTTCAGAACCTAACTCAGTAATTCTTCTTGTTATAGCTATTCTTGCATTCCTAGCTCCCTCTAAAGCCTCATGAGAAAATTGTATTTTTGTTCTGTAATTAATTGAAAGGAGATAGTATCTAATATCCATAGGGTCAAAACCCATACCTACAAGATTAGGTAGATATGTTTTTGTACCTTTACTTTTAGATATCTTACTATCATCCTTGTTCACAACCCATTCATTATGTATCCAATATTTTACTGCTGGATGTCCAAATGCCCCTATATTCTGAGCTCTTTCATTTGTATGGTGTACTGGAATATGATCTATTCCTCCCGTATGTATATCAAAACTCTCCCCTAACAGAGCCACACTCATCGCTGTACACTCAATATGCCAACCAGGAAAGCCTACTCCCCAAGGAGAGTCCCAATTCATCAAATGTTTTTCATATTTCCCCACTTTTTTCATCCATAATACAAAATCTGCAGGATGCTTCTTTTCAGGATCTACCTCCACCTCCTCTCTTACCCCTACCTCTTTCTCCTCAAGAGCCTGTCCTGTAAATATATTGTAATCATCTACCTTAGTAACATCAAAATACAATGCTTGATCTGTCTCGTATGTATATCCATTCCCTTCTATCTTCTTAATTATCTCTATCATCTCTTGTATATACTCTGTTGCCCTAGGAAAGCCATACTTTTGAATATCTAGATGTGTTAGCCCTACAGGAAGTAATTCTCCATTTGGTGCTAGTATATTTAATGCTCTAAAATCCTCAATCACCGTATCTATATACTTATTAGCAATATCTATTGGCTGAACACCTTCTTTTTGAGACTGGATATCTAACTTATCTTCTCCAAAGTCACTCCCAAAATCATCCTCTGATGTCATATGCCCTACATCAGTGATGTTCATCACTCTTTTAACCTCATATCCCAAATACATTAATGCCCTATGTAGTATATCCCAATTAACATATGCCCTAATATTACCTATCTGCATTCTGTAATATACTGTAGGTCCACAGCTATACATGGATACTTGCCCAGTCTTAACAGGCTGTATCTCAACAATATCTTTATCTAGGGTACTATACAGTTTCATAATCATTTATTTTACACTGTAACTATCATTTTTGCTATTTTATGGAAATTTTCCTTAAAAAGAATACTACTAAATATCCGTTCTCCCTTCTAACGCTCTCTTTAATGTTAGCCTATCGGCATACTCTAAATCCGCTCCTGTAGGAAGACCCATTGCTAATCTTGTTATCTTAATCCTTTTCTCCTTGAGATAGGTTTTAAAAAGATCAATGATATAGCTTGAAGTAGCCTCCCCTTCCAAACTAGGATTAGTTGCAACAATAATTTCTAGTATAGAGCCCTCCTTAATATCTTCTAGTAGTTCTTTAACCCTTTTTTCTAATTCTTTAAACCTTAACTCCTCCTCACCAATACCCTCTGCTGGAGATATGACACCACCTAAAACAAAATACAAACCATCATATACTCCAGAATTCTCAAAAGCCACAACATCTAAAGGTTCTTCCACTACACACAACTTATCTTTCTTTCTTAACTGGCTAGAACATATTGAACACTCCTCTTTATCTGTAACATTAAAACAACTTTTACAGTTTTTTACTTCCCTATCCATCTCCTCTAATGCAGATGCTAACTTAGTAGCATCCTTATTTGGAGACCTTAAATAGTGGTATGCCATTCGAGAAGCAGACTTAGGGCCAACCCCGGGCAACCTGCTAAACTCATTTATAACTTGTTCTACACTAGAAGGTAATACAGACATATTACTTGTTAAACATATTCTTTAATTGGTCCAAATCCATATCCTGAACCATTTCTTTTTGCAATTTCTTCTGACAATCCTTAAAAGCCTCTTTAATAGCCTTTTTTAACACCATTTCCATATCAGGAGAAAGATAATCTTCATCTATATGAATATCTTCAAACTCTTGAGCTCCATTCATATATATAGTAACCTTCCCGTTTTTAGACTCCCCTTTTAGCTTCTTCTCTCTCAATTTCTTTTGAAGTTTCTTAGCCTCATTTTGCATTCTAACCATTTCAATTGGGTTTATCATATTAGCACCAAAAAAAATTAAGTACTCATTACTTCTGTATTATATCCTAAAATGGAAATACTACATACCCTCAAATATAGCTTCTACATTTACAGCTACATTTTTTTCTTTCTCCTTAGGCTTTATTATCGGTAGTTTCCTGAGAACAAAATCTGCTTCTGACTTCTTAGATTTCATAGAAGGATTAACAACACAAGACACCTTACAATTTGTACCATATACTTTCTTAAACGTTTCTGATATGGCATTTCTACTCTTTGGCACTTCTATTCTTTCTTCATGAAATTTAAACGGAACCTCCAAATGTAAAATCCCTTTATTAAAATCCTTGACATTTGCACCACCTAAAAAGGCATAGAGATGGCCATTAAAAGGCTTAATTTCATTAATAAATTCATCCCATCTCTTGCTGATCTCATTAAGCGATACCTCTTTAATATCTTTCTCTTCCATCACCTCTTCCTTCTCCTCCTCCTGTTTCGGTTCTGTAATTCTCTTCTTCACATCCCTATTGACAATTTCTATTTCCCTTTCCCCATCTACTTTCATCATTTCCGGAATAATCATCTCTAACACTAAAGCTTGATTATTTGCATACCTTATTCTGTTCTCAGCATTCAAAAACAAATTTATCAATTTATATATGGTTTTAATATCTACTTCTTTTACAAAATCTATTTCTTTCTCTACCTTCCCCTTTATCTTTGCTATCAATATCTGCCTTAAAATATCTAAAGTATAGTTTGTAAACTGTTGTAAATTAACCCCATTCTTTTCTAAACTTCCAATAATATCAAGAGATTTGCCCCCATCTCCTTTAACCAAGCTCTTAAGAAGTAATATTACACTATCTCTTTCAGGTAACCCGAGAATCTTTCTTGCTTCCTCTGTAGTAATCTCATTAATTTTCTCATCTTGACCTGTATATATTACATCCAATATGGAAAGGGCATCCCTGTAACTACCTTTAGCATTTTGAACCACTATATTTAAAGCCCCCTCCTCTATTTTAATCTTTTCTTTTTTACAAATATCAGTGATTAATGTGGCTATTTCTTCATTTGTGCCAAGCCTAAAATCATACCTTTGACATCTAGAAAGAATCGTAGGTGGTAGTTTATGTACATCCGTTGTTGCTAGAATAAAGATGACATGTGCAGGAGGCTCTTCTAAAGTTTTAAGAAGAGCATTAAAAGCCTCTGTAGTTAACATGTGTACTTCATCAATTATGTACACTTTGTACTTACCTTCTGAAGGAGAAAACTCTATCTTTTCCTTTAACTCTCTAATCTGATCTATTCCTCTGTTTGAAGCTGCATCTACCTCTATTAGGTCCAAAAATCTCCCTGTGGAGATACTGATACAGGACTCACACTCATTGCATGGATTACCATCTGACTTTATCTTTTTACAGTTAACTGCTTTTGCTAGAATTCTTGCTGTAGAAGTTTTTCCTGTGCCTCTAGAACCCACAAAAAGATATGCTTGAGCTATTTGCTTTGTTTTAACTGCATTTTTTAGTAACTTTGTTACATGGTCCTGACCCTGTAATTCATTGAAGTCACTAGATCTGTATTTTTGATAGAGGACTGAAGACATGGTATATACTAGGACAAAGAGAAGCCCTTGCCAAGTGAAAATTATTTATTCACATTTTGAAGTTTTCTAACAGCATCTTCTAGCATTAAAGAATAGAGGCCATAACCCACCGAATTTATAGTTCCTGACTGGTTTTTCCCAAGGATATCTCCAGCCCCTCTGATCTCCAAATCTTTGCTAGAGAGTAAGAAACCTGAACCTAACTCCTGGGACTCCTTTAGAGCTTCAAGTCTTAGTTGTGCATTTCCCCTCAGATTTTCAAAGAAAAAATATGCATACGCTTGTCTTTCAGACCTCCCTATTCTACCTCTAATTTGATACATCTGTGAGAGACCTAACATGGCTACATCATCTATTATCAACGTATTTACAGTAGGAATATCTAAACCATTCTCTATTATTGTCGTACAAACTAAAATATCTAGCTCTCTATTAACAAATTTCTTCATAGTATTAGATAAATTTTGAACTCCCATTTGTCCATGAGCTATAGCCACAGTTGCCTGTGGAAACATCTTAGTCAATTTGGAATATGAGAACTCTATTGTATTAACCCTATTATGTAAATAGTATACCTGCCCTCCTCTGCTTAACTCTTTAGATATAGCATCTTTTACAGTATCCCAATTAAAAACACCAAAATGATTTATTACTTCTCTACGACCCAAAGGTGGAGTTGCAAGAACAGAGATATCCCTTATACCCATTAATGCCATATTTAAAGATCTAGGAATCGGTGTGGCAGTTAGAGAAAGAACATTTGTATCTATCCTTCTGGATTTGATACTCTCCTTCTGCTTAACCCCAAACTTTTGTTCCTCATCTATTACTAACAACCCTAATTTCTTAAACTCAACATTTTTACTTAACAGTGAATGAGTACCAACTACAATATCGATACTTCCCTTTTTTAATCCATTCAAAGTACTCTCCTTCTCTTTTTTAGATGAGTATCTAGAAAGCGACTCTACATTAAAAGGATAGTTTTTAAACCTCTCTCTTAATACAGCTTTGTGTTGTTCAACTAGGACAGTAGTTGGAGCTAACAGTGCAACCTGATAGCCTAAATTAGCAACCGCAAACATAGCTCTAGAAGCTATTTCTGTTTTCCCATAACCTACATCTCCGACAAGTAATCTGTCCATAGGCTTACTATTTTGGAAATCATCTACTATCTGTTTTGTGGCTAATAGTTGATCATCTGTATCTTCAAATTCAAACTGTTTGATGAATGTATTCAATTCTTGCAAAGAATCCTCCGTTTTAAGATAGATCTCTGTACTTGATGCTTCCCTTAAAGCGTAGAGTTGCAAAAGCTCTCTTGCTATATCCTCTACCTTCTCCTTAGCTCTTCTGGATATTCTTCTCCAAACCCCACTACCCAACCCTGTCAAAATTGGTCTTTTCTTTCCTGCACCAATAAATTTGGTTATCTTTTCAGAAGCAGTAAGAGGGATGAAAAGCTTGTCTTTTCCTGCATACGCTATCTCTATATATGGACCTCCTTCTCTTTTCACAACATTAATAAATTTACCAATACCGTGATCTTCATGTACAACATAATCACCTGGAACAAGCTTCTTTAATATCTCTACAGACCCTGGGTCCATTTTAATGTTTTTTTCTTCATATATTGAAAGATCTACCTGACCTAAAACCTCCAAATCTGTAAGGACTAAAACTTTACATTCATTAGAGACAAAACCTCTTTTTAAGTTTCTCTCTAATACTCCACTCACAAAGAAAATTCTATCTATACTCTTTCTTAATTCTTTTTCCACTAAAAGTTCATACTTTTCAATACTATTAGTTAGAAACCAAATATCATAATCTCTGTTCTTAAAATTCTTGACTATTTCTAATATTGCCCTTCTAGAAGTATATTCCTCAACAGTTGGAATATTTCTTAAACCTAGATTGACTACATCTTCCTGCTCTTCAAAAAAATCTACCATTCTTACCCTAACACTTCCCGAAGAGTCCTCATTACCTACTAATAGTTTGCTGTTTTCTGCTAAAAGAACTCTCTCCTTTACATCTTTTTCTCTCTTTCTACTTTCAATATCTACTATCGAGATCTTTTCTATAATATTTCCCAAAAGACTTACACGAACCAAACTATTCATACTGAATGGCCATATGAGAACAACATCGCCTAATACAGACACCTCTCCTTCATTCCACACCCTTTCTACTCTTTCGTAGCCCAAATCAAGAAGAGTATTGATATTAAAAGAAAACCCTTCCTTTATAACTATACTGTTTTTCTTCTCCAAGCTCTCTCCCTCCTCTAGTACTAACCAGACTACTTTACCTAACAGTAGCCCCAATACTTCAGAAGCCAATTCGTAAAACTCTGGATCAACACCTGTAATCTTAAGAACACCCTCTATATCTCCTTTCTTACTTCTGTATTTTTCGACAAGGGATTCTATCAACAAATTTTCAGTTTTTGTATTTCTCACACGCCCATTTTATCAACAACCTTAAAATATGTATAATATGTGAAATATTTAAGAAACAAAACATATGTTCTTAGCACACGGTCCTGTCTCTTTTCTTGCAAATGAGATAATACAGAAAAAGAAAATCAAAAAATTAAAGAGTAATCATCATATATTGATAGTACTAGCTAGCTTCTTTTTTGGAATATTGCCTGACTTTGATCTCTTTGTGCTCTCTAAATTTAATATTCCCGGCTTTGCCCATCATGAAGTCATATCACATACACCCATCTTTTACATTATCATATGGATTGTTTTAAAACTTCTTGTTAACCCTTTTTACAATCTATTAAACTCTGAAACAAGGAAATCTTTAACTAAGGAATTTCTAAATATTTTAACAAACACCTTTTTAATTTGTACTCTAGCACATCTTTTCGCAGATTTTTTGGTTACTAGAGTTATGCTCTTCTACCCTCTTACGGATACTCAATCTACACTCCTTTTTTGGATTTTAGAACCTAACCTTTTTGCAGGATATTTCCTAAGCCCTATCCTTGCTATTGAGCTTATCTTCATCTCAATATTTGCTTTTGTTGTATACAAGATGTTCTTTAAAGAAACTACGCTACTTAACATACTATCCAAATCATTTATAGCTGTAACCGTTTTAATATTACCTCTTTCAACATATATTCTGCTTAATACCTACAACAGAAGCTATCTGTATGATAAAGAAGGAAATATTCAGGTTGACGTAGATTATGATACCTTAAAAGATAGTCTTGATTTAGATGTAGGAAATATTGGAGAAAATAATATTGTACAAGCCAAAAAAGAAGATATTTTAAAAAGTACGTATGATATCATCAATTCTAACAAATGGGCTGGGAGAAAAGACTCAGAAAGCCCATCTTCAAAGTTAAAGTACAAACTTGGAGCACATGATTCATACCGAATAGTAGTTCAAGCATATTATAATATTGGCTTACCCCTTAATCCTGTACTAAGGGACTATGCTATTAAAAAAGATGGCTTTAAATCATACAATTATGAATATAATTACAGTAAGCTTCTTTTTGAATATTTAAAAGAAAACAACATCTTAGATGTAGTTGAAGAAAACGAATCTTTAGAATTAGAATCAGGAAGAATATTCTTTTTAATGGATGAAGATGAGAAAATTATCAACATGGGGATTACCCTAGAGGGTAATGAACTTGCTGTTGTAACAGAGAAAGATGAGTGCTTACAGAGTCATTCATTAAAAGAAATAAAAGAAATTTACAAAACCTCTTTAGAAAGAATCCTTGTACAAAAATAGCTACATTAGTATTTCTGAAAGAATCCCTGCGATAGATTCCTGTATTATCTCCTCTAGTACCTCTTTTTCCTCCTTAGAAAACTTCATCAATACATAATCCTCTCCTACAATGCCCATACCTTCCCTGTTCTCTATCCCTACTCTAACCCTTTTAAAATTAGCTGTATGCAATTTCTCCTCTATGCTCTTTACTCCTTTGTGACCTAGAGGTGATTTCCCTTTCTGTATTTTGAATTTACCAAGAGGTAAGTCTAAATCATCATGTACAAGTATTAAATCCTCTTCTATATTTTCAATGTCAAACTTTTTAACTACTCTCTCTACCGCATCTCCAGACCTATTCATATATGTCAAAGGCTTTTGTAACATTGCAAGTACTCTAGATCCCTGTTTTAGAAAACACAGTTCTGAATTAAATACCTTCTGCTTATTCCACTCCGTAATATCATATCCTTTCTGCCAAAGGAATTTTTCTCTTAGTTTATCCAAAAAAAGAAAACCTACATTGTGTCTACTCTCACTGTATTTTTCTCCAGGATTACCTAATCCTACTATTAATTTCATATTACTTTACTTCTTCAAAACAATATACTTTGTATGTAGGACAATCAGCATCTTCAGAAGACCATCCCACAAGGGTTTCTTTACAGATAGCGTCTTTAGGACACGATGGGAGCATATCCATTTCTTCACATTTAGTAGAAGGAACCATACACTCATCTTTTACCTCAGTCTGTACTCTAGCTCGTAAATATATGACTAAGAATATTACAAGAAGAAGAACTGTAAGAAGTATTAAAAAAGCTTTACTTTTGACTAAATCTACTTTCAATGTAGCTAAATATTTAAATTACTACATATATTCTCTAATATTTCTTCCTGTTTTACAAACATAATTTCTTTTTCTTTTGATTCTTCTTTAAAATACCCTTTATGCTTATAGCCTAAAACATGTAAACATCCATGAACTATCAACCTTAAAATTTCCTTCTCATCTTTTTCTACAGCACATTCAGAACATATGTATATTTCTCCTTCTCTTGGCTTCTCAGATAACAAAAAGGACAGTACATCAGTAGTTTCGTCTATCTGTCTAAATTCTTTGTTTAGTTCTTTTATGTGTTTTTTAGTTGTAAAAACAATATTAAGAGAATCTATTTTAAAAGTAGAAAATTCCTTCTTAAGAACATCTATCAACATGTTTTTGGGAAAAGAGAGATTGGAAAAATATTTCTCTAGTAAATTCCAATTATATATAGCTAAATTCATCTTTAAGATAGTAGTTCTAGAACAATTGCTTTTACAGTATTTCCATCTGCTTTACCGTCTAACTCTTTCATTACCACCCCCATAATTTTACCCATATCCTTTACACTCACTGCTCCTATTTCTTTTACTTTCTGTTCTACAATCTTTCGTACCTCATCTCCGCTTAAAAGTTCAGGAAGATACTCATTTATTACTTCCAATTGTGCTTTTTCTCTCTGAACAAGATCCTCTCTTTGCATCTTCTCAAACTGTTCTATGGAATCTACTATCTTTTTTACTTCTCTTCTTAATATTTTCTCTACCTCATTTTCTTCTAATTCCTCTTTACCCAATGCTATCTGTTCATTCTTTATCTCTGCTAATGCCAATTTTAATATGTCAGCTTTGGTTGAATTACCTTCTTTAGAGGCCTGGAACATATCTTTTCGTATTGTATCTACTAAAGACATTGTTTAATAGTGAAAATTTACCTTTCTCTTCTAGCTGCTGCTCTCCTTCTTCTTTTGGTTTTTGCCCAATCTCTTCTTTTCTGTATTTCCAAGTCAGCCTTTTTAATTCTGTACTGTTTGTTTCTGTATGTTTCTAATATCTTCTCCCTCAGAACCTCTCTATGAAGTCTTTTAAGAGCGCTATCTACGTTTTCATTAGAATGTACAACTACTGCCATTTGTATATGTATTAATTAAGTATATCTCGGTGATTATATCACACTCTATATTCTTTGTCCTATCTTTTTCTCAAAATTCTTTTTTCTTCTTTCTCCTGCATTAACTCCCAGGAGTGTAGCTGTAACAGCAGTATGCTTATCTATACGAGACCAAAGCATGCCTAAGAAGAGCAATATACTTCCAGCTGATAGCGATGCTTTTACATTATCAAATATGCCTGTTTCTGGGAATTCCCCTGTAGTTGTAGCTTCGGTAGAAGAAGTAGATTCTGGAGAAGTTGCAGACCCTGAAGAAGTAGTTGTTGTTGTTTTCGAAGATGTTGTTTCTGAGTTTTCTTCTGCTGTTGTAGATCCTTCAGAAGGATCCGTACTAGACCCCACTGGAGGTTTTTCTGTTTCCTTCCTAAAAGCCTTACAAGTTACATTTTCAGAACCTTCCTTACAAAGCCATGCTACACTTGAATCTTCAGATGGAAATACTGGTTCTGCTGGTTCTGGTTGCCCTACAGCACAGAATCCTTCCTTAGTTGTTGTTGGCCAATCCTGTTGAGTCGCTTCATATGTCTTAGCATTCGATCCACATCTAGCATCTACTGGATCTTCTACAACGGGAGGAATAGAATCTCTTGACTTCGTATATATGGCTCTTAATGTACTATCTCCTTGACTTTCAACTTGTGCAAACTGTAGTGTTATCTCTGGCTCAAAAAAACTCCTATCACCTTTTGAATCATACCAATGATCGAAAACATACTCTGCCTTAGGAACTGCTCTAATAGTATCAATTGTATCGCATGAATTGTTGAACCTCTGTTCAATATGGTTATTTTCTACATCTTCTACTATCTTGGCTTTCCCTAAGTCTGTTACAATTTCAAGTTTTCCTTCTGAGGATTCATATGGGGAAAATTTTACAGTTATCATTCTCTCCAAACACTCTGTTTCAGAGTCTTTTTTGTATACAGCTCTCAATGTACTATCTCCTTGTGCAAACTTTGGTGTTATCTCTGGCTCAAAAAAGCTCCTGTCACTTTTTGAATCATACCAATGATCAAAAACATATCCTGCCTTAGGAACTGCCCTAATAGTATCAACAGTATCGCATGAATTGTTGAACTTCTGCTCAATATGGTTATTTTCTAAATCTATCTCGGCTTTCCCTAATTTTGTTACAATTTCAAGTTTTCCTTCTGATGATTCATATGGGGAAAACTTTAGAGTTATTGTTCTATCCAAACCAAAACACTCTCTAACAGCTTCACTGTCCTCAGGCGCTATAGTCTCAGGTTGACTTACTCTCCATAATAGATAGCCTCCTGCCCCTGCAGACAACACAAACAAAACGATAGATACTATCAATATTGTCTTTTTCTTTTTTGAAAGCCCTCCTGTTTTTGGCAGTATTGTTCTCATTCTTATCCTTATATATCTATGTAGAATAATATACCCTTAAACAGACCCGCAGTACAAGTAATATTAAATTTTCCTAGATACTTTCCTTTCAAATTTCTTCTTTCTTTCTACATCTTTCTTCATTAAAGCAGATCTCTTTCTTAATCTAATACTTTCTTTCATATCTTTGATACTCAATACTGTCTTCCTATACACTTCTCCTAAGAAATTTATAGTGATATACATTCCTCTACCTATCCATGACCATGTAATACCTAAGAATACCAATATACCCCCTATTAATACTGGTCTTTCAATATCATCGAATATACCTGTCTCTGGAATTTTCTCTGGGACAGGAGGAACTACAAGAGTAGTTCGAGGGGGTATTACAAGAGGCTCTGCGGAAGGTAGTACAACAGTAGGTGCTTCTTCATTTTTCTGTCTGGAAGCTAAGCAACTAACACTCCCATTCCCACTATTACAAGTCCATACTGTACTTGATCCAACTGATGGGAATAATGGATTTAATGGTTCTGGACTACCAATAGAACAGAAAGTACCACCTGGTGGCCAAGTAGTATCTGTAGTTTGATATACTACTCCCCCATATGTTCCACAAACTGGATCTAGATTTAATCTAGTGGCAAGACAATCAACACTCGTAGTTCCTACCTTACAACTCCATGTGGTATTAGATCCCGCTGATGGAAATTTGGGACGAGAAGGTGTTGCTTCTCCCTCCTCACAGAATGTTCCATCTTTTGGCCAAGCTGTATCTGTAGCTTGGTATTCTGATTCATTTGTTCCACATACTGGATATGGTAATCTTGAAACTACACATAAAGGAGATTCTCCACTATCTGTCATACATATCCAGGAACTACTCGAACCTGAAGCGGGGAAAGTAGGAAAGGCAGGACTTGGCGTTCCTACCTTACAAAATGCATCTTCTGGTATAACTGACGGCCATTCCTCATCCGATGCTTCGTATTCCTGATCTGTAAATGTCCCACATACTGGATCTAAAAATTCCCTCCCCGCTCGGCATGTAATAGTTACACCATTCTCTATACAATCCCATTCTGTAGTTGCCCCTGGTATCGGAAATATGGGATTTCCCGGACTTGGATTTCCTTCTTTACAAAAAGCTACCTTATCTTCCGAAGGCCAAGCAACAACCTCAGCTGGATACAAATCTGCATTTGTCCCGCATACTGGATCTGACTTCTCCTCTATATACCCTATCTGTAGGAAATAATCATCGAAATCATAATCTCCCTTCCATTCTCTCCAATCTGCCCAACACTGTTTAGACACAATAGTTGCCCCATCATCTTCCGCCCACTTTATATCACTAGCTACACTAACAGGCTCAAAGGGGATATACTGAGTAGGAGGTCCGCTTAGTGTAGTCCCACACTTATTATCAGCTCCCACATCCATCCATCCAAAAGATATGTATTTTTCATCCCCTGGATCACATATATGATCTCCTTGCTTATTATCATCCCGTGAATCTTTTAGATATATATAGTCGTTATCCTTTGATATCGTAAAACTTGTTATTTGCACCTTAGCCCTCTTGTTTGAATCAAGAACAGGCATTTTAACACTATAATCCTTCCCTCCGTAAGTAAAGGTTACCTTGGGACGAACTCCTGAACCCAAAAGACTTTTATAGTAAAGAATCACTTTAGCCTCTTTAGGAAATGGCCCTATTTTAGAAGGAAATCCATTATTCTTGATGTTATATGTTGTTAGTTTTGCAAATTCTGTTTCATTTACATTTTCTCCTTCACATGGATTAACGGCGGGAGCATTAGGACATTCATGACAACATAGAGCTGCACCGTTCCAATTACCACTGTAACAAAATTCATCTTGATAACAGGACGCACAATTACCAGAACGAGTTACACATCCCCCAGATCCCGTACAAATATTCAAATCATACCTCCACAAACAGCCCGCCTCATTACAGGACACACTATCATAATACATATATGCCTCCCCCTCCTCAGGCGCTATAGTCTCAGGTTGACTTACTCTCCATAGTAAATAACCTCCCGCTATAGTAAACAATACAAACAAAACAGTGGATAGTATTAACAACACCTTTTTCTTTTTAGAAAAACCTTTTACTTTGGACAGTACTGTACTCATTTCTATTATTATGCAAGTATATTAAATAATATATCTTAATGAACTTCTTTTTACAAATATCTAACCAAACATTTCTTTCATACTATCAATATTCAAAAAATCTTTAATCATAATTAATATAACTAAGACTATTAATAGTGCAAAACTAATATTAATAATTATAGATTTAATCTTTTCATTTAAATCTTTCCTTAATACTCCCTCTATTAATAATATGAATACCCTACCTCCATCCAATGCCGGAATAGGAAGAATATTTACAACAGCTAAAGAAACAGAAAGATCTGCAACTAACGAAAGAAGAACCACAAATCCCTTACTCTTAAAGTTATCTATTATTAGGAATATACCTACTGGACCTGATACTGTATTAGAAAGCTCTGTATAATCTCCTGTCTCTTTTGCCGCTCCAATCATACTACTTAATACACTCGCGCTAATTTTCATATTATTTATTAAATAGCTAATACCCGCAAGAACCTTGTTCTCTGAATAATCTAAAATGTACCCATAAGCAACATATATATCTATCTTCCCTTCTTCATTTACATCTATCAAGAACTCTTTACAGTCATCCATTGAGTCATAGCACATTAATACAGACACATTCTCATTTTCTCCTATTACCTTTGTTAAAACCTCCCTATCGTTTACACCCTCTCCATTTATCTCTTTAATTACTCCATATTCAGGAACCCCTGCTAAACTAGCTTTACCATCTGGAACCACTTCGTAAGCAATTACTCTTTCAACGGATGCCCCTACAACATTTATTTTGTCTGTATTAATGTATAGGGGATTAGTTCTCCATCCACTCATACCTAGAACTATATAGTAGAATATGATTGCAAAGAGAAGATTCATAAACACCCCTGCAAGCATAACCATTATTTGCAATCCCTTAGGTTTGTTATTTAGATTATACTTACTCTTTTTTAAATCTATTTCCTCTCCTTCCTTACCAGGATCACCATCTCCTAAAATCTTCACAAAACCCCCTAGGGGTATAACCCTAATGGCATAAAGTGTCCCTTTGTACTCCCTTGAAAAAAGCTTGGGTCCAAAACCTAACGAAAATTCATACACTTTAGTTTTAATAGCCTTTGCAACCAAAAAATGACCTAACTCATGTATAAAGGTTAAAAATCCAATTATCAAAACAAAAAGAAATATATTTATTAAAACAGAAAACATAAATTACTGGTAAAACTTAAATAGTCATTAAATCTTTTTCCTTTACAACTCTTATGTTTTCTATTTCCTCATTAGCCTCTTTCACAATCTTCTCTATTTCTTCCCTCAACCTATCTGCACCATCCTCTGATAGCCCATCTTTTTGAGCTTGCTCTATCTCTTTCATATATTTCTGCCTTACCTGCCTAACTGCAACTCTCCCATCCTCTATTCGCTCCTTCATTATCTTAACATACTCCTTCCTTCTCTCTTCTGTTAAATCTGGTGTCTTAACTAAGACTCTATCTCCCTCTCTTATGGGAGTAAAACCTAAATTTGCACCCTCTAGAGCATTTACTACATTATCCAGAATACTTTTATCCCAAGGTTGAATATTAATAGTTTTAACATCAACTGAGGTTATTGTTGCTAAATTTTTGAGAGGAGAAGTTGTTTCGTAAGCACTTATTACTATTTCCTCTACTAATTCTGGTGTAGCCCTACCTGTCCTTATTTGAGAAAGATCCTCCCTAACATGGAGAACACATTTGTCTATATCTTTTTTGATAAGCTCTATATTCATAGCTTATTCTACATCAAAAACATTGCTCTTGGAAGACCTATAATTCCCACACAAGGATTCTAGAAACAGTAATTGGCTCTCCCAATTTCTGAACCTCCTCCTCTATTAAATTGACCACTTTCTTCTTCTCGTCCTTGAACCATTTCTGCTCTAACAAACATTTTTCTCCAAAGAAACTGTTCAACTTTCCTTCTACTATCTTCTCCGCTATTTCTTTCGACTTTCCCTCGCTATCGGCTTCTTTCTTAAACACCTCTGTTAGCTCTTTTATCTTCTTCTCGGAGACATCTTCTTTGGAAACATACTCTGGCTTCATGGCTGCAACCTGAAGCGCTAATTCATGTGCTAATTTCTTAAAATTCTCGTTCTTGGCAGCAAAATCTGTCTTACAATTTAGCTCCACTAAAGCTACTAGTCTCTGCTCTTTACCATGAACATAGGCCTCTATTATTCCTTCCTTTTTCTCGCAAGGATTTATCTCTATAGGTTCATCCCATCCTCTTTCTCTAATCAACTCTACAGCCTTCTCAAAGTCCTTTCCTGCCTCCTCGAATGCAAGCTTAACCAATCCTATCTTTGCTCCTGTTAAGTTTCTTAGTCTGTTTATTGAATTGCTTCTCTTGTTAATATATTCTATAGCCTTCTCCATATCTCCATTAGATTTCATTAAAGCCTCTTTGCAAAGAGCCATACCTGCTGATGTCCTTGCTCTCAAAGTTTTTATGTTTTCTACTGTTACTTTCATTTTATTTGACACAAAATTTATTTAATAGCATTTTCTATCTCCTCAATAGCCTTAGGCCCAATCCCCTTTATTGTTTCAAGCTTCTCTTTGGATATTTTCTTTAAATCCTTTACTGTTTTCACTTTAGCATCCTTTAATGCATTAATTGTTCTTGTAGAAAAACCTAAATCCTCTATACCCTTAGCATCTTCTATTACCTTCTCCGCCTCTATAATATCCTTCTCAATATCTTTTTCTTTTTTAACAACTCTTACAACAGAAATATTTACTGCCTCTTCCACTTTCCCTTCTCTTAAAGCTTTCATTCTTACTCTATCTTCCTCCTCCATCTTTTCTCTTCTTGCTTTCTCTTCTTCATAATCTCTTCTTAATTTTTCTAACTTAGCTTCGTGATCTCTTCTAAGAGAGATTAAAGAGAGAGATTTTTTAGACTTAGCTACAACATCTCCAAAAAGCTTTGTAAAGAGAGATATACTCTTTATGGAATCATCATTTGCTGGTATTGGATAGTCAATAATATCTGGATTACAGTTGGTATCTATTAGAGCTATTATTGGGACTCCCACTGCTCTAGCTTCTTTAATAGCATTCTTCTCTACCTGGCTATCTATTACAATTATTACTTCTGGTAATTTATCCATAAATTTAATACCTTCATAGATTTTATTCAATCTTTCAACCTCTGCCTGTATTAAAAGTTTTTCCTTCTTTACTAAATCATCTAACCCTCCAGCTAATTGCTCTTCCATTTTCAACAGACCTAAAACAGCTTTCTTTACCCCTTCAAAATTCGTAAAAAGACCTCCCATCCATCTTTTATTTATGTAAAACATTCCACTTTCCTCTGCCACCTTTGTTATCAATGATGCAGCTTGTCCTTTCGTCCCTACTATCAAAATATTCCCTCTTTCAGAAGAATCTGACAGTACTCCTAAAGCATCTTCCAAAAGCTCTCTTGTTTTTACCAAATCAATTATATGAGTTCCATTTCTAACATCATATATATATTTCTCCATACGTGGATTCCATGCACTCTTTTTGTGCCCAAAATGGGATCCTGCTTTTAAGAAATCTATTAGTTCTGGAATTTGAAAACTTTTCTTTTTAGTCTCTGTTTTCTTTGAGACTTCTTTTTTGACTTCTGTCATTGTATTTTCCTTCCTTTTATTAATATCTTTGTTGGACATAGTCCAGGAACGTACAAAGATATATGAGATTAATATTAAACAGCTGGATTATACATGTTTGTATTTGCTTTGACAACTTTTAGTCTGAAAGCGAAATACTTTTCCATTCATTCTTACCTATAACAATATGATCTAAAAGATTGAGGCCTACTAACTCTAATCCTTCTTTTATTCTATTTGTTATAGCTACATCTTCTCTACTAGGTGTTGGATCTCCTGAAGGGTGGTTATGTGCCATAATGACACTACTTGCATTTAATTCTAATGCTGGAATTATTATATCCCTAGGTAATACACTTACTCCATCTAAACTCCCTATACATATCACTCTTTTTTCTAAAACCTCAAATCTAGAATTAAGGAACAGAGAGATGATATGTTCCTGCTTTTTCTTCGATATACCCTTAAGAAGCTCATATGCTTCTGCAGAATTTCTCACTAAAATTTTCTCCTTGTCATTTAAACCGTAAAGTCTCCTACCCAATTCTATTCCACACAGTATCCTCATCGCTGTAATATCTCCAACCCCCTCTATTTTTGTAATATCCTCTATCTTTAACTCTTCGTTACTCTTAATGGTATTTCTAATGCAATTAATAACCTCTCTAGAAACAGTAAGGAAATCTTTACCTTTTACCCCACTACCTACCAAGATAGCAACTAAATCCATATCCGTAAGGTTATCTACTCCTTTCTTAAGGTATTTCTCTCTTGGAAGCATACACTATCCTAACAGATAGTTATTAAATCTATATTAAAACTCTTCTTTCTCTTTCTTAGCTTTAACTTTCTTAATATATTTACAATTAGGATAGTTACTACATCCTGTGAAAAATTTCCCCCACCTTCCTTTTCTTTCTACTAAATGATGCCCACATTCAGGACACTTCTCATTCAAAAGCAAAGGAACTACTCCTTTACACTTAGGATATGTCTCACATGCCCAGAATTTGCCATATTTACCTCTTTTTAGTACTAATTTACTGCCACACTCTGGACATTTTTCAGGTTTAAAGTACTTTTCATAATCTAAACTTTCTTCCTCCCCTTCCAAATCCTTCATTCCCTTACACTCTGGAAACTTTGAACAGCTCAAGAATTTTCCATACCTACCTATCCTTACTACCATCTCGCCTTTACACTCAGGACACTTCTCATCTGATTTTCCTAATATTACAACATCCTCTTTATTTACATCTTTATCTGCTTTCTTGATATTCTTCATCATATCTTTGTACTCTTCATCTATTACAGGAACATATTTCTTTTTCCCTAAAGCTATATCATCTAACTCATCCTCTACTTTAGCTGTATACTCATAATCTACTAATCTCTTAAAGTTATCTCTCAAAAAGTTCGTCACCACTCTTCCTACATCTGTTGGAAACATACTTCTTCCCTCCATTTCAATATATCCTCGACTCTGTATCGTAGAAATAATGGTGGCATATGTGGAGGGTCTTCCAATTCCTAACGCTTCTAATTTCTTAATCAAGGAGGCTTCTGTATATCTAGCAGGCGGTTGTGTAAATTTCTGATCATTGACAAACTCAACCTTCTCTAACTCATCACCTTTCTTAATTTTATCAATTTCTTGCAAATTATCATCCTGTTTATCCATTCCTAAAACTTTTCTAAACCCTTCAAAAAGTGTCTTTTCGCCTCCCATAGTAAAAACATACTCGGGTTTCTTTGGTTCTTTAGGTTGCAAGGTTACCTTCAATGCCTCTACTCTCTTCTCGCTCATCTGGCTAGATACCGCCCTTTTCCATATTAGCTCATAAAGATTAGCTGCTGCTTTTCCTTGCTCCTTCTCAATTTGAGAAATATCTAGACTAAAATCTGTAGGCCTTATAGCTTCATGGGCCTCCTGCGCATTCTTAGACCTATTCTTGTAGTAATTAGGCTTTTCAGAAATATACTCTTTTCCATATTTACTCTCTACTAGCTTACGGATATCGTTTATAGATTTCTTACTTAGAAATACTGAGTCCGTTCTCATATATGTAATGTATCCTGATTGATACAATACCTGTGCTATACCCATAGTTCTTTTAGATGTAAATCCTAAAATGCTATTTGCACTTTGTTGCATTGTTGATGTAGTCAAAGGTGGATATGCATGCTTCTTAACTTCTTTCCTTGCAATATCTTTAACTAAAAATTTACTGCTTCCTATTTCCTTTTCTAAAAGATCAACCTCTTCTTTATTCTTAGGCACATATTTCTTCCCATCCTTTGTAGCTAATTTTGCAATTAATATACTTTCTGTAGCATCTTTAAGCTTTACAGATACTTCCCAGTACTCTTCTTCCTTAAAGACATCTCTCTCCTCTTCTTTTTCTACAACCAATCTAAGGGCAACTGACTGTACCCTTCCCGCAGAAAGTCCATACCATATCTTTTTCCATATCAACTCGGAAAGCTTGTAGCCTACTAACCTATCCAAAACCCTTCTTGCTTTCTGTGCTTCTACTAGATTCTCATTTACATCTCCAGGATTTTTAATTGCTTCTTTAATAGCATCCTCTGTTATCTCATGGAAAGTAACTCTTTTTGGAGATTTTAGTTTTGCTACATTACTTAAATGCCAAGCTATAGCTTCTCCTTCTCTATCTGGATCCATCGCTAAATACACCTTTCCACCCTTGGGAACGGCTTTACTTATCTCTTTAATAATTTTACCTTTTCCATAAATAGTTTCAAATTCAGGCTCGTAATTGTTATCTACATCAACTCCAAGCTTACTCTTAGGTAAATCTATTACATGACCTACAGTAGCCATTACTTTAAAATCCCCTCCTAGGTACTTATTTATAGTCTTGGCCTTGGATGGAGATTCAACTACAACTAAATTTTTGTATTTTAGTTCACTCTTTGCCATGCCATTAAAATACATTAGATTATGTCAGAATGTCAAATATGTTCATTTTCCTTGTACATTCATACTTGTTTGCCCATTTTGTACTCCAAATATCTCCTCAAAATCACTTAAGCAAGTAATTATTTCTGCCCCCTGCTTTGCTAACATGTTACATCCTTGTGACATTTTGTTCCTTAAATCTCCTGGTATTACATACACATCCCGATTATACTCTAGGGCCAATCCTGCAGTTATTAACGACCCGCTATCAAGCCCAGCCTCTATTACCACTGTTACTTTCGACATACCTGCTAAAAGCCTATTCCTTAAAACAAACATTTTTCTGTTAAATTCTGTATCTTTACTAAACTCAGCTAAAACAAGACCTCTTCTCTGTATTTCTTTAAAGAGTTTTTTGTTTTCTTTTGGAATATATGATGTCATTGACCCTGGAACTATAGCTATTGTATTAATATTTCTTTCCAAACATACCCTATGCACGTATCCATCCACTCCCCTTGCTAAACCACTCACAACAGATATATTTAAATCTTTAAGAAAACTTTCTAACAAATACCTAATTACCCATTCCCCATATTCTGTAATAGATCGAGTTCCAACAATTGTTACACTTTTACTCTTTAGTAAACTACTATCGCCTTTGTAATACAAACTTAAAGGACAGCTTGGTATTTGTTTTAACAGTAGAGGAATATCTTTGTATGCTAATTTACTCATAGGTAAATTATTCCATACAAATATTAAATTTTGATTAAATTATTCCCATACATCCACTCTATTACTTCTCTAGCAAGTCTTGCAGCATTGTAACTTTCTCCTCCATTTTCAAGAAAGATAGTAAATGTATATTGAGGTTCATCATATGGGAAAAACCCAGTAACCCATGCATGGGAATTTTCGTATTCTCCTTCTTTATTTAATGTTCCAAATTCTGCCGTTCCTGTCTTAGCTGCAACTTGTACAGGCAAACCAGCAAGACCTCTAATTGTAGCTCTGGAGGCATTTACGGCAGACCACATCCCTTCTTTTACAGTCTTAATTGATTCCTTTGATGCAATCTCGGTATATATCGGTTCTGTCTTTACACTTTCTTTGTTCATTTTTTCATCTAAGAAATAGTCTGCTACATGTGGTGTATGTAAAGTCCCTTCATTGGCAATCGCAGAAATCCAATTAGCTATCTGAAGAGGCGTAGTTAAAGTAATTCCCTGACCAATTACTGTATTACAAGAATCACCCTCTGGGTACCAAACAGGCTCTAACCAAGGGCTTGTTGTATTAGCTAAAGCAATCTTGTTTGCAGGAGAAGGTAGTCTGCCTGGAGCTTCTCCTGGAATATCTATCCCTGTATAGCTCCCTATACCAAATTTTTCCATATACGGAACTAACTTTTCTATCTGCCAGTTTCGGATAAGTTCACAGAAATATATATTTGAGGAGACAGTAATTGCATCAATTAGATTGAGAGAACCGTATGCCATATTTCTGTAATCTTGAAACGGGGCTCCACTTGAAAAAGTATATCCCCTTCTACTTACATAGACTGTATTCTTAGTTATAGCTCCAGCATCTAATGCCCCTACCGCAACTATAGTTTTGAATGTAGAGCCAGGAGGCATCTGGGCTGCAATTGCCCTATTCAAAAGAGGATTTCTTTCATCATTAAGAAGTGCTGAATACTCACTTTCTGTAATCCCTCCTACAAAAAGATTGTTATCATAACCTGGGAAAGAAACAATTGCTAATATTTCTCCTGTATTAGGATCTTCTATCACACCTGCCCCACCAACTGCACCGTACTCTTTTACCCCTTCTCCTATTATTTCATAAAGTTTCCTTTGAAGTTCCATATCTATGGTTAGATACAAATTCTTTCCAGGAGTTGGTTCCTTTATCACATAACCTTCCTTAGATACAGTCCTCCCTATTGCATCCACTTCCCATGCTACTTCTCCATGCTTCCCTATTAAATACTTGTCATACTCTCTTTCCAATCCACTTCTACCCACAACATCCGTTGAAACTATGTAATCTAACAACTCAAGATCTTCAGCAAACACAGTACCTGTATATCCTAATACATGTCCTAATATTTCCTTCTCAGGATAGTTTCTTTTGTAACCATCATCTAAATACACCCCAGGCAATTCCTCAGAATTAGCCTTTATCCTTATCGCAGTATCATTATCAATATCTGTCCCTATTAATATATCCATAAAAAAAGGAGTTTCTTTGTGAACAGAGTAAATTTTTTCAGAAATAGATAGATACTCCCCCTCTCCATCCGTTCTTGCCTTTGACCAACTGTCCCTTGAAATACCCTCGAGGGTATTGCTAGCCTTTTCTACTAGCTCCGAATCTATATACCCAGAACTGTCTAAGTAATTCTCTAAAGCTAAGTACACATTGACTGAAGACTCGTTAACAACAAGCTGTTTACCATTTCGATCAAATACAACCCCCCTGTAAGCCGGCACTGTCCTTATCCGTATTTGATTACTTTCAGATTTTTCATACATTTCCTCCCCTTTAACAATCTGCAATGTGGAAAGTTCAGCTATTAACACAAAGAAAAAAACCGCAAAAAGAAAAAAGAGAAGTAAATAGCCCCATCTAAAATCAACACCTTCTGCAGAGGGTTCCAGCAAAGATTTTTTAATATTTTTTGCCATATATCCAACATTAAAGTCCTTAACAGTATTAAAGCCATTACTGTCTTTTGCCTTAGCTGCTACCTTTTTAGATATCTTCAACCTATTCATACAGTACCTATTTAATTGAAATCAGAGAACTACTACCCCTTCTTCTAAGCCGAGCATACGCATTATCAAGAAAAAGAAGTAGAAAAGCACTCACAATCCCCTTTAGAAAAGATATTAATACATCTCGTAAGCTTAAATACCCAAAAGTTCCCTCTATTAGTAAAGACGGAACTACTAACAAGAGTACATAGTAAAGGGCAAAATGAAAAACTCTAACAAGGAATGCCGTAATGCCACTATCTATGGAGAGAAACAGAGATACTAAGAGAAGAAGTCCAAAGACTAAAGAGAAAACAAGAAGATTTGTTCCTAAGGGGAAATTTTTTACAACATCAAATATGAGCAGTAAAACTACAAAAGGAAAGAGAAGCGTTTTCCACTCTACTTTTCTAAAAAGAAAAAGGAAAAGAATAATGCTAATTCGAAAATTAAGAAAAGCCAACAGAAAACTTTCTAGGAAAACTAAAAGAATTATTGATGTTATTATTAGAATTGCTGTTAGTACCATATTTTGCATACTAAATTAAAAATCTACCCTTACAAATACTGTTATCAGTTTTTCATAATCTATAATAGGTTCTACATATCCAGAACGAGATGTTGCAGCTGGATTCTCAGAAATATCTTGTAAACGACCAAGTACCAGATACTCTCCTACCCTAGAGTCATTTACTACTACTATGTCATCATTTGTCAGGTTCGAGTTCATGGACATATTTTCAATAATGATTCCTCCCGAAGAACCCTTTATTACTCCCTTACTCAAAATATCTACACTTTCTTTAGTTCTAACCCTCTCGATACTCCCAGACACTACTACAACTTCAAGAGAGGTAGCTCTGTTGAAAGGAGTTCTAACAAGAGACCCCTTACTGTCAACTACGACAACATTTCCGACATACATATTACCTAACAAGACAACATCCCCTGCTACTATCCCATCTTTTTCTCCTTTATTTATCCTAAGAAATTCAGACTTCTCGTCTCCTAAAACCTTCGCCATAACATACTCCTGTTTTTGATCTCCCAAAGTAATCTGTTTTTTCAAAGCATCGTTTTCCTCTCGCAATATTGTATAAAAAGAATTTTCTACATCTTTTTCATATATATCTATACTCATCTGGTTATACTCATCTTTAAAGTTCTTTAGATCTACAAAAATGCCTAAGAAGTCTTTAACTTCTGTACCTAATGAGTTAGCATTGTAATCTATAGGGTCGGCAACAAATGAAATTCCTCTCCTTAAAAAAGCTAATGAGCCAATAGTATCAAGAAGAAGAAAGAGTATGCTTAAAACAAAAGTGATAAGAAGTATAAGGTAGTCACTCGAAAATTTTCTCTGTTGTTTTCTACCTTTCATTCCTCCTTACAATCCTAAATTAACTCTTCCCAAGACTTCTGAACTCTTTCAAGTAACTCTATATGATCAAGCATCAAGGCTGTACCTCTTGCTACAGTAGATAGGGGATCTTCAACAATCTTTATAGGAATATTAAGTTCTTTCGACCAGAAAGTATCCAAGCCCATTATCAATGCCCCTCCTCCTGCAAGACTAACTCCTGAAGTTAAAAGATCCTTTAACAGCTCAGGAGGCGTTTCCTCTATAGCATCCTTTACAGACTCTGTTATTACTGAAATAGTGTTCATGATTGCTTCTCTCACCTCAACACTGCTTAACTCTACTATTTTAGGAAGACCTGTTAATAAGTCTCTTCCTTGTACTGGAGACTTCTTCTCTTTCTTAAGAGGCATTGCAGAACCCATAGAAATTTTAATGTCCTCTGCTGTTCTTTCTCCTATTAATACATTGTACTTCTCTCTTACATAATTAATAATATCCTCATCCATTTCATCTCCTGCAATCTTCATTGTTTTATCTACAACAATATCTCCCAGAGAAAACACAGCAATATCCGTAGTTCCACCCCCTACATCCACAATCATACTTCCAGATGCAGTCTCTATTGGCAAATTCGCCCCTATAGCTGCTGCCATAGCCTCCTCTACTATAAAGACTTCCCTAGCCCCTGCTATCCTTGCAGCATCTATTACTGCTTGCCTCTCAACCTCTGTGACCGAAGAAGGAACTCCTACAATAACTCTTGGTCTAGGAATTTTAAATCCTTTCCCAAAATAATTATGTGCTTGACGTATAAAATGATGAATCATAGCTTGAGTAGTATCAAAATCAGAAATAACCCCATCCTTAAGAGGCCTTATAGCAACAATATTTGCTGGAGTTCTTCCTATCATTTGCCTTGCATCTTTCCCAACCGCAAGAATAGATTTTGTTCTTTTTTCAATAGCAACAACGGAAGGTTCTGAAACAACTATCCCATGATTTCGCATATATACCATACTGTTAGCAGTACCTAAGTCTATTCCAAGGTCGTAAGTTATCAATCCCCAGAGGGAGTTAAAGACATTCATATAGTAAGGATTCTATCATTTAATTACCCAATTAAAAAGAACATGAAATTTTACACTTTATGGAATATTTCTTTCTTTAAGAATTAAGCTCTAATTCTGCTTCTTTTCTTAACTTTTTGTAGCACTTCATACAGATAGAGATCTTTTTTGTTACACCATCACGTTCTACCTCTATTTCTCTTAGGTTTGCTTTAAATATCCTCTTGGTTTTAGGTGCTTTATATCTCCAACCAATGGAGTGTTTATGCTGAATCCTATTTCCAGACACAGTAGATTTTTGACAAATATCACATACTTTTGACATAACGAAGGTATTATAGCACCACATCTAACAAGGAGCAACACCTATCATGGTATAATCTATTTTATGGTTATTTCAGATACAATTTATTGGATTCTCTTTGCGATTCCATCAATATTAATAGCTTCTACTCTCCATGAGTATGCTCACGGATTAGCTGCTTACAAACTAGGAGATCCTACAGCAAAGGCTGCAGGTCGTTTAACCTTAAATCCTTTAGCACATATAGACCCTATTGGAGCATTGTCTATGATTTTTTTCCGATTTGGATGGAGCAAACCTGTTCCCATTAATGAATATAATTTTAAGAAAGGAGAGTTAGGAACCGCGATAACGGCATTAGCTGGGCCTTTTTCTAATTTCCTTTTAGCATCACTATGTGGCTTAGCCAACTGGATATTCAATGTAGATACAGGATCAATAGGAGGACTTTTCCTCTTAACTTTTACTACTATAAATCTTGCTCTAGCGTTTTTTAATTTAATTCCAATACCTCCTTTAGATGGACATAAGATAGTAAGAGCTATATTGCCAATAAAGCTAAGATACTACTGGCAACAGATGGAAAGGTTCCAAATTATATTTTTAGTTATACTTATACTACCTATTACACCATCTGGGTCTATTGCATCTATTTTTATGTCTTTCTTTATATCAAAATCTCTTCTGCTACTAGGTTTCCTTTAGAAACTCCCTTATGGGCCCAAATATATTTGTGTTTCCTACATTTTACAAGGTACAATAGGGATGCTCTAGTAGGAACTCTGTGGTTTCATAGCTCCATACTAAAGAGCTTAGGGATCTCAAACAGCAAATATTGCTTGGTCCTGTGGGATCAGGTTGCGAGAACCCACTTAATGTTCAGAGCTCTATGACTCCGCACCTTCTAGAGCACCTTCCTTTTAACACCACCCTATATTGACTATATTACTTACATATATTAAACTTGCATCACCTTGCCGAAGTAGCTCAGTTGGTCAGAGCAACTGTTTTGTAAACAGTAGGTCAAGAGTTCGAATCTCTTCTTCGGCTCCAGAAATTTGCAGAGGTGGCGGAGTGGTCAAACGCATCGGACTGTAAATCCGACTCCTTCGGGATACACTGGTTCAAATCCAGTCCTCTGCATCCCGCCCACCTATATTCTTGGCTACTTAATTTTATTAAAGCCTTTGTTTATGGGAATAATCTCTTTGTTTTTGTTTTTCTCTTCCCCTTTCGCATTACTTGTAATTGGTGTATTAATATATATAATTATTAATATGAAAAAAGATCAAAAAACATCAAACTTCAAAATAACCTCTCATACCCTACTCCAAGCGTACCTTTATCTAGTCTCTTTTGTTACTCTTGGTATACTAATAATAGGGATTGGATTAACTTCAAAAGCACTCCTCTCATACAAGTTTCCTATTCCATTTTCATATACCTTAGATTTCGCCAACAAAGAAGAGGATTTTCGAAATGAAGAAGGCATTCCCTATGGAGAGTTCCAAGAATGCTACTTTGGAAGAGAAGTAATGACTTTTTATGAGAGGGATTTCTGCTTTGATAAATCAATTAGGAAAACAGAGCTTATCACTGGTGTTTCTTTAATTCTCTCTATGTCCTTTCTATTTGCAATACATCAATACGGTATAAGTAAAATAAAAGAAGAAAATATAGATCTATTTATCAAAAAGGCATATTTCTTCCTTTCCCTTGGCTTTTACAGCTTTCTCACAATAGTTATGATTCCTTTTACAGTATATTACCTTGCTGACTTTTTCCTTTTTGAGCCTACAAAGGATATGTATGTAGGTCCATCCGCTCCTGCTATGAATGTTACTATCATGATTATTCTAATACCTCTTTGGATATATTTCTTCAAAAAGGCGACAGCTCTAAAAGAGAAATAATTTACAGATTTATCAAATGTAGTATAATTAGACCTATGTGCTGGATTAGCTCAGTTGGTAGAGCACATTCATGGTAAGAATGAGGCCCTGAGTTCAATTCTCAGATCCAGCTCTCTCCTCTCTATACAAATATTTGACCTCTTCATATATTTTCAATATAATACGGAGTATTTTCCCATTATTCTAAATTTGATTTCCGAAAAGAAATGGCAAAAGTAAAAAGAAACATTATTGCTTTTAAATGTACTGATTGTAACTCAATAAACTACACTACCTTTAAAAGTAATACCGTAAAAGATAAACTAGAGAAGAAGAAATATTGTTCTAGGTGTCAAGGACATAAAGTACACCAGGAGACCAATGTAAAACAGTAGCTCTTTACCTTAATTAGGGGCCCATAGTTTCAATTGGTAAAACAGCGGTCTCCAAAACCGTAGTTCTCCGTTCGAGTCGGAGTGGGCCTGCCACTATTTACTACAATATAAAAATGAAGATTAGAAATATAATAACAGAATTAAAAAATAGTAAATGGCCTTCTAAAAAAGAGGTTGCTGTTTTAACAATATATACTCTAGTATTATGTGGTATAATCGCACTTATCATGCTAGGACTAGACCTTCTCTTGTACTTTGTAAGAGATTGGTTCTTAGCACTTTAATTAAATATTAATATGGTAAAAGAGAAGAAAACAAAAAAATCAAAAAAAATAGATAACCCCAACGCAAAGTGGTATGTATTAAATATCAGGACTGGATACGAAAACAGTATTCAGAAAGAGTTAAAACAAAGAGCTGAAGCAACCGGATTAGAAGATAAGATTGTTGATATTTTAATCCCTGTGCAAAAGAAAATATCCGTTAAAAAAGGCAAACAAGATATTGGAGAAGAGAAGATATTTCCTGGATATATTTTAATAAAGATGGAGTTAGATAACAAAACATGGGATATAGTTACAAATACTGAGGGAGTTAGAGGTTTTGTTAAAACTGATAGATATCCAAAACCTTTAGCAGAATCTGAGGTTGCTGCAATTACTAAATTTATGGAAGTTGAACAGCCTTCATTTAAGACATCATTTAGCGTTGGAGAAGCTGTAAAGATCACGGATGGTGCATTTGCAGATTTCATAGGAAGTGTAGAAGAAATAGATACAACCAAGGGAAAGATAAAAGTCCTCATCTCATTCCTTGGTAGAGAAGCACCTGTTGATTTAGACCTTTCTCAGGTTACAAAACTTTAATATTTGATATTTATCTAAAATGGCAAAAGAAGTAAAAAAGATTATTAAGATAACAATTCCTGCAGGACAGGCGTCCATGGCTCCACCCATAGGTCCTACTCTAGCACCATACGGTATCAATACCCAGGATTTCTGTACTCAATTTAATACGAAAACTCAGGAAGATAATGGTATTTTAACTCCTGTAGTTCTAACAATTTACGAAGATAGAACTTTTGATTTCATACTTAAAACCCCCCCTACTTCTGAGCTAATCAGGAGAGAGCTTAAAATTAAGAAAGGTTCTGAAAAGCCAAATATTAATAAAGTTGGAAAACTTTCGAAAGAGCAAGTAAAGAAAATTGTTGAGATTAAAATGCCTGATTTAAACACAGCTGATTATGATCAAGCAGCTAAGATAGTTGCTGGGACTGCAAAGCAAATGGGCGTTGAGACAGAAATTTAATTCAATAACTAACTAAACAAATGAAAAGAGGAAAGAAATACACAAAACTAGAAAAAGATCTAGATAGATCAAAAATATACTCCCTAGAAGATGCTGTAAAGAAAGCTAAAAGCCTTTCATACTCAAAGTTTGTAGGTTCTTTAGAACTACATGTTGATTTAAATCTTCCTAAAGACAAGGATGCAAAATCATTAAAAGGTAGTGTTTCATTACCTTACTCAACTGGAAAGAAGAGTGTAAAGATTGCAGTATTTACTGAAGACAAGATGGATGAAGCAAAAAAGGCAGGAGCTGATTTTGTTGGATTGGATAATTTAATTAAGGATATTAAAGAAAAGAAGATAGATTTCGATGTTGCTATTGCTACTCCATCAGTTATGCCTAAAATTGCAGTCCTAGGAAAAGAATTAGGACCTAAAGGTCTAATGCCTAACCCTAAGACAGGTACTGTTACCGATGACATTATCTCTACCATTAGTGAATACAAGAAAGGGAAACAGACATTTACATGTGATCCTTCTGGAGTAGTACACATGAGTGTTGGAAAGTTGGATATGGAGGATGATAAACTAATTGAGAATATTCATGAGGCTGTTAAAGCAATAGAGAGTGCAGTCGGAAAGAATCATACTCAGATTATAAACAAGTTGCATCTGGCTCCGACTATGGGCCCCAGCACGAAAGTCAAATACATCCGGGAGTAACAATAGCATAACACAGTTACAAAAGGGGTTTCATAACTTTCTCATTCTTTACTTTCTTCTTGCTATCGGGTATAATATGTTCTCTTGCTTATTGCTCATTAAAACAGTACATTCACTAGAGAAAGGAGTGCTATGCACACAGATTTCATTGACCTACAGGTCAAAAAGCTTTGTCTTTATTTTCCGAGGCTCGACCTCCGAATTCCACGAGAGAATTCTCGTAAGGACGAGGGGCTGATAGAAAAAGTCCCTAGAAGGAGGAAGATTGTAGTTTTTGGGGCGAAGCTCCCCTATGAGTACGAAAACGAGGAAGACGGGTATTATTGCCTCTCTTTTGACGAACGGACTGTGTACCTCCATTATACGAAAGGAGATCGTGGAGAAAAATACCTAAGTAGGGTTTCAATACCCTGTTTCGGGTAAGTAGAAAGTTTTTTAATAAACAGAGCAAAAGCAAAGAGAAGCAGTGTGTCGGTGAGTAAATGG